>Ga0079224_100005507_pt1 | contig 16648 bp, 18 predicted proteins | sample Stecom2015_FD_80414 | JGI IMG/M metagenome (GOLD analysis project Ga0079224, IMG submission 80414) | Agricultural soil microbial communities from Utah to study Nitrogen management - Steer compost 2015 | ecosystem: Environmental > Terrestrial > Soil > Agricultural land | place: USA: Utah... | reverse complement strand
TTCCATACAAAAGTATACAACCACATTAATGTAAATGTTGGTATGATATCGGTTCCGGGTAAAATCTCTTCAATAAATACAATTACCGAGGCAATTTTTCCTTTTTTCCCCGGGTACATCTCTCCCATTTTCTTTGCGGCATAAGGAGCCCATAGAAGATCGAGAAAAGGCCCAACAAGTGGCACTGCGTATGTAGCCATACCTATAGCATCGTAGATAAGACCTTTCACTAATAATTTATCTTTCAGCTTGTTCATTTTCGTGGTTTTTATTTTTTTATTATAAATACAAAAAAAATGCCATTATTTAAGGTCGGAACTAATCAGCTTCATAAATTCATTTCTGGTTTCAATTTTTTCAAATTGCCCACGAAAGCCTGATGTAGTAGTTACGCTATTTTGTTTTTGAACACCTCTCATCATCATGCATAAATGTTGGGCTTCAATTACAATTGCCACACCTTTTGGGTTTATTGTGTTATTTATACACTCCAAAATGTCATGTGTTAAACGTTCCTGAACCTGCATTCTTCTTGAGAAAACATCTACCACTCTGGGAATTTTACTTAATCCTACAATATATCCATCGGGTATATAACCAATATGGGCCTTACCGAAAAAAGGAAGCATATGGTGTTCACATAGTGAGTATAACTCAATATCTTTTACAACAACCATTTCATTATAGTCTTCCCTGAACATAGCGTCCCTAAGCACCTGTTCAGGATTTGCATTATATCCCTGCATGAGAAACTGCATTGCTTTTGCTGCACGCTCCGGGGTTTTGATAATCCCATCCCGGCTTAAATCTTCTCCAAGGTTGGTGATAATATTTTTAAAATCTTCTTTTAAATCATTTGTTACCTCCTGATTATACTCTTCAAAATATTTATACATCTTAATTTGGTTTCGCCTTTTTTAGTTTTTCTGAAAATAATGTTTTCAATTTTTTTATCTTAGGATTGATGATAGCCTGACAATACTGCCGTTCAGGATTTCTTGTATAATATTCCTTGTGTTCGGGTTCTGCTTCATAAAAGGCTGGTGCTTCAGTTACTTCTGTTACAACCGGATTCTCAAATATTTTGTCTTCTTCGAGTTTTAAAATTACCTTTTCTGCAACTGCCTTTTGTTCGGCAGATTTATAAAAAATGGCACTTCGATATTGGGTGCCAACATCGTATTGTTGCCTGTTTAATGTGGTAGGATCATGAGTGCTGAAGAAAATATTCAAAAGTTCTTCATATGATATTACCTCCGGATTAAATAAGATCTCTATAGCTTCAGCATGACCTGTTCTGCCGGTAATAATTTCACGATAACCAGGATTTTTTATGGTTCCACCAATAAAACCTGGCGTTACTCTTATAACCCCTTCTACTCGTTCAAATACGGCCTCAGTACACCAGAAACAGCCTCCTGCCAATATGGCAACTTCTTGACTCCCTTTCATTTATTTTTTCGATTTTAATTTTAATAAAAGTACAAAACATACTACGATGATAATAATATTTTAGTAAGTTCTGGTATTCCGATAAACAGGGCAGAACGAAACTATTGATTAAAAAGATTATAAGTATTTTTACCGCTTAATTGAAACAAATGATATACGCCCAAAATATCCATAAGTACTACGGAGATCTACACGTTTTAAAGGGAGTTAATTTACATATTCAAAAGAGTGAAATAGTTTCCATAGTTGGAGCTTCAGGTGCGGGTAAAACTACTTTGCTGCAGATCCTTGGTACTCTGGATCAACCTGAAAAAAACAAGGAAAGTATTCTGAAGATAAACGATATTGATATTTATTCTCAAAATTCCAAGAAGCTCTCTAAATTCAGAAATGAACAGATTGGATTCATCTTTCAGTTTCACCAACTGCTTCCTGAGTTTACAGCTCTGGAAAATATTTGTATTCCCGCTTTTATAAAAAATACACCAAGGGTTCAGGCCGAAAAGAGAGGAATGGAATTGCTGGAATTTCTGGGCTTAACTGCCAGGGCTCATCATAAACCTTCAGAAATGAGCGGCGGAGAACAACAAAGAATTGCCGTTGCAAGATCATTGATTAACAATCCTGCAGTCATCTTTGCTGATGAACCTTCAGGAAATCTGGACAGCGAATCGGCTGAAAATCTTCACCAGTTATTTTTTCAATTGAGAAAAGAATTTCATCAAACTTTTGTTATAGTTACCCATAATGAAGAATTGGCTGATATGGCGGACAGAAAATTAACTATGGTAGATGGGGAAATTATTTAATTTGAATGAAGAAAGCAGAAATTAAATCTTTCCTGGATTATAAAGCTAATCATTACAATCGACCGGAATTTATTGAAACCGATCCTATCCAGATCCCGCACAGGTTTTCCCGAAAGGAAGATATTGAAATTGCAGGTTTTTTAACAGCCACTATAGCCTGGGGAAACAGGAAAAGCATTCTTACCAATGCCACCAAAATGATGGAACTTCTGGATAATGCTCCTTATGATTTTGTAACGAATCACCAGGAAAAGGATCTTATATCTTTGGAAAAATTTGTTCACAGAACTTTCAATGGGATTGATCTTCAGTATTTTATCCATTCCCTTAAAAATATATACACCCGCTACTCAGGAATAGAAGGAATTTTTAAAGACTACGCAGAAAGAGACAACCTTCAGAAAAGCATTCACCATTTTAAACAGATTTTCTTTGAGCTTCCGCACTTAAAACGAACGGAAAAACATATTAGTGATCCTTTAAAAAATTCGGCAGCAAAGAGAATAAATATGTTTCTGAGGTGGATGGTGAGGAAAGACAACGCAAATGTAGATTTTGGTGTATGGAAAGACCTCACACCTGCTCAACTTTCCTGCCCACTGGATGTTCATTCAGGAAATACCGCCAGAAAACTGGGGATTTTGAAAAGAAAACAAAACGACGCAACATCTGTTGCCGAATTGGACAGGTTTTTGAGAAGTCTTGATCCGGCGGATCCTGTGAAATATGATTATGCGTTATTTGGATTAGGAGTTTTTGAGAAATATTAACATTTCTTTAACCAATCCGTTAAATATTTATTATCTTTGATTACTATGATAGAGAAAAAAGAAAGGTTAAAAACAATTATTGCAGATAAACCTGTTAATGAAAAGAGTAGATTAATTACACTTGATAAATTAAAATTACTTAACAACGAAACAGACGAAAATTATAATAATATAACCCGCCTGGCATCTTTTATTTGTGAAACACCTGTATCTCTGGTAACCCTAATTGGAGAAAACAAGCAATATTTCCTTTCCAGGGTAGGAACTACAATTGAAGAAGCACCACGGGATATTTCCCATTGTTCTCACGCAATACTGAATCCGGAGGAATTATTGGAAATCCCGGATACCCGGGAAGATGAGCGTTTTGCAAATAACCCCTACACCCTTTCAGACCCAAAAATCCTTTTTTATGCAGGGATGCCCCTAAAAGCCCACAATGGGCAGGTTTTAGGAACTTTATGTGTTTTAGATACTAAACCCAACCAGTTATCAGAAGAAAAGAAAACTGCATTAAAAGCTCTTGCAAAACAAGTGGAAACCCTGTTTGAATTAAGAAGGCATAATTTGAAACTGGAAAAAGCATCGCTTGAATTAAGGAACAAGAATATTCAGTTAAAGGAATTTGCGGGTATAGTCTCGCATGATATGAAGATGCCCCTTGCTAATATGATTCTTACTACGGATGTTATAAAAGCTAAATACGCTGCCAATTTTGATGCCGAAGGAATAGAATATCTGGATTACCTGAAACAATCATCATTCAAATTAAGTAACTACATTACAGGAATACTTCAGCATTATGAAAGTGATTCTTTAACTGAAGGGGTTGAAGAAGAATTTGATATTCACGATATTCTTGAAGGAATAATTGACCTATTGAATATTAATGATAATTGTATTATTAACTTACCCGAAAAAAATATTTCCCTTAATTGCAATCGGATTGCTTTGGAGCAAATTTTTCTAAACCTCATAGGAAATAGTCTTAAATACAATAATAAGGAGGAAATTATTATAGATGTCATTTGTGGGCAGGAAGAAAATTATTATCATTTCTCTATTACAGATAATGGCATAGGAATACCTAAAGATAAACAAGAGGATATTTTCGAACTCTTTACCGTAATCGCAGAAAAAGACAGAAGAGGAAACAGGGGAAATGGTATTGGATTATCTACAGTAAAAAAACTGGTAAATTCTCTCGGAGGTGAAATAACTGTAGAAAGTGAAATTAATAAAGGCACAACCTTTCATTTTACCATGAGCAGTAGCGCCTGTGACTAATAAATATTTGATAATTATAAAAATAACCAGGAAAATAATTACTAATATTGGTTTATTTAAAAGCTGGTAGACGGCTGTATCCTTATGGAAAAAAATAACACTACGGAAAAATATAGAAAATCTGTTTTAGAAAGTTATAATCTGCCCAACTCCTGCACCGACCCCGATTACAATGACATCACTTTTTTAACTGCAGAAATTTGCCAGGTACCTGTGGCATATTTAAGTATAATTGAACCTTCCCGCATATGTTTCAAAGCGCGTATAGGTTTAGAAACTGAAGGTGTTAGCCGAAAAAACGCTTTTACTGAATCTATCCTGGAATCGGGAAAGGATTTTCTAATTAAAACTTTTACAGATTCTCCGGATTTTTTTCAGAATCGAGTTGAAAATTACGGGACAGAATATAAATTCTATGCTGGTGCTCTTCTTAGAGATTCAAGCGGTTTTCCATTGGGAGCTTTAAATATACTTGATACCCAGGATCGGGATTTGAATGAGAATCAAATAAAAGCATTAAAAGCTTTGGCGAAGCAAAGTTTAAAACTGATAGAATTCAGCAAACAAACTGATGAATTTCAAAAGATCCAGGATAAATTAAAACAAAAATACGAGGAGCTGGAAAAATTTGCCAGTATTGTCTCTCACGATATTAAATCTCCTCTTGCGAATATTATTTCCCTTACTGAACTTTTAAAAGAAGAAAATAAAGATAAATTGGATGAAGAAACTACCCAATATCTGAATTATTTGGTAGAATCCTCTTATTCCCTGCGCAATTATGTAGATGGTATCCTAAGCTTCTACCGAAGTGAGCATATTCTGGAAAAAGATTATGAAAATGTAGATCTACATCAAATCCTGCAGCAAATTGCAAAACTATATGAAGTGTCCGATGACGTTATATTTGAATATCCTGAATCTACTTTACTTCAAAATGTGAACAAAACTGCTCTTACCCAGGTTTTTCTCAACCTTGTAAGTAACGGGTTAAAATATAATAAAAAACCTGTGCGCAGAATAAAAATAAATTTCAGGGAGTTACCTAATTATTACTTTTTTGAAGTAATTGATAACGGTGAGGGATTTCCTGAGGAGGATGCTTCCAAAATCTTTGAACTTTTTACTACCCTGGATACTACCGACCGCGAGGGTAATCCCGGGAGCGGCATAGGGCTGGCAACAGTAAATAAACTTGTACAAAGTATGGGCGGTACTATGGAGGTAAAATCAACCCCCGGGGAAGGAAGTTCTTTTAGTTTCACTATCCAGAGACTTTAATATTTCAAGGCTCTTAAAATGGGAGCCTTTTTATATATTTGGATCATATCCAGAAATTTCATGCAGTTTCATAATCCAGAAGTTTTATTTGCTCTTTTCCTGTTAATTATCCCTGTATTAGTCCATCTATTTCAACTTAGAAAATTCAGGAAAGAATATTTTACTAATGTAAAATTTTTAAAACGTCTTACCCGTCAAACCCGGAAAAGTTCGAGACTAAAAAAATGGCTGGTGCTTACAACAAGATTATTAATGCTTACCTGTATCATTTTTGCTTTTGCCCGTCCTTACTTTCCTTCTGAAAATAAAGTAGCAAATAGTGTAGAAACGGTGATATACGTGGATAACAGCTACAGTATGCAGGCAACAGGTAAAAGAGGAAGAATCCTCGAGAGAAGTGTACAGGAAATTCTGGAAAGCCTTCCAGAAGATGGTACTGTAACTTTAATTACTAATAATGATGAATTTCCTGAGGCAACCAGGCAGGACCTTCAGCAAATTGAATATTCTTCCACACCTGCCGATCTTCAGATGGTTTTTTTTAAAGCAAATAATTACTTTTCTACAGATACATCCTCCGCAAAGAAATTCCTTTTAATTTCAGATTTTCAAAACAACATAACTGTCCCTTCAGTGTTTGATGAACAGGAAGTTGAAATTTATTTTTTACCTCAACGTGCTCAAAGGCCGGATAACATTAGCATAGACACTATCTACAGATCCTCAGGCCCAGTTGATTCCAATAATCTTAAAGTTCAGCTTCGATATTCAGGTAATAATCCCGGAAACACTGCCGTATCCATTTATAATGCTGAAGAACTTCTGGGAAAATCCAGTGTAGATTTTGCTGACGAAAATCCACAGGAATTAGAATTTCCTTTACAAAATGAAGTTGTTCCTGAGGGAAGGATTCAGATTGAAGATAACAGCCTGCAGTTCGATAATATTCTGTATTTTTCTATGGGTGAAACCCAGTCAATAAAAATAACTAGTATCAACTCAGCTGATGATGAATTTTTAAAAAGGCTCTTTCCAGCCCCGGAATTTGAATTAATTTCAATGCCGGATAGGGAGATAGATTATAATGCTGTTACTTCTTCGCAGGTAGTAATTTTGAATGAGGTAGAAGATCTGCAGGGTTCTTTGGCAGTGACTTTATCTTCTTTGGCAAGGGATGAGGTAGTATTTATAATAATTCCTTCACCCGTTGGCATTGGACCAGGCCTAGACGGTTTATTAAAGGAACTGGGAATTTCAGGGTCAACTAAACGGCAGGAACAGGAAAAATTTGTTACGGGTATATCTTTTCAGCACCCACTTTATAATAATGTTTTCGAAGAACAGGTACGCAATTTTGAATATCCAAAAGTTCAGGTTTCATATAATTTCGAATCTAATTTAGCCCCAATTTTAAGATTTGAGGATAACAGTAGTTTTTTAATTGAAACAGAAGGAAATTATTTTTTTACTGCTGCGCTTAATTCTACAAATTCCAGTTTTACACAATCCCCTTTAATTGTACCCACCTTTTATAATATGGGCATTTCGGCATTACAACCGTCAAAGCTTTACTATCTACTAGGTGAGAGTAATTATATTGAAGTGCCTGTAACAATAAGTGGCGACAGGATTCTACAAATTTCATCCTCAACTACAACCTTTATTCCGCGGCAAAGTATCTCCTTGAATAAGGTAGAAATAATTACTGAAGAACTACCTGAAGAACCGGGGAATTATTCTGTTATAAATGGGCAGGAACCTGTAATGAATTTGAGTTATAATGTAAACAGAAACGAAAGCAGGCTGGATTATGTGGAAATTCCAGAAAATGAAAATATAAAGGTCCTCGAAGATGTACCTGCATTTTTTAGTACCAGTGGCTTTAAAAAAGAAATAGATACTCTTTGGAAATGGTTTGTTACTTTTGCCGTGTTATTCTTAGTTATTGAAACACTTCTTTTAAAATATATTAAATGAAAGTACTTTTAAAATCTGCCAAAATAATTGATCCTTCCTCCACATTTAATAACAAAACAGTAGACATTTTTATAAATGATGGGATAATAGAAGACATTGGCAAATTTTTAAATACTGAAAACGTCGACCGACAAATTGATTTTAAGAACCTCCACGTTTCCCGTGGTTGGTTTGACAGTAGTGTAAGTTTTGGAGAACCGGGATTCGAAGAGAGGGAAACTTTAAAAAACGGACTGGAGACAGCAGCCTTTAGTGGATTTACCGATATAGCTCTTAACCCTGATACAAATCCGGTATTGGATAATAACGGAACAATAACATCGGTACTTTCCAAAGCACGAAATCATGCTGTTAACTTACACCCTATAGGAGCGCTGACACGTCAATCCAAAGGAAAGGAACTGGCTGAAATGTACGATATGTTCCAGGCGGGTGCTATTGCATTTGGAGATTATAAAAACCAGTAATGGATCCAAATCTTTTGAAGTTGGCACTTCAATATTCGCAAAATTTTGATGGTCTGGTGCACTCATATCCGCAGGATAATAATCTTGCAGGAAAAGGAGTTGTAAATGAAGATGAAAACAGCACATTGCTGGGTCTGAAAGGTATTCCACCTCTATCTGAAGAAATTCAGGTGGCCCGGGATCTGGCAATTCTGGAATATTCAGGGGGCAGATTGCATATTCCTACCATTTCAACTTCTAATTCACTCAAGCTTATTAAACAGGCTAAAAAGAAAGGCCTGGATATCACCTGCAGTGTTGCAATCCATAATTTGTTCTTTTCCGATGAAATACTTTCTGAATTTGATTCCCATGCTAAAGTATTGCCTCCGTTAAGAAATAAAAAAGATGTTAAAAGCCTGGTTTCAGGTATAAAAGAAGGGTTTATTGATATGATTACTTCAGATCATATACCTATTGATATTGAACATAAAAAAGTAGAATTTGAACATGCCCTTTTCGGAACTATTGGGTTGGAATCGGCTTTTGGTGCTTTAATGACAATATTTTCTCTGGAAGAAACTATCAAACTCCTAACTGCCGGAAGAAAAAGATTTGGCATTGGTGAGCCGGAAATAGAAATTGGTAAGAAGGCAAATTTGACTTTGTTCAATCCAAAAGAAAATTATATTTTTTCTATGGAAAACATTTTTTCTACCTCTGCAAATAGCATATTTTTAAACAAAGAATTAACGGGAAAAGTATACGGGGTTATTGCAGGAGATATTCTTAAAATCCCGGAACTGGCATTACCAATTTAGATCATGGATTCAAATCAAACTGTAGAACAGGGAAAAACCGCTGCAATTGTAGCTTACTTAACTATAGTAGGAACTATAATTGCTTATTTTATGAATAACGACACCAAAAATACCTTTGCAAGTTTTCACATCAGACAGGCATTGGGCATTCATATAACATTTTATCTTTTGGGTGCTTTTGTGAGTATTTTTGACAGCTGGGTGATCTCTTTTCCCTTTTATGTATTTATTATTGTAATTTTTGTTTACGGATTGATAACAGCAATCCAGGGCGAGCAAAGGGAAGTTCCGTTTTTAGGTAATAGTTTTCAAAAATGGTTTAGCACAATAAATTAATGGAATTAAAAGAGCTCTCTTTATACCACCTGGTAAAGGAACCACGGGAAAGAAAGGAAAAATCTCCCCTTCTTATAATGCTACACGGTTATGGTAGTGATGCAAATGATTTGTTTTCTTTTGCTTCAGAACTTCCTGAGCAACTATTTATCATTTCTGCCCAGGCCCCTTATCCCCTGCCCCCATACGGAAATGCCTGGTACGCTATTAATTTTGACTCTGTACAGGGAAAGTTCAGCGATAATGTCCAGGCTATAGAGTCCAGAAAAAAAATAATCAATTTCCTGGAGGAGGTAATTGAAAATTATCCAGTGGATCCTGATAATGTAACTTTATTAGGCTTCAGCCAGGGAACAATTCTAAGTTATGCAGTGGCATTAAGCCATCCGGAGAAAGTCAAAAATGTTATTGCTTTAAGCGGATATATAAATTTGGATATCCTGGAGGAAAATTACAGGGAAAATGATTTCTCCAAACTGTCAATTTATGCTTCACACGGGACCCAGGACCAGGTGATCCCTATTTCATGGGCAAGAAAAAATCCCGGAATTTTACAGAACCTGGGAATTGATCATAAATATTCAGAATTTCCGGTTGGCCACGGAGTAGCACCTCAAAATTTAATGGAAATTAAAAACTGGATTAAAGAAAAAATTTAATTGTAAGGATATAGAAAGGATTTTTCGGTTGAAAATTGCAAATTTTTTTCCTCATCTATATCATAAGTGATCAGAACTTCGCCCCAATAGGTTCCATCGGTAAAATCTGCTATGATCCATTTATGATTAAGTACTTTTATTTTATTGATTCTCATAACACCGTTCATTCCTTTAAAAGGGACTAATGCATTATCTTCATTTGCGGAGTTTCTGCCAATAATCTCATCCTCAAGGGTTTGTTCCAGTTGTTGTGCATCAATTCCATTATTTTCAAAATAAGTCAGCGCCTCCTCATTTTCAGAAAGAGAAAAATATTTCAGGTCATTATTTTCAGATAGAAGTGATCTTTCTGTGTTTTCAGATTTCCTCAGCTTATACTCCAAGTTTTCAATATAAGCATCTTTATTATCCAGGATCTTTTTATCGTTCACATAAATAAAAATGGTGAACATAAGGGTAAAGATAAAAAGGTAAAGAAATATTTTACTGCGCATTAAATAGAGATTTTTAAATTATCGTAAGCCAGGAATACATTCTGCGGAAGTTCAGACTGTACTTGAGCGTGAAATCCTAAACGATGACTAATATGGGTTAAATAAGCCTTTTCAGGTTTTATAATACTTATAAATTCCAAGGCATCTTCAAGATTAAAATGAGAATGATGGGGTTCTTTTCTAAGGGCGTTTACAACCAACACTTTTACTCCCTTCAGCTTCTCCCTTTCCTCTTCTTCTATGGTTTTTACATCGGTTAAATAAGCAAAATCATCAAAGCGAAAACCAAACACCTGCACCCGGTTATGCATAGCATTAACCGGGATGATAGGCAGTCCTTTAACTTTAAAAATTTCATTCCTGATTTCGTTTATCGCTACACTTGGAGCCCCCGGATACTTATTTTCTGCCTGAAAAATATATTCAAAGCGTTTTTTAAGAGATTCAAGCACCCTTTTATGGGCAAAGACCGGAATGTCTCCCTGCCTGAAAAAATAAGGTCTTATGTCATCTAATCCCGCCGTATGATCATTATGTTCATGGGTATATAAGATAGCATCTAAATGTTTAATATTATGCGTTAGCATTTGTGATCTAAAATCGGGGCCACAGTCTACCAGGATTGTATAACCCTCCCATAGAACCAGGATGGATACTCTAAGACGTTTGTCACGAGGATCTTTGCTTAAACAAACAGGATGGTCGCTACCAATTACGGGAATTCCCTGAGAGGTCCCTGTGCCCAAAAATATTACTTCCAAACCTGTTATTTTTAATACAAAAGTAAGTATAATTTTTTTCTATGCCCCCTGATTTAGTACCTTTGTCCATATAATAAGGTATACCTAAAAGATATAAATTATGCCCATAACTATTATGGGGGACAGAGAGTTTGAAAATGTTCCCTCTATAAAAAGTAAAGCACTGCGTATAAATCTCAATGAGAATATTTACGGTACTTTTTCTGAAATAGGAGCGGGTCAGGAAACCGTAAGGAATTTTTTTAGGGCTGGGGGTGCTTCCGGCACCATCGCAAAAGCAATGAGCGCTTACGATAAGGATTTCAGCGATGCTATCTACGGGGTAGAAGATGATAAACGCTATGTTACCGAAGCCCGTTTGAAAAAAATGCTCTCCCACGAAATTAATCTTATAGAAGAAAGGATCACACGGGATAAACATCCTAATAAACTTTTCTTTAGTTATGCCAATACTGTAGCCACAATAGATTTTGCAAAACAATACAAAGGCCATGGGTGGGTGGGTATAAAATATCAGGTAGATCCAAATGAGGATTATAATGAAATAAGCCTTCATATCCGCTTTCACGAAAATGATGCCCGCCTTCAACAATATACTTTAGGGATCCTTGGAGTAAATCTTATTTATGGAGCTTACTATAAGTATGATAACCCAAAAAAATTATTGAGATATTTATACGATCATATCGATAAGGATCAAATCGAAATAGATACTATTAATTTCTCCGGACCACGCTTTCAACAGGTGGATAACCGTCTTATGAGTTTGCAGCTGGTGAAGAACGGAATGACAGAAGCTGTTATGTTTGCACCTGACGGCAATAATGTTTTACCTGCAAAAATCCTTTACAAAAAAAATATCCTTGCCCTGCGTGGCAGTTTTCGCCCTGTAACCAAGGTGAATATGGATATTTACAAGCGTTCCCTTGAATTATTCCTGAAGGAGAAAAAAGTTTCTGAAGAAAATACTGAAGTGATATTTGAGATCACGCTCTCCAATTTAAGAGCTGAAGGGGAAATAGACGAAAGGGATTTTATGGACCGGGCTAAACTTCTCTGCTCCCTGGGTCAAACTGTAATGATCTCTAATTTTCAGGAATATTATAAGGTAGTTGAATATTTCTCCCGCTATACTAAGGAAAGAATGGGTCTGGCTATGGGAGTTAACAATATGGTCGACATTTTTGATGAACAATATTATCGACATCTTAGCGGAGGTATTCTGGAGGCATTTGGAAAGCTTTTCTTTAAGGATCTGAAAATTTACCTGTATCCCTTCAAAGATCCTGAAACTGGAGACCTAATTACCAGTGATAATTTAAAAGTTCATCCAAGAATGAAAGAGCTTTACAAATTCTTTAAATACAACGGAAAAGTTGTTGATATTGAAAATTATGATCCTGCCATTCTTGATATTTTCTCAAGGGAAGTTTTACAAATGATTCATGAAGGAAAAGAAGGCTGGACAGAAATGTTACCTGATCGCACTGCTGAAATGATCAAAGAACACCATCTGTTTGGCTATAAGGAAAAAGTAGAACAGAAAACATAATTTAGTTTAAGGTTCAAAGTGCTCAAAGTTCCTGGTTTCTTAGATGTCTTGGCTCTTGTTTCTGGATTCTCGTTTCATTTTCACATTTATCAGGCTACCCGTGTAATTTTAGCACCTATTGCTCTTAATCTTTCATCAATATTTTCATACCCTCTGTCTATTTGCTCAATATTGTGGATAGTTGAAGTTCCTTTGGCTGACATTGCTGCTATTAAAAGGGATACACCCGCACGGATATCAGGAGAAGTCATTGTGGTTGCTCTTAAACTGGATTTAAAATCGTGCCCTATTACCGTTGCCCGATGAGGATCACATAAAATAATCTTGGCACCCATATCTATTAATTTATCTACAAAAAACAATCGGCTTTCAAACATTTTTTGATGGATCAAAACACTACCGCGAGCCTGGGTAGCCACAACGAGCAATATGCTTAAAAGATCTGGTGTAAATCCTGGCCATGGAGCGTCACTGATGTTCATAATAGAACCATCTATAAAATTCTGGACTTCATATCCATCTTTATGGGGAGGAATAAAAATATTATCCCCTCTTTTTTCAATTGCAATACCCAGTTTGGCGAATGTTGCAGGAATTAATCCTAAATTTTCCCAGCTTACATTTTTTATAGTAATTTCACTTTTTGTCATTGCTGCCAGGCCAATCCACGAACCAATTTCAATCATATCGGGCAAGATCGTATGTTCACAACCATTAAAACTTTCAACTCCTTCTATGTGAAGTAAATTGGATCCTATACCTTCAATTTTGGCACCCATTGAATTGAGCATCTTACATAATTGCTGTAAATAAGGTTCGCAGGCAGCATTATATATAGTTGTTTTTCCCTTTGCCCAAACGGCAGCCATTAATATATTGGCCGTTCCTGTTACTGAAGCTTCTTCCAGTAGCATATAATTTCCCGTGAGACCTTCTGGCGCTTCAACCCCATAAAATCTTTCTTCCTTATTATAACGAAATTTTGCACCCAGCTTAATAAATCCGTCAAAATGGGTATCAAGCCTACGTCTCCCGATTTTATCTCCACCGGGCCTCGGAACATAACCTTTACCAAACCTCCCAAGCAGGGGGCCTACCAACATTATAGATCCTCTAAGACCACTGCCTTCAGTCTTAAAAGCATCGCTGGTTAAATACTCAAGATCAACTTCATCACTTTTAAAGCTATAACGTCCTTTTCCAAGTTTTTCTACCTTAACTCCGAGGTTTTTGAGAAGAGTAATTAATTTATTTACATCCACTATATCAGGGATATTATTTATAATAACCTCTTCAGAAGTTAACAATACGGCACATAGAATTTGTAAGGCTTCATTTTTAGCACCTTGTGGATGAATTTCACCACTAAGTGCGTGCCCTCCCTCAATCTGGAAAGTTCCCATTTAATAAATTTTAATGACGTTTACGACCCCGTGTATTACGGTTTGTTTTTTTAACCGGAGTGCTACTTTTAAACTTCTTATTGCCCCGTAACAGATTGGAGGCTTCACTTAAGTCTTCTTCTTTATTCTTCAGATTAATAGTACCACCACTCAACTCCCTTAAATGTTCAAATATTATTTCATCCTCTACAGTCTCCCTGTTCCAGTTGAGATAAGATTTTTTCATGTGGTTGGCAATTGAATAGGTAAGGGCTTCTTTAAGTTCCCCTTCTTCCATTTTCACTGCCTCATCTATCATCCTTTTTATATTATTTCCATAAAACCGGTATTTTGGAAAGTTCTGTGGATAATTCATCGGATCCGGTCTCTCCTCGAGAAGTTCTTTTGAAGGTTTTGGAAAAGGAGAATCAACATCAAGTTTAAAGTCGCTTATTATAAAAAGCTGATCCCATAATTTATGCTGAAAATCGGGAACATCCCGCAAATGAGGATTCATATTTCCCATGACCGCGATAATGGACCTGGCAACTTTATTACGCTCCTGTTCGTCCTCTATGGATACAGCATGTTCTACCATTTTTTGCAGATGCCTTCCGTATTCGGGAATGATTAATTTACTCCGTTCAGAGTTGTATTCTAATTCGTATGTCAAAATTGAAATTTAAGGTGATTTTATTTTGGTAGATAAAATATTGTTGCAAAATACTAAATATTATTCAACCCGCAGAAAATTATTTTGGGTCACTTAAAAATTTTTATAGAGAAATTACCCCTTCCACATTTTCACCGATTATTTTATATTTGTCTATTACCGCATCAGGATCTTTCATTCTTACATTTACAGAAACACTGGTATAATTTCCGTTTTTAGATTTTCGGGTTTTTATAACCGCACCCAGATTATCGAAAATATCGTGGATCTGTTTAATTTTTTGAGGGTCAGTTGGGACTATAAATTTATATAAATATTCTGAAGGCCAAAGGGAAGTATCCAGTAATTGCGATTTGAGTTTTTTATAAAACTCATTAGGGTCTCTCGGTTGCTCCATAATTTTCACTTCATTTTTATTGCAAATATACAAGATACGTTCCATTTTTTTAATCAAATTCAAATAGCGAAATTTGTAGCGTGCAAAACAAAAAAATTGTTATAACCGGAGGTCCCGGTACCGGGAAGTCCTCGATTATAGATCAATTGGAACTGCGGGGGCATACCTGCCTCCATGAAGTTTCCCGGGAAATAACTGCCGAAGCTCAACGTCAAGGCATTGATCAGCTATTTTTGGAAGAGCCGGTATTATTCAGTGAAAAATTGCTGGATGCCCGAATTGTCCAACATGCCCATGCTTCAAACGCTTCGGAGGATTTGGTTTTTATAGACCGAGGTATTCCTGATGTAGTTGCCTACCTTAATTACTTCGGAAATTCCTATCCGGCTAAATTCAACAATGCCTGCAGTAAATATTTTTATGATCACATCTTTCTACTCCCACCCTGGAAGGATATTTATCATACAGATAAAGAACGCTATGAATCTTTTGATCAAGCTTCTCTTATTTACAATTATATAAAAAAAACCTATATTACTTTAGGTTATTTTCCAATTGAGGTTCCTCTCGAATCGGTAGAGCTTCGTTGTGAATTTATATTAAGCAATACCCAACAATAAATTTGCCCAAATCAAATTCTATATTACAAAAATATTGGGGCCATTCAAGCTTCAGACCGTTTCAGGAGGAGATCATAACAGCAGCATTGGAAAAAAAAGATGTTCTGGCTCTCTTAACCACAGGTGGTGGAAAATCTATATGCTTTCAAATTCCGGCAATGATAAGAGAGGGAATTTGTATTGTTATTTCCCCCCTTGTTGCTTTAATGGAAGATCAGGTAAAAACGCTTCAGTTAAAGGGAATCAAGGCACTGGCAATAACAGGCGGAATTTCACTTCAGGACCTGGACACCCGCCTGGATAACTGCATTTATGGCAATTATAAATTTCTCTACCTGTCTCCCGAAAGGTTGCAACAAGACCTTGTTCAACAGCGTGTCAAACAGATGAATGTCAACCTCTTTGCAATAGATGAGGCTCATTGCATCTCTCACTGGGGCCATGATTTCAGACCTGCTTATCTCAATATTTCCATATTAAGAGATCTTCACCCCACTATTCCAATAATAGCTTTAACTGCTACAGCAACAAAAGAAGTTACAAGAGATATTGAGCAACAGTTAAAATTAAAAGATCCAATAATATTCAAGAGTTCCCTTAAACGATCGAATATAGCTTTTAATGTAGTTTTTGCTGAAGATAAAATGTACAGGTTAAAACAAGTTTTAAATAATAAAGATGAATCTTCAATAATTTATGTAAGATCAAGGAATGCAACCGTTGAAATAACTGCAGAATTAAACTATTATGGTTATAAAGCTGCTCCTTTTCACGGTGGGCTTTCAGGAAAACAAAAATCCCTTTTACTTGAAAGATGGCTTAAGGAGGAAGTGAAAATAATGGTAGCTACCAATGCCTTTGGAATGGGGATAGATAAACCGAATGTTAGGCACGTAGTGCATTTGAACTTACCTGAAAGTATAGAAAGTTA
>Ga0079224_100005506_pt1 | contig 16651 bp, 15 predicted proteins | sample Stecom2015_FD_80414 | JGI IMG/M metagenome (GOLD analysis project Ga0079224, IMG submission 80414) | Agricultural soil microbial communities from Utah to study Nitrogen management - Steer compost 2015 | ecosystem: Environmental > Terrestrial > Soil > Agricultural land | place: USA: Utah... | reverse complement strand
CACCGGGCAGCCGGTGTCGCGCATCACCGCCAGCGAGCGCATGTCGCTGACCAGGTTGTTGTAGCCGAAGCTGGCGCCGCGCTCGCAGACCATGATGTCGCGGTTGCCGGTGGCCAGCGCCTTCTCGGCGACGTGCTTCATCTCCCAGGGGGAGAGGAACTGGCCCTTCTTGATGTTCACCGGCTTGCCGGCGCTGGCGACCTTCTGGATGAAGTCGGTCTGCCGGCACAGGAAGGCCGGGGTCTGCATCACGTCGACGACGGCGGCGACCTCGTCCATCGGCGTGTACTCGTGCACGTCGGTCAGCACCGGCACGCCGAGCTGGCGCTTCACTTCGTCCAGGACCTTCAGGCCCTCCTCCATGCCCGGGCCACGGAAGCCGGACACCGAGGTGCGGTTGGCCTTGTCGAAGCTGGACTTGAAGATGAAGGGGATGCCGAGCTCGCCGGTGATCTCCTTGAGCCTGCCGGCGGTGTCGAGCTGCAGCTGCATCGACTCGATCACGCACGGGCCGGCGATCAGGAAGAACGGCTGGTCCAGGCCAACCTCGAATCCACAAAGCTTCATGCACTCACCTCCTCGGGAACGGCGTCCGCGTGGGCGGCCTTGTAGCGGCGGGCCGCCTCGATGAAGCCGACGAACAGCGGGTGCCCGTCGCGCGGGGTGGACAGGAATTCCGGGTGCGCCTGGCAGGCCAGGAACCAGGGGTGGCGGTCCGTGGGCAGCTCGACCATCTCCACCAGCAGGTCGTCCATCGACTTGGCGCTGATGACCAGGCCGGCGTCCTCGAGCTGGGCGCGGTAGCGGTTGTTGAACTCGTAACGGTGGCGGTGGCGCTCGCCGACCACGTCGCGCCCGTACAGGCGGTGGGCCAGCGTGCCGGGGCGCAGGCGCTGCTCCTGCAGGCCCAGGCGCATGGTCCCGCCCAGGTCGGAGTCCTCGCTGCGGCGCTCAAGCTCGCCGGTGGCGGTGCGCCACTCCGTGATCAGGCCGATCACCGGGTGCGGCGTAGCCTTGTCGTTCTCGGTGCTGTTGGCGCCTTCCAGGCCGGCGACGTGGCGGGCGTAGTCGATCACCGCCGCCTGCATGCCGTAGCAGATGCCGAAGTACGGGATGCGGTTCTCGCGCGCGTGCCGGGAGCTGAGCACCTTGCCCTCGAAGCCGCGGTCGCCGAAGCCGCCGGGCACCAGGATGCCGTGCACGCCCTCCAGCAGCTCCGCGCCGTTCTTCTCGACGTCGCTGGACTCCAGCCAGCGCAGCCGGACCCGGGTGCGCTGGCGCAGGCCGCCGTGCTTGAGCGCCTCGGCCACGGACTTGTACGCGTCCTGGTGGTCGACGTACTTGCCGACGATGGCGATGGTGACCTCGTCGTCCGGGTTCTGGGTGGCGTCGACCACCGCGTCCCACTCCGACAGGTCGGCCGGGCCGGCATTCAGGCGCAGGCGCTCGATGACCAGGTCGTCCAGGCCCTGCTCGTGGAAGCGCGCGGGCATCTTGTAGATGTTGTCCAGGTCGACCGCCGACACCACCGCACGCTCGGACACGTTGGTGAACAGCGCGATCTTGCGCCGCTCGCTGTCAGGCAGCGGCTGCTCGGAGCGGCAGACCAGGATGTCGGGCTGGATGCCGATCGAGCGCAACTCCTTGACCGAGTGCTGGGTGGGCTTGGTCTTGAGCTCGCCGGCCGCGGCGATCCACGGCACCAGCGTCAGGTGCATGAACAGCGCCTTGTCCGGCCCGCGCTCGGTACGGATCTGGCGGATCGCCTCCAGGAACGGCAGCGACTCGATGTCGCCGACGGTTCCGCCGATCTCCACCAGCCCGACGTCGAAGCCCTCGGTGGCCTCGAAGATGCCGCGCTTGATCTCGTCGGTGATGTGCGGGATCACCTGCACGGTGCCGCCCAGGTAGTCGCCCCGGCGCTCCTTGCGGATCACGCTCTCGTAGATGCGGCCGGTGGTGATGGAATTCTTGCGGCCCAGGCGGGTGCGCACGTAGCGCTCGTAGTGGCCCAGGTCCAGGTCGGTCTCCGCGCCATCGTCGGTGACGTACACCTCGCCGTGCTGGAACGGGCTCATGGTGCCCGGGTCCACGTTGATGTACGGGTCTAGCTTCATCATCGTCACGCGCAGGCCGCGCGATTCGAGGATGGCCGCCAACGAGGCCGCCGCAATGCCCTTGCCAAGCGAGGACACCACGCCGCCGGTGACGAAGATCAGGGGAGTCATGGTCTAGCTGCCGCTGGAAAGCCGTAGTTTACCGGCTCGCCGTGACCACTGCGACCGCTTGACAACCCCGTCGGGGGCGTCAACGCCGCCCGTCCTCCTCTTCCTCGCGTTCCGCCGGACGCCGTGCGCCGCTTTCGCGGGCGGCCTCGCGGGCCTTGCGTGCCTCCTCGGCGGCCCGCCGGGCGGCTTCGCGCCGGGCGTCGGCGGCACTGCGGTCGGCGCGGGCGGCGGCCTGCCTGGCCTGGTCGCCCTGCGCCGTGGCCCGGTCGGCGCCGCCGGATTGCTGGGCCGAAGCCACCAGGGCCGCACCGGCCAGGGCCAGGGCGACGGGTACCAGCAGCAGGATGCGCTTGTTCATGGATTCGTCCTCGTTGTCTGGATCAGGGCCGCCCCCCCCTGGCGACCCCCAAAGGCTAGCCGGTCGCGCGCCCAGGCCGCCTGAAGACACGCCGCGCCCACCCCGTGCGTTCAGCCGGCGCTTTCCCTTCGTTGCCGTCGAACCGTCCCGCGAACGTGCCGGTGACCACCCCCATGGCCTGGCGCCAGCGTGCCAGCAGCGCCGCATCGGCCTCCGGATCGAATTCCGGGACCACCTCCAGCAACGCCTCCACCCAGTGCCGGTACAGCTCCGGCCGCACCGGGCAGCGACCGGCGCCGGAATGCACGTCGGCCATGGTCTCGGTGGCGCGCCGGACCACGTTGCTCCCGGCGGCATGGAAGATCGCCACGCTGATGCCGCGGCGCAATGCGAGCCGCTGCTTGCGGAAGTCGGTGTTGGCGAACATCGCGGCGATCTCCGGGTCGCGCGCCATGAACACCTCGTAGAAACGCTCGATGAAGCCCTTGCCGGCGAGGCAGCGGCCATAGCTCTGCTGCAGGTCGTGGTACGGGTCGCTCACTTCGTCCTCCCTTGTTCGCGGGAACCCACGATGCGGCAACGCCGGCGTGGCGGTATTGACCGGACGCAAGTCCTGCCGGGCAAAGCGGCTGCCGGCCCGGCGCGGGCCGCTGCGGCGATCTTGACCACCCCGGCACCGGCCCGCATTCTGGCGGACTTCACGCAGTCCGCCCGGCAGTCCGTCCCAGATGAATACCCGCTACAACGCCGCCGACATCGAAGTCCTGTCGGGCCTGGACCCGGTCAAGCGCCGGCCGGGCATGTACACCGACACCACGCGGCCCAACCACCTGGCCCAGGAGGTGATCGACAACGCGGTCGACGAGGCGCTGGCCGGGCACGCGCGGGTGGTCGAGGTGACCCTGCACTCCGACGGCAGCTGCGAGGTGTCCGACGACGGCCGCGGCATGCCGGTCGACATCCACCCCGAGGAGGGCGTGCCGGGCGTCGAGCTGATCCTCACCCGGCTACACGCCGGCGGGAAGTTCTCCAACCGCAACTACACCTTCTCCGGCGGCCTGCACGGGGTGGGCGTGAGCGTCGTCAACGCGCTCAGCACCCGGGTCGAGGTGTACATCAAGCGCGACGGCAGCGAGCACCACATCGCCTTCGCCAACGGCGAGCGCTCCAGCGAGCTGGAGATCACCGGCAGCGTCGGCAGGCGCAACACCGGCACGCGGCTGCGCTTCTGGCCGGACGCGAAGTACTTCGACACCCCGAAGTTCAACCTGCGCGCGCTCAAGCACCTGCTGCGCGCCAAGGCGGTGCTCTGCCCCGGCCTGACCGTGCGCCTGGCCGAGGAGGCCAGCGGCGAGCAGGTCGAGTGGCATTACGAGAACGGCCTGCGCGACTACCTGCTCGGTGAGCTGGAGGGCCGCGAGCTGCTGCCGCCGGAACTGTTCATCGGCGGGCTGACCCGCCAGACCGAGACGGTGGAGTGGGCGGTGGCGTGGGCCGCGGAGGGCGAGCTGGTCCAGGAGAGCTACGTCAACCTGATCCCGACCGCCCAGCACGGCACCCACGTCAACGGGCTGCGCAGCGGCTTCACCGATGCACTGCGCAAGTTCTGCGACTTCCGCAGCCTGCTGCCGCGGGGGGTGAAGCTGGCGCCGGAGGACGTGTGGGACCGCGTCAGCTTCGTGCTCAGCCTGAAGATGACCGACCCGCAGTTCAGCGGCCAGACCAAGGAGCGGCTGAGCTCCCGCCAGGCCGCGGGCTTCATCGAGGGCGCCGCCGAGGACGCCTTCACCCTGTGGCTCAACCAGCACGTGGAGCTGGGCGAGCGCATCGCCCAGCTGGCGATCGAGCGCGCCAGCGCGCGGCTGAAGACCGAGAAGCAGGTCACCCGCAAGAAGGTCACCCAGGGTCCGGCCCTGCCCGGCAAGCTCGCCGACTGCATCAGCCAGGACCTTTCGCGCACCGAACTGTTCCTGGTCGAGGGCGACTCGGCGGGCGGCAGCGCCAAGCAGGCGCGCGACAAGGACTTCCAGGCGATCCTCCCGCTGCGCGGCAAGATCCTCAACACCTGGGAGGTGGCCTCCGGCAGCGTGCTGGCCTCCCAGGAAGTCCATGACCTGGCGGTCGCGATCGGCTGCGACCCCGGCAAGGACGACCTGTCGGGCCTGCGCTACGGCAAGGTGATCATCCTCGCCGACGCCGACTCCGACGGGCTGCACATCGCCACCCTGCTCACTGCGCTGTTCCTGCAGCACTTCCCCGCCCTGGTCCGCGCCGGCCACGTGTTCGTGGCCATGCCGCCGCTGTTCCGCATCGACCTGGGCAAGCAGGTGCACTACGCGCTGGACGAGGAGGAGAAGCAGATCCTGCTCGAGCAGATCGAGCGGGAGAAGGCGCAGAAGAAAAAGGGATCGGCGGGCGCGGTGCAGGTGACCCGCTTCAAGGGCTTGGGCGAGATGAATCCCTCGCAGCTGCGTGAGTCGACCATCCATCCCGACACCCGCCGGCTAGTGCAGCTGACCGTCGACGACGGCGAGCAGACCCGCGCCCTGATGGACATGCTGCTGGCGCGCAAGCGCGCCGGCGACCGCAAGGCCTGGCTGGAGGAGAAGGGCGACCTGGCGACGCTGGAGGTCTGACCCAGCGCTGCCGTCTTCGCAGGAGCGGCGGGAATCAGCGCGCCAGGGTCGCTTCGAGCAGCTGCCCGAGCACCGGCTGCAGGCGCGCCGCCTTCGCCTCTTCGTATTCGCCGGTCGCCTCGTCCATGTAGCAGCGCTGGCTGGTCTCCATCTGCACCGCCTCGATGCCCTCGTCGGGGCGCCCGTAGTGGCGGGTGATGTGGCCGCCCTTGAAGCGGCCGTTGGCCACCCAGTCGTAGTCGTCCTGCGCGGCCAGGACGGCTTCCAGGCGCTGCTGCAACGCGGGGGTGCAGCTGGTCCCCGCCGCGGTGCCCAGGTTGAGGTCGGGCAGCCGGCCCTCGAACAGGAACGGCAGCCCGCTGCCGCGGATCGAGTGGCCTTCCCACAGCACCACCCGGCCGTGTTCGCCGCGCAGCCGCTCCAGTTCCTCGCGCAGGGCCTGGTGGTAGGGACGCCAGTAGCGCTCGATGCGGGTGGCGACCTCCTCGGCGGAGGGTTCCTGTCCTTCCAGGTAGACCGGGCCGCCGTCGAAGCGGGTGGTCGGGCACAGGCCGGTGGTGTTCTGCCCCGGGTACAGCGAGGTGTCGTCCTCGGGACGGTTCAGGTCGACCACGTAGCGCGAGTAGCGCGGCACCAGGACCGAGGCGCCCAGGCCGCGGGCGAAGGCGTACAGGCGCGATACGTGCCAGTCGGTATCGGGCGCCGACCGCGCCTGCGGCTGCATGCGCTCGGCAAGCGCCGGCGGGATCTCGCTGCCATCGTGGGGAAGGCTCACCAGCAGCGGCGCGCTGCCCTGGTCGAGGCGGTAGCTGTGCATCACGTCCATTCTCAGGTCCCCTGCATCAGCACCACTTCCTCGGCGCTGGTCGGATGGATGGCGACGGTGTCGTTGAGGTCGTCGATGGTGGCGCCCATGCGCACGGCGACCGCGAAGCCCTGCAGGATCTCGTCGGCGGCCTCGCCCAGCAGGTGCACGCCCACCACGCGGCGCTCGCTGCCCACGCACACCAGCTTGAACAGGCTGCGCTGCGGCACGTCCGCCAGCGCGTTGAGCATCGGCCGGAAGCCGGCGCGGTAGACCGAGACCGATTCGGCGCCATGGCGCTCCATCGCCTGGTCGGTGGTGAGGCCGACCATGCCCAGCGGCGGGTGGCTGAACACCACGCTGGGGATGTTGCCGTCGTCCAGCGGACGGTCGCGGCCGGCGAACAGCCGGTCCATCAGCCGCCGTGCGGCGGCGATCGCGACCGGCGTCAGCTGCACCCCCGGGGTGACGTCACCCACCGCGTGGATGCCCTCCACGCTGGTGTCGTGGCGGGCATCGACCCGCACGTGCCCGCGCCGGTCGAGCTCCACCCCGGCCTGCTCCAGTCCGAGGCCCGCGGTGTTGGGTACCCGTCCGGTGGCGAACAGCACCTGGTCGAAGACCGGATCCTCCAGCCCTTCGGCGACCACCCGCACCCGCCCGCCCTCGCGCTCGAGCGCACTGGCCTCGCATCCGAACCGGATGCCGATCCCCGACTGCCGGTAATCATCGGCCAGGACCCGTGACAGCTCCTCGTCGAACGGGGCGAGCAGGCGCTGGCCGCGCACCAGCAACTCTACCTGGCTGCCCAGCGCCTGCAGCACGCCGACCAGCTCGACGCCGATGTAGCCGCCACCGATCACCGCCACCCGCCGTGGCGGCTCGACCCAGCCGAAGAAGTCGTCCGAGGTGCCTCCCAGCTCCGCCCCCGGGATGGATGGGCGGCTCGCGCGGGCGCCGGTGGCGAGCAGGATGCGCTTCGCCCGCAGGTACACCCCGTCCCCGCAGGCGACGGTGTCGGCATCGCGCAGCGCGCCGCGCATGGGCAGGACGGCAATGCCGGCTTCGTCCAGCCGCCGCCGGTAGCTTTCGTGGATGTTGCCGATGTACCGCTGGCGGTGGCCGATGAAGGTGGGCCAGTCCAGGCCCGCCGGCTCCACGTCGAAGCCGAGCGGTCGTGCCAGCCCGAGCTTTCGCCCCACCTCGGCTGCCAGCCACATCGCCTTCTTCGGCACGCAGCCCGCGTTGACGCAGGTGCCGCCCAGTGCCTCCGGCTCGAGCAGGGCCACCCTCGCGCCGTGCGAGGCGGCGCGGAAGGCACCGGCCAGGCCGCCGGAGCCGCCGCCGATCACGATCAGGTCGAAGTCGCGTGACATGCATTCCTCCAGTCCGGAGGGCCACGCTGCCACAGCGCCGTTCAGCCCGCCAGCCGCCCCGGATCGAACGCGGTCGGTTCCACCGCGGGCACGCGTCCCGCCAGCAGGTCCGCCACCAGCTGTCCCGTGCCGGCGCTCATCCCCACCCCCATCATCCCGTGACCGGTCGCCAGCCAGGTGCTGCGGTGCCCGGGGAGCCGGCCGATGATCGGCACGTCGTCGCAGCTCATCGGCCGCCAGCCGCACCAGCGCTCGCGCACCACCGGCCCGGCGGGTTCGCGGAGGCTGGCGCGGGCGGCACGCTCCAGTGCCGCCAGGCGGCGTGGGCGCAGGCGCGCGTCGAAGCCGGAGAACTCCATCGTGCTGCCAAGCCGGAAGCCGCTGGGCCAGCTGGTCACGCAGACCGACCAGTCCCGCAGCACCAGCGGGCGCCGCGGTACCAGCGGCGGCGGGTCGTAGGTGATCGAGTACCCCTTGCCCGGCTGCATCGCCCCGGCCAGCCAGGGTGCGTCGATGGCGCGGGCGAGGTTGGGCGACCAGGCGCCGGCGGCCACCACCACCTCGCGGGCATGCAGGACCCCGGCGGAGGTGTGCAGCGCGGCCCCGGCGGCGGACTCGTCCAGCCGCTGGAGGGCGCACTCCTCGTCGATCCGGCCACCGCGGGCACGCACCACCCGCGCCAGCTCGTCCACGTAGCGGTCCGGACGCAGCACCGCATCGCCGCGGAAGCGGATCGCGCCCGCGGTCCCGGGCAGCACCGCCGGCTCCTGGGCGTCAAAGGCGGGCCCGTCGATGACCTCCACGTCCACGCCCAGCTCGCGGAGCAGGTCGAGCTCGTGCTGCCCGCGCTCGAACGCGGCCGGGCTGCGGAAGACATAGTCCTCCCCGGACTCGGCGAACTCGCAGTCCAATCCGTGCCGGTCGATCCACTCGCACAGGCGCGCGCGCGAGTCGTTGAGCAACAGCGACTTGGCGCGTGCGCTCGCCTCCCAGTCCCGCAGGTTGCAGCGCCCGGCGAAGCGCCACAGCCAGCGCCACAGCCGCGGGTCGACGCGGGGGCGGATGTACAGCGGGGCATCGGGCCGCAACATCATCCGCAGCGCCTCGCCGACCCGGCCGGGCGCGGCCAGTGGCGGGGCGTGGCTGGGCGTGATGGTCCCGCAGTTCCCGTGCGAGCTGCCGCTGCCGATGCGCCGTGCCTCGATCACCCGCACCCCGCGCCCGTCCTCCAGCAGCGCGAGCGCGGTGGCCAGGCCGACCACCCCCGCCCCGACCACCACCACGTCGTCGCGCTGCTCCATGGCTGCGAGTCTACGCATCCGCCACGGTCCGGCGCGACGGTGGCTCAGGCGCCCCCGGCGAGCGCTCCCCGACGCAGGGGCGGCCAGTGGCCATGGGTGAAGGCGCGCCAGGCCCATTCGACAGGCCCCTGCCGGTAGCGGCGCAGCCACCAGTGGCTTGCCGCGACCTGCAACGCGAAGAACACCAGCACGCCCAGCACCTGCCCGACGCGGCCGACCTCGCCCCACAGGCCGAGGCCGTGTCCGTAGAAGAGCCAGGTGCCCACCAGCGACTGCAGCAGGTAGTGGGTCAGGGCCATCCTCCCGGCCGGCGCCAGCACGCGGGGCAGGGCACCGCCGCGGCTCGCCAGCAGCAGGAAGGTCGCCGCATAGGCGAGCGCCAGCGGCAGCCCGCCGGCCAGGTGCAGGCCCGCTGCCAGTACGGCTTCGCCCGCCGCCTCGCCTTCAAGGACCGGCGAAGCGGTCAGCTGCAGTGATCCCGCGGTGAGCAGTCCGCCCACCGCGTAGCCTGCGGCCGCCAGGCGCAACAGCCTTGCCCGGTGGGCCTGCGGATCGAGTACGACGCCCGACCGCACCAGCCAGCCGCCGATCAGGAACACGCCCAGCAACATCGGCAGCAGGATCAGCTCGTTGGGCAGCATCCGGTGGAGGAACTCGGCGCGCGCGGCGGTCGCCTCGGTCCAGGAGCCGGCGGAGTACGCCGCGACCTCCTGCGCCCGCAGCGACTCCATGTACGCCGGGACGAGCTCGTACGACGCCAGTTCCTCCGGCCCCGCCGGGACCATGGCCGCGCCCGCCATCACGTACATCCCGACCGGCAGGACCCACGACGCGATCCCCCAGGCCAGCATCGCCTCGGCACCCACGTTGCGGAACAGCACCAGCAGCACCAGCGCGCCCAGCGCGTACGAGACCAGGATGTCCCCGGCCCACACCAGGAACGCGTGCGCCAGCCCGATGGCGAGCAGGCCCAGGCAGCGGCGCAGGTAAACCGGCACGAACGGGGTGCCCGCCGCGCGGGCGCGGTCGAGCATGAGCACGAACCCCATGCCGAACATCAGCGAGAACAGGCCCCAGAACTTGCCCTGCACCAGCACGTAGACCAGCCAGTCGGCGATCGTGTCCAGCGTGCCCTGCCCGGCGCCGACGCCCTGGCCGATGTCGGCCAGAGGCGCGGTGAAGAACTCGACGTTCATCAGCGCGATGCCCAGCAAGGCGAAGCCGCGCAGCGCGTCTAGGTGGTCCAGGCGCCCCGCGGGCGCCGTCATCGGTTGCGTCATTGCATGGTCCCCCTCCCCGGAGGGAAGGGATCATGCATCAGCGAGGGGCTCAGTGCTCGTGGCCGCCTTCGCCGTGCACGTGGCCGTGGTCGATCTCCTCGGCGCTGGCCTCGCGGACGTCCACGATCTCGATGTCGAAGCTCAGGTCCTTGCCCGCCATCGGGTGGTTGAGGTCCACGTCGACCACGCTCATGCCCACCTTGAGGATGGTGACCGCGCGCGGGCCGAAGTTGGTCGGCAGCACCGCCTGCATGCCGGGCACCAGCTTCGCGCCCTTGAAGTACTTCTTGGGCACCCGCTGGGTCAGGCCCTCGCGGACCTCGCCGTAGGCCTCGGCGGCCGGCACGTCGGCGGAGAAGGTCTCGCCGGCCTCGCGGCCGTCCATCGCCTTCTCCAGGCCCGGGATGATGTTGCCGTGGCCGACGAGGATCGCCAGCGGGCCGCTGTCGCGTGAACTCTCCAGCTGCTCGCCGCCCTGTTCGGAAACGGTGTAGTGGAACTTCACGACGCGGTCTTTCTCGATCTTCATGGGCAGGCTCTCTGTTGTTGCCGCCGCGGGCGAAAACAGCGAAGCTGTCGCACGTGACGAGGGCCGCGCATTATCCCGGCAAGCCGCTTCCCACGCCAGTTCGGCGCCTGGGCAGGCGCCCCGTCCGTTCCGCGCAGTTGCTCGCCGCCCTGTTCGGCGCCGTCGTGCTGGCGGGCTGCGGCGGCGGCGGCAAGGCGGTCCGCGCCGATGGCCCGGCCACGCAGCGCAGCTGGGCCACCGTCGCACCGTCCGATCCGGCCGCGGCCAACTCGGTGCTCATGCGCGCCATCAGCCTGGTCGGCACGCCCTACCGGTACGGCGGCAACACGCCCGACACCGGCTTCGACTGCAGCGGCCTGATCAACTACGTCTACCGCGACATGCTCGACCTGACGCTGCCCCGCACCACCAGCGGACTTGCCGCCGTGCAGGGTCCCCGCATCGCGCCCGAACGCCTGGCGCCCGGCGACCTGGTCTTCTTCGGCCAGCGCGGCAACGTGACCCACGCCGGGATCTACGTCGGCGAAGGCCGCTTCGTCCATGCGCCCAGCAGCGGCGGGACGGTGCGGCTGGACCATCTGGACGGCCACTACTGGCGCGACCACTACAGCGGTGCCCGCCGGGTGCTGTGATCTTCCTGACCGAGTCGAGAACGCGGCTTCTTGATGAAACTGAAGCTGCGACGTGATTCGCGCGCTTTAACTTTGATTTAACGTTTTGTGAACCCGCCGGCGCCTGTTCACCGGCATCATCGCCCGGTGATTTTCTGGTGATGGCTGCGTGATGGCATCGAAGTTCCCCGCACGATCCTCCTCCGACTGCGCCCGGTCCGGGCGCAGTGTCCGCAAGGGCGTCGCACTGGCGTTCCTGCTTGCGCTCCCCGCGGTCCCCGCGCTCGCGCAGGAGGCCGCGGCGCCCGTGGCAACGGCCGCGGCCGCGGACGCTCCGCGGATGTCGGGCACCGGCAGCCTGTCGGGCAACGCGCTGGCGCTCGCCGGTGACATCAACCGCCTGCTGGCGAACGGCAAGGCGGCCGCGGCGGCGGAGGGCTACAAGCCCACCGACATCCGCGTGCGCACGCTGCTCAACAGCGCGCTGACCCTGCTCGGCACCCCGTACCGCTGGGGCGGCACCAGCCCGGAGAGCGGCTTCGACTGCAGCGGGCTGGTCAGCTACGTGTTCCAGCAGGCGATCGGCGTGGACCTGCCGCGCGTCACGCGTGACCAGGCCCGCCAGGGCGAGCGGGTGGCCGACAAGTCGGAACTCGAGGAAGGCGACCTGGTGGTGTTCGGCCGGAAGGGCCGCGTCGACCACGTTGGCATCTACGTCGGCGAGGGCCGCTTCGTGCACGCCCCCAGCGCCGGCAAGGACGTGATGGTCTCCAGCCTGGAGACCGGCTACTGGAGCGGCAAGTACATCGAAGGCCGCCGCATCGCCGGCAGCAGCTGACCGTCTCCGCTCAGGAGCGCCGGTGATCGTGCCGGCGTACCTGCATCACGGGCCGCCGGCGCCCCGGTAACGCTTGGCAGCCTGCTCGATCCCCCTGCCCAGCTCCATGACCTGGCGGGCGTATTCGGCCTCCCTCTGGTCCTCGTCGTCGACCGGCGTCCACGCCGGCACCGGGGTCGGTTGCCCCTCGACCCCGTCGAGCGCAACGAAGACGATCACGCAATGCGTGCACAGCCGCGGCTCGCCACCCATCGGGTCCCGGGCACTGACCTCGACCGTGAAGTGCATGCTGGTGGTCCCGGTGTGCGCCAGCCGGGTGTGCACGGTGACCATGTCGCCGATGCGGATGGGCGCGATGAAGCGGATTCCGCCCACCGCCGCGGTGACGGCGTAGGTGCCACTCCAGCCCACCGCGGCAGCGTACCCGGCCTGGTCGATCCACCGCATCACCACCCCGCCGTGGACCTTCCCGCCGTAGTTCACGTCGACCGGCTCGGCAAGGAAGCGCATTGTCAGCTCACGTTGCGTACCCGTCATCGGTCCACTCCTCTACCTGGATCGTGGACACTGTCGCACCCGTCCCGAGCCACGCGCAAAGATGCCCTACACACCCATCGTCGCGACCCTGGGTTACGTCCTTTCGCCGGATCGGCGCCGGGTCCTGATGATCCACCGCAACGCGCGCGCCGGTGACCACCACCTGGGCAAGTACAACGGCCTGGGCGGCAAGATCGAGCGCGACGAGGACGTGGTGGCCGGCATGCGCCGGGAAATCCGCGAGGAGGCCGGCATCGAGTGCGAGTCCCTCGTCCTGCGCGGCACGATCAGCTGGCCGGGCTTCGGAAAGGCCGGCGAGGACTGGCTCGGCTTCATCTTCCTGGTGACGCGCTACAGCGGCCGGCCGCTGGAGTCGAACCACGAAGGGACCCTGGAGTGGGTCGACCTTGATCGGCTGGACGAACTGCCGATGTGGGAGGGCGACCGCAACTTCCTGCCGCTGGTGTTCGACGACGATCCGCGCGCCTTCCATGGCGTGATGCCGTACGAAGGCGGGCGGATGCTGTCCTGGCGCTACTCCCGGGCCTGAGGCGCCGGCCCCGCGGCGGGGGCGGCGCCGACAGGCACCGTCCGGCTAGTTCTCGCCCTGGGCGCCGTCGATCCAGTCGGAGTACGACTGCATGTCGGGAATGATCGCGCCACGGCGGTCGGCCGCCTCCACGATCTGGGTGGTGATGAAGCTGTTGCTCATCGCCTTGACCTCCTCGAGGAAGGCATGGTCTTCGGGCAGCGCGTCGATGATCGCCTGCTTCGCTTCATCGGTCAGCCTGCCCTGGGCATCGGTGATCTGGCTTCCGGCCAACCCCCCCAGCTTTTCGGAGATCGTACTGGCCAGGGAGGAGTCACCGAGCATTTCAGCCACCGCCTCCGACACCGGCCCCGCCGCCATGTCGCCCGCCACCGGGATGGTGGAGATGGCGACATCGAGCAGGAAGCCGACCATCTCGTCACGCGCGGCCACATCGGCCTTCAGGTCGATGTAGCCGGCATCCACCGCGTCCTGCATGACCGCGCCGATCATCGCCACGCGGGTGGTCGCATCGCCGATCTCGCGCACGTTGTCACCGTTCTCGGGCTGGTTGCTCACGCGGATGTTGTCGGATACGAACTCACCCAGCAGGTCCATCACCTCGCCGCCGCGCGCACTGTCGGGGTTGAGGGCGGTCAGCCTGATCAGGTTGGACAGGGCCGCCAGGCTCTCGCCGACCACGGTGCTCTCCTCGTTCGACGAGCCGACCGTGTGCGTCGGATCCAGCGGCGTCAGGTCGCGCAGCAGCGTGTCACCGTGGGCGATGAACAGCTCGCTCAAGGCATCCGCGCGCCCCGGGACCGGCTTGTTGCCCACGCCGTAGAACTGGTCGCTGGAGTTCTGGCCCACGTACTCGACCAGGTGCAGCGCATCGGCGGCGGTACCGTGCTCGGCGACGGTCTGGATCACCAGTTCCATCGGGTCGGTGACCCCGACGCCCTCCAACTGGGGCGCACCAAAGGAGAGTCCTTCCTGGCCCACGGCGGCATACAGGGCGTCGCGCTGCTCGGTGGTCAGCCCGCCCAGGGCGTTGTGGATGGCCTGGGTGCCGCCCGACTGTTCCAGCGCGTTGAGCAGGACGCCGATATGCGCACCCTGCTCCGATATGTTCTTCATCGGGGGATCGACGAGCAGGCGCTGCTCAAGTACGTCCGCCGTGAACTTTTCCAGGAACTGCCCGGCCTGCGGGCTGTCACTGCCGACCAGCCTGTCCACCAGCGCCTGCAACCCTTCGGCCTCCGGTGTCATCAGCCCCATCGGCCCGACGGCGGAGGAGCCGAACATCCCGGTGAACTGCAGCGCATCGACCAGGTCGGCGTCTCCATCCAGGTACGCCTGCGCGAACGCATCGGTGATGGCGTCACGCTCCAGGCCGGTGATGCTGCCGCTCTCGACCAGGTTGTCCAGCCGCTCCGGGGTGAGCCAGGACGTGGTGGCGCCGCCGTCCTTTTCGAGGATGGCATCCATGAGCTCGGCACGCTCCTGCGGCTCGAGCTTCTCGATCACCTCGGCGAAGTGGTCAAGGCGCGCATCGTAGTTGTCCTGCCACAAGAAGCGGTCGCCTACGTCGAGGATGGCTTCCGCCTGTTCGTTGATGGTGGTCATGCGTGGGAGCCCTGATTGTTCGACCAACCCAATGCTAGGGACCGCTGCAACCATTGCCATCTAGGGCAGATACCAGTGGTCGCCGTAGCCGCCGCGCAACGATGTGGATGCATAATGGCCGACTCACCCGTGATCCGAGTCCCGCCATGTCCCTGCAGCCATTGGCCAGGTGTGCGCTCGCCGCCACCGTCACCCTCGCTGTCGCCGCCTGTGCCAGCACCCGCCTGCCAGCCCCTGCCCCCACTCCTGCGGCCACCCCGGCCGCAGCCGGCGTGGCCGTGGACGTTCCGGACATCCGCCACCCGGAAGGGGAAAGCGCTTCCTGGTGGTTCCGCGACGGCGCCGCCCAGGCTGCCGCCAATGGCGCCATGCAGGGCACGGCCCGCAACGTGATCCTGTTCGTCGGCGACGGCATGAGCCTGCCGACCGTGGCGGCCGCGCGCATCCTCCAGGGCCAGCTGCGCGGCGAACCGGGCGAGGAAAACCGGCTGGTGTGGGAGCACTTCCCCGCAACCGCGCTGAGCAAGACCTACAACACCGACCAGCAGACCCCGGACTCGGCCGGCACGATGAGCGCGATGGCCACTGGCGCGAAGACCCGCGCCGGGCTGATCAGCGTCGACCAGTCGATGTATTTCGGTGACTGCACCGGCCTGGACGAGGGCCGCCTTTCGACCCTGTGGGAGCAGGCCGCCGACGCCGGAATGGCGACCGGTATCGTCACCACCACCCGGCTGACCCACGCCACGCCCGCCTCGACGCTGGCCCACTCGCCCAACCGCAACTGGGAGAACGACACCCAGGTACCGGCCGAGGCAAAGGCGCTGGGCTGCACCGACATCGCCCGGCAGATGGTGGAGAACCCGCACGGCAACGGTCCGCTGGTGATGCTCGGCGGCGGCCGCGCGCACTTCATGCCGTCCGACCAGGTCGACCCGGAGTACCCGGATCGCACCGGCCAGCGCGGCGACGGCCGGGACCTCGTCGCGCTGTGGCAGCAGCGCCACCCGCAGGGCGCCTACGTGTGGAATGCCGAACAGCTCGCCGCCGCCCCCACGGACGCACCGCTGCTGGGCCTGTTCGAGCCGGGGCACATGCAGTACGAGCACGACCGCCCGCGCGATCCCGCCGGCGAGCCCAGCCTTGCGGAGATGACCCGCGCCGCGATCAGCCGCCTGGCCGCCGCCCCCGAGGGCTTCGTGCTGCTGGTCGAGGGCGGCCGCATCGACCACGCCCACCACGGCGGCAATGCCTACCGCGCGCTCACCGACACCCTGGCCCTGAGCGATGCCGTGCAGGCGGCACTGGACATGACCTCGCGCGAGGACACGCTGATCCTGGTCACCGCCGACCACGCCCACACGATGAGCTTCGTGGGCTACCCCGGCCGCGGCAATCCGATCCTCGGCACCGTCGCCAAGACGGACCGGGACGGCAACGTCGAACAGGCCACCGACCGCGATGGACTGCCCTACACGACCCTGGTCTACGCCAACGGCCCGGGCTACGTCGGGGACGACGGGCGTCCCGACCTGAGCGGCGTAGACACCACCGGCCCCGACTACCTGCAGGAGGCGACCGTGCCGATGGGCAGCGAGACCCACGGCGGGGACGACGTCGGGATCTGGGCGATCGGCCCCGGCAGCCACGCCATCCGCGGCAGCGTGGAGCAGAACGCGATCTACCACTTCATGCTGCAGTCCACGCCGTACCTGCGCGAGGCGTTCTGTGCCACCGGCGGCTGCAACGCCGACGGGGTGCCGGTGGAGCTGCCGCGCCCCTGACCGGCGAGGGCGGTCAGGGGCTGGCGGACGGTGCCGTCAGAACGGCTTGCCCAGCACCAGCCACAGCACCCCGACCAGCACCAGCACCGGCAGCTCGTTGATCCAGCGCAGCGCGCGGGCGGAGGGCAGCGCCTTCCGCCCCGCGTCGTAGGCCTTCAGGCGTGCACCGACGTACAGGTGGAACGCGAACAGCGCGGCGACCAGCGCCAGCTT
>Ga0079224_100005503_pt1 | contig 16653 bp, 12 predicted proteins | sample Stecom2015_FD_80414 | JGI IMG/M metagenome (GOLD analysis project Ga0079224, IMG submission 80414) | Agricultural soil microbial communities from Utah to study Nitrogen management - Steer compost 2015 | ecosystem: Environmental > Terrestrial > Soil > Agricultural land | place: USA: Utah... | reverse complement strand
GTGCCGGGGCCGGCACAACGGCGGTTCTCGTCACGGATGGTAAAGAGGTTAGATTCGATCCCGAGCAGCAGTTTCGCTTCCATCTAACCGGGACCTTCCGGGCTGATTCGCGGCAGGCCCGCACCGCACTTGGATCCGATCGTTCCAGGGATCTTCCCCGCCGTGATTCGGGTCAAGCCGCTCTCAGAAGCGCTATTCAGAACCTCAGCTCTCGTGCCTCTGCACTTCGGCGCAACGTTGAGAGCAGTTTCATGAGTGCCTCTCAGAACTCGACGGACGTAAGGCTCTACTTCCTCATGAGCAGCTTGTGTGATGCCATTGACCTGATCGACCGGCGATCGACTCAGAACTCTTCGGAAGGATCGCTCCCCGGTGAGGTAGTCTCCTATTTGCAGGATCAGCAACAGGCCATAAACCAGGAGCTGACGCGCAGCCAGATTAGCGGGGATCTGAAAAGCCGATGGATGGAGGTCGAGGAACATCTGACGGATCTTCTTCGGATTTCGAGCTCGGTCCGACCGGGTTCTGACTCGGCCGACGGGAGCGGGACTTTGAGTTGGCGTGGTTATGTGGATGAAGAGGATTTTGTCATTCTGCAAGACGATGCGGTCCAGATACAGAACTCGAAAGGACGACCTGCCTGGAACATGTCGTATGATCTTAGCGGACCTTTGCCGCGAGGACCGGTGCAAATGAACATTGATCAGACGGCCGGCCGGGGACGCGTCGAAATTCTAGAGAGACCGTCGCGTTGGAATGATTATCGGGCGGTCATTCGTATTACTGATTCGGAGGGTGGAAGCGATTATTATATGTTTACACTTGACTGGGTGTCCGAAGATACCCAGTAGGTAGTCTGACTTTAGGTTACAACCGGAGCGTTGCCAGATGACTAGTCAAAGGGTAGCAAAAGATTATCAGACGGCAATGACGGAAGAAACCATTAGACGCTTGGTTCTTGAGGCGCTGAGTGAGACTCCCGGGAAAGCCGCCACGATTAGTTTAATTGTCAGGAAAGACAACCTCTGGATGATCCTGCTCGAAGAATGTGGGGAGGAACTGGCAATCCGAGTCAACGAGAATGAGGTTGACGGGGATGAATCAGCCAAGCGCATTCTAGCCGAGCAGATTCGGATGCTGTTCTAGTCGTTGGGCCAAGGGGACTACATAATCGGTGGTGCGGGCGTTCCGCTGGATGTTTCGTCTGGCGCCCCCTAGCCTTCGGCCTGTCAGTTCCCCTAATCACACCTCGACTTGACAGGGCGGGTACTGGACTCTTTCACTAGTTTCAGTAAGATGACTTAGAGTTTGGATCAGGAGACTTCGATGTACTCTGCTCGGTTCGAGGAGGCCCTAGGTCAGTTTTATGCTGCACACCAGGAAGATCCTCGTACCGTCGAGGTCGAGGGTCGCTCCTTTCCCTGGTCCGTTTTTTATCACCGCCGACTCTCCTACTGGGTTCACCAGGTTGCACCTGCTCCTCCGGAGGAGATGGCTTTGGCGGCGGCCTCCCAGCACATTCGGCGATGGAAGATTCCGCGGGAGGATTATCCGGAAGGGCGAGAAGGATACAAGCAGTGGAGAAGTGACCTGGCCAAGTTCCATTCAAAGGAGGCTCGTCAGATTCTTCGCTCACTAGGGTATGCGGAACCTGTTCTCGAGCGGGTGTCGGATTTTCTCGAAAAACGACGTTTCAAAGCGGATCGGGAGGTACAGCTCTTTGAAGATGCCATTTGCCTCACTTTTCTGGAAACGGAATTTGCCGATTTCGCAAAAGGCTACAACCATGAGCAACTATGGAGAATCGTCGAGCGGACTTGGAAGAAGATGTCGCCGGTCGGACACGACGAGGCGATACGACTGGCCGAAGGGTTGCCCTGGCATCTCCAGAATTTGATTCAAGAGGTGGCTTACTCTTCCTCGTGAACTGCTCACGCTTGGTTGATGATACATGTTTTGAAGGGCCTGAAGTATCGGGAAATGAAAGATGAGGCTCTGGTTCTATCGGTTTACAGCTGCTCATTTTTGTCTCACATCAGTTACCGGGATCCTGCTTTATTTTCGGCCGCTGGATGACCGGCCCGGCTGGTATACTGAAGGGCTAAAAGAGATTCTAGTTGGACTTCACAATGGAGAGGTGTGGAGTCATCTCCTGATTGGAAATCGCTATCCCACCGGACTTGCCATCGGCCTCGTGCTGGCTGTAACGCTGATACGATTTTCCCTGAAGTCTCGAAGGAATTCCCGCTAAACGCTTCGGTTGATCTACCGGAGAGGCAGAGAGGACATCGAGAAAGATTCCTTCCTCAGTGTTCTCTGTGCCCCTATAGTTTAGAATACACGTCCCCTTCTCAGAGTGCCTGACCCTGAAGCGGAAAAAGATCAAAATCTGTGACCAGATTGAACAGATTCTTGCGCTTTACAGGGTAGCAGCCAATGGCTGTCCAACGGCGAGCCGGCTTGCTGCCGCTCGACCACCCCAAGGTAGATCATTTCCGTCGACGGCTCCATAAGCTCGCCAGGAAAACATTAGTATTTCAGATTCAAGCAGTAGCACTGCTGATCTGGAGGTTCTATGAGTCCCGAGGATAATCAACCAACCATTGAGGGCGGAAAGTCACCGAAACTGAAAGTGACGATCGGTCCTTATCAACTTAGGGAAAAGATCGGTGAAGGCGGGATGGGAGAGGTTTACCTGGCTGATCAAATTCAGCCGGTCAAACGTCAGGTGGCGCTGAAGCTGATCAAACCAGGCATGGACACTCGCGAAGTGGTTGCCCGTTTTGAGGCGGAGCGCCAGGCACTCGCTTTGATGGATCACCCCTGTATCGCCAGGGTCTATGACGCCGGATCCACACCCGAGGGCCGGCCGTACTTCGTGATGGAATATGTTCCGGGAATTCCAATCACCGATTATTGCGATCGTCACCGGCTATCGGTGGAAGAGCGACTGGAACTGTTCATTCAAGTGTGTGAAGCCGTTCAACATGCTCACCATAAAGCCATCATTCACCGGGATGTGAAGCCATCCAATGTCCTGGTGATGCTGCAGGACAATAAACCCGTTCCCAAGGTGATTGACTTTGGTGTGGCCAAGGCAACGGCACAGCACCTGTCTGAGCGAACCCTTTTCACGGAGCAGGGAAAGTTGATCGGGACTCCCGAGTATATGAGTCCTGAACAGGCCGAACTAACCGGCCTAAATGTCGACACGCGTACCGATGTGTATTCCCTCGGTGTCTTGCTCTATGAGCTGGTGAGCGGCCTCCTTCCGTTTGATCCGAAGGAGCTTCGTGCTGCAGGCTATAGCGGCATCCTCCGGAAGATTAGAGAGGAAGAGCCGGCTCGACCCAGTTCCAGACTGGAGATCACAACCGACGAGGTGAAGCAGAAGGCGGAAAGGCGGCGCACTCAACCCGGCACGTTGGTCAAGAGGCTTCGCGGTGACCTGGACTGGATCGTCATGAAGGCGCTGGAGAAGGACCGTAACCGCCGCTATAACTCGCCGTCAGAACTTGCTTCCGACATTCAGCGACACCTGAATGATGAACCCGTTTTAGCCTCGCCGCCGAGTCTGAGCTATCGAGCCTGGAAGTTTGTTCGCCGTCATCGTTCCGGAGTTGCTCTGGCCACAACCGTGGTTGTTATGCTTTTCATTCTTGCCGGGACCATGACCGTTCAAACGGCCAGAATCGCACGAGAAAGGGATCGTGCCAATCAGGAAGCCCGTACGTCTCGCGAAATTGCAGATTTTCTAGTTGACCTTTTCAAGTTCGCAGATCCCAAGGAAGCCGCGGGACAGGAAGTTACCGCGCGCGATCTATTGGTCCGTGGATCAGAACGGATATCGGATAGTCTGGACGATGAGCCACTGATTCGTGCCGAACTTCAAAGAACAATGGGACGGGCTTTCGAAAATCTGGGACTTTACGAAAGAGCGGAAACCCTTTATCGCTCAGCCCTCGAGGTGGAGGCACGTTTACTTGGAGAAGAGGATCTGCAGACCATTCGAACGAAAGGTGAGTTGGGAGCAGTGATCTGGCGTCAGGGTCGGTTTGCGGAAGCAGAAGTAATTTTGAGGCAGGTCTATGAAGACAAGACCAGGTTGCTGGGACCGGAAGACCTATCGACTCTGAACGCTGCCAACAATCTGGCTAATCTGCATTTCACTCTCGGCCGGCTGGATACGGCGGAAAAGCTTTACGAATTATCCTTACGGGGACGATTGAGTGTACAAGGTCCGGATCATCCGGATGTTCTGGGTGCCGCCAAGAACCTGGCCAATGTGTATCTACAGCAGAAGCGTTACGACGAAGCCGGCCAGTTGATCGAGCGCACGATGGAGGCTCGGATCAGAACCCAGGGAAAAGACCATCCCGATACGATGGGAATTGCCTGCAATCTGGCCGAACTCTACGTTCATCAGAAGCGTTTTGAAGAAGCCGAGAAGCTCTATCTTGAAAACCTCGAACGGAGACGCAGGGTGCTTGGTGATTCCCATCCCGACACATTGATGACGCTCAATAATCTGGGCTGGCTCTACGACGAGCAGGGAAAGTATGACCAGGCCGAACCGTATTTCTTAAAGAGCTACGAGGGACGTCAAAAGAGCCTGGGTGTCAATCACCCTGAAACATTAACCTCGGCTTATAACCTGGGAAGTCTGTACCTTGCGACCGGTCGCTATCAGCAAGCCAGAGATTATCTTGAGCGGACCATTGAAGGGTGGGAGAGGATAGCGTCGGATGACCATCCTCGAATGATTCGAGCCCGTAGCAGTCTGGCCACGCTTCTTTATACTAAGAAAGACTACGCTGGGGCTGAAGTACTGTTCAGGAAGGTTCTGGACGGCTGGAGGTCCTCTCCCGCAAGTGAAGACCAAGTTGTGTCGACGCTTTACAATTTAGCCTGTGTGACCGCTCTGCAGGGAAAACAGGAGGAAGCGCTCTCTTTCCTGGAAGAGGCCGTTGAACGGGGTTTGTCTGGCGAGGACATCTTGACTGATGCTGATCTCGATTCTCTCCGGGGAACAGAACGCTTCGAGAGGATCGTGAGGACTGTGAGCGAGCGCCTCAATGATGCTCCCGAAGAGCAGGCAGTGATGCGGGCGAGTCAGTAGCACGGTTGCGAGGGGAAGCGGATCAGGAACTTGGTAGGCAGGATTGACATCCTGATCGACCATCTGTGGTCATCGGCAGCTGGTTACGTCGAGGGCGGTGCAACTTCTAAGGGGTCTCAGCAGGAAGTACAAGCTTTTCGTCAAGCTCCAGTTCCAATTCGGTCTCAGCGTAGAGCACCATGTCTTCGCCACGGGTTACCAGTACTCCCGCCAGGCCGGCTATTCCCCCAGCCGCCGCACCCGATCGTGCCCCGCTCCCACCTCCAGTCAGTACGCCAATGAGAGCGCCGACCCCGGCACCTGTACCAACCCGTGCAGCGTCTTCTCGCTTGCTCCCGGGTCCCTCCACTGTGCCATCCTCATCCTTGACCTGACTTCGTGAGCGTTCCTCGATGGAGGTGAGTGAGGCTGACAAGGAAACACGCTTTTGAGAGGACAACAGCAACTCTTCGAATACCAGAGTCATTTCGGCCTTTCCACGAATTCTTCCGGGGCGCCGGAGATGGCTAATCCTGCCCGTAATTCGGCTTCCCTCGGGTATGGCAATGCGGTTACCCACCTGGACATCTTCCACAACCTCCACCCGGAATAAATCTCCTTTTTGGTTGCGGCGTGTCGTCAGAGTGTCCAGTAACTTGACCTGAATTCGCGTGCCCCTGGGAATCTCAAATACCGGAGAAACCTGCTGCAAAGCGGTCAGGTCAGTGGAATCGGCTGCTAACGCGTTTTTTCCCGTAAGGCCATATCCCTGCCCGTAGCCGTCTTCGAAACCACGCCGGAAAGCAACGGTGTAAACGTCTCTGGAATGAAGCGACTCGTCGAATCCTTTGTCCGCCTTCTGATAGGCAGGTTTATTGGCAAAATCAAAGGGGCGGTGCGCCTGTTGATCCTCCCGTCCCGCAGCAAGCCCTTCAGCGAACCCGGCATCATAGCCTTCGCGATAGGTTTCTTGAGCGCAGAGAGGCCCACTGAGCAATAAGACCAAAAGAGTAGTGACTAGCCGGTAACGCATACCTAACATGGCTCAGTATAATCCCGCCACTGGAGATGCCAGAAAGTCATTGATCCCTACTATCCACGGCAATCCTGTCTGCAACCTCTGACCAGCGGATCAGATAGTCGTCAAGAAGAAGACGGTTTCCTGACGATTGAAATTTTCCCTGTTGATCCTTGAATTGAAAATAATAAAGGGTGTAACTGTCCGTTGCATAGAGACCGCCAGAACGCTGATAAGCGACGCGCGAATCAAAGGTTCCGATAGCTTCGCCATCTTTTCTAAAAACTGTTAGTCCGGCGAGCGACTCTTCTGGAACGATTCGAAGAGTCGTGTTCGTAATCGGAAAATACGTCTCGTCTGGGTTGGAAACCTTAAAAATCTCTTCAAACGTGAAGCTGCAGTTCAAATCCCGAACCCTTTCGGACAGCTCGTTCAAAACCTTATCGGCAGTCTGCCACCGAGCCGCCTTAATTTTCCCGGTTGTCTTGAGATCCGCAGGGAGGTCCATTTCGTTGCTGATCTGCTGACAATCAGCACCCAACCCTGCGGCAAGGGCCACTATAAGCCAAATTGAGGCGGAACAGAGGAAAACTTTCATAGCTCTGTTCTTTATAAATAGACGGAAGACAGAATGAAAAGGTTTAAAAAACCGTACATGGCTCAATCTTTGCAGCCGAGAGGTATGAGACGGCACTTCAGCACAACTGTTCAATTCTATCCAAAATAATGTGACAACTTGAACAAGCATCCATCGTGACGACCTTCCCACTTCGCGAGGTCTACTCTCTCCGGGCCGAAGCCGTTTCATCAGGTGCGGCTACAGGTGTTGATCCAGAAAAGGAATGAACCCAATCAACAACTCTCTCTACATTCTCGATCGGGGTTTGCGGCAAAATGCCATGCCCCAGGTTGAATATGTGCCCTTTCCGCCCGCCTGCCCTTTGCAGAATATCTTCAACGCGCCGGTGCAACAGTTCGGGAGGCGCCAGTAGCGCGACAGGGTCCAAATTCCCCTGAACAGCCACGTCGTTCCCGAGGATTGACCACGCCTGATCCAGCTGAATTCTCCAGTCAATGCTCTGGACGGTCCCTCCGGAATCTCGAAGCAGAGCGAGAAAGCCGCTGGTTCCAGTGCTGAAATGAATCGTAGGAACTCCCAGTTTGCTGAGGGCCTCGAAAATCTGGCGTGAATAGGGCTGCACAAATTCTTTGTAGTCTGAAGGTCCCAGACAACCCACCCAGCTGTCGAAGAGTTGGAGTGCATCGGCTCCCGCCTCCACCTGCTTTTCAAGATAGCGAATCGTCACTTCCGAAACAACGGTCATCAACCGATGCCATGACTGCGGGTCTTCCGACATGAGCCGTTTCGTAAGCAGGAAATTGCGCGAATACCCGCCTTCGATCATGTAGCTCGCCAGTGTGAAAGGGGCTCCGGCGAAGCCAATGAGTGCCTTGTCTTTCGGAAGTTCCGCGCGAACCAGGCGCAGCGCGTCAAAGACAAATTTGAGTTCTTCTTCCGGCTCTCCCACACGGAGGCGTTCAATGTCTGCGGAAGTCCGAACTGGCGACTCAATCACCGGGCCTGACCCAGATTTGAAGTCGAATGGTACCCCCATTCCGGGTAGGGGTAACAGAATGTCAGCAAAGATGATGGCCGCATCAAGAGGAAAACGCCTCAGTGGCTGCAGCGTCACCTCCAGCGCCAGCTCGGGGTTCCGGCACAACTCGAGAAGCTTATATTGTTTTCGCAGCTGTCGATATTCCGGAAGGAATCGGCCTGCCTGACGCATAAACCAGACCGGGGTACAATCCACTTCCTCTCGACGGCAGGCTCGCAAGAATCGACTTTCAAGCATGTGAGCGATTATACCTTTCCGCTGGAGACCCTGGACGAATGTCAGGAAAGTTCCGGTGGAAGCTCTCATATTGTCATGCCCTCTGGAGTTCGAGAAAAGGACGGAGAGACTGTTCGGTACAGAGGGCCCACCACCCGGAACCTTGGACAGATCCAGGACTCCCTGCTAGACTCACTTCATTTCTAGAGTCTTGCCCGGGGTGCCGGGTTGCTTCTTGAACGAACTTCCGTTCAGCTGCCGATGTTGTCGAGAGTCAAAATGATCACAATGAAACTCAGGTTTGCAATGATGCTGATCCGATGGCTGGGGCTGGTTCTGCTCGTACTACAGGCAGGAGCAGCGATTCAGGCTGCACGGAGCACTTTTCCTCAACCCTCAGCCAGACCGAACATCCTTTTTATCCTCACCGACGACCAGCGTCAGGACACTATCGCAGCCCTCGGCAATCCGTCGATCAGGACTCCTCACCTGGATCAACTGGTGCGAGAGGGAACAAGCTTTACCCGGGTAATCTCTTCCAATCCGCTATGTGTCCCTATTCGGGCTGAGATTCTGACCGGCGTTTCGGGCTTTCGAAACGGCATCTTGCCCGGGTTCTCAAACCAATTGGATCGCTCGTTGCCCACCTTTGCAGATACTCTTCGAGCCGCCGGATACCACACCTGGTATGTCGGCAAATGGCATACCCAGGGGCGTCCCAGTGAACACGGATTCGAAGAGACCCTGGGGCTTTTCGGCTCCGGAGGAGGTAAGCCGACAATTACTGAGGATGTGCACGGCCGGCCGGTCACCGGGTATCGGGGATGGGTGTTTCAATCGGATGCCGGTGAAACCTATCCGGAGAAAGGAGTCGGTCTAACTCCCGACATCAGCAACCGCTTTGCGGACGCAGCTATTGAGTTTATTTCCCGCAAGCCCGAGCGCCCCTTTTTCCTGCAGCTGAACTACACGGCACCCCATGACCCGCTGCTTATGCCCCCGGGATACGAAGGGATGTATCCCGCCGAGGGAATGCCTCTGCCTCCCAATTTCCGGCTCATGCATCCTTTCGATCACGGCAACTTCTGGGGACGTGACGAGCAGTTGCTGCCGTGGCCGCGAACACCGAAAGACGTCCGGGCCGATCTGGCCGCCTATTATGCTGTCATTTCTCACATGGATGAAAGCATCGGAAGAGTTCTGAGAGTCCTCGAAGAATCGGGTCAGCTCGACAATACGCTAATCATCTTTGCCAGCGATCACGGACTGGCACTGGGAAGCCATGGCCTTCGAGGAAAGCAGAATATGTACGAGCACACCATCAATGTCCCTTTGATTGTTCGAGGCCCCGGCATTCCACAAGGTCGTATCAGCCAAGCTCAGGGCTACCTGCGAGATATTTACCCTACCGTTTGCGATTTAGTCGGGCTGAAGATTCCTGCTTCGGTGGAGGGGAAAAGCCTAAAGCCGGCTATCCAGGGCCAGACAGATATTTATCCTTATGTATTCGGATACTTTGGCATCAGCCAGAGGATGATTCGGGGAGAAGGTTTTAAATTCATTCTGTATCCTCAAGTGAACCGACGACAGCTATTCGACCTGAAGAAAGATCCATTGGAACTCAATAACCTAGCGGACAAACCTGCTTACCGGAGCCGAGTGGAGGATCTAGAGCAGAAATTGCAGGAGTGGCGACAGGCTGTCGATGACCCGTTACTTGCAGATTGATCATCCCTACACTGGCCCCGGTAGGTTCGAGATTTCCTGACGCATCGGAACCATGGCTGGTGGCTACTTGGCCTCAGCCTCTCTCTCCTGGGACCGACGGTGTATCCGGTGAGCCGAAAAGATAACAAGTACCACCGGAAGCATCGCCACTTCCATTGGCCCACCCAGACTCGACAGGACCAGCATGAGGCAAATTGCAGAGAGTCCGTTGGCCAGAGTTGAGGGAGCAGCCCATAGAAGGTTTTTGCTCCAAATCGTCCAGACCTGCTGCTCAACACTTAACGAAATGACAGCGCTGATCAGGAGAGAATTGAGTCCGAAGTAGACGACAATGGCCACCAGAGCGGACGGTATCAGTGTTTTGAACGAACTGGTGCCTCCGGCCAGTTGAAGAAAGGCCCAGCCACTTAGCAGTGCTGCGCTAGTGAGCAGCCCTACATTGAAAATCCACTTGTGGGCGTGGCTCACCCGGACACGATAACTACTGATCAAGGCTTCCACAGCACCAATGACGACTGCCAGCTCAGGTCGCTCGGCGAAAATGGCGACGAAGATGAAAATGTCGCTAAGCGTAATTGAGAGCGACTGAAGTCGTCGGGCCGGAACTGGAATACGGATGGCAAACCCGCTCGAGATTGAAGCCAAAACAATCAACACCAGGCTGCGGTTGTCAAGGGTTTCGGTGAGTTTCCATCCCGACCAGGACAGCCCGAAACATCCTGCCAGGAACACAGTAATGATCAGCATTCGCGCCGGCAGCTTCAGCGTTCCAGAAAAGAGCCGAAATTGTTTTTGAGATTCGTCCTTCACGAGACATTACCTCGCTAGTCAGTGGTTCCGTTTGCACGCAGATCCGACCAGATGATCGAATCGGGCGAGAAGGTCGAGTCCGACCAGATGATCGAGTCCGACCAGATGATCGAATCCGACCAGATGATCGAATCGGACCAGATGATCGAATCGGACCAGATGATCGAATCGGACCAGACGATCGAATCCGACCAGATGATCGAATCGGACCAGATGATCGAATCGGACCAGATGATCGATGAGGGAAGGAAGAAATGATCGGACCAGATAATGGATTGAAGGCTCAAGTCGGAGGGTTCCCACCTATTCTGGTTTCCCCACAAAGTTCCGGCGCGAGGTTTCGCCAGATTGCCGTAGAGGACGCCTGCATTGAGCGCGACCGCTCCTCCTGCCCAGATCTGCTCACCGAGGGAATTGGTCCACATGGGTGGGACCCACCCCTCTTGTCGATGCTCAATAGCGTTGATCCTTGCGGCCAGTCGAACGGCGGTCAGGGTGTTCAGCATTCCGTTCCCCTGCTCCAAAATGTGTGGCTGCTCGAGCTTCACGGCCGACAGGAGGAGGATCATCTTAACCAGATCCGGAGTAAGGTAGGGGTTGATATCCAGCATGAGAGCGGCTGCCCCCGAAACGAAAGCGGTCGCCATCGAGGCACCGTTGAGAACTCCGTATCCATTGTTCGAGCTCACCTGGGGGTTGCTGCCCAGCTTGCTTCCAAAGCTGAGGAGGACGGGTACCCTGTGGCCCGGAGCTGATAGATCCGGTTTAAAGAGATTGTCTTTGTAGGTAGGACCACGCGACCCGTATGAAGTGCTACGATCGTCGGTATGGGTGGCGGTCCCCTGGCTATCCACTGGGTAAACTGTGATCACCGAAGGGTGGTTTCCGGGACTGCTGATCGCACCCCAGATATAGGGATAACCTTCGAGCCTGCCCAGATTGCCGGCTGAAGCAACCACCACAATCCCCGCCCGGACGAGCTTTTCGACAGCCTGACCGAGAGGATCGTCCTTATATGATTCATAAGGAGGGTGGCCGAGCGACAGGTTGACGACCCGAATACCGGAGTGGTAGCGAATATTGTAAATCCATTCCAGCGCTAAGATCAGATTACTGGTTCTACCCTGGCCGTTCTCGTCGATGACCTTTACATCAACGAGGCCCACCTCAGGCGCGACTCCCTGGTAGTTTTCTCCGCCGGCACCAACGATTCCCGCGACGGCTGTACCATGACCGTACGGATCACCGCTCGATCCGTATATTGGCCATCCTCTCGTGAAATCGACTGAGCCGACGATTCGAGACTCGGCAATTTCGGAATGGATACCGATTCCCGAGTCCACTATAGCTACATTGATTCCCGAGCCCTTGTAGCCCTGCAGAAAAGGAGCATTCTCGAAGTAAACTCCTCCCGACTCCAAAAAGGGTTTTAGATCGGAAAATGTTCGTAGAGGGGCGTCGAACGTTACGTAGTCGACAGAAGGGTTGTCGAGAAGTTCGGCAATTTGGGAAGCGTAAAGTGTTTTCCTTACCGAATGAATGACGTCGAGACGGTTTCCGCTGCTTGCAAACTCCGGAAGGCTGGTGGCGCCCTCCTTCAAGCGGACGATAACCGGAAGCGGGTAATCATACTGCGGATTGCTGGCCAGAAACGTTACCTCTTCATGCAGGACGCGTGCGATCCGCGATTGACTGGAATCGCCCTGAGAGTTGGCCTGTAAGATAGCAAAGTTTAACGATGCTGCGGTTGTGAGAGCGATAAGCAATGGAAGCTGCACCAGAAACTTCTTCATAAGGACCCCTTTAGCTGGTGGATTCGGTGAAAGCGTGAGCTTGTGCGCCCCGACAGTTATATCGGCCGAGCAATTCGAAGCTTTAATCCAGAGCGGCTCGTCGCTTCTCGGCAGGTGCTTATGCGGTGGTTTGACAGGCGGGCGTGTTTTAGCCATACGAAAGGCTTTCCTGGTTGGCGAGAGTGTCGACTCGTTGCTCATAGTTCGGTTGAAGGGGATTCCATCAATGAGCTTTGGCGCAGCAAAGGGAGGCTTGAATGGAGCGCTGGGGGTGTCGAAGGAGAGAAAACGATTCCTGTCTCCGGAGGGTTTGATTCAGAGGTCCGTCAGGCTTCGCACTCTCATGATTGATCGTTTCAGACCCGGCCTCCCATAGCGAGGTTGGACTCGGAGTGAATCGCATTCTAATGGTAAAAGCGGTGCAGTGAAGCCGGGCTGCGCCCACCTATCGGGTGGCTGCGCGCGTAAGGACGTCTGCGTGGCTAGGGTCCTGGATAATTTTAAGAAGGAAATAAGGGGGCCTGCCAGGATTCCTCTCTATGGGAGGAGGCCAGGGCTTGGAGACTGGCAGGCCCAACCCAAGGGAGGTGGATTTGTCACGAGATAAGATGCAATGACCCTGGAAATGGTTCATCCTGAATGTTTTCTTCGGTGACGAGTTGCGCCTGGCAAAAGAGCTAGCTTCTTCCAATTCGGCTGCTTAGAAGCGTTTCCAGAAAACTTCGACTCTTTAAATGCGGCAACCTGTTTCCATCGTCTATCCCTTCTTCTGTTCTGACTGCCCGGAAAGCTTCCAGACGGCTGCGGAAATCGACTTAGCCGGCAGCCCGCACCTATGATTGGTTTCGGCAGGATTGATCGGAAAAGAATAGTAGCACTGGCAGCCTGCCGGTGATCTCGGGGCTTCCCTGACCGGCGGGAGTAAGCTCTCTTGCGAAACGCCAGACTAGGGATCGGCGAGAAGTCTTTGAAGCTTGCTTCAGTCTATGCGGAATCACGACGGGATTCACGCTGACGGGATTCGCGCTAGGTCAATCAAAAAGAGGAAGGGTGGTAAAGTGTGGTAAGAAAGGAGAAATGTAGAGATGAGTGAGCATCTATATCCGAAGCCAACACCCCACGTATCCCAGACACGCGCTTCTTTAGCGCCGGAAATAACAGAAGCCTTCCGTGAGTTCAGCAGGAAAGTGTTCTCCGATGGAGCCCTCTCGGCCAAGACCAAACAGTTGATCGCCGTAGCGGTTGCCCATGTAACTCAGTGCCCGTACTGCATCCGTGGCCACACAAAGGCGGCCCAAAAGGCAGGCGCCGAGCCGGAGCAGATTATGGAAGCCATTTGGGTAGCTGCGGAGATGCGCGCCGGCGGCAGCTATGCCCATGCCGCTCTAGCGCTCGACGCGATGGGACTGCTGGAAGAAAAAACAACGTGAGAGAAGGGGGGAGCCGTCGTAAGAATGCTTGTATGTGAACTCCTTTTGTCCCTTTTCCGGTACTCGTATGGTGGATAAAGAATTCCCCCAGCAGATCAGGTCGTCTGTTGCATACAGTGGTGAACGAGCCGGTCCTATGCAAGTTACCGCCTAGGAGAGTAGACAAAAAGTAGAATAGAGCGAGGCGTATGAGCTTACTGGTTTACACCATTGGACACTCGCAACGTGAAATGGATGAGTTCCTCAGGCTGCTCAGAATGCACCAGATTGAACAACTGATTGATGTACGGACGCTTCCGGGATCGCGACGGGTTCCCCAATTCAACTCTGACTCGCTGAGAACGAGTCTTCATGCAGAAGGAATCGCTTACCGCCACATGAAAAGCCTTGGGGGGTTGAGGAAGCCGGCAAAGAATTCAGTCCGCAACGATGGCTGGCGCAATGCCAGCTTCCGCGGATTCGCGGACTATATGCAGACCAGGGAATTTGCAGATGCCCTCAATGAATTAGCGGTCCTGGCCTCTCATAAAAGGACCGCGTTGATGTGCGCCGAGGCCGTGCCCTGGAGGTGTCACCGTTCACTGATCGCCGATGCCCTGTTAGTGCGTCACTCCGCCACGGTCCAGCACATTATCTCTGATAAGGATCTCCGGCCGCATCAACTGACCTCATTTGCGGTGGTGCGAGACGACGGGATCACCTATCCCCAATCTCCGGATCAATCAAAGCAACAGACATTGCCCTTGTAACCGGTCATCCACCGAGGACCGGTCTAAGACAACCCGGCAGAAGTCCCTTTGTCGCCGACCAGCACTGGCGCACGTTCGCCTGCATCACTGGGTAGATACAGCTGTCTTGCCCTCGCCGTCAACCGTAAGTCACGCACCGGACAGCCACTCTGAGTAGCTGGGCCAGCAACATTCTCTTCGGCTCCTTACAGGGACACGGTCGAAGATGCGGACGACATCCCCCTAACGAGATCGGTGGATGGTTTTGAATCGGTTGTCCTTGTTCGGGCGTGGGGCAGTCGAGCCTAGCTACCACGCTGGCGGCAGGCGAAACAGCGAGGTAAAAAGAGCGAGGCCGGCCTGGCAATCTCTGACACATCGGAAAACCCTGCAAGCCAGGCCGGCCACTGTGAGAAGAGGAGAAGACTTCCTCTGAAGACCATGATGCACCCAGGAAACGAATAGTTCAATCGGGGTAATAAAAGGAGCCTTTTGTTGAAACTCCAGGAAGCTGTTCGGCTCTCGGGATATTTTCCTCACCAGGCTTGTTCAGCAAGACCCGTCGCTGCTTCACAGTCCTTCCCGGTGCTTCCAGATCACAGGCCCTTGCTTTGAGACGAATTAAGGATCGGGTCTCGACCCTCCTTCAGGCTCCTTAGCCGCAACAGAAGTCTGCAGGAGGTGCCGAGCAACTTATCCTCTCCAGCTCTTGAGGACGATCGACTACCAGATGAACTTCAGCAAATCTCGCGCTTTTTCTGACTGGTTCGTATTCAACTAGAGAAGAAGAATTCCACAGGAAAAATCAATGCTACTGAAGGTTCATAGTGCCAGTGTTCTGGGGATTCAGGCACAGATGGTCGACGTTGAGGTGGATATTTCTGCCTCTGACCGGATGCTTTATCACGTGGTCGGTCTTCCCGATACTGCCATTAAAGAAAGTGGCAAGCGTGTCCAGGCCGCCATCCGGAATTGTGGTTTCGCCTACCCGAATCGCGGCAGCATCACTGTGAATCTCGCTCCCGCCGACTTCAAGAAAGAGGGAAGCTGTTATGATCTGCCTATTGCGCTGGCCGTGATGGGAATAACCGGGGCTCTGCAACCGGAGCGTCTGAGAAACTGGCTCATTCTCGGGGAATTGTCGCTGGACGGCCAGGTGCGGCCGATCCGAGGAGCTCTCCCGGTTACCCTGAGTGCCAGGCGCCATCGTTTTCAGAAAGTGCTGCTTCCCGCCGACAATGCCCACGAAGCGGCGGTCGTCGATAGCGTCAGTGTGTACGCCGCTCACTCCCTTCCTCAGGTCGTCCACCTGTTGGATGGTGGAGCGGAGGAGTATCCTCCTTTAAAGGTCGATCCGGCACGCCTGATGGCGGAGGTACGCACCGGTCTTCCCGATTTCGCCGATGTCAAAGGCCAGCAGGGGGTGAAACGGGCGCTTGAAGTCTCCTGCGCTGGCGGACATAATCTGCTGATGATCGGCCCCCCAGGAGCGGGAAAAACCATGCTCGCCCGCCGGATCCCATCTATTCTTCCAGGTCTAGAGTTCGCCGAGGCGCTGGAGACCACCGCCATTCACAGTGTGGCCGGCTTGCTGGGGGCGGATCGTCAATTCGTCACCCACCGTCCGTTTCGAGCGCCCCATCATACGATAAGCGCTGCGGGTATGGTGGGAGGCGGTTCCACACCGCGGCCAGGAGAAGTATCGCTGGCTCACAAAGGGGTGCTCTTTCTCGACGAACTGCCCGAGTTCAAGCGTCATGTCCTGGAAGTTCTGAGGCAGCCGCTGGAAGAGAAAGAAATTACTATCAGTCGAGCAGCAGGCACTCTCACCTTTCCCGCGGATTTCATGCTGGTCACGGCTATGAACCCTTGCCCCTGCGGGTACTTTGGATCGCTCTTGAAGGAATGTGTCTGCACTCCGCCCTTGATCCATCGTTATCTGAATAAGATCTCCGGGCCGTTGCTGGACCGGATCGATATCCACATCGAAGTACCGGAGGTGAAGTACTATGAATTGACACGAAACTCCAGCTCTGAACCTTCCACTGCCATTGCCAAACGGGTGCTGTCGGCTCGGCAGATTCAGCTTCGGCGCTTCAAGAAGTCGGCTACGGTCTTTTGTAACGCTCAGATGGGACCGGTCGAGATCCGGGAGTACTGCCAGTTGAGCAAGGCAACGCGAGAGCTGCTGGAAAAGGCAATCGTCCAGCTGG
>Ga0079224_100005501_pt1 | contig 16657 bp, 11 predicted proteins | sample Stecom2015_FD_80414 | JGI IMG/M metagenome (GOLD analysis project Ga0079224, IMG submission 80414) | Agricultural soil microbial communities from Utah to study Nitrogen management - Steer compost 2015 | ecosystem: Environmental > Terrestrial > Soil > Agricultural land | place: USA: Utah... | reverse complement strand
TCGAACGGCCACTCGAGCTCGGCGTACTCCTTCGATGCGTTGATCCCGCCGAGCAGGGACAACGCTCCCAGCACGCACGTCGCCTGCCACGCGTAGAACACGAACCACGCGAGCCGCGGTGCGAAGAGCGGCACGTGCGAGGTCCGCTGCACGCTGTAGAACGCCGTGCCGATCAGCGCCGATACGCCGAAGCCGAAGATCACGGAATGCGTGTGCACGGTCCTGAGCCGCCCGAACGACAGCCATGGCTGGTCGAAGCCGAGTTCAGGCCATACGAGCTCGGCGGCGACGTACACGCCTGCGAGCATCCCGACGAGCGTCCATACGACCGCGGCCGCGGTGAACGCCGCGACGATCCGGTCCTCGTAGAGCACGGCCTTGGCGCTCACGTCATGCTCCGATGCGCGGGCCGATGCCGCGGCTCCATAGAACGACGGTCAGCCCGAGCAGGCTGACCCAAGCGACCAAGAGATACGCGATCAATGACGATGCCATCAGCATCCCCCGGCCAGGCTCCGTGCCGAGCACGATCGGCAGTCCCCGATAAAGCAGATACATGCTCGCGATCAGCGCCGGCACGAGCACGAGCACGTTCAGGAACGCGTGCGGATAGAGGTGCGCGGCGCTGCCGAGCGCGAGCGGCACGCCGACGACGGCGACGAGCGCAAGGCTCGCGCCGAACGACTCGCGGGCGCCGTAGGTCTTCGCCATCCAGCGGGCGATCGCGGCCGTGCTGAAGAGCCCGAAGAGGAGGAGCACGAAATACGCCGCGCTGATCGCTGCGATTGCGGACCGAGGCAGCTCGATCGGCGCGACGCCGAGCCGCCAGCCGAAGGCGGCCGTGCCGATGTACGCGAAGAGGGGCGGCAGGATCACGAGCCACAGCGCAAAACCGAAGAAGACGCGCGCCGCGCTCGGCGGACGCTCGGCGAATGCGGCGAAGACCTCCCCCGGCGAACGGAGCACTCGCGCAACCAAGAGCGGCGACAGAGGCACTTGCACGGGCGTCTTCGTCAAAGGCTCGATCGGTCGAATGCCCTGCAGTCTAACGGGGGCGCGAGCGCGGCACTTCTGCGGGAAGTACGTACCGACCTCGCGACGTCATTCTGGCGGAGCGACAAACCCCGTGCCGGGACCGTCGCATCGTGCTTACGTTGGCGACGTCGCGTACGCCCGGGCGTCTCGAGCTTCCTTGGTGCGAGAAACGAGACTCGAAGTCAGTTGTCGCCGGGCCATCCTTGGAACGTGCCCGTTCGTTCGAGGTCACGTATCCGCTGGAGCTGCACGGCGAGATCGCTGCGAATTCGGGCGAGGCGTACGGAGAACTCCGGCGTGTTACGGATCGATGCCAGCGTCGGGTCATGCTCGACCTGCCACCAGTCGAACCTCCAGCCGGCTTCGACCGCACGGCGGAACGCGTCGAGCGCGCGGGCCTCGTCCCCGAGAAGCGCGAAAGCTTCGGTTTCGACGAGCACCATGCCCCAGTCAACCGGCTCGATCGGGCGCGCCGCCGGGTCGCTCACGATCTCGAGGACGTGTTCGAGCAGTGCCTCGGCTCGCACTGGTTCACGGCGGGCGAAGGCGAGCCATGCGACGTCGATCGCGACGGCGTAATTCGTCGCGTCGACGCGCGGCGTGGATTCGAAGAGTTCGGGCCAATGCGTTCGGAGAAATTGCTCGATCCCTTCGAGGTTGCCGGTGCGAAGCGCCGCTTTGCGGAAGAGCCGCGTCCCGAATGCCGAGAACGCCGCGCGGGGAACGTCACGCAGCAAGCCGAGGAGCGCATCGGGATCCGTGTTGCGCAGGAGCAGTGGCTCGAGCTCGCGGTTCAGCCGGGACAGGGACTCGTCCTGATAGAGCGGTGCAGCGTGCTCGAACCACACGCGTTCGCGCTCGGTGTCGCCGAGCGAGTGATACAGCAATCCGACGATCGTCGTCATGTGAGCCTGACCCGGATCCCGCGCGAGCCCCTCGCGGTACCAGCGCAGCCCTTCGTCGAGACGTCCCGCTACGATTGCGGTATCGCCGACGCCCGAGTACGAGTTCGCCTGCGACGGCTCGAACTCGATGCCGCGTCGGTAGTACATTCGCGCACCTTCGGCGTCGCCGAGCGACAGACGCGCGTTCCCCATCCACCAGTTCATGAAGCCGTTCAGCGGGTCGAGCTCGAGCGCACGCTCGAGGGCGGCGCGGGCCTCCTGGACACGGCCGACCCGTCCGAGCGTGGAGAACAAACCGAAATGGGCCAGGGAAAACGCGGGATTCAGCTCGATCGCCCGGCGGTATTCGGTCTCCGCCGTCTCATAGTCGCCCCTCACCGTGCTGAGCGTGGCATTTGCCGTGCGCGCATCGGGCAGGTTCGGCGCGAGCGCGAGAGCCCGTTCGACGGCTTGCGCCGCCTCCGCGAGCGCGTCGGCGGCTTTCATCAGACCGTAGCCGTGCGCGGTAAGCACCGCCAGCGCGAGCGCCGCATGCGCCGCCGCATACTCTGGGTCGAGACGGATCGCGCGAAGAAAGGATTCGCGCGCGCGAAGGATCTCCTCGGAGCGCTGCGTCGCGAGGCCGTGCAGGCCGAGCAGGTACGCGTCGTGCGCTTCGACGTTATCGGTGCGCGAGCCGTGCCGGTCCGGAAGCGGGTCGCCGAGCAGACGCACCTCGAGCGCCGCCGCGACGCTGCGCGCGATCTCGTCCTGAATCGCGAAGACGTTCGTGAGCTCGCGGTCGTACGTTCCGGACCAAAGATGCGAGTCGGTCGCGACGTCGATGAGCTGCGCGGTGACCCTGACGTGGCCGCCAGCTCGGCGAACACTGCCTTCGAGCACGTGATCGACGCCGAGCGCGGCTCCGATCGTTTTCAGATCCGCGTTGGCGCCTCTGAACGCGAACGACGACGTGCGGGACGGCACGTGCAGGCCGGGGATGTTCGCGAGCACGTTCAACAGCTCTTCGGAGATGCCGTCGCTGAAATAGTCCTCGGCGGGATCGGCGCTGATCGACGCGAAGGGCAGCACCGCGACCGACTTCATTCCGGCCTCAGGCGCTCGGGCAGCGGCAGAGGCCGCGCTCGTGTCATTGCGCTCGCGCCGTTCGTCGAAGACGAACGCGGCCACCGCGAGGATCAGCGCGGCGAGCGCGACGACGGCGAAATGGCTGTTCGAGACGAGCGCGAATCGGCCCGTCGGGGCGCCTGCGGGGTGGGTGACCGAGGTCGAGGGCGTCCCGGCATTCGTCCTCCACGCGGCCGCTTCCTCACACGTGGCGCGGGAGCGTTCGGGCTCCGTTTCCGACGCCGCAAGCGGAATCGCTGTCTCTCGCAGGAGTGAACTCTGCGTCGCACCGGGCTCGTCCACGGCTCTTGTGCTCGGAGCGTCTGTCTGCTCGCTTACCGGTCCTTCGAACACGTAACCCCTTCGCGGCACGGTCCTGATGTACGCCCGGCCGTCTTCGCCAAGCGCGCTTCGCACGTCTTGAATGCACTTGACGAGGGAATCGTCCGTGACGACGACCTTCGGCCACAGGGCGCGGATCAGCTCCTCCTTGCCGACGAGCCGGCCGTGCCGGTGGACGAGGTAGGCCAGGGTGTCGAAGGCTTTCGGGCGGAGGGCGACCGGCTCGCCGTCCTTGAGCAAACGCGCCCGCGCTCCGTCCAGCGTGTACCGCCCGAATACGTAGAGTCGGGGAGCGCTCGATTCCATGCTCAAGGGTGACCTCGGCGCGAAATGCCCCGGTTGTCGGTTGGGACGCTCGCGGCAGCACTCGGATGTGCCCCATTATAGGTCACCCGTAGATATCGGACGAACGACGGTCTCGAGAACGCGAGCGTCGACGCATATGCCGGCACGCGGTTCTCGCGAGATGTGGCCGGGCGCCGCGGGTTCCGCGCAGCACCCGACGCCCGTCGCTCGCGCGCTCAGTCGACGTTGATGCGCGTGCCTCGTACCGTTCCCTGGACGTCGAGCTCCCCGATGTGCTTGCCGGATAGGTCGTAATTCTTCGCCGACCACGTGCCGCGATAGGTCTCACCGCCCGGATCGAGGCGCAGCGTCAGCTCGAGCTCGAAGTGGCCCGAGTGCGTGCCGTGAACGCCGAAGCCTTCGTTCAGGTTCGGCGACCAGTTCCACGTCATGTGTTTCAGCTTGTAGGTGCGGGGGCCAGTCCGTTTCCAGACGCCGATGCAGATGTTGCCGAGCGCAGGCGGCAGGCTGTTGCTGACGAGCAGCTCGGTGCCGTCCGCGTGAAAGTGCTCGAAGATTTCGTCGTAGACCGGACCGTTGTTGCCGAGTCTCAAGACGGCGTGCCACATGCCCACCACGGAGTGGTCGTTTCCGGACGACGATGCGCGGGCATCCGTCGTCGGATTCGCGAAGAGCATGGAAGCGAGCCCCGTCGTGATCAGTGCGAGTCGCGTACGTTCGACCATGGTTGCATCTCCCGTGGTGATCTCCAGACAGCGGGTCCCGGTGAACGCGATCGAGTGCGCGAAGACCCTTGCGAGCGGTTCTAGCCGCGGAGCCCGCGCGAAGTCCCGAAGGATCCCCGACGAAGCGCCGAAAGAACTCGGAAAAGCAGCGAGGCCCGGAAACGTGGGGCGTCGATGGCCACGGTGAGAGGCACCCGTTCGTGGGTTCCAGGCGCCGGAGGCTGCCTGATCGAGCGTCGAGCGAACCGGCGAGGGGACTATTCGTAGCCGAGCTGCACGATTCCGCGCTCGATGCCGTTCACGGTGCCCGAGCGCAGCCACTCGAGCGAGGCGTCGAAGAGGAGCGTGTGGACGCGTTCCCACATCGCGTTGTGGGACGCGCACCCCAGGTCGATCAGCACCTTTTGCGTCGAGCCGAGGTGCTCGTAGAGCAGCCGTACGCGGTCTGGGACGATCTGCGCGTCGTGCACGGCCGCGACGAGCAGCATCGGCGTCTCCATCCCGCCGACGACGTCGCGGTTCCACCCCCATACCGCCGTCCGGGGCGCGCGACGAACGCCTGTGCCCCAAGTCGCGCCGACCGGATCCGACGCGAGCATCTCGGCCCAGACCGCGGCCGCGGCTTGCGGCTCGTACTGGTCGGCGCAGCCGACCTGACGGTTCCAGTTGGCGGTAAAGTCCGCGAGCGACTGCGTCGTGAACGCCGCGCCGCTCGGCGGACCGGGCGGCCGCTCCGCCGGCAAGTCCGGCGTGTAGGCAGGGGCGAGGAGCACGATCCTCGACACCTTGTCCGGGTGCCTGGCGGCGTAACCGCCGGCGCGCGGGCCGCCCAGCGACCAGCCGATCAGCGCGACGCGCTCGATACCGCGCAACGCGCGGAGATGCTCGACGACCGCATCGATATCGTCCCAGTCCGATGCGATCGTCGTCAGCTCGCCTGGTCGGCCCGGCTCGCACGGCGCCGGGAGCACGGACGGTATCAGCGCCTGCTGCTGCTCGGCGGACAAGTTGCACGGATCGTTCATCACGCTCGGCCGCGTCGACCTTCCGTAGCCGGTCATGTCCATCGCGAAGACGTCGTAGCCCGCGGCGGCAAGGTGCTCCATCCAGCTGTAGTCGGCATAAGGCACGTCGAAGGCGACCTCGGCGGGCGTTCCTGCGCCATGCACGAACAGAACGACCCTTCCCTCGAAGTCGCGCGTTCGGGCGAGCGTGCCGGCGGACACGCGTTCGCGGACGTAAAGCTGCACCGTTTCACCCGCGATCGCCGGAACCGTCGACACGTGCGGGGCGTAGTGGTCGATCGTCAGGATCGTGCCGCCGTCGTCGGCTGCCGAAAGCTGCGTCGCGAAAAGCGCCGCGGCGGAGAGCGCAATCGAGGTCACACGGCCCGCGGCCGCGCGGAGGGTTTCGAGCATTGACATCGCGATCTCCGTTCGTCGATCGTGTCGGGGACCGGTCGCGAGGTTCGTTGTAGTCGGCGACCGCCGCCCTTAGTCTCGTTCAGGCGCTCGACGGCTGCAACGGATGACCTCGAGGCGTTCCGAGCTCTATGCACGAGCCGCCGCACTTGCCGATCTCGATCGCGGACGTTCGCGAAGCCGCTGCGCGCATCGGCGTCCGGTTGCCGCGCACGCCGTCCGCCGTCTCGGAGACGCTGTCCGAGATTGCCGGATGCCGCGTGTATCTGAAATTCGAGATTTTTCAGTTCACGGCTTCGTTCAAGGAGCGGGGTGCGCTATCCAAGCTTCTGACGCTGGCCGACGCGGAGCGTCGCCGCGGGGTTCTGACCGTATCCGCCGGTAATCACGCTCAGGCCGTCGCGCATCACTGCCGGCGCCTCGGCATTCCCGTGGTCGTCGTCATGCCGCGCTTCACGCCGTTCACGAAGGTTGCGCGAACGAAGGCGTCGGGCGCGGACGTCGTTCTGGCCGGAGAGACGTTCGCCGAAGCCGTGACGGCTGCGGCGAAGCTCGGTGCGGAGCGCGGCCTTACGTTCGTTCATCCGTTCGACGACCCGGCGGTGATGGCGGGGCAGGGCACGCTCGCGCTCGAGTTTCTCGAGGACTGCCCGGAGATCGACGTGCTCGTCGTGCCGGTCGGCGGGGGCGGCCTGATCTCGGGATGCGCCGTCGCGGCGAAGGCCGTGAAGCCGGAGATCGAGATCGTCGGCGTGCAGGCCGCGGCCTATCCCGGCATGAAGGCGCTCTTCGAGCCAGTGGAAGCGGCCTCGGGGCGCCAGACGATCGCGGACGGCATTGCCGTCAAGACGCCGGGTGAGCTCACGCGGCGCGTCGTCGCCGCATGTGTCGACGAGATCCTGCTCGTGAAGGAGGACGCGATCGAGCAGGCCGTCTGCCTGCTGGCCGAGATCGAGAAAGTCGTCGTCGAAGGGGCAGGCGCGACGACGCTCGCCGCGGTGATCGCGTATCCGGACCGCTTCGCCGGCAGGCGAGCCGGGCTCGTCCTGTCCGGCGCCAACATCGACAGCCGGACGCTCGCGGGCTGTCTGCTGCGCGGCCTCGTCCGGGATGGCAGGATGATCCGGCTCGCGATCGAGATGGAGGACGTGCCGGGAAGCCTCGCGCGCGTCGCGTCGATCATCGGCGAGGCCGGCGGGAACATCATCGAGGTGCTGCACCAGCGTCTGAGCGCCGACCTTTCGCTGCGCTATACGACGCTCGAGATCCAGCTCGAGACGCGCGACCGTCGGCACAGCGAGGCGATCGTCGCTGCGCTGGCCGACGCAGGCTTCACGGTCACCGTGCGGCGGTGACCCGGTGTCTCGGGCGCGCCGAGGGGCGGCTCCGTCCGGCGCTCGCATCCGAGAGGCAATCCCTTCCCCGCGACGAGTGCAGTCGAGATCGAGCCGCTATACTCCGTCCGTCGACTCACGTACAGAAGGAGAACGACGAATGCGAAAAGGACTGTTGGCCATGGCCGCGCTCGGGGGACTCGCCGCCATGGCACACGCGCAACCGCCCGTCGGCACGCCCGCGTGCGACCGCACGTGCCTCGAGGGTTACATCGATCGGTATCTCGAGGCGATGCTCAAGAACCACGTCGATCCGGAGCTCTTCGCGCGCGAGGTCAAGTTCACCGAGAACGGCATCCGCTTGCCGCTCGGCGGCGAGGGACTCTGGTACGGCATGACCGGGATCGGCACGTACAAGTTCTACGTGCCGGACATCGAAACCCAGCAGGTCGCGTTCATCGGCACGGTCATCGAGAACATGGCAAACGGAGACGCGGACGACGGTGAAGGCAACTTCGTCGCGGTTGCGATCCGTCTGAAGGTCGTCGACGGGCGGATCACCGAGGTCGAGCAGCTCGCGATCAGACCGAGCCAGCAGCTCTTCGGCGGCGGCGGCAATGACAGCCCGTTCGGCAATACCGGCGACAACGTCGAGGCGATGGGCGAGCCGCATCCGATCTTCCGCGAGGCGATTCCGGAGGCCGAGCGTGCGTCGCGCGAGGAGCTGATCGAGGTCGCGAACTACTACTTCACTGGGCTGGCGCGCAACGACGGCAAGGGCTACTACCCGTTCACGGACGACTGCATCCGCTACGAGAACGGCATCCTCGTGACGCGCAACTTCACTTGCAAGCAGCAGTTCGAGGACGGTTCGCTGTTCAACGTCGTCTCGAGAATCCGCGACCGGCGTTTCGTCGCCGTGGATCGCGAGCGAGGCATCGTCTTCGCGTTCGCGTTCTTCGATCATCATCGGATCAACTGGACGTGGCAGCTGGCCGAGCTCTTCAAGATCGAGAACGGGCTGATTCGCCGGATCGAGGCGGTGTTCCACCGGGCGCCGTTCGGCATACCGTCCGGATGGAGCACGTACGAGCAGGCGATGTCCGAGTCGATTCAGAGCGTCCGATGACAGGAGCACGGGGAGGCGAGCGGGGGATCATCCTTTGACGGCCCCTCGCTCGCCGGCCGCCCCGCAGGTCACGGAGCCGGAGCCTGCGTCGAACGCCGCGCATCAGAACGACGATGCCTCGTAGCCAGAAAGAGTCCGCGGATCTCACGGAAGCGCGCAGGCGCCTCGCGCTCGCCGAGGCGGCGATCGAGACCGCGGAAGGCGTCACGCATCTGCAGGAGGGTCTCGAGCTCCTCGAAAGCGTCGCGGCCGATCGTGATCGGCGGCAAGCCGGCCTCGCGCGTCGGCTCGGCGCGACCTACGCGAAGAAGGTGCACGAGCACGTGCAGCGCGAGCTCGGCTCGGGCCGCAACCTTCCCGAGCACGTGCTGCAGCACGCGTTCGCGCTGCTGCGCTGTTTCGACGGCAAGGGGTTCGACGTGCCGTCGACCTCTCGAGACACGAAGATCGATCTCGTGAGACGGCTGATCGACATCCACTACGAGGGCTATCCGGAGGCCGACAAGCGGCGTGCGTACGAGGAGCTCGCGGAAATCGTGCGCGCGAGCGGAAAGGATTGACGCGCTCTAGTCCTCCCGATCCTCTGGTTCACGCAGCGCAAGCAGCATCACGCGTACGAATTCGATGGCGTCCCCAATGAGCGCTTTTGACCGCGATTGCGGTCGTTTGTAGCGAATTTGTCGCCGTGCGGGGCGTCGCGAGCCGAGTCGGCCGCGCGGTAGAGGCGGGCCCGGCTCGATTCGGCCGATTTCGACGTCACCGCGGGTTTCGCCCGTCACGTTTTGACACAAACGTCCGGAACAATCGCTGCAGATTGCCTGCCTGGCGGCCGCTAATGTGTGCGCCGTCGGTCGGTGGCGCAGGGCCACCGCAGCAGGAGTCGAAGCATGAAGACGAGGATGAGACTCGGGCTTGCCGGTCTGCTCGCGATCGGAGCGGTGTCCGCGTCGCATGGCGGCGCCCGGGTCGGCGTCGATGGTTACTCAGCGGAACGCGATGAGCCGTCGGCAGCGCACCCTGTGGCGATCGAGGAAGTCGTGGTGCACGGCGTGCGAGTGAGCTTCGCTCCGGACGAGCAGCGGCTCGCGGCCGAGTTGCGCGAGGAGATGCGGGCCATGCATGAGCGGCTCAAGGCTTCGCTCCGAATCGAGCTCGCGGAGCTCGAAACGATGCCGGAAGGGACGGATATCCCCCTCGTGGTCAATCTGCCCCAAGCCTGACCACGCTGCGCGAGACCGAGATCCTCCCCCAGCGAGTCTCGCGAGGACGCGCCGGTCGTCCAAGCCCTGCGAGGGGCCGGGTCATACCGGTGCGAACGCGATCCCCGAAAGCGCGTTCGCCTCGGCCCCTCGTCTTTTTTCGTCAGATTGTCCATGTCTCCGTCGATGCCGCGGCGTCGCAGGGCCGCCCGTCTCGGTTCTCGCCGACCAGGGGCTCGCGCGCCGAGGCTAGCGCGGGAGACATGCCGGCCGGTATGGGTAGCGTCGTCCTGCAGAGCGCGTAGCTCGCGCGGCTTTGGCGGTTCCAGACGAGCCACAGCACGACGAGTACGTGACGGCGGAGCTCGAGAAAGGTTACAGGCTTGCGAAGGCCGCGCGGCTTCCGGCAGAGTCCCGATGAGCCGGGGCGATCGGGAACCGGGCGCCGGCAGCGGCTTCACCCCGGCAAGAGCGGCCCGTGCGCCAGAGTATGCGAATCGGCACCGGCGCGGGAGAACCGGGATGAACGAGACGAGCAGCGACAGGGCCTTGCCCCGCGTCTCGCGCGGCAGGCCGGGCATTTCATGCATCCGTGCCGCAATCGCCGCCGCGCTCTGTGTTGCGGTTCCCGTCTTCGGTCAGGTCCCGATCGTCCAGCCGGGCGTCCCGGGGGAGCCGAGCCGCCTGATCTCCGCGGAGGAGGCGACGAATCTCGCGAGCCTGCGCTTCTCGGCTGCGGACGTGAAGTTCGTCCGGGACATGCTCGTGCATCACGCGCAGGCGCTCGAGATGACGGCGCTCGTCGAGGCGCGCACGACGCGCGACGCGATACGCCGCCTCGCAGAGCGAATCGAGCTTTCGCAGCGCGACGAAATCGAGATGATGCAGACGTGGCTCCGGGAGCATGGCCTCGACGAGCCCGACCCGGCCGCGCACCACGACCACGGCTCCGAGTCGATGCCGGGGATGGCGACGCCCGAGCAGATGGCGGCGCTCGAGGACGCTGCGGGCCACGCGTTCGATGTGCTGTTCCTCGAGCTCATGATCGAGCACCACAAGGGGGCGCTGCGGATGGTCGAGGATCTGCTCGAGCAGCCCGGATCGGCACAGGATCCGGTGCTCTTCGAGTTCACGTCCGACGTCACCGCCGATCAGTCGAGCGAGATCGAGCGCATGGACACGATGCTCGCCGGGCTGTCGCCGGATCCGCGCGTCGCGTTGAAGCCGGGCTTCACCGATGCCGGCGTTGCGTCGCTCCATATGTCGCTCGTCGCATCGCTGCCGAAGCCGCCCGGATTCTTCGATCCCGAGCATCCGGCCGGCAGGCCGATGCAGCGCGAACGTCCGCGGCGGGACGATCCGGACGACGCGGACGCGGAGGCGCCCGAACGGGTCGTCGACGGCGTCGACGAAACGTCATCGGGCACGCCGGCCGGAGCCCGCGGGCGCGAGGAGTCCGAAGGGCAGGCCGCTGAAACGGACGGCGCCGGCGGAGCGGACGAGGAGCGGGCCGAGCCGCGGCCGAGCCTCCTGAGCTTCGCGAACACCGACATGGTCTTTGCCGGCGACCTTCTCGTCGCGGGCAACTACCACGGCTTCAACGCCTACGACATCAGCGATCCCCATTCGCCGGTGCATCTCGCTTCGGTCGTTTGCCCGGGCGGGCAGGGCGACGTGTCGATCGTCGGCAACCTGCTGATCTACTCCGTAGAGCAGGCGCGCGGGCGGCTCGACTGCGGGCTCCACGGGGTCGCCGGAGAGACCAGCGATGAGCGGTTCCGAGGCATTCGGATTTTCGACATCAGCGATATCCGGATGCCGAGGCAGGTCGCGGCGGTGCAGACCTGCCGCGGCTCGCACACGCACACCGTCGTCACCGATCCCGACGACGACGGGAACGTGTACGTCTATTCGTCGGGGACGAGCGGCGTCCGGTCCGGCGACGAGCTCGAAGGCTGCTCCGACGAGTCGCCGTTCGAGAACCCGGACACGGCGCTCTTCCGCATCGACGTGATCCAGATTCCGCTCGACGATCCGGCCAAGGCCCGCGTCGTGAATCGGCCGTTCATCTTCTCGGACCCCGAGTCCGGCGTGCTCGCGGGGCTATGGGAAGGCGGCGATCACGGACCGGGCACGCAGGAGACGTACAGGACCGATCAGTGCCATGACATCACCGCGTTCCCGGAGCTCGCGCTCGCGGCGGGCGCGTGCTCGGGCAACGGTATCCTGCTCGACATCAGCGATCCCGTGAACCCGGTGCGGATTCACGAGGTCATCGACCAGAACTTCGCGTACTGGCATTCCGCGACGTTCAACAACGACGGCACGAAGGTCATCTTCACGGACGAGTGGGGCGGAGGCTCGCGCCCGCGATGCCGCGCGTCGGATCCGAAGAACTGGGGCGCGAACGCGATCTTCGATATCGTCGACGGCAAGCTCGAGTTCCGCAGCTACTTCAAGATGCCGGCGCCTCAGACGGAGCAGGAGAACTGCGTCGCGCACAACGGCTCGCTGATACCGGTTCCGGGCCGCGACATCCTCGTCCAGGCGTGGTACCAGGGCGGCATCTCGGTCATCGACTTCACCGACTCGTCGAACCCTGTCGAAATCGCGTTCTTCGATCGCGGGCCGGTCGACGCGGACGACCTGATCATGGCCGGCTACTGGTCCGCGTATTGGCACGCGGGCTTCGTGTACGGCACCGAGATCGCCCGAGGCCTCGACGTCTTCTCGCTCGAGCCGAGCGAGCATTTGTCGGCGAACGAGATCGCGGCGGCCGCGCTCGCAGTGCACGACGCGGTCGTCAATCCGCAGCAGCAGCGCAAGGCGGTGTGGCCCGCGGAGCCCGTCGTCGCCCGCGCGTACGTCGATCAGCTCGTGCGCGCAGCGACGATTACGGAACCGTTGTCCGCGGAGATCGGCGCCGCGCTCGATCGTGCGGAAACGCGGCTCGCGGGCGAAGCCGGCGACGACGGCGCCGCGGACGAGCTCGCGCGGCTCGCGGCGTCGCTCGCGAGCCGCGGCAACGAGTCGGACGACATTGCGCGGCGAAGGCTCGAGGCGCTGGCCGACACGTTGACCGGACTCGCCGAGCGGCTCCGTTGAGCGCCGCCGATCGGACGATTCATCCTCTGCACGATCGGGCGAGGGTGCGGTAAAGGTCCGAGCTGCGCTAACGCGTGTCTTGGGTGCCCGCACGTCAAGGCGAGCTGCCCGACTCTTCGATCTCGCAAACCTTCAGTTTGCGGGCCAGCCAGGATGCATCTTGTACGGCACGCTCAGCACCGTCGCTTCGATCTGGCGGATCTTGCCGTCGATGACCTTGAACGATTCGAAGATCAGGAAGCTGAACGGGCGGCTGAACTGACCCGCCGGCGTCACGTTATTCGGATTGCCGAACGGCACCGCGTCCAGATTGCCGCGGTGGTCGAACGTCGCGATCGCGGATACGACCTGGTTCTCCTCGTCGACGACCGGATAGCGGCGGTTCGAGATCGACGTGACGATGATCAGCATGCCGGCGGCGAACTGCTCCCGGCAGCTCATCCGCTGCACCGGGCTGATCGTGACGTCGGTCGCCAGTGTCATCTGGCTGCCGTTCTCGAAGCGTACGCAAGCATCGTCGAACGGCGTGATGTCGCCGCGAGCTTGCGTGATGCCTTCGAAGTACGAATCCGCAATGTCGATCAACGCCTCGCGGGAGACGCGTTGATTCGGCGGCACCGGCTCGGACCAGATCGGTCTCGGCAACGCGAACGTGGCCATGTTCGGGTCGTCCGCGGGCCTCCTGAGCACGGTGATCTCGATTTCCGTGACGTGCCGGTCCTCGACCTTGAGCCGCGCGGCAAGCATCGAAGGAAGCCCCGCCTCGACGATGCCGGCATAGAGATGGATGCCGCCCGAGACCGGGTCCGTGAAGATCAGCCGGTTCTCGCCGAGACCGTCCGCGGTCGACCAGAGCCCGTCGCCGATCGCGAGATGCACGCTGTTCTCGGTATAGCGGACGTTCGGCGACAGCGGCACTCGCGACGGCTGGCGGCTCGTTATCGCGTCGAGGAAGCGCTCGGCGAATTGCTCGAGGCAGTCCCTGCCGCAGACGACGCGATACTCCGACGGAGGCGTATCGGGCTGGGCGAGCGCAGGGCCGCACGTCACGAAGAGAAAGCAGACGACGAGGCGCCGCAGCCGGCGCAGGCGAATCGTGGGCATGTTCGATCGATCTCCAAGGCGTTCCCGAGTACGGGAGCTAAGGTAACCGGAAGGGCGAGGCATGGCGAGGGGCGGCGAGCGGCGCGTTGCGCGCGCCGGGCGAATGGTGCCCGCCTCCGGGCTCGACTACACTCCCGGGGCCGAAATTTCTCGCAGGGCGCCCGGGCGCCAGGGCTTACGTACAACGGCGAAAGAGAGGACGACGATGCTGAAGAGACTCATCGTGCCGATCGCGGCGCTCCTGGTCGCGATGGAGGCGGCTGCACAGACTCCCGCGTCTTGCGATCGTGCATGCCTCGAGAGCTGGGTGGACCGCTACCTCGTCGCGATGCGGGACGGCAACGTCGATCCGGATTTGTTCGCCCGGGACGTGAAGTTCACCGAGAACGGAGTGCGGCTCCCGCTCGGCAACGAAGGGCTCTGGTACGCGATGTCGGGGATCGGCAACTACAAGTTCTACGTTCCCGACGTCGAAACCCAGCAGGTTGCCTTCATCGGGACGGTCAGGGAGAACGGCACGGGGCCGGACGACGGGGATCTCGTTGCGATCGCGCTGCGGCTCAGGGTCACGGACGGACGCATTACGGAAGTGGAGCAGCTCGCGATTCGGCCGTCGAGTGTGAACAGCAGCCGGGGCGACTTCCCGCCTACCGGAGAAGGAGTGGAGGCCATGGGCGCGCCTCATCCGATCTTCCTGGAAACGATACCGGAGTCGGAGCGGATGTCGCGCGCGGACCTGATCACGACTGCGAACTACTACTTCACCGGCCTCGAGAACAACGACGGCAAAGGATATTACCCGTTCACCGACGACTGCGTGCGGTTCGAGAACGGCGTCGATGTCCTCGCCCGCTCGGGCACCCGCATCACGTGCAAGGAGCAATTCGAGACCGGCGTCAGAGGTATCGTGTCGAGAATCCGAGACCGGCGGTTCGTCGCGGTCGATCGCGAGAGAGGGATCGTGTTCACGTTCGCGTTCTTCGATCACCACCGGATCAACTGGACCTGGCAGCTCGCGGAGCTCTTCAAGATCGAGAACGGGCAGATCCGCCGGATCGAGGCCATCTTCCATCGCGCGCCGTTCGGGATGGGCTCGGGCTGGAGCACGTACGAGCAGAGCATGTCGAGCGCGATCCTGGACGTTCGTTGACGCTTCTCAACGTCCTCCTCGCGCGTTCTGCGGACGCAGCGTCGGAACCGGGCCGGCCCGGTCGCTGCCGTTTGGGGATGCCGTTCGGCGGCGCCGGCGCATGCGAGCCGATCCCTCAACGGAGGGGTTATAGCCGGTCATAACCTCGCGCCCTTTTGCTTTCGCGCTCCTCGCCATGGGAACCTTCGTCGACGCGGACGGTTTGCGCCCGCGCGGCGCGTCCGTCGCAAAGAAGAGCACTTCCCTCGCTAACCCTTCCAGCGCGGAGCAGAAGCATGACCATGACGATTTCCCGTGCATCGCGTTTCGGGCGCGTGTGCGCAGTCGCTGGCCTCGCGGCGATGATGCTGATGGCGGATCCGGCAGGCGCACAGGACCCAACTGGCCGTGAGCGTCCGAACATCCTGCTGATCATCTCCGACGACATCGGCATCGATGTCACGTCGAACATGTATCCGGGCCTGATCGAAAGCCTCGTCGAGCAATACGGTCCTTCCGGGCACGGTCATCCGGACTACGAGCAGATCGACGGGAGACCGGCATCGACACCGACGCTCGATGCGCTGGCACGAGCCGGGATGAGCTTCACGAACGCGTGGGTGCAGCCCTTCTGCTCGCCGTCGCGTGCGTCGATTCTGACGGGGCTCTTCGCCGCCAAGACGGGCGTTCTCGATTACACGCACTGGCTGTCCCAGACGCATCGTTCATTCGTCCGTGACCTCAAGGACGCGGGTTACAGCACGGCGGTCTTCGGCAAATGGCACATGGCTGGATTGGGTCGGTATCCCGGCATGAAGCCGAAGGAGGCGGGCTTCGACCTCTACAAGGGCAATCTGAACGGCGGTATCGCGACGTACTGGGACTACGATTATCACGTCCAGGACGACGCGACGCCGCCCGATGAGTATCGAACGGAGAAGCCGCCTGCCAAATCGCTACCCGGTATCGCGCCCACGACTTATGCGCCCGTCGTGAAGGCCGCAGACACGATCGAGTGGATCACGGCGCAGGAGGCGGAGGACCCGGACAGGCCGTGGTTCGTCTGGCTAGCGTTCAACCTCTCGCACATCACCGGAAGGCAGCAGCCGAACCCGATGGCCGTGCCGAACATCGACACGTTAGACGATGTGTCGCGCGCCGAGATGGAAGCCTGCGGCGGTGAGTTCGGCTCGGCGAACGTGGGCGCGTGCTCGGACAAGGCGCTGATGCGGGCGATGACGAACTCGATGGATATGATCATCGCCAAGGTGCTCGACGTGGTCGATGCGCTCGATCCGAACACGTACGTGATCTACATAGGCGATAACGGCACCTGGATGTTCGGTGAGCGGCGTGAGTTCATCGACAACATGTACATCACGCGGCAGGGCCGCGGCAAAGGCACGGCCTACGAGAGCGGCGTGCGCGTCCCGCTCGTGATTCGCGGACCGAACATCGTCGCGGGGAGCCGCAGCGACGAGTTCGTCCACGGCGTCGACCTGTTCGCGACGATCCTGGAGCTTGCCGGGCTCGACGTCCCCGAGAAAGTCCCGAACCGAGAAGGCGACGGCGTCGTCGCGCTCGACTCGGTCTCCCTCGCGCCGATACTCTTCGACGGCGCTGCCCGTGTGCGCGATCCGATCGAAGGCTATCTGCTTGCCGAGACGGTCAACCCGGTGATGGCCAATCTGCACCACGTCGGTGCGCGGAACGGCACGCACAAGCTCGTCTGCGCGGAGAGCGCGGCCGCGGCGAATTGCGAGCTCTATGATCTCGTCGCCGACCCGCTCGAAGAGTACCCGCTCGCGAAGCCGGA
>Ga0079224_100005500_pt1 | contig 16659 bp, 13 predicted proteins | sample Stecom2015_FD_80414 | JGI IMG/M metagenome (GOLD analysis project Ga0079224, IMG submission 80414) | Agricultural soil microbial communities from Utah to study Nitrogen management - Steer compost 2015 | ecosystem: Environmental > Terrestrial > Soil > Agricultural land | place: USA: Utah... | reverse complement strand
CGCGCAGGCGCAGCGCGCCGTCTCTGAAATCGACGTCCGCCTCGCCGAAGCCAGACTGACGCTCGGACGTCGTGAGGCGCTCTTCAAGGACGGCGTGATCGGCGAAGCGGACCTGGATGCCGCCAAGGCCGAGGTCGATTCGCTCGCCGCACGCGCCGCCGTGGCCCGCGAGGAGGTCGAGGTCGCCGAGCGACAGGTCGCACTGCAGCGCACCGGCCTCGACGACCTCATCATCCGCGCGCCGTTCGACGGCGTCGCCATCTCGAAGGACGCGCAGCCGGGAGAGATGGTCTCGCCCGTCTCGGCGGGCGGCGGCTTCACCCGCACGGGCATCACGACGCTGGTCGACATGTCGTCACTCGAAATCGAAGTCGACGTCAACGAAACCTATATCGGGCGCGTACGGCCGGGACAGCGCGTGACGGCCACGCTCGACGCCTACCCCGATTGGCTGATTCCCGCGCACGTCATCACGACGATCCCCGCTGCCGACCGGCAGAAGGCCACGGTGCTGGTGCGCATCGGCTTCGACGAACTCGATGAGCGGCTCATCCCCGACATGGGCGTGAAGGTCGCCTTCCACGACGAGACGCCGCAGACGGACACGGCATCGGCGCGCGCGCGCATGCTCATCCCGCTGGATGCCGTTCGCGGCGGGGGAAACCCGCGCGACGTCTTCGTCGTGCGCGAGAACAAAGTCGAACGTCGAGCGGTCAGCGTCGGCGCCATCGAGGGCGATCAGATCGTCATCTTGTCAGGTCTCTCTGGCGGCGAGCAGGTCGTGCTCAATCCGCCGGCGGATCTCGTCGACGGACGTGAAGTCGTGGTCGCAGGCAGATAGGACACATCAATGGCTGAGAATCTCGTCACCATCCGCAACCTCGAGAAGACGTTCAAGCGCGGCAGCGAGCGCATCGACGTGCTGAAGGGCGTCAACATGGACATCCCGAAAGGCGAATTCCTGGCGCTGATGGGCCCCTCGGGCTCGGGCAAGACGACGCTGCTCAATCTGCTGGGCGGCCTCGACCGCCCCACGGGCGGCTCGATCGACGTCGACGGCCAGGCCATCCACACCCTCTCGGGTGCCCGGCTCTCGCGCTGGCGCGCGCGCCACGTCGGCTTCGTCTTCCAGATGTACAACCTGCTGCCGGTGCTGACCGCCGAACGCAACGTCGAGCTGCCGCTGCTGCTGACGAAGCTCTCGCGAGCCGAGCGCCGCAAGCGCGCGAAGATCGCCCTCGGCGTCGTCGGACTCGGCGATCGGACGGGCCACTATCCGCGCCAGCTCTCGGGCGGACAGGAACAGCGCGTCGGCATCGCCCGCGCGATCGTCACCGACCCTACGCTGCTGCTCTGCGACGAGCCGACAGGCGACCTCGACCGCAAGGCCAGTGACGAAGTGCTGACGCTGCTGCAGACGCTCAACCGCGATCACGGCAAGACCATCGTCATGGTCACGCACGACCCACACGCGGCTGAGCGCGCGACACGCACGCTGCACCTCGAAAAGGGCGTGTTCGTCGAAGGGACCGAACTGACCGCGGGAGCACGGCCGTGAAGTTCGCGTACCTCGTCTGGCGCAATCTGTTCAGGCGGAAGACGCGTACGGTTTTCACCGTCGGCGCGATTCTCGTCAGCTTCGTGCTGTACGGCGTGCTCGCGATCATCCGCACGTCCTTCGCGATGGGCGTCGACGTCGCGGGCGCCGACCGGCTGATGATGGTGCACAAGGTCAGCTTCATCCAGCCGCTGCCCGTGAGCTACGGCAACCGCATCGCGCAGGTCGAAGGCGTCGACGCCGTGACGCATCAGAGCTGGTTCGGCGGCATCTACCAGGATCCGAAGAACTTCTTCGCGCAGATGGCCGTCGTGCCGGAAGAGCACCTCGACCTCTACCCCGAGTACAAGCTGCCGGAGGACCAGCTGAAGAACTGGCTGGCGAACCGCCAGGGCGTCATCGTCGGGCCGGCCCTCGTCACGCGCTTCGGCTGGAAGATCGGCGATCGCATTCCGATTCAGGGCACGATCTGGCGTCCGCGCGACGGCTCGACGTGGGAGTTCATCATCGAGGGCATCTACGACGCGCCCGAAGGCATCGACCCCGCACAGATGTTCCTGCGGTACGACTACCTGGAGGAGTCGCGTCCCGAAGAGATGAGCGGCATCGTCGGCTGGTACGTCATCAGGGTCGACGACCCCTCACGCTCGGCCGAGATCGCGGCCAGGCTCGACGACATGTTCGCGAACTCGTCGTTCGAGACGAAAACCTCGAGCGAAAAGGCGTTCATCCAGGGCTTCGCGAACCAGATCGGCAACATCGGCGCGATCGTCACTGCCGTAACCGCGGCAACGCTCTTCGTCCTGCTGCTCGTCGTGGGCAACACGATGGCGCAGTCGATTCGCGAGCGTACGAACGAGCTGGCCGTGCTCAAGACGCTGGGCTTCCCGGACGGACTCGTCCTCGGGCTCGTGCTGGCCGAGTCGCTGGCTCTGGCGTTCGTCGGCGGCTCCATCGGCCTGCTGCTGGCCTGGCTGTTCGCCCAGGGCGGCGACCCGACCTACATGCTGCCGGCCTTCTTCCTCCCGACGCGCGACATCTTCATCGGCATCGGCCTCATCGTGCTGCTCGGTGTCGTCGCTGGATTGCTGCCGGCCCTGCAGGCGCGGCGGCTGCGCATCGTCGACGCGCTTCGGAAGAACTGAGGACGACCGTATGAGAGGGCTCGCACAACTGTTCGCCGTCACGCTCCTGAACATCAAGACGATTCCGCAGCGCCTCGGCGCGTCGGCCGTGGCCGTCATCGGCATTGCCGGCGTCGTCATCGTCTTCGTCGCCGTGCTGTCGATCGCCGAAGGCTTCCGCAAGACAATGGAGGGCACCGGGTCGCCGTCGAAGGCCATGGTCATGCGCGCGGGCGCCGATACGGAGATGAGCAGCATCCTGATGCGCGAGGCCGTCGACATCATCAAGCAGGCCCCGGGCATCGCGCCGGGGCCGACCGGACCGGTCGCCTCGGCCGAGTTGTTCGTCATCGTCGACCTGCTGAAGAAGAGCACCGGTACGCCCGCCAATGTGCCGATTCGCGGCGTGCAGCCGGAAGGTCAGGCCACGCGCGACGGACTCCGCATCGTCGAAGGACGGATGTTCGAGTTCGGCCGCAATGAAGTCATCGTCGGACGTGCGGCGCAGGGGCAATTCACGGGCCTCGAGGTCGGCTCGCGCCTGCAGGCCGGGCAGAACGCGTGGCAGATCGTCGGCGCGTTCGAAGCCGAGGGCTCGGTCGCCGAATCGGAAATCTGGGTCGACGCGTCAGTGTTGCAGTCGGCCTACCGCCGGGGCTCGTCCTACCAGTCGGTCATGGCGCGCCTCGAGTCGCCCGAGGCGTTCGACGCCTTCAAGAACGCGCTCACCAGCGACCCGCGTCTCGACGTCCAGGTGCTGCGCGAGAGCGACTACTACACCGAGCAGTCGACGATGCTGACCAACCTCATCACGACGATCGGCTATCTCATCGCCTTTCTGATGGGCATCGGTGCAGTGTTCGGGGCCATCAACACGATGTACAACGCCGTCGCGTCGCGCACGCGTGAAATCGCCACGCTGCGCGCGCTTGGCTTCGGCTCACTGCCCGTCGTGGCATCGGTGATCGGCGAGGCGCTGACGCTCGCGGCCACGGGCGGGCTCATCGGCGGCGTGATCGCGTATCTGGTGTTCAACGGCTACCAGACGGCGACGATGAACTTCCAGACGTTCAGTCAGGTGGCGTTCTCGTTCACCGTCACGCCGGGCTTGCTTGCGCAGGGGCTGATTTTCGCGCTCGTGATGGGTTTCATCGGGGGGCTCTTCCCGGCCCTGCGCGCCGCCCGGCTGCCGATCGTCACAGCCCTGCGCGAGCTCTGAGCTCGACCATACCGTGCAATCCTGACGGTTTCGTGTAGCAACTGCCATCACACAGATTTGTCAGACCTCCTGCAGCTTCGCATGCAGGAGGTCTAACCGACTGTACCGTCGTCAGTTCGCCATTCCCCTCCTGATCACGGCGCGCGCCGCGAAGCGGTACGACCCTTGCTTTTTGCAGGACCAACATCCCTTCGACTCGGAGTTCAGACACAGATGTTCACCCAGACCGCGCGCGTCGACGAAGCCCTCCGCCGAATCAAGAGCGAGTTCATTGAAATGCCCGGCCTTCGACTGACGAAGGCGCAGGCGCAGCGGCTATGGGGATTCGACGCCGAGTTCTGTGACGCCGTGCTGAATGCACTGGTCGAAGCGAAGTTTCTCTCGCGAACCGACGGCGGCGCGTTCACGCGCGCCGACCACGGAGCTCCCCGGCGCATGTTGCGCAGCGGCGCGAACGCCAGAATGGGTTCGGTTGCGTAGCAGGTTCGTCCCACCGAGCCGGTTGGCCTGCCACCTGCCATCGCAGGCCATCAGACCGGGCTCTTATCCCCTGTCCCGGACCTCAGGGTTCGCGGCCTAGGTCGAGTCGAAGATCGGAGGACTCCGTCCTTCGATCTTCGACTCTGTTCAACCGACAGATTCGCTACTTCAGCAGCACCCGCTCGTAGAGCTGAGCCGCGGCGACCGCGCCCGCCACGGGCGCCAGCCAGTAGTAGACGTGGAGGGTCCAGATGCCGGAGACGAGCGCGGGACCGAACGAACGCGCGGGATTCATCGATGCACCGGTAACCGGTCCGAGCGCGAGGACGTTGGCCGTGAACACCAGGCCGATCGCCAGGGCGCCGAACTTCGCCGCGCGGCCGCGGTCGTCGACGAGCACGCCGTACACGGCCATCATCAGCAGGAACGTCGCGACGAACTCACCGAGAAGCAGACCCGACGGCGTGAGCCACGGCGCCGGCAGCGGCAGGCCGTTGAGCCCCTGCAGCAGCGCGTCGGGTGGAAACAGCGCGCGGCAGACGAGCGCGGCCACGACCGCGCCGAGCAGCTGCGCGGCGACGTACACGCCGGCCGCCGCGGCCCCGATGCGGCCGGACGATGTCATGGCGATGGTGACCGCGGGATTGAAGTGCCCGCCCGACACGCCGCCGAACGTCGCCACCGCCACGGCCAGTGCCAGGCCAGGAGCAAGCGCAATCGCAACGAGCCCGCCGCCACCGCCGACGGCCGGCGTCGCGCTCAACACGGCGCCGATCGCGGCCACCGAGAACAGAAACGTCCCGACGAACTCCGACACATAGGCGCGCAGGTTGGCCACGTGCTCCTCCGTTGCGCATCCTACTGCCAAAGCGGCCCTGACGTTTCCCCGGCTGTGCTAACGTCGCGCCATGGGTCGTCTGGCGATCGCACTCGTCGTGGCATCGGTTGGGATGGGAGCTGGAATCGGGTTCCCGGCAGGTCAGGCGGAGGTCTTCGACGCGTCGGCTCCCCCCACGCCGCCCGGCAGTTTTGCTCCGCAGCTGGCACGTCTCGCCGACGGCAGCGTCATGCTTTCGTGGCTCGAGGCACGAGCCGAAGGATCGCATCGCTTCCGGGCCTCGAGACTCGTCAACGAACGATGGCAGCCGCCCGTCACGATCGCCGAGGGCGTCGAGTTCTTCGCGAACTGGGCCGACGTGCCGACGGTCGCCGAGCACGCAGGCGTGCTGTTCGCGCACTGGCTGGAAAAGTCGGGTGACAGCACGTACGCGTATCACGTCAAGGTGCGCGCGTCGCGCGACCGCGGCGTCACCTGGGCTGCGCCCTACATCGCCCACAGCGACCGCTCGCCGACCGAACACGGCTTCGCGGCATTCTTCACCCGGCCCGACGGCAGGCCGGGCCTCACGTGGCTCGACGGAAGGAACACGGCCGGCGCGTCACACGATGCCGGCGCCGCCGCGCACGCCGGTGCGATGACGTTGCGTGCCGCCGTGGCTGGCCTCGACGGCACCAGCGACGAAGTGGAACTGGACGGACGTGTCTGTGACTGTTGTCCCACGGCCGCCACCCAGACGCCCGGTGCCGTCATCGTCGCCTACCGCGATCGCACGGAGGATGAGGTTCGCGACATTTCAGTCGTGCGGCTTGCGGACGGCAGGTGGACGCCGCCGGTGACCCTCGAGGACGGGTGGCAGATCGGCGGCTGTCCCGTGAACGGCCCGTCGCTGGCCTCTCGCGGCCGCTTCGTCGCGCTCGCCTGGTTCACGGGCGCGCACAACACGCCGGCCGTGAAACTGGCGCACTCGAGCGACGAGGGCCGCACATGGGGCGCGCCGATGACGCTCAGCAGCGGCATTCCGCTGGGCCGCGTGGCCGTTGCGTTGACCGACGATGGCGCGACGCATGTCGCGTGGCTCGATCACGACGACGGCGACGGCCGCTTGCTGACGCGACGTCTCGCGCACGACGGCAGCGTTGGCGAGACGCGAACGGTCACGGCGATGAAGACCGATCGCGCGAGCGGCTACCCGCGGATGATTGCCGTCGGCAACCGGCTCATCTACGCGTGGACGGACGTCGGCGAAGGGCGGTCGAGGCAAGTGGCCGTGAAGATCGAAGACTGAACCACGCCTTCGTCATTTCCGCCATGGCGATGCCAGGCCCTGCGCGGCCTCGACCCAGATGATGTCCGGATCGCCGGGCCCGCGATAGACCGTGCGGCCATTGAACGTGCCGATGGCCGTGAACTGCGGACCCACACGCACTGCCGGCCCGGCGGCGCTCCAGGCCTCGGCGTTCCACTCGATCCAGATACCCGTGCCTCTGACGCCGGGCTCAGGAGCAATGATCTCGGACGGCGCTGCCGAAGACCACTGTGCGCGGGAGGGTGGCGTCAGGGGTTCGTCCGTTGCGCTCGTCAGTGGCGGGGACGGCAGCCGGCCAACCGTACCCATGGGCGCAAATCCCGTCGTCGATGAGGGCGTTGCGGGCACGTAGGATGGCGTGCGGCTGCCAGATGTGCCGGCCAGATCGCCGGTGCGCAGCCGTTCGTAGGGCTGCATCAGCCCTCCAGACACCGGCACATAGACGAGGCTGCCTGTCTCGAGCGTCGGATCGGCGTAGAGCGGCACGCCGCGGTACTCGCCGACCAGCACCATCAGGTTGCCGTCGAAAAACGTCTGCGCGCCCGCCGGGTAGTACTGTGCGCCGCGATGGAGAATCGGCTCACCCGTCCGATACCATTCCGTATCGCCGGCGAGGACGCTCGGAACGGGCTCTGCACGCATGACGATCTGGGCGCCGGCGGCGGTCGGTGCGAGCGTCGCGGCGGCCAGCAGTAGAGCTCGGGTCCACATGGCGATCCTCCGCGATCTCTGTGTCCAAAGCGTGTGCCACCGGGCCTTCGCGCGCCGGGGGTGATAATGTCACCGGATGAGGTGCCGTGCGCATAGCTAGCGTCCCCGGAGTCCTGCTCGTCGTCCTGTTCGCGCTCTTCGTGCTGCCGTCGGCCGCGGTGTTCTGGACCGACTGGCTGTGGTTCGGCGAGGCGGGCTACGTCGAGGTCTTCGCCAAATCGATTCGCGCGCAGGTGCTGACCTTCGGCGTGACGGCGGGGCTGGCGTTTCTGTTCCTCTATGGCAACCTGCGGCTCGCCCGCATGTCGTTCCGCCAGCCGCAGCTCGTGCTGGGCGCGACGGTCGACGGCCGCCCGGTCATCGTCGAGAGCCGCCGCATCGACAACTTCGTGCAGTATGGCTCTCTGCTGCTGGCGTTCATGACCGGCCTCTCAGTGGCCGGTGACTGGATGGGGTTCCTCCAGTTCGCCTACGGCGTGCCGTTCAACACGGTCGACCCCATCTTCGGGCGCGACGTCAGCTTCTACGTCTTCCGCTTCCCCATCTGGGACGAACTCCAGGCGCGCATGTTCATGCTGACGCTGCTGGCGCTCGTCGGCAGCTTCGCGGTCTACCTCATCTCGGGCAATGTCGTCCTCGAGAACCGCTGGGGCTTCGCGCTGTGGCCGCGCGTCGAGTTCAACGCGCGGGTGCGTCTGCACCTCGCGCTGCTCGTGTCGCTGCTCCTGCTGTTGCTCGCCTTCGGCACGTGGCTCGATGGGCCGCGGATGCTGCTCAGCGACAGCGGCGTGTTCTTCGGCGCCGGCTACGCCGACGTCCATGCGCGCCTGCCGTTCATCCGCATCAAGCTGGTCATCCTGATCTTCGCGGCCGTCATGGCCGCGCTGCACGCCGTCGTCAGGCAGCGCTGGCTGCTGCCTGCCGGTCTCGCACTCTACGCCGTGACGGCCGCCGTTGGCGGTGTGTATGCCGGCTTCCTGCAGCGGTTCATCGTCACGCCGAACGAACAGATCAAGGAGCAGCCGTTCATCGTCCACAACATCGCTGCGACGCGGAAGGCGTTCGGCGTGGACGATGTGGTCGAGCGGGAGCTGTCGGGCGACGCGCAGCTGACGCGCGAGAGCATCGCGGCCAATCGCGAGACTATCGACAACGTGCGGCTGTGGGACCACCAGCCGCTGCTGCAGACGTTCGGCCAGCTCCAGGAAATCAGGACCTACTACGACTTCATCTCGGTCGACAACGATCGCTACGTGATCGACGGGCAGTACCGGCAGGTGATGCTCTCGGCGCGCGAGCTGAACATCCAGTCGCTGCCGAATCCGACGTGGGTCAACGAACGGCTGACGTTCACGCACGGGTATGGCATCACGCTTGGGCCGGTCAACGAGGTCACGCCCGAAGGGGCGCCTGTGCTCTTCATCAAGGACCTGCCGCCCGAGTCGAGCGTCGACCTGACAGTCGACGAACCCAGCATCTACTTCGGCGAGTTGTCGAGCACCTATGCGCTGGTCGGCAGCCGCGAGCCCGAGTTCCACTATCCGCGCGGTGATGACAACGTCATGACCGTGTACAAGGGCACGGGCGGCGTACCGGTCGGCGGGTTCCTGCGCCGACTCGCCTTCGCGATCCGGTTCCAGGCGACGAACCTGCTCGTCACCGCGCAGATCACGCCCGAAAGCCGCGTGCTCTTCCACCGCCGCATCGACGAGCGTGTGCGCGTGATCGCGCCGTTCCTGACCTACGATCAGGACCCCTACCTCGTCGTCAGCGACGGCCGTCTCTTCTGGATTCAGGACGCCTACACGTCGACGTCGAACTATCCGTACTCGACACCGGCGCCAGGGCGCCGGTCGGGGCTGTTCAACGGCGCCAACTACATCCGGAACTCGGTCAAGGTCGTCATCGACGCCTACAACGGGACGACGGACTACTACGTGGCGGATCCGTCGGACCCGCTCGTGCTGACGCTCGGCCGCGTCTTCCCGACGCTTCTGAAGCCGATGAGCGAGATGCCGGCCGGTCTGCGCGAGCACGTGCGCTATCCCGAAGACATCTTCGACATCCAGGCGCACATCTACGCGACGTACCACATGACCAACCCGGTCACCTTCTACAACAAGGAAGACCAGTGGGAGGTCCCGACGCTCGAGTCGGCGTCGTCGCCTGACGCGCGCGCCCGCGCCATGCCGATGTCGCCCTACTACACGATCATGCGGCTGCCGGGCGAGTCGCAGGCCGAGTTCATCCAGATGCTGCCGTTCACACCGCGGCTGAAGGACAACCTCGCCGCATGGATGGTCGCGCGCAGCGACGGCGACAACTACGGCAAGCTGGCGGTCTTTCAATTCCCGAAGCAGAGCCTCGTCTACGGTCCGCGTCAGGTCGTGACGCGCATCAACCAGGACGAGGTCATCGCGCCGCAGATCACGCTGTGGAGCCAGCAGGGTTCGACGGTCATCCAGGGAACGCTGCTCGTGATTCCGATCGAGGAATCGCTGCTCTACGTGCAGCCGCTCTACCTGCGCGCGGCGGGTGGACGCATCCCCGAACTCAAACGCGTCATCGTCGCCTACAACAACCGCATCGTCATGGCCGAGACGCTGACGCTGGCGCTGCAGCGCATCTTCGACCCGGCAGCGGCGCGACGGGCCGAAGCCGCGGCCGCGCGCGGTGCCGCCGGCGAGGACGATGACGACGAGACCGCGCGCGCGAGCGCGTCACGCGTCGACGAGGCGGGCGCTGCCGCCGGAGGCGCAACGCTCGCCGAGCTGGCGGCGCAGGCCCGCACGCACATGGCACGCGCCGACCGCGCACTCCGCGACGGCAACTGGGCGCTCTACGGACAGGAAATGGAGCGGCTCAGGAAGGTGCTCGAGGCGATGCGCGCCGCGGATCAGTAGCCGCGCGTCTGCCAGTAGCGGGCCAGGCCGGCCCACGAGAAGTCGAAGCGCGCGGCGCGGGCGTAGCCCTGCGCCTCGTCGGCGGTCATCTGCGTTTCGAGGTCGGCGATGATGTCGTTGGTGAAGGCCTCGGCGCGTTCCTCATCGCTGCCTTCCTGTGACAGCGACGCGCGGACGCGCCGGCTCCAGTCCTCCATGCGCGTCCACAACGCGTCCACGTGCGCCTCCGGATCCCCATAGGCGCCGAAGTGCGTCAGAAACAACTCGCGCGGCCGCCACGCGAGGATGCGCACGGTACTCTCGCGCCAGGCGTCGAGGTCGATGTCGGGCGGCGGTGTTGGCGGCATGACGTACGGATGGCCGGCCCTGCGAATGCCGGCTGTGTCGCCTACGAACGCCACGCCTGACGTCTCGTCGAAGTAGCTGACGTGATGCGACGCGTGGCCAGGCGTGTACGCCGTGCGGAGCCGCAGTCCGGCCGCGTCGATCTCCTCGCCTCCGTCGATCACGTGCATCCGGTCCGCGGGAAGTGGCCGCATCTCACCCCAGAGCCGATCCATGTCGTCACCGTAGAGGCGCGACGCGCTGGCGATCAGGCGCGACGGGTCGGCCATGTGCGTCGCTCCACGCGCGTGTACGACGAAGCGCGCGTTTGGAAGCGACGCGGCAGCGACACCGCAGGCGCCGGCGTGATCGAGGTGGATGTGCGTGACGAGGACCGCGCGGACATCTTCCGGCGCGATGCCACGCGCGCCCAGCGCCTGCACGACCCTCGACCAGGTTGTCGTTGGGCCTGGATCGACGAGCGCGACGCCATCCGGCCCCCTCAGCAGGGCCGTCGCGATGACGTCGCGCTGGCCGAGAAACTCGAGGTCGATCGTGTCGAGATGTGTCATCGCGTCGCGGCGGCGGCACGATGCACCTGGCCGCCCTTCATGACGAAGCGGACGCGCATCATCTCCGTGATGTCGGCCAACGGATCGCCGGCGACGGCAATGATGTCGGCATAGCGGCCTGCCTGAATCGAGCCAACGTCCTCCGATGCGCCCAGCAGGTCGGCGGCGTTGCGCGTGGCTGCCAGAATGGCGTCCATCGGCGACATGCCCGCTTCGACCATGTAGCCGAACTCACGCGCGTTCTCGCCGTGTACGGATACGCCCGAGTCGGTGCCGAACGCGATCTTCACGCCTGCGGCGTGCGCACGCTGGAACATCTCCTGAATCAGCGGCCCGATGGTCGCAGCCTTGGCCTGCACGCTTGGATGGAAGTGGCCGGGTACTGCCGCCAGCTCGGCGACGGTCTTGCCCGCGAGAATCGTCGGCACGAGATAGGTACCGTGCTTCTTGAACAGCTCGAACGTCTCATCGTCCGCGTAGGTGCCGTGCTCGATCGAGTCGACGCCGGCGCGGATGGCGGCTTCGATGCCGCGCTTGCCGTGTGCATGCGCGGCGACTTTCATGCCGAGCAGATGCGCAGTATCGACGATAGCCTTCATCTCTTCGTCGCTGAACTGCTGCAGGTCACCTGAGTCGCCGATCGAAAGCACGCCGCCGGTGGCCGTGAACTTCACAACATCAGCGCCGTACTTGTGCTGGTACCGAACGGCTTTCGCCGCGTCGGACGGGCTGTCGACGATGCCGTTCTGCCAGGTCGATCCGACGGCCAGGTCGGGGCGCAGGCCACCGGCGTCGCCGTGACCGCCCGTGATGCTCAAGCCGTTGCGCGCGGTCCAGATGCGCGGTCCCGGCACCATCCCGAGATCGATCGCCCGGCGAAGGCTGATGTCGGCCCCACCTTCCGCGCCGAGATTGCGTATGGTCGTGAAGCCGGCGTCGAGGGTCTTGCGCGCATAGACCGTCGACTCGATTGCGGCATCCGTAGCGGTCAGCGTGACCGACTCGACCAGCGCGTCCGCGGTGCCCTCACCGGTGACATGCGTGTGCATGTCGATCAGGCCGGGCATCACCGTGAAGCTCTTCAGGTCGATGAGCTCGGCGTCCCGCGCGTCGGTCCAGCCATCTTCGACGGCCACGATGCGATCGCCCCGAATGCGGATGGTCGAGGCGCCCCGCGGCGACGTCGCGACACCGTCGATCAGCCGTCCGGCGTGGACGACGACGTCCCGCGCCTGCCCGCCGGTGCCGGCGGTGGCAACCGCGGCAGAGAAAATCAGTGCCAATGCGATGAGTTGTGTCCGTCCCGTACGCTCAGCCATAGTGCCGGAAGTATATTTGTGATGTGGCCGAGGGTTCCAGACAGACCGTCGATGCGGTGCTCGAACGCCGCGAGCGCCAGACGAAAGAGCCCGACCGCTACCAGGTCGTCCTGCTCAACGACGACTACACGACGATGGAGTTCGTGATGGACGTCCTCGAGTCGATCTTCCAGAAAACACCGGCCGAGGCGTACCGCATCATGATGCACGTGCATACCCAGGGCCGCGGCATCTGCGGCGTCTACACGTGGGAGATCGCCGAGACGAAGGCGGCGATGGTCGCCGATCGCGCGCGCGCGGCTGGCTTTCCCCTGCGTGCCGTCGTGGAGGACGCGTGATGTTCAGCGCCTCGCTCGAAGCCGCGCTCACGATTGCCTACCGCGAGGCCGCGTCGCGCCGGCACGCGCACCTCACGGTCGAGCATCTGCTCTACGCGCTCGCGCACGATGGCGACGGCGAGCGCATCATGGAGGCCTGCGGCGTCGACCTGCCGTCGCTGCGCCACGAACTCGACCGCTTCCTGAATGCGTCGGTCGAACAGCTCAAGCGCAGCCAGGACCATGAGCCCGAACAGACACTCGCGTTCCGCCGGGTGCTGCAGACGGCCGTCCTGCACGTGCAGAGCGCCGGCCGTCCCGAAGTGCAGGCAGGCGACATCCTCGCCGCCATCCTGCAGCAGCCGCGGACGCACGCCGCCGAACTGTTGCTGGCGCACGGCGTCACGCGTCTCGACATCCTGAACTACATCTCGCACGGCATCGCGAAAGTGCCGCCATCGGGAGCGCGCGAGGTCGACCCGAACGACCCCGCCGAAGCGGGAGCCGGCCCGGAAGGCGGCGGACGTCCGGAATCGTCACGCGACCCGCTCCGCGCCTACGCCATCAACCTCACCGAGCGTGCGCGTCAGGGGCTGCTCGACCCGCTGATCGGCCGCACCGCCGAGCTGCAGCGCACAATCGAGATCCTCTGCCGGCGCCGCAAGAACAACCCCGTGTTCGTCGGCGAGCCCGGCGTCGGCAAGACGGCGATGGCCGAAGGTCTGGCCGTCAGACTGCTGCCACGCGACGTGGACGCCGCGCCCACCGACGAGGGCGCGATCGGCGACAAGGCGCCTGAGGCCGACATCCCCGAGGCCCTGGAAGGCGCCGAAATCTTCGCGCTCGACACGGCTGCGCTTCTGGCCGGCACGCGCTTCCGCGGCGACTTCGAAGAACGTTTCAAGGCCGTCATCAACGCGCTCGCGGCGCGGAAGAACGCCATCCTCTTCATCGACGAGATGCACTCGACCGTCGGCGCCGGCGCGACCACCGGCGGGACGATGGATCTGGCGACGATGATCAAGCCGGTGCTGACCGCCGGCGACCTGCGCATCATCGGCTCGACGACGTTCGAAGAGTTCAAGCAGATCGAGAAGGACCGGGCGCTGGCGCGTCGGCTGCAGAAGGTCGCCATCGAAGAGCCGTCGCACGAGGAAACGGTACGCATCCTCTCCGGCCTCAAAGCCCGCTACGCCGAGCACCACAAGGTCGAGTACACCGACGCTGCGATCGAGGCCGCGGCGCGCCTGGCAGGCCGACACCTGCGTGACTACCGCCTGCCCGACAGCGCGATCGACGTGCTCGACGAAGCCGGTTCCGTGGCGCGCCTCGGCAAACGGACCACGGTCGGCGCCCAGGACATCGAGGCGATCGTCGCGCGCGCGGCCCGCATTCCCGCCCGTCAGGCGTCACTCTCGGACAAGGAACGCCTGCGCACCATCGGCGAGGCCCTTGAACGCGTCGTCTTCGGACAGCACGAGGCCGTGCAGGCTGTCGCGTCGGCCATCAAGCGCGCGCGCGCGGGCCTCGGCCAGCCCGACAAGCCGGCCGGGTCGTTCCTCTTCACCGGCCCGACCGGCGTCGGCAAGACCGAACTCGCGCGGCAGCTCGCGCTGCATCTCGGCAACGAGTTCGTGCGCTTCGACATGAGCGAATACATGGAGAAGCACGCCGTGGCGCGTCTGATCGGCGCGCCGCCCGGCTACGTCGGCTTCGAACAGGGCGGGCTGCTCGTCGATGCCGTCCGCAATCATCCCTACAGCGTCGTCCTGCTCGACGAAATCGAGAAGGCGCACCCCGACATCTTCAACGTCCTGCTGCAGGTGATGGACCACGCGACGCTGACCGACAACACGGGCCGCAAGGCCGACTTCCGTCAGGTCATCCTGATCATGACGTCGAATGCCGGTTCGCGCGAGATGAGCGCCGGATCGATCGGCTTCACCGAGAGCGCGCGCGACGAACGCGGCGCGGCGGCGCTCGAGCGCGCGGCCGTCGCACGCTCGAAGGCAGCCATCGAGAAGGCCTTCAGTCCCGAGTTCCGCAATCGACTCGACGCCATCGTGACCTTCCACCGGCTCACGCCGCAGACGATGGAGACGATTGTCGAGAAGTTCATCCTGCAGCTCGAGGCGCAGCTCGCGGAACGCCGTGTCGCGTTTCAGCTCACGCCCGAGGCGCGCGCGTGGCTGGCCGACAAGGGCTACGACCCGGTCTTCGGCGCACGGCCGCTCGGCCGCGTCATCCAGCGCGAGGTGCGCGATCCGTTGACCGACGAAATCCTCTTCGGCAGGCTCGAGCACGGCGGCACCGTGACGATACGTGTCGAGGGCGACACGCTCACATTCGACATCGTCAGCGCGTGAAGGGCAGGCTGACGCCTGCCCTGTTCAACGCATGAAGGGCAGCGTGGCTTCGGGGCTGCCGTCGTTGGCGTTTGGCGTGACGCCGAGAATGCGGCACATCAGCTCGTAGACGTCGACCGAGCGGAGCGCCGGCACCTCGACGCTTTCCTTCAACGTCGGTCCAACGGCAACGAAAAGCGCCTGCATGGAGTCGAGCGCGTTGTCGTAGCCATGGTTGCCGAGCCCGGCGTAGCCGCGTGACGAGCCGCGCGTGCGCATGACGCTCCAGCCGTCCTCCATCGACACATAGATCGGCGGCACGCGGCGGTGCGTGCCGAACTCGAGCCGCGCGGGGATTTCCTCCCGGCGCCAGACGTTCATGGCGGGGTGCTTGTCGGCGAGGCGTTCATAGAGCTCGTCGACGCTGATCGTCTTCGGGATGATGCCGACGTTCGGCGTCGAGTCGACCGGCTCGACGGTCGCCAGGTCGACGTAGTCGTCGAGATAGACCGTGCGCTCCGGCGCGAGCTGCGACATGCCATGGTCCGACACGACGATCACGTGGAGGCCCGCAATCCGTCGAGCGGCCAGCGCCCGCAGCAACCGGCCGAGCGCGGCATCGACACCTTCGACTGCCGCGCGGGTCTCGTCACTCTCGGGACCATGGCGGTGCCCGGCATCATCCACCGAATGCCAGTACATCGTCGCGAACGCCGGCCAGGTGGATTCGGGGCCCGAGAACAGATCGAGCACCATCTGAATGCGCCGGTCGTCGGCGATGTTCTGCTGGTACTGGACCCAGCGCGACGGACGCATGCCGCCGATGGCGGCTTCGGATCCTGGCCAGAGCAACGGCGCCGTGCGCTTGCCGGCACGCTCGAGCGTGTTCCAGATCGGCTCGGCGGTCCACCAGCTGGCATCGACCACGGCGGCGCGATTCGACATCGAAAACGTCACGTCCGGAATATCCGGATCCCGCATGGTGTTCGACACGACACCGTGATGATCGGGCAGCAGGCCCGTGACGAGCGTGAAGTGATTGGGGAACGTCTTGCTGGGAAATCCCGGCTGCATCCTCCGCGCAGACACGCCACGGGCGGCCATCGCGTCGAGCGTGGGCGTGTCGTAGAGGTCGCGATAGTCCCAGCGGAAGCCGTCGATCGAAATCAGCAGGACGCGCGGCTCGGCCTGCTCGCGGCACGACACGGTCCACGACAGGGCAACGAGCAGCGCGACGCAGCCAACGAAGCGCCGTCGCGTCCACACACGACGATTATGCGGCGAAGCGCCTATCTGCGGAGCAGGATTCCGTCAGCCGCCCACCAGACGCGCGGCACCACGACGAGATGGCCGGCCTTCACGAACGGATCGTCGGCCATCCACGCCTGCGCCTCCTCGATGCTGTCGGTCGCCATCACGCCGATGCCGCGATGTGTGCCGCCGTCGAGCAGCGGCCCGGCCAGGTGCAGCTTGCCTTCGCGCGAGAGCCGATAGAGATGCGCGAGATGGGCGTCCTGCAGCGCCGCCATTTCCTCGCTCGACGCCGCCGGCGCGGCCGGCCCACTATCGAGAAAGAAGAAGACGTACGAGCGCATCTTGTAGTCGGGAGGCAGCGGACCGAGATCGAACCAGTTGCCCGG
>Ga0079224_100005497_pt1 | contig 16662 bp, 14 predicted proteins | sample Stecom2015_FD_80414 | JGI IMG/M metagenome (GOLD analysis project Ga0079224, IMG submission 80414) | Agricultural soil microbial communities from Utah to study Nitrogen management - Steer compost 2015 | ecosystem: Environmental > Terrestrial > Soil > Agricultural land | place: USA: Utah... | reverse complement strand
CTGCTGGTGCGCCTGCTGCGCGCCCGCGCGGCCCTCGCGCTGTCCTGTGACGCGGTGGGGTCGGGTTCGGCTGTGCTGGACGCGACCGTCGGCTACGCGCGGGTTCGCGAACAGTTCGGCAGGCCGATCGGTTCGTTCCAAGCCGTGCAGCACGCCTGCGCGGACATGCTGGTGCGGCTGACCGTGGCCGGGCAGCTGGTGGCGGTGGCCGTGCGGGCGGTCGTCGAGGCCACGGCGGTAGTGGCAGCGGCGGAAGTGGCAGCGGTGGAGATGGCAGCGGCGGAACTGGCAGCGGCGGAACTGGCGGTGGCGCGGGCGAAAGCGTATGCGACCTCGGTGGCCGTCGACATCGCGGGCGCGGGCATGCAGTTGCACGGCGGCTACGGCTACACCTGGGAGAGCGGCCTGCACGCCCACCTCAAGCGCGCGACCCTCAGCCGCGGCTTGTTCGGCTCGCCCGCCACGCACCGCCGGTCGATCGCCGCGCGATACCGCTCGCGGTGGCAGGCACCGTAGCGCGCGGAGTTCCGTGCCGGGACCTCGTCGTCCACGACCGGAACTCCGCGCGCGCGACGGTCCCCGGCGCCGGGCCCGGCGGCGACCTCGTTGTCGCCGTCCGGCCGGGCCGGTGACCGCGCCGGTCGCTCAGGGGCTCTCGGCGCCGCCGAGTCGTTCGGCGGCCGGCGTCCGCAGGTCGGCGGAGCGGATCTTCGCGCTGCCGGTGAGCGCCAGGTCGGCCTCGGTGAAGAACAGGACGTGCCTTGGCACCTTGTAGGCGGCGAGCCGCTCGCGGAGGAAGGCGCGCAACTTGTCGGGATCGATCGTCGCCCCGGTGTGCGGCACGACGCAGGCGACGACCGCCTCGCCGAGGGTGTCGTGCGGAACCCCGACGGTGCGGCCGATCTTCACGCCCGGATGGCGGGCGAGCACCTCGTCGACCTCCAGCGGGGAGACGTTCGCGCCACCGGTCTTGATGAGATCGGTGAGGCGGCCTTTCCAGTACAGGCGGCCCGTCTCGTCGAGGTAGCCGCTGTCACCGGTGGGGAAGTAGCCCTCGGCGTCCAGGGTCTCGTCGAGGGGGACGCCCTCGTAGCCGAGCATCAGGGTCGGGCCCTTGACACAGATCTCGCCCGCCTCGCCCCGGGTCAGCACGGCCCCGGTCAGCGGGTCGGCGATCTTGATCGTATTGCCGGGCAACGGGATTCCGCTGCTGCCCGCGTGCTCGTCCTCGGGAGTGCAGGCGGGATAGCAGGTGGAGATGGTGAAGGTCTCGGTGTTGCCGTAGGCGCGGCCGGGCTGGGTCCAGGTGGTGTGCACGGTGGGGTGGGCGGCGGCGGGGGTGTCGATGTCGACGAAACGCAGCGCGCTCAGGTCGGCGTCGGCCCAGTTGGGAGCGTCGGCGAGCTGGGCCCACTGGTGTGGCCAGGCGACCGGGAAGGTCACCCGCTCGGACTCGAGCAGGGCGAGCGCCTCCTCGGCGTCGAAAGTGCGTTGCAGGACGAGAGCGCCACCCGCGGCGAGGGTGGCGCCGAGCGCCTGACCGAAGTTGCCGGACCAGAAGAAGCCGTTGGCCGTCCAGCAGCGCACGGTGTCCTCGGGACCGAAACCGAACATCCGGCGGAACCGCCACATCTGCACCGCCACGCCCCGGTGCGCGCTGCGGATGCCCTTGGGCTTGCTGGTGGTGCCCGAAGAGAAGAACAGCACGGCGGTGTCGCTGGGACGCACCGCCGCCGCGGTCGCCTCCACCACCGCGACCGGCTCGTCCGCCCCACCGGCGAGGAAGTCGGTCCAGCTCTCGATCGCCCCGCCGGACGGCGCGTCGCCGACCACCGCGAGGCGGCGCAGGAAGGGGTAGGTGTGCGATCGCAGGGTTCCGGGCGCGACTGTGCCGAGCGTGGGTTCGAGTCCGGTCAGCGTCTCGGCGAAATCGGTGCGTGCCACGGTGCGTTCGAACAGCAGCACCGAGACCCCGGAGATGGTGAGCAGATCGTGCAGTTCGGCGCGGGTGGAGAAGGTGCTGAGCGGGACCGCGACGCCACCGGCCAGCGCGGTGCCGAACACCGCCGCCAGCCACTCCGGCCGGTTGGTCATCAGCACGCCGACGCGGGTGTCCTTGCCCGTGCCTGCGGCCAGCAGCGCCCGGGCCACCGACACCGATCGTTCCCACAGCGCACGGTAGGTCCACGAGACGATGCCGGACTCGGTGTGCGCGACCAGGGCGATGCGTTCGCCGTAGGCGGCGGTGACCTCGCGCAGGAACCCGGGCAGGGTGAGCGCGCCGAGGCCGGGTTCCTCGGCCAGCGGCGGCCCCGAGGCGATCGCCCGCGCCCCGGCGTGCTCGATGGGGGTGGTGGCCATGTCGATCTTCTCCTCCGGCGCCGCCTCAGTACGGCAGTTCGATCTCGGCGGTGCAGTCCACCAGCACCGCGGAATCCTGATTGGTCAGGCGCAACCGCACCTGCACCAGCGGCACGCCCCATGCCGAATCCGGGTCCTTGTCGACGACCTCGGCGTCGAAATAGGTGACATCGCCCTCGAAGGCGGGGCCGCGGAAGTCGGCCTTGCTGTGCCGGACCATGCCGTCGTTGCCCGCCCAGTAGGCGAGATAGTCGGTGCACCAGGCGCCCATGGTCGCGCCGTAACCGTAGGCGCGCGCCATGCCGACCGCGCCCGCCTTGTCGGCGTCGATGTGCCCGCGCGACGGTCCGACGTACAGGCCGTCGCGTTTGCACGGGTCGATGCGCGCGCCCTCCTCGTCGAAGGCGAAACCCTCGGTCCAGCCGGGGTCCTGGTTGATCCACGGGTCCGCGACGCCCTCGGGGGCGGTCCAGTGGAAGGTGCCCCAGATGTTGAACAGGAACGCCCGGTACTCGGTGGTGAAGGTGGCGATGCTGTGCGGGCCGATCACCCGCCGCGGCAGCCTGTCGCCGACCTTCACCTCGTCGAAGTGCGGGGAGACGCCGAGCCGGTTGGACAGCAGCCACTCGTGGCGCAGCTGCTCGATCTCGCGCAGCTCCTCCTCCGACCAGCGCCGGATCTCGCCGAGCTGGTTGTCGTACATGCCGCGTTCGGTCGCCTCGGCCGCGAGATACCGGATGGCCGTCGACCGTTCGCGCGCCACCAGGGCGCCGTGCTGGTTGCGGTGCGTGGTGTCGCCGCGGGAGAACATGGTCGGCCCGGCGAACTTGGTCTGCACCACCTTGTAGTCGTGGAAACGCCGCTGCTGGAACAGCGTGTCGCCGGGCCGTACCGGGGTGCCGTAGAACCACCACTCCTCGCCGCCGAAGATCAGGTGGCTGCCGGGGATGCGTCCGACGCAGGCGGGCTGCGCGCCGTGGCCGTAGTCCAGCGCCACCGCGATCGACTGCGGCGCGATCAGCCCGCCGTAGCGGGACTCGCGGGCGAACTCCTCGTCCCAGTGCAGCGGATTCGGGTAGTCCATCGCCATCACCCAGCGGCGGATGTCGGAGCTGCCGCACGGTTCCCACAGCTGCCCGCCGCCCACCGGCTTGCCGACCCGGTGTTCCACATCGCTGAGGTCGAGCTCGGGGCCGGGCTCGGCTGCCTTCTTCGTTGCCACGATGCGCTCCTGCTCAGCGGTTGACGTCGACGACGACGCGGCCGCGCACCGTGCCCGCGAGGAACCGGTCCGCCGCCGCCACGGCCTCGGCCAACGGGATCTCCTCGACGATGGACTCGAGCACCCGTGGATCGAGGTCGCGGGCCAACCGCTCCCAGGCGGCGCGGCGGCGGGGCCGGGAGGCCATGACGCTGTCGATGCCGTAGAGGGTGACACCGCGCAGGATGAACGGCGCGACGGTGCCGGGGAAGTCCATGCCCTGGGCCAGCCCGCAGGCCGCTACCGCCCCGCCGTAACGGGTCCGGGCGGCGGCGTTGGCCAGGGTGTGGCTGCCCGCGGTGTCCACCACACCCGCGAACCGCTCCTTCTGCAACGGCTTCCCGCGCTCGGCCAGCTCGGCGCGGTCGATGATCGCGCCCGCGCCGAGTTCGCGCAGGTAGTCGCCTTCGGCGGTCTTGCCGGTGGCGGCGGTGACGGTGAACCCGGCCGCGGTGAGCAGGGCGATCGCCACGCTGCCGACGCCGCCGGTCGCGCCGGTCACCAGGATCTCGCCCTGATCCGGGGTGATGCCGTGCCCGGCCAGCGCTTCCACACACAGGCTCGCGGTGTAGCCCGCGGTGCCGATGGCCATGGCCTGGCGTTCGGTGAACACCGAGGGCAGCGGGATCAGCCAGTCGCCGCGCACGCGGGCGCGCTGGGACAGCCCGCCCCAACGGGTTTCGCCCACGCCCCAGCCGTTGAGCACCACCCGGTCACCCGGCGACCAGTGCGGATGCGCGGAATCGGTGACCACACCGGCGAAATCGATGCCGGGGACCATCGGGAACGTCCTGACCACGGGGGAGCTGCCGGTGATCGCCAGCGCGTCCTTGTAGTTCAGCGTGGAATAGCGCACCTCGACGGTCACGTCGCCGTCGGGCAGGGCCGCCTCGTCGAGGTCGGTCACCGCGACCTTCGGGCCGGTGTCGCTCTTCTCGAGGAACAGTGCGGAGAACATTCTGGGGGAGTCCTTCCTTCCGGCGGCGCCGGGGGAGATTCGGCTCGGTGCGGGATCCCATGACCGACATGCGAACCCGCGTTCCGGGAATGAGAATCGAATTCTCCTACGGTCGAAATAATGCTTTCATCGTTGGTGTGCGGTGTCAACGGTGCGGATGCCCCGCTCAGCGCGCGGTCCAGCCGCCGTCCACGACGACCGTCTGGCCGGTGACGTAGCGGGCGGCGTCCCCGGCCAGCCAGGTGATGGCGCCGACCATGTCCTCGGCGGCCGCCTCGACCGGCAGCGCGATGTTGCGGCGCAGGTAGGCCGCGCCGCGGTCGCTGTCGTAGAGCTCGCCGGTGATATCGCTGCGGAAGAAGCCCGGCGCGACGGTGTTCACCCGGATGGCGTGCCTGCCCCACTGCACGGCCAGCTCGGCGGTCAGCCCGGACAGGCCCGCCTTGCTCGCGGCGTAGGACGCCTGCGGGATGCCCGGCACGCCGACGCGGCCGCTGATGGAGGAGACGTTGACGATCGAGCCGCGACCGACCGCACGCATGTGCGGGAACACCGCCTGGGACAACAGCATCGGAGCGACGAGATTGAGCGCGAGAGTTCGCTCGATCGCCGCCAGCGGCTCGGACTCGGCGCGCTCGGTGGTGAACCGGTTGCCCGCCGCGTTGACCAGGATCTCCGGCGGGCCGAGCCGCTCGGCGGTCTCGGCGACCGCGGTGGCGGCCTGTGCGGGGTCGGTCAGGTCGCGGGCCACGGCCAGGCCGTCCAGCCGCGCGGCGAGTGCGCCGAGCCGCTCGGCGCGCCGTGCGACCAGCGACACCCGGGCGCCCAGCCCGGCCAGCGCCTCCGCGACGGCCGCGCCGAGCCCGGAGGAGGCCCCCGTGACGAGCGCGACCCGGCCGGTCAGGTCGAACAGGCGCATGGCCCGGTCGCGGGCGGCGCTCACCGGGCCGTCCTGTCGCCGGCGACCAGTCCGGGCAGTTTCGTGCGCTCGACCTTGCCCATGGCGTTGAGCGGCAGCGCCTCGACCCGCGCCCAGATCTCCGGCACCTTGTAGCCGGCCAGCTCCCGGCGGCACCACAGCGCGAGAGCGGCGAAATCCAGCGCGGCGCGGTCGCTTTCGACGACGGCGGCGACGCGCTGGCCGAGCCGATCGTCGGGGACCGGGCACACCGCCGCCTTCGTCACGTCAGGATGGGTCGTCAGCACCCGCTCCACCTCCAGGGGATAGACGTTCGCGCCACCCCTGATGATGACCAGCTTCTTGCGGTCGAGCACCGCCAACCGGCCGTCCGCGGCGACCGCGCCGATGTCGCCGGTGGCGAAGGGCCCCGGTTCCGGCGGGACGATCGCGCCGTCGCGCCAGTAGCCCAGCGGCGGCCGCCACAGTCCGGCCCATGGACCGCGTCCGGCGGCGGCCAGGCGGAGTTCGCCGAGCTCACCCGGCGGGAGCCGCACGCCCTCGTCGTCGTGGGCGGCCACGTCGAACTGCGGCAACACCAGGCCGCTGCCACCGGGCGACCATCGCAGGCCGGGCGGGTCGATCGCGACGACGGTCGGCGCCTCGGTCAGGCCGTAGGTGGCGCGCGGGACCAGTCCGTGGGCGGTGGCGAAGGATTCGCGCACCGCGTCGGGGGTGTCGCCGCCGCCGCTCCAGACCTCGCGCAGCGAGGCCAGTTCGGCGTGCGGCCTGCGGGCCAGGTCGTGGACCTGGGCGGGCGCGCCGTTCCACACTGTGACGCGATGCTCGGCGATCCATCCGGCGACCCCGTCCGCGTCGCGGCGGTCCATGATCACCGCGGTCCCGCCCGCCTGGGCGGTGGTCAGGGTGGACAGGATCATCAGGTTCAGGATGGTCAGCGGGAAGCTGTCGCCCTTGCGCAGGCTCGCGTCCCAGCCACGGGTCGCCACCAGTGCCGCGCCGGGCAGCAACAGATTGCGCTGGCTGTGCACGACGGCCTTGGGGTGTCCCGAGGTGCCGCTGGTGAACGCGATGGCGGCCGGGGCATCGATGTCGTGCTCGACGGCGGGTGGTGCGGGGGCGTCGGCGATCAGCTCGGCCCACCGTTCGGGGTCGACGCTGGCGGCGCGATCACCCTGCCAGCGTGGACCGGCGAGCACGACGGCGGGTGCGCACAGCTCGCGCAGGCGCTGCTGCTCGGCCGGGGCGAGCGCCTCGCCGATGCCCGCCCAGATCGCGCCGATCCGCTGCGCGCCGTGGAAGGCCGCGACGATGTCCAGATCGTTGGGCAGACAGGCGGCCACCCGATCGCCGGGGCGCACGCCCAGTGACCACAACGCCCCGGCGGCGCGGTCGGCGTGTTCGTCGAGTTCGGCGTAGGTCCAGGTGCCGGAGGCGGCGGTCAGGGCGGGGGAATCCGGTGCTGCGTCGCGCAATACGTGCGCGATGGGGCGGAAGCCGGTGAATCCGTTCACAGTTCCTGGATACCACTTTCCACTCTATCCTTGTAAAGATTCATCAGATAGCGTCGCGACTGCCGAGAATGGAGGACGCGATGGACGACAGCGCGCCGAGCGCGGCGGGACCACTGTCCGGGATGCGGGTCATCGATCTCACCGCGATGGTGATGGGCCCCTACTGCACGCAGATCATGGCCGACATGGGGGCGGAGGTGATCAAGATCGAACCGCCCGGGGGCGACGACACCCGCCACATCTCCGTCGGCCCGGAGCCGGGGATGAGCGGGGTGTTCGCCAATGTCAACCGAGGTAAGCGCAGCGTGGTGCTCGACCTGCGGACCGAGGCCGGAGCCAGGGCGCTGCGCTCGCTGATCCCCGGCGCGGACGTCTTCGTGCACTCCATGCGCGGTGCGGCGATCGAGCGCCTCGGATTCGGCTATCCGGCTGTCGCCGCGCTCAACCCTTCGATCGTCTACACCAACTGCTACGGCTACGGCCGCCGCGGCCCCTACGCCGGCCTGCCCGCCTACGACGACACCGTGCAGGCCGAGTGCGGCATCCCGTGGACGCAGCAACAGCTCACCGGCGCACCGGGTTTCGCCGGGACCATCGTGGCCGACAAGGTCGCGGGCATGACCGCGCTCTACGCCACCACCATGGCGCTGCTGCACCGCGAGCGCACCGGGGAGGGGCAGGAGGTCGAGGTCGCCATGTTCGAGACCATGGCGGCGTTCATGCTGGTCGAACACGCCAACGGCGCGATGTTCGAGCCGCCGCTCGGGCCCGCCGGGTATCCGCGCGCGCTGAGCGCCCATCGCAGGCCGTACCGCACCGCCGACGGCCATCTCGCCGCGCTGGTCTACAACGACAAACAGTGGAACGCCTTCGTCGGTGCGGTGCGACCCGACTGGGCCGGGCCGGAATTCGCGACGCTGGCAGAGCGCGCGGCCCGCATCGACACCGTCTACGCCCATCTGGTCGGGACGTTCCGGCAGCGCACCACCGCCGAATGGCTTCGCCTGCTGCGGGAGTTGCAGATCCCGGCCGCGCCGGTGCGCACCCTGGACGAATTGTTCGCCGACCCGCACCTCGAGGCCGTCGGGTTCTTCGAGACCGTGGACAGCCAGGACGGTCCGGTGCGCTTCCCCGGGCCGCCCGCGTGGTTCTCCCGGACGCCGGGCCGGGTTCGCGGTCCGGCCCCGCGGCTGGGCGCTCACACCGACGAGGTACTGGCCGAAGCGTCCGCGTCGAAGCGGTCCGGGGCCGGGCCGGCGGCCCGTGACCGTGCCGCCGAGACGAACGGCCGGGCGCGATGACGGCCGTCCTGCCCGCCGCCGACCTCGACCTGCGCGCCATCCTGCGCCCGGGTGACCGCATCGTCGCCGGTCAGGCCTGCGGCGAACCGACCACCCTGATCGAGGCGCTGATCGCCCAGGGCCCGCGGATCGAGGGGCTGTCGCTGTTCGTGGCCACCAGCTTCTCCGGCCTGCTGACACCCGCGGCCGCGGATGCGTTCACCCCGGTGAGCATGGGCGCGATCGGGGCGCTGCGAGCGCTGACCCGTGTGCATCGGCTGCGGGTGATCCCCTGTCACGTGAGCCGGATCGGTCCCATGATCGAGGCAGGCATCCTCGGCTGCGACGTGGCCCTCATCCAGGTCGCGCCCGCCGACGCGGACGGGACACACAGCCTCGGGCTGATCAGCGACCACGTGCGGGCCGCGGTCGACTCCGCGCGGGTGGTGATCGCCGAGGTCAACGACCGGGTGCCGCGCACCTGCGGTGAACGCGTCCGCTCCGCCGACATCGATGTGGCCGTGCGGGTCTCGCGACAGCCGGTGCAGGTGCCGCCCGCCTCCATCGGCCCCGTCGACGAGGCCATCGCCGGTCACGTGGCGGCCTACATCGACGACGGCGCGGTCCTGCAGACCGGTGTGGGCGCGGTCCCCGACGCGGTGCTGCGGCTGCTGCACGATCGCCGTGACCTGGGCGTTCACTCCGGCATGATCGGCGACGGCCTGGTCGAGCTGGTCGAGGCGGGCGTGATCACCAACGCGCGCAAGCCGATCGACCGTGGCGTCTCGGTCACCGGCGCCCTCATCGGCACCGACCGGCTCTACCGCTTCGCCGACCGCAATCCGGCCGTCGCCATGCGCACCACCGCCTACACCCACGACCCCGCCGTGCTGGCCCGGCTGGAGCGGCTGGTCACCGTCAACTCCGCCGTCGAGGTCGATCTCACCGGCCAGGTCAACGCCGAACAGAGCGGCGCGGCCTATCTCGGCGGGACCGGCGGGCAGGTGGATTTCGTGCGCGCCGGGGCGCGTTCGCCCGGCGGCCGCGCCGTCATCGCCCTGCCCGCCACCGCGAAGGGCGGCACCGTCAGCCGGATCACCGCCGCGTTGTCCGGTCCGGTGACCACCGCGCGCAGCGATGTCGACGTCATCGTCACCGAATACGGAGCGGCCGAGCTGGCCGGACACGACCTGGCCGAACGCGCCCGCAGGCTGACCGCCATCGCCCACCCGGACTTCCGCGAACACCTGGCGCGCGCCGCCCATCGGATCGAGCAGAGGGGATTCTGATGAGCACACCCGATCAGCAGCCCGCCACCGTCCCTGGGGCCGCCGAGGACGCCGTGCTCTTCGAGGCCCGCCCCGACGGCATCGCGATCATCACGCTCAACCGCCCCGAACGGCGCAACTGCCTCGGCGCGGACGTGCGCGCGGGCCTGTTCACCGCATGGGACCGGTTCGAGCGCGATCCCGCCCTGCGCGTGGCGATCCTCACCGGCGCGGGGAAAGCCTTCTGTGCCGGGGGCGACCTGCGGGAGATGGTCGAGACCGGCATGACGGTCCCGCCGCGCGAGATGTTCCCCCTGCCCTACGACACCATCGAACTGAGCAAGCCGACCATCGCCGCAGTCGACGGCGCCGCCTACGCGGGCGGGTGGATGATCGCCCAGGCCTGCGACCTGTGCGTGGCCGCGACCACCGCCCGCTTCGCCGTCACCGAGGTGAAGGTGGGACGGAGCTCGCCGTGGGCCGCACCGCTGATCCACATGATCCCGCAGCGGGTCATGATGGAACTGCTGCTCACCGGCGACCCCATCGACGCGCGCCGCGCCTACGAGATCGGCCTGGTCAATCGGGTCACCGAACCGGGCCTGCTCATGTCGACAGCGCTGGAACTGGCGGGCAGAATCGCCGCGGGCGCACCGCTGTCGGTGGCGGCGGCTCGCCAGACCGTCATGCTCGCCACCGGGATGGGCCGCTCGGCGGCTCTGCAAGCCGCCCGCCACGCATCGACCCACTGTTACCGGAGCGACGACGCCCAGGAAGGCCCCCGCGCCTTCGCGGCGGGCCGCTCCCCGCGCTGGACCGGCCGTTGAGGATGCCGCCGGGCCGGGGCGCGCCGGAGCCGGCGAGCGCACGACCCGGCCGGATCTACTGCTCGACGAGTTCCTTCCGCTGCCGCGGGAGGACGCGGTAGCGCAGGAAGGCGGGGAAGATCAGCGCGGCGACGACCATGCCGAGCACGACGAGCGCGCCGCCACCGGAGGCGGCCACCGCGGTGCCGACGCTCGCGGCGGCGAACCCGTGCAGCACGTCGCCGACACGGGGTCCGCCCGCGACGACGACGATGAACACGCCCTGGAGCCTGCCGCGCATCTCGTCGGTGGCGACCTGCTGGAGCATGGTCATGCGCAGGGCCGCGGAGACCATGTCGACGGCGCCGCCGAACGCCGAGCAGGCCAGGGCGAGGATCAGTGCGACGGTGGGGGTGAGGCCGTGGCCGGTGAAGCCGACGGCGGCGCCGAAACCGATCATGGACACGCCCCACAGGGCGATGCAGACGATCACCGCGAGGCCCTGGCGTCGCACCCGGGGAATCCAGCCGGAGAAGACGCCGCCGAGCACCGCGCCCGCCGACATGGAGGCGAACAGCAGTCCGAGGACGACACCGCCGGTGGCGGGATCGCCGAATGTTTCGTGCGCGATCTCCGGGTAGAGGGCGCGGGCCATGCCGAAGACCATGGCGATGATGTCGACGGCGAACGAGGCCAGCAGCACCTTCTGGGTCGCGAGATAGGCGAAGCCGTCGAGCACGGTGCGGAATCCGGCGCGGGTGACGCTGCCGGTGGGCGGCAGGGCGGGCAGCCGCCACACCGCCCACAGGGTGGCCAGCAGGGCGACCGCGTCGAGCAGGTAGAGGGTGGACAGGCCGACCACCGGGATCATCGCGCCCGCCAGCACCGGGCCGGCGATGGCGCCGAATTGCATGACGGTCATGTTCAGCGAGTTCGCCGCCGCGAGTTGCCCTTCGGGGAGCAGGCGGGGGATGGTGGCGCTGCGGGTGGGCTGGTTGACGGCGAAGAACGCCTGTTGCACGGCGAACAGGCACAGCACGACCCACACGTTGTCCAGCCCGGCGGCGGCCTGCGCCCAGAACGCGAGCGCGGTCAGTCCGGTGCCGGTGGTGGTGATGAGCAGCAGCACCCGCCGGTCCATCACATCCGCCAGCGCGCCGCCCCACAGGCCGAACACGATGAGCGGCACCAGGCCGAACAACCCGGCCAGGCCGACATAGCCGGAGCTGCCGGTGATCTGGAAGATCTGCTGGGGGACCGCGACCACGGACAGTTGCGCGCCGATGGTGGTGACGATGCCCGAGGTCCACAGACGTCGGTAGTCCGCATTGCGCAGTGGGGTGGTGTCGGCGAGCACTCTCACCGGCGGAAGCGTAATCCGCCCGCTCGGGCGGGCCTTCCGGTCGGGACGGCCGCAGTGCGCTGGATCACGCCGCGCCGCGGGGCGGCAACCGGTCAGGAATCGAGAAGCACGGCGGCCCGGTGTGCGCCTAGCGTCATGGACATGAACATCACCGCAGATCAGACCACTGTCGACCACATCGTGCTCGAGGTCGAGGACCCCGCCGCCGCACAGCGCTTCCTCGACGCCGCCTTCGGCCTCGGCGACCGGGTACGGGTGCGGGCCGGCGATGCCCCCACCTCCGGGTTCCGCGGCTTCGTGCTCTCCCTGGTCGTCCCGCAGCCCAGCGATGTGGACAGCTACGTCGACACCGCCGTCGCGGCGGGAGCCACCGTCGTCAAGCCGGGGAAGAAGAACCTCTGGGGGTACGGCGCCGTGGTGCAGGCGCCCGACGGCACGCTCTGGAAGATCGCGACCCAGAAGAAGAAGGACAGCGGCCCGACCACCCGCGCGGTCGAGGACTTCGTGGTGCTGCTCGGCGTCGACAAGGTCAAGGCGACCAAGCAGTGCTATGCCGAGCGCGGGCTGACGGTGACCAAGAGCTACGGCAGCCGGTATGTCGAGTTCGCCCCTGGGGCCTCGGCGGTGACGCTCGGGCTCTACGGGCGTCGGATGGCGGCCAAGGACGCCGGGGTCGCCCCGGAGGGCGCCGGATCGCACCGGCTGGTGCTCGCGGGCTCGGTCGGTTCCTTCACCGATCCCGACGGCTTCGTCTGGGAGGACGTGCGCGGCTGAGCGCGGGGCAGCGCCCCCAGGACACCGGTCAGCCGCCGGTGCGCCCGCGCGGCACCTGGTTGAACGGCACGTCCTTGTCCGCGACCTGCTCGCGCGGCATGCCGAGGACCCGTTCGCTGATCACATTGCGCGCCATCTCGGTGCTGCCGCCCGCCAGGCTCCACGCCGCCCGGAACAGGTAGTCGGTGCCGACCTCGGCGGTGTCCACCGGATCGCCCGGGTGATGGGTGGCCGCGGTCGAGCCCGCGATGCGCACCGCGGTGTCCGCCTGCGTCCAGGCGGTTTCGGCGCTGAACAGGCGGGTGATGGCCCCGGCCGACGCGGGGAGATCGCCGTGGGTGACGGCGCCGGTGATGTGGTCGATGAGCTGGTCGCGGACCACGTTCATCGCCCTGGCCTCGCCGATGTCCTCGCGCACCCGCGGGTCGTGCCAGTGCCCGCCCGCGCGGGCCAGCGCCACCAGGCGGTCCACGTCGCCGCCGAGATGGGGGCGGGCGCCGCTGGTGTACGGGGAGGTGCCGCCGAGGGCGGCGCGCTCGTGGAACAGCAGGCGCGAGGCGGCCTGCCAGCCCCCGTCCACCGCGCCGATCACGGCCTCCTCCGGCAGGGCGACATCGTCGAAGAATTCCTGGCAGAACTCGGTGGAGCCGGTCACCTGCCTGATGCGCTGGACCGTCACGCCCTCGGCGCGCACCGGCACCAGGAACAGGGTCAGGCCGCGATGCTTGGGCACCTCCCAGTTGGTGCGTGCCAGGCACAGGCCGTAGTCGGCGGCATAGGCGCCCGAACTCCAGATCTTGGAGCCGTTGAGCAGCCAGCGGTCGCCGTCGCGGACCGCGCGGGTGGTCAGCCCGGCCAGATCCGAGCCGCCGCTCGGTTCGGACAGGAACTGCACCATGATCTCCTCGCCGCGCAGCACCCGGGGCAGATGCTCGCGCTTCTGCTCCTCGGTGCCGAGGTCGAGCAGGGTCGCCGCGCAGATCGCCAGCGTCGGCACATTGAGGATCACCGGCATCTCGTAGGGCAGCGACTCCTCGGTGAAGGCGGCCTGATGCGCCGAGGTGAGACCGAGCCCGCCATAGGCCTTGGGGAAGCAGATGCCGGCGAAGCCCCCGTCGAACAGGATGCGTTGCACCTGGCGGGCGCGGTCCCAGGCCTCCTCGGTGTCGGTCTTGCCCGCGTCGGCGGGGGCGGCGGGCAGGTTGTCGCGCAGCCAGGCGCGGGCGCGGGCGCGGAAATCCTCGACGGGCTCGGGATCGGTGGTCATGGCGGGCTCCTGCGGGTGACGAGGGTTCAGGCGGCGCGGTCGATGAGGTCGGTGATGTGACGGCGGTGCTCCTCGGGCGTGCCGTAGAGCGCGCGGCCGTAGGTCACCCGGCGCAGATACAGGTGCAGGTCGTGCTCCCAGGTGACGCCGATGCCGCCGTGCAGTTGCACGCAGTCCTGCACGATCACCGGAGTTTTGGCTCCCACATAGGATTTGGCGACGCTCACCGCCTCGTCGGCGCCGGGATCACCCGCGTCGACCAGCTTCGCGGCGGCGTAGGTGGTGGCGCGCGCGGCCTCCAGCCAGGTCTTGTTGTCGGCCATCCGGTGCTTGAGCGCCTGGTAGGAGGCCAGCGGGCGGCCGAAGGTGTAGCGGTCGCGCAGCCAGCCCACCGTTGCCTCCATGGCGCGGCCGGTGGCCCCGACACTCTCGGCGGCGGTCAGCACGGCCGCGGTGTGCAGCTGGCGGCGGACCGCGGCCACGGCGGCCGCGCCGGAATGCACCACGGCCGACTCGGGCAGCAGCACCTCATCGAAGCTCACCCGGCCGGTGCGGCGCACGAGATCCAGTGTCCAGCCGGGGGATACGGTGACGCCGGGGGTGTCGGCGGGCACGAGCAGCTGGACGGTGCCCGCCGGGCCGAGCGCGGTCACCAGGAACAGATCGGCCTGATCGGCGGCCTCCACCCGGTCCTTGACGCCGGTGAGGCGGTAGCCGCCCGCGTGCGGCGCGGCGATGGTCCCGGTGAGCGGAACGTCGGCCGCCGAGCCCCCGCGGGCGAGCACGTCGAGGCCGCGGCCGGGCTCGTAGAGCGCCCACGAGATCAGGGCTTCCCCGGCGACGACCGCGCCGATGACGTCGCCGCAGTGGTCGGGGGAGCAGGTGAGCCCGGACAGCGCCGCGCTCACGGTGACGAAGGGGCCGGGCGCGCACGCCGCGCCGAGTTGTTCGGCGACGAGGGTCAGATCGGTCGTAGGATTACCGGGAATGCTTCCGCCCCCCGATCTTTCGTCGGCCATCGGTGCGGTCCACCCGAGTCGGGCGGCCCGTCGCCACCACGCGCGCTCGAAGCCCGCCGCGCTGTCGGCGAGCGCGCGCACCTTCTCGACGGGAACCGTCCCGGCGAGGAATTCGCGGGTGGTGTCGCGGAACAACCGCTGCTCGGGAGAGAGATCGACAGTCATGGAAACGCCCTTCTGGAGTTGACGCGCGGGCGACGGTGTGGAAATCTCATACTCACAGATGAGAGGCATATTCTCAACTGTGAAAATCAGTTGGCGGACAGTTGATCGCCGGGACGGTGCGCAGGACCGTGCCCGTGGTCGCGATGTCGTCCGTGGTTGTGGATGTCGAAGGGAACGTCGAGTGGCGAACAACTTTCAGGATCTGGACTTCTTCCTCGGTCAGGAGCTCGTCGCCGATCCCTACCCGTACTTCGACGCGTTGCGCGAACAGTGCCCGGTGCAGCGGGAGAACCACCACGACGTCATCATGGTGACCGGCTACGACGAAGCCATCGAGGTCTACAACGACACCGATCGCTTCTCCTCCTGCATCTCGGTGACCGGCCCGTTCCCCGGCTTCCCGGTGCCGCTGGCCGGTGCCGACAACGTCGACGAGCTGATCGCCGAACATCGCGACAAGCTGCCGATGAGCGATCAGCTGCCGACCCTCGACCCGCCCGTCCACACCGCGCACCGCGCCCTGCTCATGCGGTTGATCACCCCGAAGCGGCTCAAGGAGAACGAAGAGGCGATGTGGTCGATCGCCGATCGCGTGCTCGACGACTACCTGGCCGAGGGTCGCGGTGATCTGGTGCGCGACTTCGCCGGCCCCTTCACCCTCTACGTGATCGCCGACCTGCTCGGCGTGCCGCCGGAGGACCAGGAGGAATTCCTGTACGCCCTGCAGCGTCAGCACCGCGCCAACAGCAATGTGGGCAGCACCGAGGGTGAAGGCATGCAGCACAACCCGATCGAGTTCCTCTACGGCAAGTTCTCCTCCTATATCGAACAGCGCCGCCGCGAACCCCGCGAGGACGTGCTGACCAGCATGGCGGTCGCCACCTTCCCCGACGGCTCGGAACCGGAGGTGCTCGACGTGGTGCGGGTGGCGGCCAATCTGTTCTCCGCGGGTCAGGAGACCACCGTGCGCCTGCTCGGCTCGGCCTTCCGCGCACTGGCCGAGAAGCCGGAACTTCAGGCCTGGTTGCGCGCCGACACCAGCCGCATCCCCAACTTCATCGAGGAGTCGCTGCGCGCGGAGAGCCCGGTGAAGGGCGACTTCCGGCTCGCCAAGGTGGACACGACCGTGGGCGGGGTTCCGGTGCCGCAGGGCAGCATCCTCATGGTCGTCAACGGCGCCGCCAACCGCGACCCGCGCCGCTTCACCGACCCCAACGCCTTCGACCCCACGCGCTCGAACGCCCGCTCGCACATGGCCTTCGGCCGCGGCCCGCACACCTGTCCCGGCGCGCCGCTGGCCCGCGCGGAGGCCCGCGTCGCCATCGAACGGCTGCTGGCCCGCACCAGCGACATCCGCATCGACGCGTCGGTGCACGGGCCCGCGGGCGCCCGCGAGTTCGACTACCTGCCCACGTTCATCCTGCGCGGGCTCACCGGACTGCACCTGGAATTCGACGTCGTGGAGGAGGCGCGCGCATGAAGGTCACCGTGGACGCGGACCGCTGCCGGGGCCACGGGGTGTGCGTGAGCATGTGCCCCGAGGTGTTCGACATCAACGACGACGGCTATGCCGAGGTCGTCGCCACTGAGGTGCCCGCGCATCTGGAGAAGGTGGTGGACGAGGCGATCGGGGCGTGCCCGGAACGGGCGATCGAGGTCGAGTAGTCCGCCCGATCCGATGCTGTCGGCCGGGGCGCCGTGGGACCG
>Ga0079224_100005496_pt1 | contig 16662 bp, 13 predicted proteins | sample Stecom2015_FD_80414 | JGI IMG/M metagenome (GOLD analysis project Ga0079224, IMG submission 80414) | Agricultural soil microbial communities from Utah to study Nitrogen management - Steer compost 2015 | ecosystem: Environmental > Terrestrial > Soil > Agricultural land | place: USA: Utah... | reverse complement strand
GCGATGAGCGCCATGTCCAGACCGCACTGGGGAGGCAGCGGGTTGTTGTCCCGAGTGTTCGCCCAGGTCGGCTCGGTGACCGTGTCGTTGAACTCCAGCGGCAGGGTGATCGTGCGCTCGGCGACGGTGTCGTCCTCCTCGATCTCGTCCGTCGAGAACCGGTAGAGGTAGGTGTCGTCGCCCGGGTCGCCCCAGAAGGTCGGCGCGGTCCAGCCAACCGGGGTGCCCTCCGCGACGGCGTAGTAGTAGTGGGGCCCCTCCTCCGGCAGGTCGACGATGACCCCGCAGGTCCCGGTCTCGTCGGTGGTGCACAGCTCGTCCACCGGCGTCCCGCCCGTCAGCGCGCCGTCGGTGGTGTGGAAGAAGCGGTAGTCCACGCCCGCGAGCGGGCTCACCGTCTGGCTCGTGTCGCCCGTGCCCGTCCGGTCGCCGCCGGCGCGGACGATGAGCTTGACCTGCCCAGGCCCGGGCTCCTCCTCCGGGACACCGACGGCCAGGACGCCGAAGTCCGGCTCGTCGTCGGCGACCGCGGGGGCCTCCGCCGCGGGGGCCTCCGCCACGGGGGTCTCGACCGCCGGGGCGTCGACCGCGGGCGCCTGCTCCGCGGCCGGCGCCTCCACGCTCAGCGGCTCGTCCGCCGGGGCGTCGCCGGCCGGCTCCTCCTCCGCCGCGACCTCGTCGGCCGCCGCGTCCTGCGCCGCCTCCTCGGCCGGGGCGGCGTCCTCCGGGGCGGCGGGAGCGGCGTCGTCCTCGACCACCGGATCCTCGAGCACCTGGTCCAGCACGCCGGGGTCGGCGTCGTCCTGGGCGACGGCCATGGAGACCGTGCCGGCGAACGCCAGTGTGAGGCTGGTGAGCCCCACGAGCGCGCCGCGGGCGCGGCGCCTCCACAACCGAGGGCGGGGTCGAGTAGACATGGCTGCACTCCTTGTGATCGGAAAGGCGTGAGCCAGCCCACCACTCCGTGACAGGTGAGGCGGATGTGCCTGTGGGTGATCACCGGCTGATTCTCACCCCGGGCAGGGGTGACGCACGTCACAGCAGCCGCGTCAGGAAGCGCCTTCGCGCCGGCGGATCTCGTTGCGCCCGACGACCACCGCACCGGCCGGCACGTCACGGGAGACGAGCGCCCCCGCACCCACGACGGCGCCGTCGCCGATCGTGACCCCGGGCAGGATCGTGGCGTTGGAACCGATGGACACCCCGTTGCCGATCCGGGGCGGCTCGCACTGCCACTCCGCGGCGCCGGCCACGGGGTAGCGCGAGTTGGCCGTCATGACACCGTGCCCGATGAAGACGTCGTCACCGATCCGCATGCCCTCGCAGATGAGGCTGTGGGACTGGATCCGCACGTTGTTCCCGCACACGACGTCGTTCTGCACCTCGACCCACGGGCCGACGAAGCAGCGGTCGCCGAAGGTGGCCTCGTAGATGTTCACGCAGTCGGCGACGACGCAGTCCTCGCCGAACGTCGAATCGCGGATCCCGGTGGTCAGCCGACGGGGCTCGCTCATCGGATCTCCCGCAGGATCCGGTCCGACGCCTCGAAGACGGCGTCGAGCTTGCCGCAGAGCACCGAGAGCAGCCGCTCGTGGCGCCGCACCTCCGTCACCCGGGAGTCGCCCATGTCGGTGTGCAGCTTGGTCTTCACGGTCACCCACAGCTCCCGCGGCTCGTACTCCAGGTCGATGTACTCCAGCACATCCTGCCCGATGAGCTCCTGGGCGCGGAGGTCGCGCGCCAGGGCGAACCGGATCGGGTAGTCACGCGCGACCTCCTCCGGGTCCTCGTAGCGACGCATCGGGGTGTAGGAGACCGAGGAGAGCGTGTGGAGGCCGTCGTAGGCCGGGTAGACCGAGACGAACGGTCCGTCCATGATCGTCACCGCCTGGTCCGGTGCCAGGGACGTCTCCGCGAGCACCAGTGCGGCGAGCTCCCACTTGAGCGGGAAGTGCAGCTCCGCGGGCAGGCCGAGGTTGGGCTGGCTGTAGGTGGCGTTGATGACGTAGTCGTAGGGGCCGTACTCGTCCCGTCCGCTGCGCAGCAGACCGCCGACGGCGTCGATCTCGTCGATCGGCGTGGCGAGGTGCAAGGTCCCGGTGAAGGTCCGGGCGAGTCCCTCGCGAAGCGCCCGGACGTCGATCGACATCTCCCGCACCCGGAGCACCGCGTCGATGCAGGAGGGGTCGCGGAAGAGCTCGCGCGACGCCGCCAGCAGCTCGTAGTCCAGGTGGAAGGAGTCCATGACGGCGAGGTACTGGTCCACGGTGACCAGCCCGTCCCGGTGGATCGCGTAGAGGTTGTCGGTCACCGGGTGGAGGTAGGTGCCGTACTCCTGGACGAAACGGTCGTAGCCCATGATCGACTGGTAGATCGTGTACCCGGACCGCGGGTAGTGGAAGCCCTGGTGGAGCCGGCACTGGTTGGTCGTGCCGGCGCCGAGCATGGCCCCGCACTCCTTGTCGAACATGTCGACCTGGACGTCGCGGAACACCCGGGTGAGCTGGGCGGTGATGTGGTGGCCGAAGAATCCGGCGCCGATGACTGCGATGCGCATGGGGCGTGGTTCCTGTGCTGTGTGGTGGAGGGGGCGGTGGGGGCCTACATCCCGGTGACCCGCCAGCGGTGCCAGGTCGCGCGCCGCCACGCCGGGCGGAGTGCGGCCGACGCCCGGGCGGCCAGCGGGGGCCGCAGCGCGGGGTCGGCGAGCTCGCTGCGCAGGGTGCGCCACTCGGCGGACCGCGCCGTCGCCGGGGCGGCGGCCTCGGCGAAGGCGAGCAGGTCGCGTGCCTCGGGGCTGCTCGGGTCCTGCCGCAGCAGCTGGCGTGCGTGGAGGAGCGCCTCGGTGGCGATCGAGCGGCGCAGCCGAGCCCGACGACGGCGCGTCGGTGCGGTGTCGGGCAGGCGCCGGAAGTAGGACTCGGCCGACTCGAGCCGGGTGCTGAGGTCCGCCAGCACCCCGGCGTTCACGGTCCGGGTGAAGTTCTCCTCGTGGAGGCGGCGGTAGGCCTGGTCCGGGCCGTTGACCCGGCCGATCGCCGAGACGTGGGCGAACCGCAGCCACATCTCGTAGTCGGGGCAGCGCGGGAGGTCCTCGCGGTAGTAGCCCACCTCCCGCTGGACGCTGGTGCGGACCACGGCCTCCGGGGAGTGGACGATGCTGTGGCTGCGCCGCGTGCAGAGCTCGATCCACCGGTCCCCCGGCCACACCGTCCAGCTGTTGACCGCGGTGACGGCAGGTGGTGGGTCGCCGGAGAAGTTGCGCGGGAAGCCGTAGGCCATCCCGACCTCCGGGTGGTGCTCGAGGAGCGCCGTGGCGCGCGCCAGCGCTCCGGGGGTGAGGAGGTCGTCGGCGGAGATGAGGAGCGTGTAGGTCCCCTCGGCCGCCCGCAGCCCGTCGTTGAAGGTCCGGATCATGCCGGCGTTCGTGCGGTGGGTGATGACCCGGACGTTGGGGTGCTCCGCGGCCAGCGCGCGGGCGACCACGGGCGTCTCGTCGCTGGACGCGTCGTCGACGACGACGACGTCGACCTCCACCCCCTCCTGCCCGACGGCGCTCTCCACCGCCTGGCGCAGGTAGCGCCCGTAGTTGTAGCAGGGGATGACGACGGAGACGGTCGGCCGGCTGCCGAGCTCCCGCGGCCTGAGGAGACGCCCGTACCCCGGCAGCTCGGCGGCGCGGCCGGGCAGCGAGGCGGTGCGCAGCACACGAGGCGCCACGGCGTCGACGACGTTCCCAAGTCTCATGTGTGCGCTCCTGATAGGACCACCATTGGTCCGTGCCCGGCTTCGCCCGGCCCGTGGGCGACACAGTACCGCCGCGCGACGCGGCGGGGAACGGGTTCGCGGAATGCTCGTCGGCAGTTGTGGCGAACGCTCCCGTACAGGCCCGAGCGAGCCATATGATGTGGGCAGCTGCGCCAGTGCTGGCGCCTATGTTCCTCACCAGTCCAACTCCAGGTCGGTGCGATGTCGACCGAAAGACCCGTCCCATATAACGAGGTGGCCCGGACGTGAGAGTCCCGCTGGTTGACCTGTCCCCCCAGCACGCGGAGGTCCGCGCCGAGCTGGACGACGGCTGGGAGGCCCTCCTGGCCTCGAGCGATTTCGTCGGCGGCGCCGCCGTACAGGAGTTCGAGGAGGCCTACGCCGCGTTCGTCGGCGCCGCCCACTGCGTCGGGCTGGGCAACGGCACCGACGCCCTGGAGCTGGCGCTGCGCGCCGTCGGCGTCACGCCGGACAGCGAGGTCGTCCTCCCCGCGAACACCTTCGTCGCGACGGCGGAGGCGGTGGTCCGCATCGGTGCCCGCCCGGTCCTCGTCGACGTCGACGAGACCCACCTGCTCATCGACCCGGGCGCGGTGGCGCGGGCCGCCGGCGACCGGACGGCGGCGATCGTCCCGGTCCACCTCTTCGGGCAGGTCGCGCCGGTCGAGGAGCTCGAGCCGGTGGCGGCCCGGTACGGCGCGGCGGTGGTCGAGGACGCCGCCCAGGCGCAGGGGGCGCGCCGCCACGGCCGGGCGGCCGGCGCGCTCGGCGCGGCGGGCAGTACGAGCTTCTACCCCGGCAAGAACCTCGGCGCGCTCGGGGACGCGGGCGCGGTCACCACGGACGACGACGCGGTCGCACACCGGGTCCGGCTCCTGGGCAACCACGGCAGCACGGTGAAGTACCGCCACGAGGCGGTGGGCTTCAACTCGCGGCTCGACACCCTCCAGGCCGCGGTCCTCCTCGCCAAGCTGCCCCGGCTCGCGGGGTGGAACGCCGCCCGGGCGCGGGCCGCGGCGCGCTACGCCGAGCTGCTCGCGGACGTCCCGGGGCTCACCCTGCCCCGCTCCGCACCCGGCAACGAGGACGTGTGGCACCTGTACCCCGTCCGGGTGCCCGAGCGGGACCGGGTGCTGGCCGCACTCCAGGACGCCGGCATCGGGGCCGCGGTCCACTACCCGCTTCCCGTCCACCTCACCGAGGCGTTCCGCCACCTCGGCCACGCCCGGGGTGACTTCCCGGTCGCCGAGGCCGCCTGCGACTCCCTGCTCTCACTGCCGATCTACCCCCACATCACCGCGGAGGCGCAGGAGTACGTCGCCGCCGCCCTGCGCCGCGCCCTGGGGGCCCGATGAGCGACCGCGCACGGCCCGGCGGTGCCGGGCGATGCTGACCCGCGACTCCGCCCGGGTGCTGTTCTCCCGGCGCACCAGGCGACGCTTCGCCTGGGCGCTCGTCGGCTCTGCCGTGGCGGCGCTCGCGGAGGCCGCCGCGATCTTCGCGATCCTGCCGCTCATGCAGCTGCTCACAGGCTCGGGGACCGACCAGAGCGTCCTGGGCCTGCTCGACCGGGCCCTGGGCGGCGTCTCCGAGGAACGGCTGGCCGTGGTCCTCGCCGTGCTCGTGTTCGCCGTGTTCCTCGCCAAGGGCATCTTCGCCATCGCGTTCCGCTGGTGGGTGCTGGGCTTCATGTTCGAGCAGGAGTCGCAGACCTCGGTGACCCTGCTGCGGTACTACCTCACCGCACCATACGGGCTGCACCTGCGACGCAACTCCGCCGACCTGCTCCGGACGATGAACGACGCCGTCGCCGGCACCTACCAGCAGGTGGTCGTCGGGGTGGTCAACATCTTCTCCGAGCTCATGATCATCCTGGCGATCGGTGTCGCCCTCCTCGTCACGGCACCCGGTCCGGCGGTCCTCCTCCTCGTCTACTTCGCGCTCGCCGGCTACGCCTTCTACCGGCTCGTGCGACCGACGGCCACCCGTGCGGGTGAGCAGCTGCTCGCCTCGTGGTTCACCATCTACCAGGGGGCGATGCACGCGATCGGCGGGCTGAAGGAGATCACCATCCGCCAGAAGACCGACTTCTTCCTGGCGAGGTACGTCAGCGGGCGGCGCGAGCTCGCCGGCGCCCAGCGCACCGCCGTCTTCTTCGGCGAGATCCCGAAGTACGTCTTCGAGCTGCTCTTCATCTTCGGCATCGCCCTGATGACGGTGTTCATCTTCGCCACCGAGGCCTCGGCCGCCGCGCTCAGCCTGCTCGGCCTGTTCGCGGTCGCCGGCTTCCGGATCCTGCCCAGCGCCGTGCGGGTGCTCAGCTCGCTCAACGTCGCCCGGCTGGGACGCCCGTCGCTCGACGTCGTCGTCGCCGACCTGACGGCCGCTGCCGCCGTGCGGACCCCGGACGGGCCACGCCCGCCGGTCGAACCGCTCCGGCTCACCGACCGGGTGGAGGTGCGCGACGTGACCTTCACCCACGCGGGCGGCACGGAGCCGGTGCTCCGGGACGTCTCGTTCACCGTCCCCGCGGGCCGCGCCGTCGCCCTGGTCGGGGCCAGCGGGGCCGGCAAGAGCACGATGATCGACCTCCTCCTGGGCCTGCACCGTCCGGCCCGCGGGACGATCACCGTGGACGGCGTCCCCATCCACGAGCGGCTCGCCTCGTGGCAGACCGCCCTCGGGCTCGTCCCGCAGGACGTCTACCTCCTCGACGACACCCTCCGGGCGAACATCGCCTTCGGTGAGGCCGACGAGGAGGTCGACGAGGAGCGCCTGGAGCGCGCCGTCGCCCGCGCCCAGCTCGAGGAGCTCATCGCCGAGCTGCCCGAGGGGTTGGACACGACCGTCGGTGAGCGGGGTGTGCGGCTGTCGGGCGGCCAGCGCCAGCGCATCGGCATCGCCCGCGCCCTCTACCCGGAGCCCGAGCTCCTCATCCTGGACGAGGCCACCTCCGCCCTCGACAACGAGACCGAGCGGCGGATTTCCCAGACCGTCCAGGGGCTCCACGGCCAGGTGACGATCCTCATCGTCGCCCACCGCCTGTCCACGGTGCGCCGCTGCGACTCCATCGTCTTCCTCAAGAGCGGGCGGGTGGAGGCGATCGGCACCTTCGACGAGCTGCGCGCCGCCAACGCGGACTTCGCCCACCAGGTCGAGCTAGGGAGTCTGACATGAACCGCCTGATCAACGACTTTGCCCGGCGGGCGCGTCAGGCGCGCCGGATGGGTCCACGCGAGGCCTCACGCCGCGTCGTACGACGGTTGTACGAGCGCCTCGACGCGGGTTCGGTCGGGTTCCCTCACACGACCCCGAATGACATTGCGGACTCCGGGACGCTTGATCTGGCCTCACCTGACAGGCGTCCCCACCGAGACCGTCCGCTCCGTATCGGATGGCTCACCATGCCACCCGGCATCGGGTCCGGAGGACACACCACGATGTTTCGCATGGTGTCCGGACTCGAGAGCCGCGGACACGAGTGCGTCATCTGCCTGTACGACCCGGCCGAAGGCGACCTGGACACTCAACGGGAAGCCGTCCGCCGTGGCTGGCCCCACGTGCGAGCAGAGGTCCGTCGCGTCGGCGACGGGTTCGACGACCTCGACGCATGTGTCGCCACCTCGTGGGAGACGGCGCACGTCCTGGCGGCTCGCAGCAGGACTGTCGCGATACGGCGGCTCTACTTCGTGCAGGACTTCGAGCCGTACTTCTACGCACGGGGAGGGATGTACGCCCTCGCCGAAGACACCTACCGGTTCGGCTTCCGGACCATCGCCCTGGGGGAGATGGTCGCCAGGAATCTGCGAGACGAGGTGGGCATCGAGCCGGACGTGGTCCCCTTCGGTTGCGCGACGGACGACTACTACCTACTGCCCGGTGCCCAGGACCGTCGCGGTGTCGTGTTCTACGCGAAGCCGTCGGTGCCCAGACGGGGTTACGACCTCGCCCGGCTGGCACTCACGGAGTTTCATAGACGCCATCCGGAGCAGCCGATCCACATCTACGGCGACCCCGTCCCTGAGCTGCCCGTCCCAGCAGTCCGTCACGGGAAGCTCGCCGTGCCGGAACTCAATGCGCTGTACAACCGCAGCATCGCAGGCCTCGCCATGTCCTTCACGAACATCTCGCTGGTCGCAGAGGAGATGTTGGCCGCCGGAACCATCCCGGTCGTGAACGACTCCTCGGACTCGAGGGCCGATCTCGACAACCCTCACGTCCTGTGGGCTGACCCCCGTCCGAGCGGTCTTGCAGACGCCCTCAGTACAGCAGTGGAGCGAGCCGACGTCGCAGGCAGTGCCGCTGCCGCCGCCCGGAGCGTGGCCGCACGATCGTGGGTCCCGACCCAGAGCCTGGTCGCCGACATCGTAGAGGACGAGGTGTACGGCGCCCGTGCAAGACGGCGGGAGGGGGCGGCCCATGGCTGACCTCGTCTACATGATGATCCTGTACAAGAACCTGGCCCAGGCACTCAGGGTCATCGACCGACTCGACGGGCCTCACGTGTCGTTCGTCATCCATATCGATCGCAAGACCGACAGCTCATTTGTGAGAGCCGCTCGAACCGCCCTCGCAGATCGCCGGAACTGTCATTTCATCGACCGATTGAACGTGCACTGGGCCGCGTGGGGCTTGGTCCAGGTCCAGCTCGACGGCGCCCGCTACGTCGAGGAACGGAGCATCCCGTGTGACTTCTTCATCTACATGAGCGGGCAGGACTATCCATTGGTGCCGAACGCCGTGATCGACAAGCACTTCGACGGGAACGTCGGCCGCCAGTTCCTCGAGCACTTCGCCCTCCCTTACGCACACTGGCCCGAGGGCGGGATGACCCGGGTGAAGTCTTTTCACTTCCAGCTCGGCAAACGGCACCTCACCTATCCTCCTCGACCCGACTCTCTGCCGACGACTCTGCGCCCTCTGCTCCGGGTGCTGCCGATGAGAGACCGTTCGCTCCCCGCCGGATACACGTACTTCGGAGGTTCTGCGGCGATAACGCTCGCGGCCAACGGCATCTCCTACATCAACCGGTTCGTGACGACCCCTGTCGGGAGACGCCTGGTCAGGTACTTCAAGTACGCTCGTCATGCCGACGAGATCTTCTTCCAGACGGTCTTCATGAACTCCGCGCTGCGCGACACGGTCGTCAACGACGACCTGCGCTACGTCGACTGGGACCCACCGGTCGGCCCCGCGCCGAAGTTCCTCGACATGAGTGACTACGAGAAGCTCCGGACGTCAGGGAAACTCTTTGCCCGCAAGTTCGACACGTCTCGCGACGTAGCGATCCTCGACGCCCTCGACCGGCAACCATGAGCACTGTCCAACGGATACGCGGGCACCTGGCGGCGCACGCCTTCGGTTCCGTCGTGACACTGACCGACCTGCTGCCTCCGTACATCCGGTACGGCTATGTCCACCGCCTCACGCGAAGGCTGTTCAGTCACCCCATCCCGGCTGTCCAGCCACTCGCCTACCCATCACGTCCGCAGACATCGACCCGCCCCCGACGGGCGGGCGGAGGGACGACCTGCATCCTTGCCACGGACCACCTCGACATCGGCGGAGTGGGCTCGGTGGTGGAGATGCTCTGCCTGCATCTCGCATCGTGGGGTGTCGAGCCGGTCGTGCTCTCACCGGGCATCGGGTCACGTGCCGCTCGGCTGCAGGCGGCAGGGATCGAGGTCATCTCCGTCAGCGACGAGGTGTCCGCGTCCGTGGTGATCGGCAAGACCAACGCCGGTGTCATCCAGCTGCACAGTGCGCCGCCGTTCCTCGAGGACGCCGCCGTGAAGAGCGGCATGCCGGTGATCCCGGTCCTGCACAACACCGAGATCCACTTCACCAGGACACGATGGGCGAGGTTCGGCCGAACCTTGGCCCGCTCCACCTGCGCGATCGCCGTCAGCGAGACCGTACGTGAGTTCCACGCGCGCCACGTACCGGCGGAGCTGCGCTCCCGCTTGGTGGTCGTCCCCAACGGTGTCCCGGCGTTCCCCGACGCGCCGGCAGGCGACTCGCGGGATCATCGCCGTCGGCTGGCGGAGCTCCTCGGGACAGATCTCGATGGCGCCGTCGTCTTCCTCACTCTTGCGCGCTACGACGCACAGAAGAACGTGCCCGGCACGGTCTCCTCGTTTCTCCGCGCGGCAGAGCTCATCGAGACGCCGATCTACCTGGTCGTGGCCGGCGAGCCGTCGGACTGGGCCGAGTTCCGCCGAGCTGACGGCATCAGGCGCGGCAGTCGGCTGGCCCGGCGAGTCGGACTCCTCGGCAACTCGGATGCGACATCGCTGCTCAGGGCGAGCGACGCTTTTCTTCTCAATTCCTTCTTCGAAGGCTGGCCCGTGGCAGCGACAGAGGCCAGCGCCGCCGGCCTTCCTCTCCTCATGAGTGACGTCGGCGGCGCAGCTGAGCTCGTGGCGTTGTCCCCCGGACGTTCGGTCATGGTTCCGAACCCGTCGGGGCACGCAGGATCGGTGACGGATGCCAGAGTCGCCTCTGCACGGCGACGTTCATCCCGACAGCGGAACCGGGAGGACATCGTGGATGCGATACGCACTGTGGTCGACGTGGTCCTTCACGAGCGCGAGCGCGGCAACGCCGAGAAGTCCCCGGACCGTCCCCCCAGTGTGGACGACATGGCGCGCGGTCATGCCGAGCTCATCGTCGCGGCGACTGCGATGGCTCCGCCTCGTCGGTAGTCCCATCGTCTTGTTGCGGCCCGCGGGGATGTGTCGGCGCCATTTCTCTGTACGCTCCTGCCGCCCCCAAGTAGACGAAGATCAACCCGCCCACCATGGGAAACGACAGGCCGTCGAAGAAGAGCAGGAGCAATGTCGCCGAAACAAGGGCTGCGGCAAGCGCCTGGCCCACATCACGTCCGACGGCATCGGTCGTGTACCGACGGCCTGACCGGGCGCAGTGCACCCCGCCCACCACCATGATGAGGAACATGCCCAGGCCGACAACGCCGACCTCGATGAGGAGGAGGAGCATCTGGTTGTCGAAGATCATGTATGCCGGGACGAAGGTCCCCAGACCGCGTCCGAACCAGATGGAGTGCCCGGCAACCCAGGTCGCCAGTCCATAGGCGCCCGTTCGCGACTGGGTCGAGTCGTCCTCACCGATGCCACGAAACAGTTCGAGCACGGTCGTGCCCATGCCCGGGACGAGCAGATAGACGGCCAGGCCGACACCGGCGACGCCGACGAGGGTGAGGAGCTGGGTCCGACGCGGCCAGCCCAACGCCATCACGAGCAGGGCAGCTCCTAGTCCGATGACGCCCGATCGTGACACGGAGACTGCCAGGGCAGCTGTGATGCCTCCCAGGGGGGCCCACCTCGCCCACGCACGCCGGGTACGGTCGTGCAGCGCGAGGGCAGCAGCCAGAGGCAGTGCCATCGTCACGACGACGGCGAACTCCAGCGGGTGTGACGTCGTCCCAGAGGCCCGTGTGAAGGATCCTCGAGTGATGACTCCGAACTCGTCGTCTGCGGACATCCCGGGAATGCTGATCCAGCCGATCAGGGACTGGCCGGTCATGAACTGGAGGAGACCGAGCAGCCCCATGAGTCCACCTGCCAGCGCCAGCCTGCGGAGCAGCACAAGGAACCGCTCCCAGGTGTCGATCCCATCGCTCGTGACAATGAGGACGGAGAGCCAAGCGGCTGCCCGGATCAGTCCCATGTCGGCGGTGTTGCCTTCGAGGGCAGGTGTCGTCCGCAGCACGGACAGGACGTAGGAGACCGCGACGGCCAGCGTGAAGAGCAGCGCCAGTGCAGGCATGGTTCCCACCCCCCAGAGCACCGGTCGGCGCGCGCGCAATCTCTCGGCCAGCCACCACAGGCCACCGACCAGGGCCCACAGCAGAGCGGGCGATCCCGCCGACCCCAGTGCGGAGATGCGAAGGCCGGACGGGACGGCGAGCAGGAGAACAAGGTAGATCGTCAGGAAGGTGACGGCGTCGAACTGCGGCCCGGCTGCAGGACGGGTCCTGCGCCGTCGAGTCGGTGGCGAGTACGTCATGGACGTCTTGCCACTGACTCGCTCTCGTCGGCGGCACCTCCGTACGGAGACGTGCCGTGTTCAAGGACCTCCGAGGGCAAGGTTGCGACATCGGCGTGTGCGGCGCGCCGCCCGCGTCGTCTGCTGCTGAGCATCCCGTCGAACCACACGGTCACCAGAACCGTGGCGGCAAGCCCGGCGGCGACGGCGATCACCGTGGCTCGGGTCGTGTTCGAGCGGACGACCGTCGGCTTCGCGTCCTGACTCACCACGAGCGTGGTGAACCGGGCTCTCACCGGGACCTGCCTGCTCGCCTGCAGATCATCGAGGACGGCCGGCAACTGGTCCAGCACTGCGGAGGTCGTCTCCAGCGCTCCGTTGGGTGTTGTCGCGACACCGGCGACGAGGACGAGGGGACCGCCCATGGGGTCGGGCACCACGGAGAATCCAGCGCCGGGGGTGTCCCCCAGTACGGCCTCGCGGACCTCGTCGGTCGTCATGACACGGAGGAGGATGTCGCGGATCTGGGTCCCGCCACCGAGGTAGAGGAACGGGTTGCTGTTCTCCGGGTAGGTGGCCTCACCTGGGAGCAGCGCGACGTACGCCCGGCTCTCGTAGGTCGGTGGTGCCGCGGAAACGGCCACGAAGGCGAGGCCGGCCGTCAGCAGCAGTCCGAGCAGGACGACATACCACCGTCGCACCAGGCTGCGAAGGAGCTCGCGAAGGCTCACAGTTGGTTACCGTCCCGTCGTTGGATCGTGTTGCTAGCCTACAAACTGATCCGCGATCGTGAGGCTGCGCAGGCGCTGCTCTTCGAGGAACCCCGACGGCGAGGAGCGAGGACATGTCCCAGAGATGGAGCGACCATCCGGCCGTCCGGTGGTGGCCCGTCTTCGGTGTCGGAGTGCTCCTCACCGCACTGGCGCTCCTCGTCGTGTCTCGCGACACCGCCGTCCACTGGGCGCGGGCCGAGGTCACGCTTGCGACGACGGCGACGCTGTCCAACCCGTCGATGGAGCTCGGTCCGGGCGCTTCGCTCATCCCCATGACCACGGTGCTGGAGCGGGCGCTGGAGGACGACATGCCGCATGCGTTCGTGTCGGACGAGGCTCCCTTCTACGGCGTCGTCGATCAGGGGCTGTCGGTGCGCCAGCTCGACACCGGGGGTCAGTGGGTGCACAACTTCAGCGCCCCGACCCTCATCGTCGAGGTGGTCGACCCCAGCGCCCAGCGGGTCGAGGATCGGCTGGGCGAGACGGTCGAGCAGGTCCAGGAGACGCTCACGACGATCCAGGGCATCCGCGAGTACGACCAGGACGAGCACATCACCGCGGTCGTCGACGAGGTGCGCCGCGCCCACCTCGCCCTCCCCCGCTCCGAGCTCGCCCGGGCGGCCGTCATGGTTCTGGCAGTCGGGCTCACCGTCTCGGTCGTCGGGTGTTACGCCGTCGACGCGGCCGTCCGCGCCCGGCGCGGGTCGCGGCCGGTCACCGCCTCCCCGCCGCGCGCGCTGGAGCACGTGTGATGGCCTCCCGGGGCCGCGACGGACGGCCGGCGTTCATCGCCTCGACGGGTGGCCACCTCGTCGAGATGCGTCTCCTCGCCCCGGTCCTGGAGCCGGGCCGGCACCGGCAGGCGCTGTGGGTGACGCACCGCACCCCGCAGAGCGAGAGCGCCCTGGCGGACGAGGACGTCGTCTTCGTCGACCACGTCGGGTCCCGCGACTACGCCGGCGTCGTCCGGGTGGCGCCCCGGATCCTACGGGCCCTGCGCACCCACGACGTCGACACCGTCTACAGCACGGGGGCGGCCATCGCGCTGTCCGCGCTGCCGCTCGCCCGCCTCTCGGGGGCACGGACCACCTACGTCGAGAGCCTCACCCGTCCGCTCGGGCCGTCGATGACCGGTCGCATCCTCGGTGCGCTGCCCTGGGGGCGGGTGCTCACCCAGTACGAGGCGCTCGCCGGTCGGCGCTGGAAGTACGCGGTCAGCCTCATGGACTCCTTCATCGCGTCCCGCTCCGCGGCACCGGCACGGCCCCGCCGGGTCTTCGTCACCATCGGCACCGTCGGGCAGTACCAGTTCCGCCGCGTTCTTGAGCGGCTCGTCGACGTCCTGCCCCCGGAATGCGAGGTCACCTGGCAGACGGGTACCACGCGCACCGACGGCCTGGGCATCGACGCCCGCCCGATGATGACGGAGGCGGAGTTCCGCGCCGAGGTCGCCCGGGCGGACGTCGTCGTCGCCCACGCCGGGTGCGGGACGTTCCTCCAGTGCCTGGAGCTGGGCAAGGCGCCGGTGATGGTGCCGCGACGCGCCGCGCACGACGAGCACGTGGACGACCATCAGGAGCAGCTGGCGAGCGTGGCCGCCGGGCGCGGGCTCGCGGTGATGCGCGAGGCGGACGAGCTGCGCTGGGCGGACCTGTGCGAGGCGGCTGCGATCCGGGTGGCCCGGACGACCGACCTGCGCACGGCCTGACCGCCGCGGCCGGTGCCGGGCGCCGAAAGCCCCTCGCCCGCTGCGGTCCCCCGGATAGACTCGGGGCGGCCGGTAGCCGCTTCGACGGAGGAGTCGAAGGCTTGGGCAGCTGTGAGCCCTTTCCAGCTCTCGGAGGTGAGACACAGGTGCGCCGAGCTTCGACCCGCCGTGCTGTTTCCGTCGTCGTCGTCACGTACAACAGCGCCGAGCACCTGCCCGACCTGGTGGAGAGCCTGGAGGCGGGGCTCGCCGGGCTCCCGGAGTGGGAGTTCGTCATCGCCGACAACGCCTCGACCGACGGCTCCGCCGAGCTCGTCGCCCGCCTGGCGCCCGCGGCGCGCGTGGTGGCGATGGGGCGCAACGCCGGCTACGCCGCCGCGATCAACGCGGCCACGGCGACGGTGCCGGCGGAGCACGACGTCCTCGTCCTCAACCCCGACGTCCGGCTCGCTCCGCGCTGTGTGGCCCACCTGCAGGACGCGCTGCCCGGCGAGGGGGCCGGTATCGCGGTGCCGCGCCTGGTCGGGGAGCACGGCACCCACGCCTCGCTGCGTCGCGACCCGAGTGTGCGGCGGGCGTGGGCGGATGCGCTGCTCGGCGGGCCCCTGGCCGGCCGGCTCGGCCTGTCGGAGACGATCCCCGTCGGACCCGCCTACCGCAGGGCGCGCACTGTGGACTGGGCGACCGGAGCGGTGCTGCTCGTCGGCGCCGCGTGCCGCCGGGCCGTGGGCCCGTGGGACGAGGCGTACTTCCTCTACTCCGAGGAGGTCGACTACTTCCAGCGTGCCCGCGACGCCGGGTTCTCCGCGTGGTACGTGCCGGAGGCGGCGGCGTTCCACGCCCAGGGCGAGTACCACGCCGACCCCGGGCTGTGGCGTCTGCTCATGGCCAACCGGGTGCTGCACTTCCGGGGACGCAGCACCCCCCTGCGGGCCGCGGTCTTCCAGGCGGGGCTGGTGGTGGGGGAGCTCATCCGCAGCCCGCGCCGGGCGGCCAACCGCGCTGGTCTGCGCGGGGTCCTCGCGCCGCACGTGTTCGCGGGCCGCCCGCCCCGCCCGACCGGTGACGGCATCGTGTGGTTCGCGGCGCAGGACTGGTGGTACCACAACCAGTCCCACTCCGACTTCCAGCTCATGCAGTACGCGGCGCGGGACCGGCCGGTGCTCGTGGTCAACAGCCTCGGGCTGCGGGTGCCCCGCAGGGGCGTCAGCGTCGCTCCCGGACGCCGGATCCTGCGCAAGGTCCGCAGCACCACCAAGCTCCTGCGCCGTCCGGTGGCGGACAACCCCGGCTACCACGTCATGAGCCCGGTCTTCCTCCCGGTGTACGGCGAGGGGACGCTGGCCCGCCTCAGTGCCTGGATAGTGCGGCAGCAGGTGCGGCTCGCCGCTCGTCTGGTCGGGATCGGGCCGCGCCCGGCCGTGGTGGTGACCATCCCCACCGCCTGGCCGGCGGCCTCCCGGCTGCGGCGCTCGACCCTCCTGTTCAACCGGGCCGACCTGCACTCGGAGTTCCCGGAGGCGGACGGGGACATGGTCCGGCGCCTGGAGGAGCAGCTGCTGCGCCGCAGCGACACGGTGCTCTACGTGAGCCACGAGCTCATGCGGCTCGACGAGCCGATGGTGGGGGACCGGGCCTACTTCCTCGACCACGGCGTCGAGGTCGAGCACTTCACCCCCGGGCGGTCCCCCCTCCCGGAGGACATCGCCCGGATCCCGCAGCCCCGCATGGGCTTCTTCGGGGCGCTGGACGACTTCGTCGTCGACATCGAGCTGCTCCGGGAGACCGCCGAGGCGCTGCCCCACGTCAACCTCGTGCTCATCGGGGACGCCACCTGCGACATGACCGGGCTGGTGCGGCTGCCCAACGTCCACTGGCTGGGCTTCCGCCCCTACGCCGACATCCCGGCCTACGGCGAGGGGTTCGACGTCGCCCTCATGCCGTGGCTGGACAACAAGTGGATCCGGTTCGCCAACCCGATCAAGCTCAAGGAGTACCTCGCACTCGGGCTGACGGTCGTGACGACCGACTTCCCGGAGATCGCGGCCTACCGCGACCGGGTGCACGTCGCGCACAGCCGGGAGGACTTCCCCCGGCTGGTCGAGCAGGCGCTCACCGACCGGTTCGACCCGGTGCGGCTGCGTCAGTCGGTGCTCGGCTCGTCGTGGGCCGCGAAGGCGCATGAGCTGCTCGACGTCATCGACCGGGCTGGGCATCGCGGCTGACCATGCCCGCGCGACCGACCGGTGCAAGCCCTCCGTGCAGTACGGCTAGGTGATGGTGACGTCGTGGTAGGTGGCCAGAGGGAGTCCCCCGGGTGAGGCGCCGGTGATGAGGGCCAGCCGCGGGTTGGTGAGGTCCGCCGTCGTGGTGCCCAGCGTCGTCCACGTCGTCCCGTCCACCGAG
>Ga0079224_100005495_pt1 | contig 16663 bp, 29 predicted proteins | sample Stecom2015_FD_80414 | JGI IMG/M metagenome (GOLD analysis project Ga0079224, IMG submission 80414) | Agricultural soil microbial communities from Utah to study Nitrogen management - Steer compost 2015 | ecosystem: Environmental > Terrestrial > Soil > Agricultural land | place: USA: Utah... | reverse complement strand
GCCTCAGCGCTTTCGCTCTCGGCGGCACCGGCGTCGGCCGGCTCGTCGGCAGCACCTTCAGCTTCGTCGACCGCAGCTTCGGCCTCGGTGGGCTCCGGCTTGGACTCCGTGGCCTCCGCCGCGCCGGCAGCCGTCGTCGAGGCCGCAGCAGCGCTCTGCCCAGCCGCACGACGGGTCGCGCTGGTCGCTTCAGTCACGACCTGCTCGGCCAGCGGTTCGACCAGCTCGATGATCGCCATCGGTGCGTTGTCGCCCTTGCGCGGCCCGATCTTCACGATCCGGGTGTAGCCACCGTTGCGGTTCTCGTAGCGAGGACCGATCTCGGCGAACAGCGCGTGGACGATGTCCTTGTCACGGATCGTGCTGAGCACCTGGCGCCGGGCGTGCAGGTCGCCCTTCTTGGCCTTGGTGATCAGCCGTTCGGCCACCGGCCTGAGGCGGCGAGCTTTGGCCTCGGTCGTGGTGATTCGACCGTGCTCGAACAGCGCGGTCGCCAGATTGGCCAGCATCGCGCGCTGATGCGACGGCGAGCCGCCGAGGCGAGCACCCTTCGTCGGGGTGGGCATGGTGATCGTTCTCCTGTATGGGTGGGTGTCAGTTCAATCCGCTGTACTGATGTCGCGCTCAGTACTGCTCGTCCTCGGTGAACGACTGGTCGTCATCGCCGTAGCTGTCGACGGCCGCGGCCGGGTCGAAACCGGGCGCGCTGTCCTTCAGGCCGAGGCCCATCGTCACCAGCTTCGCCTTGACCTCGTCTATCGACTTCTGCCCGAAGTTACGGATGTCGAGCAGGTCCGCCTCGCTGCGCGAGATGAGCTCGCCCACGGTGTGGATGCCCTCACGCTTGAGGCAGTTGTACGACCGGACGGTGAGCTGCAGGTCCTCGATCGGCAGCGCGAGGTCCGCCGCGAGCTGCGCGTCGACGGGCGACGGGCCGATCTCGATGCCCTCAGCCTCGACGTTGAGCTCACGGGCCAGGCCGAACAGCTCGACCAGCGTGCTACCCGCCGAGGCGAGAGCATCACGCGGCCGGATCGACGGCTTGGTCTCGACATCGACGATGAGCTTGTCGAAGTCGGTACGGCCCTCGACGCGAGTGGCCTCGACCTTGTACGTCACCTTGAGCACCGGCGAGTAGATCGAGTCGACCGGAATCCGCCCGATCTCGGCATCGGTCTGCTTGTTCTGCACCGCCGAGACGTAGCCTCGACCACGCTCGACCGTCAGCTCCATCTCGAGCTTGCCCTTGCCGTTGAGCGTGGCGATGTGCAGGTCGGGGTTGTGCACCTCGACCCCGGCCGGCGGCGCGATGTCCGCCGCGGTGACCGCACCCGGGCCCTGTTTGCGCAGGTACATCACCACTGGCTCGTCGTGTTCGGAGGACACGACCAGACCCTTCAGGTTGAGGATGACGTCGGTGACGTCCTCCTTCACCCCGGGGATCGTGGTGAACTCGTGCAGGACCCCGTCGATCCGGATCGACGTGATGGCCGCCCCCGGAATCGACGAGAGCAGGGTTCGGCGCAGCGAGTTGCCGAGCGTGTAGCCGAAGCCCGGCTCGAGCGGCTCGATGGTGAACCGGGCGCGGTAGTCGCTGATCGACTCTTCGCTGAGGTTGGGACGCTGAGTGATGAGCACGTGGACTTCCTCTCCGCGACGCCCGCTATATGACTGTCGCGATCAGGGATTCGGCCGTGACCGGTGTGCTTGCCGGTCACGGCCCGGGAGTTACTTCGAGTAGTACTCGACGATGAGCTGCTCTTGGACCGGCGTGTCGATCTGCTGCCGGGTGGGGAGCTGGTGGACGAGCACGCGCATCGCGTTCGGGATCACTTCGAGCCACGCCGGAACCGGGCGGTCGCCGTGGGTCTCGCGCGCGATGATGAACGGCGTCGTCTCCTTGGACTTGTCCTTGACGTCGATGACGTCATGCGTCGCCACCTGGTACGACGGCACGTTGACCTTGACGCCGTTGACCAGGAAGTGACCGTGCACGACCAGCTGACGGGCGTGCCGGCGGGTACGAGCCAGCCCTGCCCGGTAGACGACGTTGTCGAGCCTGGACTCCAGCAGCTGGAGCAGGACGTCACCGGTGCGGCCCGGCCTGCGGTGGGCTTCTTCGTAGTAGCGGCGGAACTGCTTCTCGAGAACGCCGTAGGTGTAGCGCGCCTTCTGCTTCTCGTGCAGCTGAAGGCGGTACTCGCTCTCCTTCTGCCGGCCGCGGCCGTGCTGGCCGGGCGGGTACGGACGGCGCTCGTAGGCCTTGTCCTCGCCGATCAGGTCGACGCCGAGGCGCCGGGACTTCTTGGTGAGTGGGCCGGTGTAACGGGCCATGGTGGTTCAGGTCTCCTCAGGTCTCGTGGACGTCAGACGCGACGGCGCTTCGGCGGACGGCACCCGTTGTGTGCCTGCGGGGTCACATCCGAGATCGTGCCGACCTCGAGGCCGACGGCCTGAAGCGAGCGGATCGCGGTCTCGCGGCCCGAGCCCGGGCCTTTGACGAACACGTCGACCTTGCGCATGCCGTGCTCCTGAGCACGACGTGCGGCCGCCTCGGCGGCCATCTGCGCGGCGAACGGCGTGGACTTGCGCGAGCCCTTGAAACCGACCTGGCCGGCGCTCGCCCACGCGATCACGTTCCCCTGCGGGTCCGTGATCGAGACGATGGTGTTGTTGAACGTGCTCTTGATGTGCGCGACGCCGTGGGCGACGTTCTTCTTCTCCCTGCGGCGCACCTTGGCGGCCGGACGGCCTTTCGCTGGTGGCATGTGTGGTTCTCCTGTCCGAATAAGTCTGTGTCAGCGCTGGGGGGTTCCGGGCGTCTCCGGACGCCGCCCCCGCCCGCTGCTCGTTCCTCGCAGATGCCCGACCGAACCCTGGCCGGCGTCGAGAGACGCCCGACGCCGAAGGGTCACTTGCCGGCCTTCTTCTTGCCGGCGACGGTCTTCTTGCGGCCCTTGCGGGTGCGTGCGTTCGTGTGCGTGCGCTGACCGCGGACAGGTAGACCGCGGCGGTGCCGGATGCCTTGGTAACTACCGATCTCGATCTTGCGGCGGATGTCACCTTGCACCTCACGGCGCAGGTCACCCTCGATGCGGTAGTTGGCCTCGATCCAGTCACGAAGCTTGACCAGGTCGTCGTCGCTGATGTCCTTGACGCGTGTGTCAGGACTGACGCCGGTGTTCTTCAGTGTCTCCAGCGCTCGGGTTCGCCCGATGCCGAAGATGTAGGTCAGGGCGACCTCCAGGCGCTTGTCGCGCGGGAGGTCGACGCCGACGAGGCGTGCCATCTGATGTCCTCACTGTGACGACGGAGGTGTCGGACGCACCGCGTCTCGGCCGGCCGTTGCGCCGTCGAGCCCCGGCCTCCGTCCCGGGGGTGGCCCCCACGCTCGGCAGTACCGATGTCGCGGGGTTGCTGGTGCGTTGCAGAGATGTTCAGTTGTGGTCGGGCGAGCAGGTGCCGGTCAGCCTTGACGCTGCTTGTGCCGCAGGTTGTCGCAGATGACCATGACCCGGCCGTGCCGGCGGATCACTTTGCACTTGTCGCAGATGGGCTTGACGCTCGGCTTGACCTTCATCGGGGACTCTTTCGTGGACGTGTGCCGGGAACGTGGCAGACGCTCACGACACGGCCATGTCCGATTTCGTCGGTGGTTACTTGTAGCGGTAGACGATGCGACCACGGGTCAAGTCGTACGGGCTGAGCTCCACCACCACACGGTCCTCGGGCAGGATCCGGATGTAGTGCTGTCGCATCTTGCCTGAAATATGGGCGAGCACCTTGTGACCGTTCGAGAGCTCGACCCGGAACATCGCGTTCGGGAGAGCCTCAGTCACGGTGCCCTCGATCTCGATGACCCCGTCCTTCTTCGGCATATCCTCCGCACTTCTTCGGTCTTCGTCGCCTGGCGCATCAGCACACTGCCCTCGACGTCAGCATTCGGTACAGACGACGAACTGTCACGCGCCCCCCGTCCTGACCGCATGGTCGAGGACCAGCCGCAGGGCACGACGAGACAGACCACAGTGGGCCGACGACAGATTCTACGCTAGAGGGCGCGGTTGATGCCAATCAGCGCTGCGTACGGCTCGTACGCCTACGGTAGGTCAACTCCGCGGTGGCGAGCACCACGCCCCAGGGGCCCGCCACCCAGGCGGGCCAGAAGTATTCGGGGAAGCCGTCGCCCATGCTGACCAGCAACCAGACCGTCAAGTTGATCGCCACGGCTACGCCGTAGAACCACCACGCCGCGTTGAGCGTGCCGCGCACCAGCCGGCGCATCGTGCCGCCGCGGTCGGCCGGTGGCGTGACCGATACCGGACGGGCCGGCGCCGTGGCCTGACGAGGCTGAACGGGAAGATCGGCGATGAGCTGATCAAGCTCGCTGTACGTGCGAGCGTTGTAGGCGAGCTCGATCCGCGCGAGCAGCTCGTCCTGGCGCAACCGCCCCTCACCGTGCGCGTCGCGGAGAATCTCGGTGACGCGCTCACGGTCGGAATCGGCAGCTCGCATCTCGTGCCGGTCAGCCATATCGCCAAGTATCCGCCGACGAGGTCACCAGGGCCATCAGGGTAACCCCCCAATCGTCCCCGATCCGCTCACCAGAGATCGGACAGGGACGCACCGGGTGTCGACACACCCAGCGCGCTCAGCCGCTCGACGCCGGCGTCGAGTGCCGTCAGCACGAGCGGGCCCTCGGGGGTGACCGCGACACTGTGCTCGAAATGCGCCGCCCACGAACCGTCGTCGGTCTTGACCGTCCACTGGTCGGCGAGGGTGTGAGTGGCCGGCGAGCCCAAGGTGATCATCGGCTCGATGGCCAGGCACAGGCCCGGCACCAGCTTGGGCCCACGCGCCCGCGTGCGGTAGTTCAACACATGCGGGTCCTGGTGCATGGCGGTCCCGATGCCGTGTCCGCCGTATTCTTCGACCAGCCCGTAGTCGCCCCTGGAGCGCACGGTCTTCTCCACAGCGGCCCCGATGTCGCGGACGCGCCGGCCGCTGCGCATCGCCGCGATCCCCGCCCACAACGCGTCTTCGCACACGCTCAGCAGCTCCGCGACGTCATCGGTCACCGTGCCCACCGGCACTGTCACCGCGGCGTCACCGTGCCAACCGTCGACGACGGCGCCGAAGTCGAGCGAGACGATGTCACCGTCGCGGAACGCGACGTCGTCAGGGATGCCATGCACGACGACGTCGTTCACCGACACGCACACCGTGGCTGGGAACCCCCCGTAACCCAGGAAGTTCGACGTCGCGCCGCGCTCGCGCAACTCGCGGCGGGCGATCTCGTCGAGGTCTCGCGGCGTGACGCCCGGCTGGATCTGCTCGCGCAGCACCGCGTGGATCTCGGCCACCACGATTCCGGCCCGCCGCATCTTCGCGACCTCAGCCGGTGTCTTGATCTCGATCATGATTCAACACGGACCGGCTTGACACAGCCGGTCAGCGCTGGGACGGCTCAGAGACGGCATCGGCTACGCGCGCAGCCACCTCGTCGACGGTGCCCATACCGTCGACCTTGGCGACCAGCCCGCGTTCGGAGTAGACCGCGATCAGCGGCGCCGTCTCTTCCAGGTAGACCTCTTGGCGGCGCCGGATCACCTCTTCGCTGTCGTCGCTGCGGCCGGCTTCCATCGCCCGCTTGTGCAACCGCTGCACGACTTCGTCGACGTCGACGGTCAACTCGATGACCCGGTCGAGCTGGGTGCCCGACTCGGCGAGAACACCGTCGAGGAACTCGACCTGGGCCAGGGTGCGCGGATAACCGTCGAGCAGAAAGCCGTCGGCGGCGTCCGGCTCGGCCAGCCGGCCACGCACCATCTCATTGGTGATGGAGTCCGGCACGTACTCTCCGGCGTCGAGGTAGCGCTTGACCTCGACGCCCAGCGGTGTTCCAGCGGAGATGTTGGCGCGGAAGATGTCTCCGGTCGAGATGGCCGGGATGCCCAGCCGCTTGGCGAGCAACTCCGCCTGGGTCCCCTTGCCCGCACCTGGCGGGCCCATGATCAGAATTCGCGTCACCGGAGGAACCCCTCGTAGTTGCGCTGCTGCAGCTGGCTCTCGATCTGCTGCACCGTCTGGAGTCCGACGCCGACCATGATCAGGATGCTCGTGCCGCCGAACATGTTGTTGAACGCCTGCCCGCCGTCACCGGCAGGGTTGATGGCGTTGAACGCCAGCAGCGGCAACAGTGCCACCAAGGCGAGATAGATCGCACCGGCCGAGGTGATGCGGTTGAGGACGTAGGACAGGTACTCCTCCGTCGCTCGACCGGCACGGATACCGGGAACGAAGCCGCCGTACCGCTTCATGTTGTCGGAGATGTCCTTCGGGTTGAACGTGATGGAGACGTAGAAGAAGGTGAACCCGACGATCAGGAAGAAGTAGAACGCGATGTACAGCGGGTGCGAACCCCTGGTGAAGTTGTCCTGGATCCACAGTCCCCAGCTCGTCGTCTGGTTGAACTGTGCCGCCAGCAACGGGATGTACAGCAGGGACGAAGCGAAGATCACCGGGATGACGTTGGCTTGGTTGATCTTCAACGGGATGTACGTCGACGACCCGCCGTACATCTTCCGCCCGACCATCCGCTTGGCGTACTGCACCGGAATACGGCGCTGAGACTGCTCGACGAACACGATCAACGCGATGACGATCAGTCCGACGACCACCACGATGCCGAAGATCGCCCAGCCACGGCTCTGCTGGATGCTCCAGAACATGCCCGGCACACTGGCCACGATCTGGGTGAAGATCAGCAACGACATGCCGTTGCCGACGCCGCGGCCGGTGATGAGCTCACCGAGCCACATCACGACGCCGGTACCGGCGGTCATCGTGACGATCATGATCGCCACCGTGCCCAGCGAGTCGTCAGCCAGGACCTCCTCGGGGCAGTTCGGGAAGAACTGACCCCGCCGGGCGAGCGTGATGATCGTGGTCGACTGCAGCAGCGCCAGGCCGATGGTGAGGTACCGCGTGTACTGCGTGATCTGCGCCTGCCCGGACTGGCCCTCCTTGCGCAACGCCTCGATGCGCGGAATGACGACCGTGAGCAGCTGGAAGATGATGGCGGCGGTGATGTACGGGATGATGCCGAGGGCGAACACCGCCAGCTGGAGCATCGCTCCACCGGAGAACAGATTGAGCATCCCGTAGATGCCCTCGTTCCCGGCCAGGTCCACGCAGTTGCGGACCGCGGCGACGTCGACACCGGGCGTGGGCACGACCGAACCGAGCCGGAAGATCGCGATGATGCCCAGCGTGAACAGTAATTTCTGGCGCAGGTCAGGGGTACGAAAAGCCTGCGCGAACACTCTGAGCACTTCAGGGCCTCCTGCGATACCGGCGTCGCGAGGTGTGCCGGCACAGTGGTCGGTAAGTCAACTCACAGACGTTAACACCACCGGCACACCGACCTCCCCGAGGCGCTCGCCGTCCGAGACGGACCGCAAGCGCATCGGCAAGATCGTCGTTGCGCACCGGCATCGGTCGAAACTACAGCCGAGTGGCCGTGCCGCCGGCTGCCGTGATCTTCTCTTCCGCGCTCTCCGAGAACGCATGGGCGTTCACCTGAAGCGCAACCGAGACATCACCGGTGCCGAGGATCTTGACCTGCTGGCCACTGCGCACAGCGCCCTTCGCCACGAGGTCCTCGACCGTGACCTCGCCGCCGTCGGGGTACAACGCGGCGAGCTTGTCGAGGTTCACCACCTGGTACTCGACCCGGAACGGGTTCTTGAACCCCTTGAGCTTCGGCAGGCGCATGTGCAGCGGAAGCTGCCCGCCCTCGAAGTTGGCGGGAACCTGGTACCGAGCCTTGGTGCCCTTGGTACCGCGCCCGGCCGTCTTACCCTTCGACGCCTCGCCTCGGCCCACCCGCGTCTTCGCGGTCTTGGCGCCGGGAGCCGGCCGCAGGTGATGCGGCTTCAACGGCGAGTTGCTCATCGCTGGTCACTCTCCTGCACTGTGTCGTTGCTGGCCTCGGCGGCAGAGATCGCTTCGACCGAGACGAGGTGAGCCACCGTCCGCACCATGCCGCGGATCTCGGGCCGATCGTCCTTGACGACCTCGTGGCCGATACGCCGGAGACCCAGTGAGCGCAACGTGTCACGCTGCGACGATGTTCCGCCGATCCGGCTGCGGACCTGACGGATCCTCAGCTTCTTGGCTTCGCTCACGCACCGGCCTCCGCCCTCGCCCGCAGCATCGCCGCAGGCGCAACATCCTCGAGTGCGAGACCACGCCGGGCCGCCACCTTCTCGGGCGGCTCGAGGCTCTTGAGCGCCGTGATCGTCGCGTGCACGATGTTGATCGCGTTCGTCGAACCGAGCGACTTGCTGAGGACATCGTGGATGCCCGCGGCCTCGAGCACGGCACGCACCGGCCCGCCGGCGATCACACCGGTACCCGGTGAGGCCGGACGCAGGAGGACGATGCCGGCAGCCTTCTCACCCTGCACCGGGTGCGGGATGGTCCCCTGGATGCGCGGCACCCGGAAGAACTGCTTCTTGGCTTCCTCGACGCCCTTGGCGATAGCCGAGGGCACCTCCTTGGCCTTGCCGTAACCGACACCGACGGTTCCGTCCCCGTCGCCCACGACCACCAGGGCTGTGAAGCTGAAGCGACGACCGCCCTGGTGGACCTTGGCCACCCGGTTGATGCCGACCACGGTCTCGATGTAATTAGTCTTGTCCGCGTCGCCGCCGCGACGGCTGTCGCGGTCGCGACGGTCACGGCGATCGCGGCGCTCGCCACCGGCGCCACCACCGCGGCGCTGGGGTTCAGCCATGATGTCCTCTATCCTCTCGCAAACGTAGCGCCCGAGACACGTACCCCCGTCGAGGGCGCGAATGTGCCGGCGCGAATGTCACAGTTTCAGTCCGTGGTCACGTGCGCCGTCAGCCACCGCGGCCACCCGGCCGTGGTACTGGTTGCCGGCTCGGTCGAACACCACAGCTTCGACACCGGCCTCCTTGGCGCGCTCGGCCACGAGTTCGCCCACCCGGCGCGCCTTGGCGGTCTTGTCGTCGCTCGACGCCCGCAGGTCGCTTTCCATGCTGGACGCCGACGCCAGCGTGCGTCCGGTGGTGTCGTCGACGACCTGGGCCACCATGTGCCGCAGCGAGCGAGTGACGACCAGCCGCGGCCGAGTGGTCGTGCCGCTGATCTTCTTGCGCACCCGCAGATGCCGCCGGTTGCGCGCGGCGGTCTTCTCGCCGCGATGGACCTGGCGATTGATCGCGATGCCCATGGTTTACTTCCCAGCCTTTCCGACCTTGCGCCGGACCCGCTCGCCCTCGTAGCGCACGCCCTTGCCTTTGTACGGCTCCGGTGGGCGAAGACCACGGATCTTGGCCGAGACATGGCCGACCTGTTGCTTGTCGATGCCCTGAACAGCGAACTTCGTCGGAGACTCGACGGCGAACGTGATGCCCTCGGGCGCCTCGAACAGGATCGGGTGGCTGAACCCGAGCGCAAACTCGAGGTCCTTGCCCTTGGCCGTGACGCGGTACCCGACACCCACGATCTCGAGCTTCTTCTCGTAGCCCTCGGTGACCCCGGTGACCATGTTCGACACCAGCGTGCGGCTGAGTCCGTGCATGGCCCGGCTCTCCTGCTCGTCGTCCGGGCGGCGAACCTCGATGGCGCCGTCGTCGGAACGATGCAGTTCGATCATCTCCGGCAACGTACGGCTCAGCGTGCCCTTCGGGCCCTTCACCGTCACGTCGCTGCCGTCGACGGCGACGTCGACCCCCGCAGGAACGGGAATCGGGAGCTTGCCGATACGCGACATGTCTTCTCTGCTCCTTCCCGTTACCAGACGTAAGCGAGGACTTCCCCGCCCACACCCTGCTTGGAGGCCGCACGTGCGGTCAGCAGCCCCTGCGACGTCGAAATGATCGCGACGCCCAGGCCACCGAGCACCTTCGGCATGTTGTTGGCCTTGGCATAGACCCGCAGCCCCGGCTTGCTCACGCGCCGGACGCCGGCGATGGAGCGCTCCCGCGACGGGCCGTACTTCAACTCCAGTACGAGCGACTTACCCACCGCGCCCTTGCCCGGCTCGGTCGGCTCCTCTACGGAGTACCCGGCGATGTAGCCCTCTTGCTTGAGGATCTCAGCGATGTGTGCCTTGATCTTGCTGTACGGCATCGCCACGGTCTCGTGGTGCGCCGAGTTCGCGTTACGCAGACGGGTCAGCATGTCTGCGATCGGATCGGTCATGGTCATGGATTCGTAACCACTTTCCCGCCGGGGTTTCCTCCCGTTCGCTCACGAGAGGACCTACGGCGATGAGATGGGATGGTCTACCAGCTGGACTTCGTCACGCCCGGCAGCTCACCGCGATGAGCCATTTCGCGCAGGCAGACCCGGCACAGACCGAACTTGCGGTACACCGAGTGCGGGCGTCCACACTTCTGGCAACGTGTGTAGGCACGCACCGCGAACTTCGGCTTGCGCTGCGCCTTGTTGATCAGCGCCTTCTTCGCCACGTCACTGCTCCTGTGTCATCGGGTCGCGTTCCTCGGTTCGCTTGCTCCGCGGGCGGCTCGTTCCTCGCCGACCACTCTGCTCGCTCACCTCGTCACTGCTCCTTGAACGGGAAGCCGAGCCGCCGCAACAGCTCCCTCCCCTGGTCGTCGTCGGTCGCGGTGGTGACCACGGTGATGTCCATGCCGCGCACCCGATCGATTCGGTCCTGGTCGATCTCGTAGAACACCGACTGCTCGTTGAGACCGAACGTGTAGTTGCCACGACCGTCGAACTGGCGCGGCGACAAGCCACGGAAGTCCCTGATCCGCGGGAGCGCGATCGTGACCAGCCGGTCGAGGAACTCCCACATCCGGTCGCCCCGCAGGGTGACGTGGGCCCCGATCGGCATCCCTTCACGCAGCTTGAACTGCGCGATGGACTTGCGCGCCTTGGTGACCGCCGGCTTCTGCCCGGTGATCGTGGCCAGGTCGTTCACCGCGCCCTCGATCAGCTTCGCGTCGCGAGCAGCTTCGCCGACACCCATGTTGACGACAACCTTCGCCACCGTGGGCACCTGCATGATGTTCGCGATGTCGAACTGCTCGCGCAGCCCTGCGATGATCTCGTCGCGGTAGCGCTGCTTGAGCCGTGGAACAGCGCGGGCGGGCGCATCCGTCATTGTCATCAGATTTCCTCACCGGTGCGCTTGGCGTACCGGACCTTGTTGCCGTTGTCGTCGAATCGGTACCCGACACGGCTACCGACCGTCTTCTTCTTGCCGTCGACGTCGACCTCGACCGCGAGCGCCACGTTGGAGACGTGAACCGGCGCCTCCTGGTGCACGATCCCGCCGGACTGCTGCGTTCCCCGGGCGGTCTGCGTCGGCTTGGTGTGCTTGGTGATGCGGTTGACACCCTCGACGAGCACCCGCTCGTCCTTGGGGTAGGCCGCGATCACCTTGCCGACGACACCCTTGTCCTTGCCCGCGGTGACGACGACCTTGTCACCTTTCTTGATGCGCATTGGCTCACAACACCTCCGGCGCGAGCGAGATGATGCGCATGAAGCGCTTGTCCCGCAGTTCACGGCCGACGGGCCCGAAGATGCGCGTACCGCGTGGGTCACCGCCGTCCCTGATGATCACTGCCGCGTTCTCGTCGAAGCGGATGTAGGAGCCGTCCGGCCGGCGGCGCTCCTTCACGGTCCGCACGACCACGGCCTTGACGACTTCACCCTTCTTCACGCCCCCGCCGGGGATGGCGTCCTTGACGGTCGCCACGATGACGTCGCCGATACCGGCGTAGCGCCGGCCGGAGCCGCCGAGGACACGGATGCACAAGATCTCCTTGGCACCCGTGTTGTCGGCGACGCGAAGTCGCGACTCCTGCTGAATCATCTCGCTCCTACTTCGCCTTCTCGATGATCTCCACGACGCGCCAGCGCTTCGTCGCCGACAGCGGCCGGGTCTCCATCAACAAGACCCGGTCACCCACCCCGGCGGCATTCTGCTCGTCGTGCGCCTTCAGCTTGCTGGCACGCCGGATGACCTTGCCGTACATCCGGTGCTTGAAGCGGTCCTCGACGGACACGACCACGGTCTTGTCCATCTTGTCGCTGACCACGCGGCCCTGACGGACCTTGCGGTACCCACGGCCGGGCGTGGCGCTCTGCGCCGCCGACGGCGCGATCTCGCCGGTCGCCGCCGCTTCCGCAGCCGCGGCCGCGGTGTCCAGCACCGGTGTGTCCGAGTTCTCGTTCACGTTGTCTTCCTTGCTCGTCGGGCTCACGAGGCATCACCGGCCGAGGACTTTCCGTCGGTCGATCCTTCGACCACGCTGACGATGCCGAGCTCGCGCTCGCGCATCACCGTGTAGATGCGCGCGATGTCGCGCCGGACGGCCTTGAGCCGGCCGTGACTCTCCAGCTGGCCGGTGGCGCCCTGGAACCGGAGGTTGAACAGGGTCTCCTTGGCCTCGCGCAGCTCCTCGAGGAGCTCGGCGTCCGAGCGTTCGCGCAACGACGCCGCGTCGAGATTCTTCGAACCGATCGCCATTACCCTTCACCTGCCTCGCGTGCGACGATGCGAGCCTTCATCGGCAGCTTGTGGATCGCACGCGTGAGAGCTTCCCGAGCCACGTCCTCGTTCGGGTAGGACAGCTCGAACATCACTCGGCCCGGCTTCACGTTCGCCACCCACCACTCCGGCGAACCCTTACCGGAACCCATGCGGGTCTCGGCCGGCTTCTTCGTCAGCGGGCGGTCCGGGTAGATGTTGATCCACACCTTGCCGCCACGACGGATGTGCCTGGTGATGGCGATACGAGCGGCCTCGATCTGCCGGTTGGTCACGTAGTGACCTTCGACAGCCTGGATACCGTACTCACCGAAGGCCAGCGACGTGCCGCCCTTGGCCAGCCCACGCCGCTTGGGGTGGTGCTGCTTGCGGTACTTGATCTTGCGGGGGATCAGCATGACTCAACCCTCCTGCCCGCTGCCGGTCTCGGTCGTGGCGGGCGCCTCAGGCGCGGGCTGCGCAGGCTGGGTCGCTTCGGCCACAGGTGCCTCGGCAGCCTGCGCCGCTTCGGTGACCTCGGCAGGAGCCTCAGGTGCCGCCGCTGCGGCCTCACTGCGCTCGCCGCCGCCACCGCCGCGGGTCGGCCGGCGGCGCTCCGGACGACGACGTCCCTGCTGCGCGCGAGCCTGAGCAGCCTGCTCGGCCGCCCGCTCCGAACGCGATCCGCTGACGTCGCCCTTGTAGATCCAGACCTTCACGCCGATGCGGCCGAAGGTCGTCCGGGCCTCGTAGAAGCCGTAGTCGACATCGGCACGCAACGTGTGCAGCGGCACGCGGCCCTCGCGGTAGAACTCCGAGCGGCTCATCTCCGCACCGCCCAGGCGGCCCGAGCACTGAATCCGCACACCCTTGGCACCGGCCCGCATGGTGGTCTGCAGCGCCTTACGCATCGCGCGACGGAACGCCACGCGAGCCGAGAGCTGCTCGGCCACGCCCTGGGCGACCAGCTGAGCGTTGATCTCGGGCTGCTTCACCTCGAGGACGTTCATCTGGACCTGCTTGCCCGTCAGCTTCTCGAGCTCCGAGCGCAGCCGGTCCGCGCCGACGCCGCGGCGGCCGATGACGATGCCCGGCCGGGCGGTGTGGATGTCGACACGCACCCGGTCGCGGGTCCGCTCGATGTCCACGTGCGAGATACCCGCGCGCTCCATGCCGTCGGTCATCAGCTTCCGGATCGCGACGTCTTCAGCGATGTAGTCGCGGTAGCGCTGACCCTTCGTGGTGCTGTCGGCGAACCACCGGCTCTTGTGGTCGGTGGAAACGCCGAGCCGGAACCCGTGCGGGTTGATCTTCTGACCCACTAGCGGGTCCCTCCTCTCGAACCGGCCGAGGCACGCTTGCCCGCACCGGCCGGTGTGTCGTCGCTCGCCGACGGCTTCCGGTCGACGACGACCGTGATGTGACACGTCCGCTTGTTGATCCGGCTCGCCCGGCCGTGCGCCCGCGGACGGAACCGCTTCATCGTCGGCCCCTCGTCCACGTACGCCTCGGCGACAGTGAGCGCCTCACGCGGCGTGCCGGTGAGGTCGTCGGCATTGGCGGCCGCGCTCTCGAGCACCTTGCGCACCGGTACCGCAGCGGCCTGCGGGGCGAACCTCAACAGCGCCGACGCCTCGTCGACGTCCATGCCACGGATGAGGTCCACCACACGGCGCGCCTTCGTGGGCGTGACACGGACGAACCGCGCTTGAGCCCTGGCTTCCATCGTTGACTCCTGTAGTTGACTCGTGGTGGACGTCACCGGCGCCGAGCGCGGCGGTCGTCCTTCTCGTGGCCCTTGAACGTTCGCGTGGGGGCGAACTCGCCGAGCTTGTGCCCGACCATCGCCTCGGTGATGAACACCGGGACGTGCTTACGACCGTCGTGCACCGCGATCGTGTGACCGATCATGTCCGGCACGATCATCGAGCGCCGAGACCAGGTCTTGATGACGTTCTTCGTGCCCTTATCGTTCTGCGCCTCGACCTTCTTGGCCAGGTGCTCGTCGATGAAGGGGCCCTTTTTCAGGCTACGCGGCATCTCTACGACTCCTGCACTCAGCGCTTCTTGCCGGTCTTGCGGCGACGGACGATCTGACGGTTGCTCGGCTTGTTCTTCTTGCGGGTGCGGCCCTCAGGCATACCCGCCGGGTTGACCGGGTGCCGACCGCCCGACGTCTTGCCCTCGCCACCACCGTGCGGGTGGTCGACCGGGTTCATCGCCACACCGCGCACCGAGGGCCGCTTGCCCTTCCAGCGCGACCGGCCGGCCTTGCCCCAGTGGATGTTCGAGTGTTCGGAGTTGCCGACCTCGCCCACCGTCGCACGGCAGCGCGCGTCGACGTTGCGGATCTCACCCGAAGGCATCCGCAACTGCGCCCACGTGCCTTCCTTGGCCACCAGCTGGACGCTGGAACCGGCCGAACGCGCGATCTTCGCGCCGCCACCGGGCCGCAGCTCGATCGCGTGCACGACCGTACCGACCGGGATGTTGCGCAGCGGCAGATTGTTGCCGGGCTTGATGTCGGCGCTGGGACCGGCCTCGATGCGCGCACCCTGCCGCAGCCGCGTCGGCGCGAGGATGTAGCGCTTGTCGCCGTCGGCGTAATGCAGCAGCGCGATCCGCGACGTGCGGTTGGGGTCGTACTCGATGTGCGCGACCTTGGCCGGCACGCCGTCCTTGTCCGCACGGCGGAAGTCGATGACCCGGTACTGGCGCTTGTGGCCGCCACCCTGATGCCTGGTCGTGATTCGCCCGGAGCTGTTCCGCCCGCCCTTCTTGGGCAGCGGCCGCACGAGCGACTTCTCCGGCTCGGATCGGGTGATCTCGACGAAGTCGGCGACGCTGGAGCCACGCCGGCCCGGTGTCGTCGGCTTGTACTTTCGGATTGCCATTCGTCGTAACCTCGATACTCGTATCCTCGGCCCTGGCTCAGCCGACCGGGCCGGAGAAGATGTCGATGCGCTGGCCCTCGGCCACGGTCACAATCGCGCGCTTGGTGTCCGGCCGCTTGCCCACACCGAAGCGGGTCCGGCGGCGCTTGCCCTGGCGGTTGTGCGTGTTGACGCCGGTGACCTTGACGTTGAACACCTTCTCGACAGCGATCTTGATCTCGGTCTTGTTCGCATGGGGTGCGACCACGAAGGTGTACTTGTTCTCGTCGAGCAGCCCGTAACTCTTCTCGGACACGACCGGGACGAGCAGGATGTCGCGAGGATCCTTGATGGTGCTCACTTGGTCTCCTCCTCAGCCTTGGCCGTCCGAGCGTGCCCGGCCACGAAAGCGTTCAGAGCGTCCTGGGTGAACACCACGTCGTCGGCGCACAGCACGTCGTACGTGTTGAGCTGGTCGGCGACGATCAGGTGCACCTGCGGCACGTTGCGCAGGCTCTTCACGCTCAGTTCGTCGCCGCGCTCGACCACGACGAGCACGTTCTTGCGCTCGGTCAGGTTCTGCAGCGTGGCCATGGCGGTCTTCGTCGAAGGCGTGTCGCCGTCGACGAAGCGCGCGACCACGTGGACCCGCCCGTGGCGGGCCCGGTCCGACAGCGCCCCGCGCAGCGCGGCGGCCTTCATCTTCTTCGGCGTGCGCTGGGCGTAACTACGCGGCTGCGGGCCGTGCACGATGCCACCGCCGGTGAACTGCGGCGCACGGATCGAGCCCTGCCGGGCGCGGCCGGTGCCCTTCTGCCGATAAGGCTTCGCACCGCCACCCGCGACCTGGCCGCGGGTCTTGGTCGCATGGGTACCCTGCCGGGCCGCCGCCAACTGTGCCACCACGACCTGGTGGATCAGCGGCACGTTCACCTGGACGTCGAAGATCTCGGCCGGCAGTTCGACCGTGCCGTCCGCGGCGCCCTTCGGGTCCAGAACGGAGACGGTACTCATTTCTTCGTCTCTCCCTTCGCCGCCGTGCGGACGAACACCAAGCCACCGTCGGGGCCGGGAACCGCGCCCTTGAGCAGCAGCACGCCCTTCTCGGCGTCAACGGCGTGCACCGACACGTTCATCGTGGTGACGCGCTCGCCGCCCATCCGCCCGGGCAGCTTCTTACCCTTGAACACCCGGCCCGGCGTGGCGGCGCCGCCGATGGCGCCCGGCGAGCGGTGCTTGCCGTGCACACCGT
>Ga0079224_100005493_pt1 | contig 16666 bp, 15 predicted proteins | sample Stecom2015_FD_80414 | JGI IMG/M metagenome (GOLD analysis project Ga0079224, IMG submission 80414) | Agricultural soil microbial communities from Utah to study Nitrogen management - Steer compost 2015 | ecosystem: Environmental > Terrestrial > Soil > Agricultural land | place: USA: Utah... | reverse complement strand
TGAGGCGCCGGGCCTCGCGTCCCTGGCGCGAAGCGAGGAGGGAGCTTGGTGGATCCCAAGTGACCGACGAGCGACAAAGCCAGGGGCGTGAGGAACAAGCCTCAGGCCATCAAAATCACTGCGACGAGGTACTGGAGCCGGACGCAGATTTGCGGCGGCATGTCGATTGCAACTCGTGAACATCCGAGTGCATTATCTGCGCCGCCCGTCCCGCGAATTCCGAGCTGCTCCTTCAGTCGATCGGGCGGATCGGCGAGCATCCCGGCGGCTGCCCGAGGCCACGTTCGCCGATCTCGAGCGGGTCGCGGACGGTGAGCTCGACGCGGCATTCGTGGCCGGTCGCTATCGGGTCGAGCGGATTCTCGGGCACGGCGGAATGGCCTCGGTCTACGCCGCCCACGATCTCGTCACCGATCGCCGGGTGGCGATCAAGGTCCTGTCCGAGGAGTGTTGCACTCGGCCGCCGCAGGTCACCCGGTTCTTGCGAGAGGCGCGGCTCCATGGGCGCATTCATCACCCGAACGTCGTCGAGGTGCTCGACTTCGGCTCGACCAAGGCCGGCGTGATCTATCTGGTGATGGAGCTGCTCGAAGGCGAGGATCTCGGCCGCACGCTCGCGCGCCGCTCGACCCTGCCGTGGCCGCGCGCGCGCGAGCTGATGCTGGAGATTTGCGCCGGGCTCGGAGCCGCTCACCGAGCCGGCGTCATCCACCGCGATCTCAAGCCGTCGAACTGCTTTCGAGTGCTGGTCGGCGGCCGCGAGTCGATTCGACTCGTCGACTTCGGCATCGCGGTGGCGATCGACGAGATCGGGGTCGATCGGCTCACGCTCAACGAACAGATCGTCGGCACGCCCGAGTACATGTCGCCGGAGCAGGCCCGCGGCGAGCGAGTCGACCGCCGCAGCGACATCTATGCCGCCGGGCTGCTGCTCGGCCAGCTGCTGACCGGCTCGCTGCCGTTTCGTGCCGGCACCAGCTCCGCGATGCTCGCCGCGCAGATTTATGAGGTGCCGCCGCGGCTCGGTTCGCTGCTGCCGCCCGCGGTGCAAGTACCCGCCGCCGTCGAGCCCATCTACCAGCGAGCGCTGGCCAAGCAGCCCGACGATCGCTTCGCCGAGGTCGAGGAGCTCGCCGCCGCCCTGCGGGCGATCGAGCCGGGCGGGCCGCTGCTGCTCTCCGGCTCGTACCCGCGAGTCCGTGCGACACCACGGCTCGCGTGCGAGACCGCCACGGTGCCGGCCCAGCCGCCGCGCCAGCGCCCGCCGGTCCGATCCCCGTGGATCTGGGCCGCCGCGGTCGCATTCGCGCTGATGATCGGCGCCATCGGTGCGCTGGCGCTGGCGTCGAGCTTCAGCCCCGATCGACTGCACACAAACTGATCTTTTCGCCTGCAAATCGCCGCCAGCCTCGCCGGGTGTCGGTGGCCACGGATTTTTGTCCTCCGTCGCATTCGGCGGCGTCGGCCTCACGCACATATCCGGCCGAAGGGCCGCCGATCGGGCTCCGGATCAGCCGCTGAAACCAGCCCATCTTCGGCCACGGCCGCCGTCGTTGGTGACCAACCCGGCTGTAAATGGGGCCTGGAGGCCAGCTATCGACCACGCCGCCTCACGCGTGAGTTTGTTCGTGCCAATTTTGGCGCCCACGGCTGTTCCGACACGGTGAGTCGCAATGGCACAGGCCATTCATGCTCTCTTCATGCTCTCGTCGACGGCAGCGGCCGTGTTATTGTCGAGCCGCCATGTATGGCCACGTATTGATCGTCGACGATGATCCTGACACTTGCGAGTTGCTCAGGGCCAACCTCAGCTCCCACGGTCACCAGGCCGAGGCGCGCACCGACGCCCAGTCCGCGCTCGCGGCTCTGGAGTCGCAGCGCTTCGACGCGTTGCTGACCGACATCCACATGACCGGGATGTCCGGCATCGAGCTGTGCACTCGCGTACGCGAGGGCCAGCCCGACGTCCCGGTCATCGTGATGACCGGCCAGGCGAGCATGGAGATGGCCATCTCGGCGCTCCGGGCCGGCGCGCACGACTTCGTGACCAAGCCGATCGACGTGCAGCGGCTGCTGCACCGGCTCGATCGGGCGCTCCGCCACGCCGAGCTCGAGACCGAGGTCAAGCGGCTGCAGCGAGTCCTGCACCGCACCGACGCGACCACGATGATCGGCGAGAGCCCCTCGATCAAGCGCGTGCAGTCGCTGATCGAGCGGGTCGCCGACTCCGACGCGCCGGTGCTCGTGACCGGCGAGAGCGGCGTCGGCAAGGAGCTGGTCGCTCGCGAGCTCCATCGCCAGAGCGCCCGCGCCGAGGGCCCGTTCATCGCGGTCAATTGCGCTGCCATGCCGCCGCAGCTGCTCGAGAGCGAGCTGTTCGGGCATGTCCGCGGTGCCTTCACCGACGCCCGTCGCTCGCGCGAGGGCCTATTTTTGCAAGCCAACCGCGGGACCCTGTTCCTCGACGAGATCGGCGAGCTGCCGATCGAGATGCAGCCCAAGCTGCTGCGCGCGGTTCAGGAGCGGAAGATCCGTCCGGTCGGCGGCGATCAGCTGGTCGAGTACGACGCCCGCATCATCACCGCGACCAACCGCGACCTCGAGGCCGAGGTCGAGGAGCACCGGTTCCGCGAGGACCTCTTCTACCGCATCAACGTCGTCAACATCCACGTGCCGCCGCTGCGCGCACGCGGTACCGACATCCTGCTGCTCGCCCAGTACTTCCTCGAGCGCATCGCCGGCCGTAACGAAAAACCGGTCAAGCGGCTCGGTGCCAACGTCGCCGAGAAGCTGCTGCCCTACGACTGGCCGGGCAACGTCCGCGAGCTCGAGAACTGCATGGAGCGGGCGGTCGCGCTGGCTCGCTACGACGAGGTCACCGTCGCCGACCTGCCCGACAAGATCAGCCGCTACGAGCGTGGCGAGCTGGTGATCGGCGCCGACGATCCCTCGGAGCTACCGACCCTGGCCGAGCTCGAGAGCCGCTACATCCGCAGGGTCCTGCGCGCGGTCAAGGGCAACAAGACCCAGGCCGCGCAGGTGCTGGGTCTGGCCCGCAGGACCCTGTACCGGCGCCTCGATCGCCTCGACGCCGATCCCGAGTCCAGCACGGACGAAGGATGATCTCGAGCCCACGTCCGAGCTCTCGACTGGCACAGGTCCGCGAGGCCGTCGAGCGTCACCGCGAGGAGTTCGCCCTCGTCCACGCCGTCTCCGAGGCCGCCAACGAGTCGACCTGCCTCAGCTCGGTGCTCAGCGAGGTCACGCAGATGATCTGCGAGCACCTGGATTGGCCGATCGGTCACGCGATCAGCATCGTGCCCGACACGCCGCCGACCACCGAGTCGCTCGACGTCTGGTACCTCGCCGATCCGCAGACCCATGGATCGTTTCGCACGGCGACTCGGGCGGCGACCGAGGCGATGATCAATCAGGGCGCGCTCGGGCGACTGTTCGCCGACCTCGGGCCCTACTCGCTCGACGACATCGGCGACTGCCCCGAATTCGTGCGACGCGAGTCGGCCCGTCAGCTCGGTCTCAATCATTATTATGCGATCCCGATCCTCTCGGGCGCCGAGGTCGTCGCCGCGATCGAGTTCCTGGCCGTGCGCCCGAGCGCGCTGGCGCCCGATCGACTCCGGTCGTTGCTCGCCAACATCGGCGCGGCGCTCGGTCGAGTGGCCGAGCGCGAGCTCCGGGAGCGACAGCGACTGCTGTTGATCCGCGCCGAGCTTGCGCGCGAGGAGGCGGTCCAGCGGGCCGCCGAGCTGCAGCGGCTGGCGACCGAGCTGGGCCGCCGCAACCGCGAGCTCGACCAGTTCGCCTACGTCGCCTCCCATGATCTCCGCGCGCCGCTGCGGGGCATCGCCAACCTCGCCGGCTGGATCGCCGAGGATCTCGAGCCGTACTTGACCGACGACGCGCGCCGCTATCTCGAGCTGCTCAAGAGTCGCGTCAACCGCATGGAGGCGCTAATCAGCGGGCTGCTCGAGTACTCACGAGCCGGGCGTCGCGCCGCGCCGGACGAGCAGATCGACGCGACCTCGCTGGTCCGTGAAATCACCGATCTGCTCGACGCGGGCAAGCAGATCGAGTGGCACATCGGTACCCTGCCGTCGGTTCGGGGCCCGCGGGTCCTGCTTCGTCAGGTGTTTCAAAATCTGCTGTCCAACGCCGCCAAGTACAGCACCGTGCCGCGTCCGCGGGTCGATGTCGGTGCCGACCGCGACCGCGACGGCAGCTGGCGGTTCTTCGTCCGCGACAACGGCCCCGGTATCGCCGCCTGCTATCAGTCGCGCATTTGGGAGATCTTTCAGACCTTGCAGCCCCGCGACGACGTCGAGAGCACCGGGATCGGGCTGTCGCTGGTCCGCAAGATCGTCGAGCAGCGCGGCGGCGAGGTCGGCGTCGATTCGAGGCCCGGCGAGGGTGCCTGCTTCTTCTTTACCTGGCCTGATTCAAGGCCTGATTCAGGGCCTGAGCCCGGCCACGAGCTCGAGCCGTCTCTGCTCCTGGCCGACCACGAGAGGGGCTCGCGGTGAAGGTTGGGTGCGCCGACTCGCTGCTCTCGATCCTGCTCGTCGACGACGACATCGTCGACGTCGAGAACGTCCGCCGGGAATTTCGCAGGATCGATCTGGACCTGGATATCACCGTCGCGCGCGACGGCCAGCAAGCCCTCGACCTGCTCAGCTCCGGTCAAATCCCGGTTGAAAATTTGGTGATCCTCCTCGACCTCAACATGCCGCGGATGAACGGAATCGAATTTCTCCGCGCGTTGCGAGACAATCGGGCCTACGATCCGGTCCCGATCGTGGTGCTGACCACCTCCGACGCCGAGCCCGACCGAGTCAGCGCCTGCGATCTCAACGTCTCGGGTTACATGCTCAAGCCGATCACCTTCGACGACTTCGTCATCACCCTCGACGCGGCCGAGACCTACCGGCAGCTGCGACAATGATCATGAGCGCCACCCCCACGTCCCCGGAGCCGATTCGGCTGATCCTCATCGACGACGATGCGGTCGACCGCGCCGCCGTCACGCGAGCGCTCGCGCAGGCGGCCGGCAAGTACGAGATCGAGGAGTTCGACTCGGGCGAGGCCGGCCTGGCCCGAATCACCTCCGGGTCGGTCGACTGCGTGCTGCTCGACTACTCGCTACCCGGCGTCGACGGCTTCGAGATCCTCGGGCGGCTGCAGGACGCCGAGCTCGACGTGCCCATCATCATGCTGACCGGCATCGGCGACGAGGAGCTGGTCATCGAGTCGCTGCGTCGAGGCGCCTACGATTACCTGTCCAAGGCCAAGCTCGAGCCCGACGTGCTGGCCTCGAAGATCCGCGTGGTTCGACGGCTGCACGAGGCCAGCATCCGGACCCGCGCGGCCGAAGCCGAGCTGCGCGAGTCAGTCGATCAGCTGCGTCGGGCCGTCGCCGCTCGTGACAGCGTGCTCGCGGTCGTGTCCCACGATCTCCGCGGCCCGCTCAACAACATCGAGCTGGCGATGGGCCTGCTCGAAGAGAACGTCTCGCCGCAGCAGCGGGCGCTGGCGATCGCCAGCGTCCACCGGGCGATCGCCCGCGCCGATCGTCTGATCAGCGATCTGCTCGACGTCGCGCGGCTCAGCGGCGGCGCGATCGAGCTGGTGGTCGAGCCCGTCGACCCCGCCCAGGTCGTCGAAACCGCGGTCTCCGACGTACAGCCGGCCGTCCAGCAGCAGGGGCTGACGGTCGTCGTCGACCTCGCCGACGACCTCGCGCCGATCCTGGCCGACCGTCATCGAGTGATTCAGATCCTCGACAACCTGCTGCGTAACGCGATCAAGTACGGATCGCGCGGCGGCGAGGTCACCGTCCAGGTCCGGCGCGGCGAGACCGTCGTCGAATTCTCCGTGCGCGATCGCGGGCCGGGGCTCGACGCCGAGACCCAGGCCCACGTGTTCGATTGGTTCTGGCGGGCCACGAAGGAGCGCAAGACCGCCAGCGGCTCCGGCCTCGGCCTCGCGATCGCGCAGGGCCTGGTCCACAGCCACGGCGGCGAGATTGGCGTCGAATCGACGCCTGGTCTGGGAGCGCGGTTTTACTTCACGATCCCGCTGGCGCCGTGAGATCGCCGGATGCGCTGTGGAACGAGTCGTGCATTTTCGCCGACCGTGACCACCGCCACTGTCAGCGTCATCCTCGACCACGTCGCCCACGCCCTCGAGGGGCTGATGCGCCGCTATCAGGCCCTGGCGCAGGAGTGCAGAGACGTCGACTCGGGCAGGGCCGAGCTCGCCGCGTTCCTCGGCGCCCGTGAGCAGGAGACGGTCGAGGCGCTCGAGCGCTACCGCAGCGACGCGCACTCGATCGCGCTCGACACTCACGTGCGGTTCGGCTCCGGCTTTCCGTATTCCTCCGACGATCTGCAGCTACCCGGGCACGCGACCATCGACGAGCTGATCGACCTCGCCCGACGCACCGACACCCTGGTCGAGCAGCTCAGCGAGCGCATTCAGGTCTACGCGGCGTCGCGTCAGCTCGCCGAGATCCTCGACGCGCTCGAGGAGCTGGTCGGCGCCCGCCGTCGGCAGCTGGCCGCGGTCCTGCACGAGCTCGAGCGCTATCAACCGAGCCCCAAGCACGGCCATCGAGAGCGCTGAGGCGAGTCGACGAGCGCGGCGGTCGGCGCTCAGCTGGCGACCGAGGTGGCGCCGTCGCGCTCGAGGATTCGCTCGGCGATCTCGGCCTTGCTCTGATCCTCGGCCCGGACGCCGAGGACGATGTGTCCGTCCTTGCTCTGCCCCTCGACCAGCTTGGCCTCGTGCTCGTCGAAGCCCAGACCCGCGAGGCCACCGATCAGCCAGCCGAGCAGCCCGCCCGCGCCCGCGCCCGCGAATGCGGCGATGATCGAGCTCCCCGCCATCGGCTCGAGCCCGCCGATCACGACCCCCGACGCCGCCGAGATGCCGGCCGCCAGCGCGCCGGCCAGGCCGCCGATCACCCCGCCCAGCGCCGCGCCCTCGGGAAATTTGTGCTTCGCGTCAATTGCAAAGTGGCGACCGCGAGATCGATCAGCCACCAACACCGCGACCTCGCTGGTCCCGAAGCCCTGCGCAAACAGGTGATCGAGGGCGGCCTCGGCGTTGGTGCTGCTGTCGAAAGTAGCGATGACGTTATATTGTGCCTCCATCGTCCGGGCTGCTTATCACGATATTCGGATTTGACTACGCGCGGGCTTCAGCCAGTCTGACTCAATGCCAAAGCAGTCACTGTCAATCGCAGTCACCGCCGCCGCGGCGCTCGGATTGTTCGCCTGTGAGCGCGACCGGACCGACACCGCCGCGGAACGAGATACCACCGTCGACGATACCCGAACGCGGACCGAGGCCGGCGAAGGTCTCAGCCCCGAGATGCAGCGGCGCCTCGACACCGCCCAGCAGCGCTACGACAAGCTCGAGCGCAAAGCGTCCGACGCGAGGCGTGACCTCGAAGCCCGTGGCGTCGAGCTCCGCTCCGAGCTCGACGCCGACGTCCAGCGAGCGAGGGAAAACGCCAAGGCCAAGCTCGACGAGGCCCGCCGGGCGACCGCCAAGAATGCCCAGCGCGCGCTCGATGAGCTCGACGCTGCGCTCGCCGATCTCGACAAGCGACTCGGCGAACACGACAAGAGCTGAACCGAAGCGAAGCGGAGGTCTAAATCCGAACAGTCCGAAGGACGCCCGCGCAGCGGGCCGGACGCGAAGCGGGCGGGTTCGGATTGAATCGGTGGGGCACGGCACTTGCTGGAGAGGAGCGACATGACCGGTTCGACATCCAAGCCAATGAACATCACGCTGTGGGTCGTCTCCGGCCTGCTGGCCGTGCTATTCGCGGTCTCCGGAGCCGCCAAATTCATCGGCATGATGAACGATGAATTTCTCGCGTGGGGCTATACCGCCGGATTCGCCGTGATGGTCGGAATCGCGGAGATCCTCGGCGCGGTCGGCCTGCTGGTCAAGCGCACCGCCGGCTGGGCGGCGCTGGGGCTGATGGTGATCATGCTCGGAGCGATCTGGACCCACGTGACTCACCGGGAGTATGTCGCGATGATCTCCCCGCTCGTGGCATTCGCGGTGCTGGGATTCGTCGTCTGGGGCCGCGGTCTGACCTGGGAGACCCGGCCCGCCCACGAGCCCGCGCAGATCTGACTCGCCCCTGCGGCTCGGAAACTCGATCTCCGGCGGCGGCTGGGCCGGACTCGGATCGGTTGGAAATCGAATCGGCTCGGGCTCGCTGGGCGGGCCGATCGGATCCGGCTCGTCGGGCGGGCCGATCGGCTCCGGCTCGTCGGGCGGGCCGATCGGCTCCGGCTCGTTGGGCGGCGGCAGCTCCTCGGGCACTTCGTCCGGTGGTCGGGGCTCGTCGGGCTGCGGTTCGCGAGGCTCTGGCATCACTCCAGGTTGACACCAATCGCGAGCCGACGAGCGCGCCACGATTGCGGCCCACGATTATGACGACCAGGCTCGTGCCATGCGAGCGGCCAACCGAACCCGGTCGTGCCCGGTTGACACGCCCGGCCAAAAAGTTCGGGACCGAAATGCTCGGCATGCGCCTTGCTATCCACGAGTGTACGGATGGCCAAGGCCGAACAACCCAGCGAGCCCGCGGGCGCTCCACCGAACCGGCCGTTCTCCAGCGGCGGCATCAGCCTCGGCAGGCTGTTCGGCGTCGGCGTGCGAATCGACTGGAGCTTGCTGATCATCTTTGCGCTGATCGTCTTTCAGCTCGGCGCCGCTGTGTTCCCGACCTGGCACCCCGAGTGGACCGGCGCGCTGACCTGGACGATGGCGCTGGCGGCCGCGGTGCTGTTCTTCGCGTCGATCCTGGCGCACGAGCTCTCGCACGCCCTGGTCGCGCGGGCGCAGGGCATCCCGGTTCGCCGGATCACGCTGTTCTTGTTCGGCGGTCTGACCCAGCTCGAGGCCGAGCCCGCGTCGCCGAAGGCCGAATTCTGGATGGCGGTGGTCGGCCCGATCGTCAGCGTGGTGATCGGCCTCGCCGCCAGCTTCGGCGGCGCCGCGCTGGTCGGCGCGCCCCTGCAAGCTGCGGTCGACACCGCCGATCCCGAGGCCATGCAGTCGGCGTTCGCGGCCGCCGGACCCTTCGCTACGCTGCTGCTGTGGCTCGGGCCCATCAACCTGCTGCTCGGGATCTTCAACATCATCCCCGGCTTCCCGCTCGACGGCGGCCGGGTGCTGCGCTCGATCATCTGGGCGATCACCGGCAACCTGCGCAAGGCGACCCGCTGGGCCTCGCTGGTCGGACAGCTGTTCGCCTGGACCTTGATGGCCTTCGGCGTGCTGAACTTCTTCGCCGGCGCCTGGACCTCCGGGCTGTGGCTGCTGCTGATCGGCTGGTTCCTCAACAACGCCGCGCGGATGAGCTATCAGCACCTGCTGATCCGCCAGGCGCTCGAGAACGTGCCGATCACCCGGGTCATGCGCTCGGCCTTCACCACGCTCCCGCCGAGCATGACCGTGGAGCAGTTCGTCCACGACCACGCGCTGGCCAGCGATCAGCAGGCGTTTCCGATCCAGGTCGACGACGCGCTGCTCGGGACCGTCGGCGTCGAACAGATTCGCAATGTCGCGAGGGAGGCGTGGCCGACCACCACCATCGAACAGATCATGGTTCCGCGGGCGCAGCTGCCGACCCTCCCGCCCGACGCCGGCGCCGAGCGGGCGCTCGTCGAATTGGCGCGCAGTGACGTCAATCAACTTGCGGTCATTGACGGCCGCAAGCTGCTGGGTCTGGTGCGCCGCGAAGATCTCGTGCGATGGTTGGATATACACGAATGGATGACGGCGGCCGAAGGCTGAGCCGTGTAATTGGCACCTGACATAAGGAGCGCATGAACATGTCCCCCAATCGGATCCGCCGGATCGTCAACGCCAGCCTCTGGCTGGCCGCGCTCACCTCCGCGTCGGTATTCCTGGTCGCCGCGGTCGCCAAGCTCGCCGGCACCATGGATGAGCAATTCGCAGCCTGGGGCTATGGTGGCCGCTTTGCGCTGCTGATCGGGCTGCTCGAATTGGCCGGCGCGCTCGGGCTCTTGTTGCCACGGACCGCCGGCTGGGCGGCGCTGGGGCTGAGCGTGCTGATGCTCGGAGCGATCGGCACCGAGGTCGCCCACGGCGATCCAGTCGCCGCGCTGCTGCCCGCCGGAATGCTCGGGTTGCTCTCGCTGGTGCTCTGGGGTCGCGGTCTGGTGATGGAGCCCACCACTCGCGGCCACGTGGTTGCGACCAAGAACCCGTGAATTCGTCGATCACCGATGGCGGTGATCTGTGGGTTCCGGACCCACGCTCGGCACGAGTTTTGCGTGGTTTGCCGGCCGAGCGATGGACGTGTATTCGCGAGGATCCTCCGCCGTGCCCGGCCCCCGCCCTGGTGACACGGTCTTGGGGTGTTTTCGCCTGGAACGACAGATCGGCGCCGGCTCGTTTGCCACGGCTTATCTCGCCGAGCAGCTCGGCACCGAGCGTCGTGCAGTCGTCAAGCTCCCCCATCCCCACTTGCTACGAGGTCCGCACGGCGCCGAGCTTCGCCGACGATTCGACGCCGAGGCCAAGGCCGCGACCCGGGCCGATCACCCGAACCTGGTCACCGTATACATCGTCGGTGAGACCCAGTACGGAGTGCCGGCGATCGCGATGGAGTACATCGCGGGCGAGAGCCTCCACGATCGTCTGGTTCGCGCCGCGCCGCTGCCGGACGAGCAGCTGATCGCCGTCGGCAGTCAGCTCGCCGACGCGCTGGCCACCTTGCACGCGGCCGGAATCGTGCATCGCGATCTGTCGCCCGGAAATGTGTTGATCTCCGACGGCGCCGACGGTGGGGTTTGGGTCAAGCTGCTCGATTTCGGCGTCGCCAAGCTGCTCGACGCGCCCTCACGGACCTTCGGGCCGATGGGCACCCCCGGCTATCTCGCGCCCGAGCAGCTGCTCGGCAGCGTGACCCCGCGGGCCGACGTGTTCAGCCTCGGCGCGCTGCTGTGGTGGGCGATCACCGGACGCGAGCGCGAGGACGACTACGGCAACGGTTCGCTGCGAGAGAGCCTCGGTCGCCAGTTTGGCCCGGATCCCCGCAGCCAGCGAAGCGACGCCGCGCCCGAGCTGGCCGAGCTGATCTCGCGGGCGCTGATCCCCGACCCGCGACTGCGACCGACGATGGCCGAATTTCTGCGGGCCTGGCAGGCCGCGGCCGAGCGTCGAGTGGCGACCACGCCGGACGCTCGCGGCACGATCATGTCGTCGGCCGCACCGACCACCGCGCCCGGCTTTCGTGACGCTCGGGTGGCGGTGATCCTGCGCAACCCGGTCGTGCGCGCGCAGGTGTCGAGCTACCTGCGAGATCGCGGCGGCGACGTCGTCCACCCGAGCCCGCGCGAGCTCGGTCGCGCGAGCCCGGGCGAGTTCGAGGTCGCGATCCTCGACGATGAGCTGCCGGAGATCGGCACCGCGAACCTGGTCGCCCACCTGTGCAATTGCTATCCCGAGCTGAACGTCATCGTCGTGGGATTCGACGATCGTCGGCGCGGCGAGTGGCTGGCCGTCGGCGCCCGAGCGTTCGCGCGGATGCCCGACGAGCTCGACGTGCTCGGTCGCTGGCTCGAGCTCGGCGCCGAGACCCTCGCCGACGGCCACGCGCCCAGGCTGCGACGATCGCTGATCGAGCGAATGCTGGCCACCGCGCCGCAGCAGCTCGCCGCCAGCCTCGAGGCGTTCATCGGCTGCGTGCCGGAGTGGCTCGCCCGGATCGAGCGCGAGCTCGGACGGCCGAATCGGGTCCCGACCCGCGCGTGTCGAGAGCTGATCGTCGGCGCCGAGTCGGTCGGCGCCAGCGAGCTCGCAGCGCTCGCCCGGGCCACCCGCGAGGTCGTCGCCGCCGGCGATCTCGAGTCCGCGCGAGTGTCCCTGCGGGCCATCGAGCGCGAATATCTCGACGTCTTCCAGGAGGCATTTTCGCTGCTGAACCGCATCCAACAGAGGGGAGCCTGCTGATGAAGCCCGTCGACGCATTGTCCACGATCGAGCTCGATTGTCGCGCCCAGCAATGTCCGGTCCCGGTCCTGCGCCTGGCCAGGGCGGCGGGCGAGGTCGGCGACGGCGGCGTGGTGCTGATTCGGGCCGACGATCCGGCGTTCCCCAGGGACCTGCGCGCCTGGGCTCGCTCGGCCGGATCGCGAATCGTGCGATTCGACGATCGCGGCGGCTATTACGAAGCCACCGTTCGGGTGGGCGGCGAAGGCTCCGAGATCGACGACCTCGACGATTTCACGATCTCGCCGACCACGCCCCGCCAGACCTTCGATCTGCGCGGGCAGCCCTCGACCGATCTGCTCGACATCGTCGCCCGGGCCTGCGCCCTGGCCGAGCCGGGCGCCGTGATTGCCACGATCGTCGACGACCCGACCTTCGCCGAGCGCCTGCGACATTGGTCGCACGCCACCGACGTCACATTGTTGTCCGTCGAGCCCCGCGGCTCGACCACCCAGGTCGTGATTCGCGTCGAGCCGCCGACCCCCGCCGGAGAGTCACTCGCGCTGGCCAGGCCCGCGCCGACCGTCAAACCCGAGACCGAGCGCTGCACCTTGTTGGTCCTGCACAACGATCACGAGGCGCTGCTCGCCGCCCTGCTGATCGCCAACGGGGCCGCCGCCGCCGGCATGGACACCACCGTGTTCTTCACCTTCTGGGGTCTCACTCTGCTGCGCGCCCCTCGACCCGACGGCAGCGAGCCCGAGCCCCCGATCGGCTTCATGCAGAAGCTGATGAAGTGGATGATGCCCAGCGGCCCCGCCCGTCAACCGCTCGGCAAGATGAACTTCGCCGGCCTCGGCAAGGGCATGCTCGCGACCATCATGCGCCGCCAGCAGATCATGTCGTTGCCCGAGCTGATGGACAACGCCCAGCAGCTCGGCGTCCGGTTCACCGCCTGCACGATGAGCATGTCGGTCATGGGCATCGCCCCCCGCGACCTCCACCCCTACCCCAACCTCGACTACGGCGGCGTCGCCAGCTTCGTCGAGGACGCCCGCCAGTCGGCGATCAACCTGGTCTTCTGACCCAATCGAGCGTTGCCTCACAGCGAAGGAGGCGCGCCTGGCCGAGAGACCTTGACGGGCGCGAAGCGCTGGGCTAGACCGCTGCTCCCGCGAAACCGACGGACATTCCGGCATAGCTCAGTTGGTAGAGCAGTCGGCTGTTAACCGACTTGTCGTAGGTTCGAGTCCTACTGCCGGAGCTCTTGAGATCTGCAAGCTAGGGGCCCTTAAACTTCGGTTTTGGGGCCTTTAGTAATTTGGCCGAATTTGGGATCTGGATGAATCATCCAGATTTTTCCTGCGCCTCGTCCGCAAAGTGCTGTGAATGGGTGCGCAAGAGGGTGTCCGCTGTCGAATTCAAATCTGGATGATCATCCAGATTTTTCGAGGCTAGGCGAGTCCGCCTTCGGCCAGGCGGTCGAAGATGCCCGGCGTCAGCTCGGGCGCGTGGTGGGCGTAGCGCATCGTGGTTTGGATGTCGGCGTGGCCGAGCTGGCGCGAGACCACCGACAGCGGGACGCCAGCCGCGACCGCTTGGGTCGCGAAGGTGTGCCGCAGCATGTGGACTCCGACGTTGCGCTCGATCCCCGCCACCTCACCGGCGCGCTGGACTGCATTGAACACGTCCTTGGGCGACCAGAACTCCCCGCCGCGAGCCGGTGGCTCGTGGCGGTGGGGCGCTCGGTAGCCCGGTGGTTTGCAGAACACGAGCTCGTCCCGCTCGAGGCCCGCGACACGCTTCTGCAGCACCGCGACCGCGTCGGGCGGGAGCTGGACCGTCCGGGCCTTGCCGCCCTTGGGCAGCGTGACCTCGTCGGCCTGCGTGCGCTGACGGCTGACCCGGAGGCGGGCCCGCTCGAGATTGAGATCGCCGACCCGAAGCTCGCGCAGCTCGCCGAGCCGCAGACCCGTGCGGACCGCCACCAGGATCAGATCCCGGAACAGCGGCTCCGCGGCCTCGATCAGCGCGTGGGTCTCCTTGCGGGTGAGGTACTCCTCGATCGTGCGCTTGCGGGGCAGCTGGATCTCCGGGATCCGGTCGATCAGCTCCCAACGGTGCGCCACCTTCAGCATGCGGCGAAGCAGGCCGAGGTGGTTGGCGATCGTCGAGTTCGACAGCGGCTTGCCGGTTCGCTTGCTCCGCTCGCTGGCCTTCTTGCACACGTAGGCGTCGACCTCCTTCGCACCGATCTTCTTGAGCTCGAGCTTGCCGAAGAATCGGAGCAGGTGTTGGTCGATGATGCACTGCTTGTGGGTGAGCTCGCCCGCCGAGTTAGCCCCGCGCCGGCTCGCGGCCGGTGACTTGCAGTAGGCCAAGAAGCGCGGGACGAACTCGCCGAAGGTCAGGTTGGCGTCGTCGTCTTTGCTCGTGTTCGTGGTCGTGGGTTGGTCGTGGATGGTGGTCGGGGTGCTGGCCTCCGGTTCGCCCGGCAGCTCGGCGTCACTCAGCTCCCGAAGGAGCTCGTGCGCCCAGCGCTGGGTCTCGGCTACGGATTGGTACGGGGATGCCCGTCGGACCCGATGACGACGGCCGTCGGCGCCTGTCCAAAACAGGTTCGCCTCGAGTCCGCCGACGCCTTGGGTCCGTGGTTTCACGGTGATCTTCACGTCGCGTTTCGCTTTCTGCGGTGCGACGCTTCCTTCCGGTGGGGATTGTGCCAGACCCGACGGATGGGTGGGGGATGGTTGTTCCCGGGACCGTAGCCACGCGGCGATCGAGGTTTGGCGGAAGCGCCAGCCGTCGTCGAAGCGGACGGCGCCGGGGATCTCGCCTGCGCGGGCGCGGCGGTAGACCCAGTCACGGCTGCGGCGGAGCATGGCCGCGAGCTCGCTGGCGGTCAGGAGGTGCTCGTCGGCCTCCATCGAGCTCCTGGGCGTGACAGCACCATGGGCTCATTGTGGGGGATGTTCTCGGGGCTCGGAACGGCCGGCAGTCGGGGTAGAAGGCCCGTCTGTGGTCCAGCAACTCGACTCGAGTTGGGTATAACCACATTTCAAGCGTGTCTGAATCCCGCAGTGGGAGTAACACAAGACAGGTGCTCACTCCCTCGGTTTGCCGGGCTCAAAAGCTCGGGTCGTGACCTCTGGGCAGATCGAGATCTTCGGTTCAGGACCAGTCGCGTCAATTGTAAAGACATACCCTGCATTTCGGAGTTTCTCGGCGGCCTCTGCCAGTCGCGCGACCGCCTCTGCTTTGGCTTGCATAGCCTGCGCGTGAAGTAGGCTAATCTCTGCCTCGGTCTTGAGATTCTGCAATCGCGGCTGCGCGGCGAGGTTTTTTGGCACATGCTCTGCCTCATCAAGCGCTTCGCGCGCCGAGCCGAAAAGCCGGTGTGCAACGAACCGTAGGAATTGTCGGAGTCGCCAAGATCCTCCTGGGGCGTTCTGCAACTCCCACTCCACATGTTCGAGCGGCGCCCCATCGGCGTCCGTTGATTTCGGGTCTTCTTTCACCTCGCTTGCACCTCTGTGCCGTGAAGTTCGCCACCGCCCTCTGTTTTGTACACGTCCGCCAGCGCGGCGAGAAACCTATCGAAGGCGGGACGGTCCTCCTTGCGAAGATCTGCGACCACCCGTAGCGGTATATGGCTGAGTTGGCCATAACCAAGTGCTTTATATGCATTCTGGAGAGCCTCAACAAACTCCGCTACCAGCGGAACATCCCCGGCGCCCACTTTTGCATCAATCACAACGTGACTAGCCGTTTCATGCTGCTCGACCCACCGAGACAGCAGCTTGAAGTTTGGCAAGGACATGACCCGCTGCTGCGTCGATAACGACCCGAATCGCATACGAGCGTGTGAGATCAACGCTAACCGCCGAGGACGAAGGAGACGTTTCTCTGCCAGGGCTTTTCGGACTCGCGATTGGTAGATGCGAACTCGCCTGCGATCATCAAGCCCCCATCGCTCGGCAATCTCCTCGTGATGAAACCCGAGGACATCATCCACAAACACACCAGCCTCCAACTCAGAAAGGCCGCCGAGCACCCATTTTACTTCGACCCACAACTCCTGATCAGGTATCAAATAGCCAGCGCCACCGCTGACGCGACCGCGCTCAACAACCCTGTACTCGGCGACACCACGTTTGTGACGTTTAGCTCGCCCCATCCACATCCAAATTCGGCGCCAAAGCGCGGACCTTAGAACCCGGAAATAAACTCGTCCGTGCCTACGGTCACTATAAGCATAGAGCTGTCCGTCGACCAGGCGACGCGCGAGGTCAACGAAAGCATCCTGCACAAAATCCTCCGCCAGATCCTCCGGAGCACGAAACACATCGATCGCCGGCGCCAGCAAGCGCGAATAGTATTTTTTGAACGCACGATCAAGTGTCGTAGCGTTTTCCTGAGATATCGGCTCGAAGTCATTGTCCTTGCCAGGTCGCATTTGCTTGCATCCGGGAGTACATGGCCGACTTGTTAGGCGGTGGTCTTGACCGTAGCAACAAGCTTCTCGACTCGCGCAACAAGCATCGGAGCTGCATACACATATTCCAGCACTGCCCTGCACAACGCCTCAAGTACGGGAACCTCTTCATCAGTAAGTGTGCCAAGATTCGCATGCGCCCCTACGTTGCGGAGCTGCCTAAGTTTATGA
>Ga0079224_100005492_pt1 | contig 16666 bp, 14 predicted proteins | sample Stecom2015_FD_80414 | JGI IMG/M metagenome (GOLD analysis project Ga0079224, IMG submission 80414) | Agricultural soil microbial communities from Utah to study Nitrogen management - Steer compost 2015 | ecosystem: Environmental > Terrestrial > Soil > Agricultural land | place: USA: Utah... | reverse complement strand
GGTGCTCAGCGGCGGCGCGGCCGGCGGCGGCGAGGACAGCGACGCGGGGGCGTGCGGCGCGGCCGGCGGCGGCGGCGCGCCGTGCGAGGCCATCGGCGGCGGCCCGCCGTGCGAGGCCATCGGCGGCGGCCCGCCGTGCGAGGCCATGGGCGGCGGCTCCGGCGCGCCCCCCATGCCGGCCGGCGGCATCATCGGCCGCGGCGGCTCCGGCCTGTGGCCCGGCGGGATCATCTCGGGGCCGGGGGTCGCGCCCATCATGGCGTCGTGGCCCATGGGCGGCGGGAGCGGCGCCGGCTGCGGCGCCTCGTGGCCGCCGCGCGCCGCGTCGGAGGTGCGCCCGCCGCTCTCCTCCACGCCGAGGATGAAGTCGCCGATGTAGATCTTGTCGGTCTCCTTCACCACCAGCGGGCTGGTGATCTTGCGGCCGTTGACGTAGGTGCCGTTGGTGCTCTTGAGGTCGACGATGATGAACTTGCCGTCCTTGAGGACGATGCGGGCGTGGCGCTTGGAGACGTTGCCCTTCGGCAGGATGACGTCGTTGCCCTGCACGCGGCCGATGGTGATCTCCGCCTTGTCGAAGTCGAGCCGGCGCTGCTCGCCGCCTTTTTCGGTGACTGTGATCGAGAACATGTAGGCACTCTCCAGGACCGGAAGCGCCACCCCTCCGGCACCACCAGACGCTTTGCTAGGCCACCTCGGGCGCGCTGGAAACGCGCTCAAACCTTACTAATTCTCGTGCATTCTGGTCAAGCAATGGGCCGCCCTGCCGCACCGCGGAGCTACAGGCGCGTGCCGGCCGGGGCGCGAGGCCCGGCCGGACGGGGTTCCGCGGCATCTCCGCCGAGATCGTCGAGCCACGCGCGGAGCGGGCCGCCCCAGATGGCGGCGATGCCGATCACGGCGAGCGCCGCGATGGCGAGCGCGATCACCCACTCCTGCCAGCGGGAGGCTCCCGGCACGGCACCACGATAGCACCAACCGGCAGGTCGTGCTCGGTGGGCGTGGTGCCCACCTGACCTCCCGCCCGCCTCATGGCGCGCTCCTGAATGGCCGGTGGAAATGGCCGTCGAAGCCGGGCAACATGGCCGCCATGCTCCGCCGTCCTCCCGCCCTCTCCCTCGCCGGGCTCCTGGCGCTGGCGGCGGCCGGCGCGCTCGCCGCGCCCCGCGCCGCCGAGGCCAGGCCCAGGAAGGAGACCTACATCTTCCTGGTCTCCCGGGTCGACCTCACCAAGGGGGTGCCCAAGGAGATCTCCGCCCAGGTCGCCACCCGGCTGCGCTCGGCGATCGAGGCCCACAAGGAGCTGTCGCACACCATCCCGGAGGGCGCGCCGGATCCGGAGGCTGCCCCGGAGAAGTTCAAGAAGTACCTGAGGGCGCGCAACCAGCGCGCCTACAAGATGAACGTCGAGATCCGGGAGTACAGCCAGGAGATCGAGCCCTCGCCCAAGCCGAACACGCAGCTCGTGGTGGTGCGGGTCAGCCTGCGCCTGTTCGCCGAGACCTACCCCGGCCGCAGCATGGCGATCCACGGCGACGGCTCGGCGACGGTGAAGATCGAGGTCGGCTCGAAGGTGCGCGAGGCCGACCGCAAGGAGGCCAACAGCGCCGCCCTCGACGAGGCGGTCGCCCGCGCCATGGAGGAGGTCATCGTCAAGCTGCGCGAGCCGCCTCCCTCGAAGAAGAAGAAGCGCCGAAAGAAGTAGCGGCCCGGGCGGCCCGGCGGGCCGGACCGGGCCGGCGCCCACCTCCTGACGTCCGCGGCTTCGCGATCGGGATCTACCCGGGCGATCGCGGGGCCGCGCTCCGGCGGCTGGGCGAGGTCGCCGCGCTGGGCGCGACCTGGGTCGCGCTGGTGGTGAGCTGGGAGCAGGAGGACGTGCACGCGATCCGCATCGCGCGCTCGGCGCGGGTGAGCGTGCCGGACCGCGAGGTGCTCGCCGCCGTGCGCCGCGCCCGCCAGCTTGGCCTGCGCGTGCTCCTGTTCCCCATCCTGACCGTGCGCCGCACCCGCCCCGGCCAGTGGCGCGGCGCGCTCCGCCCGCGCGAGGTCGGCGCCTGGTGGCTGTCGTACGAGCGGTTCGTCCTGCACCACGCCGCTCTGGCGGCCCGCGGCGGCGCCGAGGCGCTCCTGGTCGGCAGCGAGCTCGGCTTCAGCGAGGGCTGGCGCGACCGCTGGTACCACCTCCTGTCGCGGGTGGAGCGGGTCTACCCGGGCGATCTGGTCTACAGCGCCAACTGGGATCACTACCGGCACGTGAGCTTCCTGGCGCGCCTCGACCACCTCGGGGTGTCGGCCTACTTCCCGCTGACCGGCGAGGCCGACGCGAGCGAGGCGGAGCTGGCGCGCGCCTGGCGCCGCCACCGCGCCGAGCTGGCCCGCTTCGCCCGCGAGCGCGGGATCTCGCTGTGGCTCACCGAGGTCGGCTACCAGAGCCGCGACGGCGCCGCGGTGCGCCCGTGGGATCACACCGCGCCGGGCGCGGTGGATCTCGAGGAGCAGCGGCGCGCGCTGGCCGCGCTGCGCGGCGCCTGGGAGGCCGCGCCGGCCGGCGAGCCGGCCATCGGCCTGTTCATCTGGAACTGGTGGGGCGACGGCGGCCCGCGCGACCGCGACTACACGCCGCGCGGCAAGCCGGCCGCCGCCCTGCTGCGCGCCTGGTTCCGCGGCGGGGCGACTACTTCGCCGCCGCCGGCTGGATCGAGTCGATGAGGGCGACGAAGTCGGCGCGCGCCGCGCTGACCGTCTTCGCGGGGCCGACCAGCTTGAAGTAGTAGGGCCCGCCGGAGGTCTCGACGATGGCGCCGAGCATCGCGTGGTCCGGCTTGTCGTGCTTCTCCGGCGCGCCCGGGCGCATGGCGGCGACGTAGCGCCCCTCGACCGCGGTCATGGTGACCTGCATGCCGGCGACCTCCTTCTTGCTGGTCTTCGGGGTCACCTTGCCGCCGCCGTCGGCCTGGAACTGATCGTGCCAGCGGGCGAGGTTGTCCTCGACCGAGCCGGCGCCGCCGGAGCCGAAGAAGTAGATGACCAGCTCCGCCTCGCCCGCCTCGCCCGGGATGGCGAACTGGCCGGCGCGCATCGAGCTCGTGGTCGGCTTCTCCTGCCAGCCCTGGGGCGGGGCGAAGGTGACCGGGCCGAGCACCGCCCTGCCCTCGGCGGTCTTCTCCAGCACGCCGCCGCCGCCGCCGCGCATCGCCATGTCGCCGTGCGGGTTGCCCGTGGCGCCGCCGTGCGGGCTTGCCATCGCGCCGCCGTGCGGGTCGCCCGGCGTCGGCGCCACCTGGTCCGGCTGGACGCCCTCGACCTTCTCACCGACCGGCGCGCCCGCCTTCTCGGCGTCGCCGTCCTTCTTGCAGCCGCCGGCCGGCGCGAGCGCCGCCGCGGCGACCAGCGAGATCAGTACACGACCTTTCCGATTCGGCTCCACTGGATTCCACCATGCTCCTTGGGCTTGGACGACCACCAGATGAACAGCGCCTTGCCCTTGATGTTCTCGACCGGCACCGAGCCCCACGCCCGCGAGTCGCTCGAGTTGCCGCGGTTGTCCCCCATGACGAACACGTGCCCCTCCGGCACCACGTAGCGGCGCTGCAGGTCGCACGGTCCCGGCTGCTCCCCGCTGTCCGGCCGTCCCGGCGGCGTCCAGTCCTCCACCCGGCCGTGCGAGCGCTCGCGCTGCTCCGGGCTGCGCGGGTCCTCGTAGGCCGGGCCGACGCCGTGGTCGGCGTCCTCGTAGTAGTCGCAGTCCGGAACCGCCAGCGACGGCGCCTTGAACAGCTGCGGGAAGTCGCGCTCGCCGTCCGGCTGGAAGGTGCCGCCGCGCTGGGCGTCGCGCTGCGGCCGGCTCGGCGAGTAGATGGTGGCGTACTCGACGCCGCCGAGCTCCTCGATGTACAGGCTGCAGCGCTCGCGGGTCCACGGGCCGTTCTCGACCGGGCGATCGGAGAAGGTGCACTCCTCGGCGGCCACCGGCTCGGCCGGCACCGCCTGGCCGTTGACGTAGAGGACGTCGCAGCGGACCTCGACGGTGTCCCCCTCGACCGCGACGATCCGCTTGATGAAGTCCTTGTCCGGCTCGCACGGGTTGATGAAGACCACCACCTCGCCGCGCTCCGGCTCGCGCCACTCGAAGAAGCGGGTCTTGGTGAACGGGATGCGGACGCCGTAGATGAACTTGTTGACGAAGATGTGATCGCCGATCTCCATGGTCGGGATCATCGAGCCGCTCGGGATCTTGAACGCCTCGACCACGAAGGCGCGCAGGAACAGGGCGATCATGACCGCGATGCCGATCGACTCGGCGTACTCGCGCGCGGTCGACTTGCGGGCGAACGCCAGGTGCTCGTCGACCATGTCGTCGAGCACGAGGAGGCGCTGGCGCATCGCGGTGGTGTCGCCGGCCTGCACCGCCTGGTCGAGCTGGTCGGCGCGCGCGGCGATCTCGCGGGCGATCCCGTCCGGCACGCGGCCGGCGTGGCGGCGGAGCGCGCGCCGCGCCTCGCGCACCAGCCCGCGCGACTCGGCGCGCACCCGGCGGTCGAGGGCGCCCGGCTTGCGCCACTGGCCGGGCAGCCACGCGCGCGGCAGCCCCGCGCCGCCGCGCCTGGCCGGGGGGCGATCCGGCTTGCCCGGCCCGGGCGGCGTCCCCGACTCGGTCACGACTCCACCTTGAGCACGGTGTGGAACGCCTCCTGCGGCAGCTCGACCGAGCCGACCGCCTTCATCCGCTTCTTGCCCTTCTTCTGCTTCTCGAGCAGCTTGCGCTTGCGGGTGATGTCACCGCCGTAGCACTTGCTGATGACGTCCTTGCGCATCGCCTTGACCGTGACGCGCGAGATCACGCGGCTCCCGATGGCCGCCTGGATGGCGACCTCGAACATCTGGCGCGGCACCACCTCCTTCATCTTGACACACAGCTCCTGGCCGCGGTGGTAGGCGACGTCCCGGTGGCACACCACCGAGAGGGCGTCCACCTTCTCGCCGTTGACCAGGATGTCGAGCCGGATGAGGTCGGACTCGCGGTAGCCGGCCGGCTCGTAGTCGAGGGAGGCGTAGCCGCGCGACAGGGTCTTGAGGCGATCGTAGAAGCCGAACACCACCTCGCTGAGCGGGAGCTGGTAGATGACCTGGACCCGGCCGGCGGCGCCGTAGTCGAGCCCCTGCTGCACGCCGCGCCGCTCCTCGCATAGCTGCATGATGGGGCCGACGTACTCCTGCGGCACGTGGACGGTGGCCTTGATCATCGGCTCCTCGATGGCGCGGTACTTGCCGATGTCGGGGATCTTGGCCGGGTTGTCGAGCTCCTCGATGGAGCCGTCCGGCATGTGGACCTTGTAGCGGACCGACGGCGCGGTGGTGATGAGGTCGAGGTTGAACTCGCGCTCGAGCCGCTCCTGGATGATCTCCATGTGAAGCAGGCCGAGGAAGCCGCAGCGGAAGCCGAAGCCGAGCGCGGCGGAGGACTCCGCCTCGTAGGTCACCGAGGCGTCGTTGAGGGTGAGCTTGCCGAGGGCGTCCTTGAGATCCTGGTAGTCGGCCGGGTCGACCGGGAACAGGCCGGCGAACACCATCGGCTTGACGGTCTTGAAGCCGGGCAGCGGCTCGGCGGTCGGGCGGTCGGCGTCGGTGATGGTGTCGCCGACCCGGGCGTGGGAGATGTCCTTGATCGACGCGGCGACGATGCCGACGTCGCCCGCGGCGAGCTCGTCCACCTCGACCGGGAACGGGCTGAACACGCCGACGTGGGTGCACTGGTAGGTCTGCTCGGTGGCCCAGAAGCGCAGCCGCACGCCGCGCTTGACCCGCCCCTCGACCACGCGGATGAGCGCGACCACGCCGCGGAAGGAGTCGTACCAGGAGTCGAAGATGAGCGCCTTGAGCGGCAGGTCGGCCTCGCCCGACGGCGGCGGCACGCGCTCGACGATGGCCTCGAGGATGTCGCCCACGCCCTGGCCGGTCTTGGCCGAGACCAGGAGGGCGCCCTCGGCGTCGAGCCCGATGGTGTCCTCGATCTCCTGCTTGACCTCGTCCGGGCGGGCGACGGGGAGATCGATCTTGTTGAGGACGGGGATGATCTCGAGGTCGGCGTCGAGGGCGAGGTAGACGTTGGCCAGGGTCTGCGCCTCGACCCCCTGGGCGGCGTCGACCACCAGGAGCGCGCCCTCGCAGGCGGACAGGGAGCGGGACACCTCGTAGTGAAAGTCGACGTGGCCCGGGGTGTCGATGAGGTTGAAGGTGTAGGTGTGACCGTCCTTCGCCTGGTAGGTGAGGCGGACGGCCTGGGCCTTGATGGTGATGCCTCGCTCCCGCTCGAGGTCCATCTTGTCGAGGAACTGCGCCTGCCGCTCCCGCTCGGCCAGGGCGCCGCACTCCTCGAGGATGCGATCGGCCAGGGTGGTCTTGCCGTGATCGATGTGCGCGATGATGCAGAAGTTGCGCGTGCGCTCGGACGGCGAGGACATCGGGAACGGGGGTCTATCACATTCCGCCGGCCTAGTCCGCCGGGCGGCGAGACGCGCTTCAGTCGATCCCGAGGCGGGCCTGTCCGGGGAGCCGATCGGCGTACTTGTCGAGGACCAGGTCGATGCCCTGGCGGATGTACTCGGCGACCGGCACCCTGGTGCGCTCGTGGAGCTGCTTGAGCAGCTCGTTCTGCTCCGGTGTGATGTACACCGTGGTGGACACCTTCTTCCGCGACATCGTGCGCCTACCATACGTTGCCATACGCCTGGGGTCAAACGAGCGAGCGTCGCCTTGCCTCGGCCGGGTGACCGGCGATAGGCTCCGAAACCATGAAGATCAATGCTCGTCGGGTCGGGGTGAGCGTGGCCGGCGCGGCGCTGGCGCTGGCGGCGAGCGCCGCCTGCGGCGGCAAGGACAAGAAGGACACGACCGGGCCCGATGGCATGGGCGCGTCCAACCAGGATCTCATCCCGAAGGTGGACCCGGAGCTCTGCGACACGAGCGGCAAGCAGGTCCAGACCTTCGACCTGAACCAGGACGGCCAGCCGGACGTGTGGAAGCTGTACGCCTCGATCGAGGAGGACGGCGCCAACCTGGAGGTCCTCACCTGCAAGCAGGTCGACTACGACCACGACGGCAACAAGGACTACGTCGCGACCTACAACCGGCGCGGTGAGATGATCGCGGAGGAGTTCGACTTCACCTTCGACGGCACGTTCGACGCCCGCGAGCACTACGACAAGAAGACGGGCGGCATCTACATGGTCGAGCGCGACCTCGACCACGACAAGAAGCCGGACACCTGGGAGAAGTACGACACCTCCGGCTCGCTCGAGTCGATCGAGCGCGACCGCAACGGCGACGGCAAGCCGGACCTCTGGGAGCAGTACCAGAAGGGCAAGCTCATCGCGATCCTCTACGACGACGACTACGACCGCCGCGTCGATCGCAAGGAGTCGGCGCGCGCCATCCCGACGCCGGGCTCGCAGCCGGCCCCGCCGACGCCGGGCGAGACCACCGTGCCCGACGAGCCGGTGGACACCGTCGAGGGCGACGCCGAGGAGATGAAGAAGACCGGCGAGGCCTCCGGGGCTGAGTAGGCGGCAGGCGTCCGGCTCCGGGCGCAGGCGCGGGCGCGGCCGCGGGCGCGGCCGTACCCGCAACCGCTGCCGCGGCCGCATCGGCAACCGCAGCCGCGGCCGCAGCCGCTTCCGCTGCCGCAACCGCATCGGTAGCCGCAACCGCAGCCGTGGCCGCGGCCGCATCGGCAACCGCAGCCGCTTCCGCTGCCGCAACCGCAGCCCGCGCCGAAGGCGCGGGAGGTGGGGGGACCGGGGGGAGCCCCGACGTGCCGAAGGCAGGTGCGATGCGCTCCCCCCGAGTGAGGACCGCCGCAAGGCGGTCCGGAAGGCGGAAGGCCATCACCATCCCTACATCAGTAGGGATGGTGGTGGCCGTCGGGGCCTTCGAGGTGGGGGTGCGGGTGGTCGTGGTGGTGATGGGCGCCTGCGGCGTGGGGGTGGGAGCCGTGGGAGTGCTCGTGGCGCGGGTGGCGCGGCGGGCGGGCGGAGGACTTGCGCGGCTTCTTGCGCTTCTTGCTCCGCTCGGTCTTGACCGCCGGCTGGCGCTTGCTGCCGCGGTTCGAGCTGGAGCAGGCGGGCGCCGCCGCGAGGGACAGGCCGACGAGCGCGGCCAGGAGCCACCTCACGGCTTCCGCCTCCCGCCGCCGCCGCGGGGCGGGTTCTTGGTCGACATCTTGCGCTTCAAGGCCTCGAGCTCGTCGTCCACGGTCGAGACGGGCCGGCCGCGCCCGCCATTCACCGCGCCGGCCGCGGAGGTGCCCCCCTTCCGCTTGAGCTCGCGCAGCATGTCGTCGACCGAGCGGTCGCCGCCCGCCGATCGTCCGCTGCCGGCGCTGCCGGCGCTGCCGGCGCTGCCGGCGCCGCCGCGCGGCGGTGTGCGCGCGCCCCCGGCCGCCCCGGCCGCCGGCCGCCGCGCCCCCGGCGGCGGCGCCGCCCGGGCCGCCCGCTCGAGCGCCTCCTTCTCGGAGGTGAGCTCGGCCATCTCGGCCAGCGCCGCGTGCATGCGCGCGCGCTCCAGGTCGGCGTTGCGCTCCGCCTCGCGCGCCGCCGGCTCGCTGCCGTGGCCGCGCGCCTCCTCCGCCTTCTTCTGCCAGCGCGCCGCCGAGCGCTGGGCGTCGGCGATGGTGCGCTGCGCGCGGGACATGCGCGCCTCGACGTCGCGGCGCAGCCGCTCGATCTCCGCCCGATCGGGCGCCGGGCCGGCGGCCGCCTGGCCGCCGTCGTCGTCGCCCCAGCCCAGGTCCTCGAGGTCGCCCGCGGTCTGCGTCTGCCGCTCGGCCGCCCGCGCCGCGGCCGCCGCCGCGTGGACCCGCGCGCTGGCCTGCGCCCGCTCGGCCGAGCGCACCTCCGCGATGATCTCGCGCCGCTCGCTGCCGACCACCCACACGACGTCGGCGGTGTTGGCCGCGCCGTCCTCGCCGGCGACCTCGCTCGCCGCCGGCGCGCCGCCGCCCAGGAGCGAGTCGAGCGCGCTCGAGACGAACAGCGGCCCCTGCGCCGCCACGCCGAGGCGCCGCGCCTCCAGCGCCGCGACCAGCGCCTGGCCGGCGTCGTCGTCGGGCGAGAAGGCGACCACCCGGGCGCCGACCGCCATCGCCCGCGCCACCGAGGCGGCGCGCGGCCGCGCCACCACCACGTCGGCCGAGCGCCACAGAAGCGGCGCGTCTTCCGTGTTGCCGAACAGCTTCGCCTTGAGGCCGAGGGTCGGCACCTGCCGCCGGAGCGCGGTGGCGGCGTCGGCGTCGTCGCCGGCGGCGAACAGGTAGGCGGCCTTCTGGCTGGTCAGCGAGAGCTGCAGCGCGAGCTGCGAGGTGGTGTCGTAGCCGAGGCCGGCGACCTCGACCAGCACCACCGAGGTGCCGCTGCCCTCGGCCGGCAGCTTGAACCGCGCGCGCAGCGGGCCGCGCGCCTCGCGCCCGGCGGCCGCGTACGGCAACGGGCAGAACGGGCCGACCGGCAGCACCCGCTCCCCCTCGACGCCGCTGTCGGCCAGCGCCACCGCGGCCAGGTCGTCGACCGTGAGGTAGCGATCGGCGGCGGCGCCGGCCCACTCGTCCCCCTTCGGATCCAGCTCCGGGACCACCGCCACCACCGGCGCCGGCGAGGTCGACTCGTCGCGCGCCGCCGACAGCGCCGCCGCGCTGCCCGGATCGAAGGCGACCGCCACGTCCGGCGGCCGCTCCTCCAGCTCGCGCAGCAGGCGCCGCTCGGCCAGCTCGCCGACCAGCGCGCGCAGGACCCGCCAGGCGGCGCCGGTCGAGCGCGCGCCGACCCGGCCGACGTCGATGGCGCGCACGCTCAGGCCATGCGCCTCGAGCGCGGCGAGCACCGGGGTCACCACCGGAGGCGGCGAGCCGGCGCTGGTCACCACGAGGACGCGCGGACCGCTCACCGGCGCCTCCCCGGCGCGCCGCGCTCGCCGGCCCGGCCGGACCGCCCGCGCGCGCCCGCCCCCGCCGGCCGCCGCGCGCTCACGAGAGCACCTCCGGGTTGACCGGGTGCGCCGGCCGGCGGCCGGCCAGGACCGCGCTCACCGCCTCGGCGCACAGCCGGGCCATGCCGCCGCGCGCCGCCAGGGTGGCCGAGCCCAGGTGCGGCAGGAGGACCGCGCGCCGGCTGGCCAAGAGCCGCGGGTGCACCTCCGGCTCGCGCTCGAAGACGTCCAGCCCGGCCCCCGCGATGACGCCGCGCTCCAGGGCGTCGGCCAGCGCCTCCTCGTCGACGCACGGCCCGCGCGAGGTGTTGACCAGGATCGCGGTCCGCTTCATGCGCGCCAGCGCGGCGGCGTCGATGATGTGGCGGGTCTCGGGGGTGAGCGGGCAGTGAAGCGTCACCGCGTCGGCCGCGCCGAGGAGCTCCTCGAGCGGGACCCGGCGGGCGCCGAGCGGGCCGGCCGCCGCCACCTCGCGCGGGCCGGAATAGAGGATCTCCATGTCGAAGCCGCGCGCCCGCCGCGCCACCGCCTGGCCGATGCGGCCGAGCCCGATGATGCCGAGGGTGCGCCCGGCGATCGCCTGGCCGAGGAGCTGGCCCGGCGCCCAGCCCTGCCACGCGCCGCTGCGGATCAGCGCCTCGCCCTCGCCCAGCCGGCGCGCCGCGGCCAGGAGCAGGGCGAAGGCGAGATCGGCGGTGGCGTCGGTCAGGACGTCCGGCGTGTTGGTGACGACCACGCCGCGCCGGGTGGCGGCCGGCACATCGACGTTGTCGTAGCCGACCGCGCAGTTGGCGACGATCCGCAGGCGCGGCGCCGCGGCCAGAAGCTCGTCGTCGACCCGGACGTCGAGGAGCGAGATGAGCGCGTCGGCCCCGGCCAGCTCGGCCAGGAGCGCCGCGCGCGGAAATGAGCCATCCTCCGGGACGCGCAGGGTGATCTCCTGCGGAAGGTGCGGACGCAGGTCGATCGGCAGCGCCGCGGAGCTCACCACGAGGGCTGGCACGACAGCGGCACGATAGCACGGGGCGGCGCGCGCGGCCGCTGGCCTGCGGGCCGCAGGCCTCGCGCGCACACCTCGCGCGCACGCCTCGCGCCCGGAGCGGCCGCTCCGCCCCGCCGGCGCGGCCGGATCGACGGCAGTTGACACCGCCCCCGGTTTGTAGTGACCTCCGCGCCGGTTCGAGGGATCCGGGATGGACAGCGCGGCTACCACTTGCTCCACCTGCGGCCGCCGCCTGGTCGGCGACGCGCTGTGCCCGGTGTGCAGCACCGACCGGGTGCCGCAGCTCGACCCGGACGCCCTGGCCGACTCGGCCATCGACGCCGCGCTCGATCGCCTGATGCCGGGCGACGACGCGCCCACCATCGCCACCCTGCCCTACGAGCTGCGCGCCCGGTACACCGGGCGGGCCGCCGCGGTCACCCGGCTCCTCCAGACCGCCGAGCGCACCCGGGCCGAGAGCGCGCTCTCGTTCGCCGTCCTGGTCGGCGAGCCGGGCATGGGCAAGAGCGCCACGGTCGAGGAGCTGGCCCGCACCGTGCGGGAGCGCTGGCCGGACACCCGCTTCCTGGTCGGCTCGGCCGACGGCTCGGGAGTCCTCTACGCCTCCTTCGGCCACCTCCTGGCCGCCCGCTTCGGCGTGGTGGCCGGCGAGGGGATGGAGGAGGCGCGCGACCGCATCATCGCCGGGGTCGGCGAGGTCATGCCGCCGGCGCGGGTGACCGAGACCGCTCACCTCATCGCCCACCTCATGCGGGTGCCGTTCCCGGACAGCCCGATCCTCGCGCCGCTGGCCGAGTCGCCGCAGCAGCTCGAGGCGCGCTCGTTCCTGGCGCTGCGCCGCTTTCTGGCCGCCGACGCCGAGCGGGCGCCGGTCGTGCTCTGCCTGGAGAACCTGGAGCTCGCCGAGCCGGAGTCGATCAACCTCCTCCACTACCTCGTCGCCGGGCTCACCCACTCGCGGGTGATGGTGCTCGGCACCGCGCGCGAGAGCCTGTACGACCGCCACCCCAGCTTCGGCGACGTCGATGTGGCGCTGCAGCGGATCGATCTCGGCCCGCTCGACGAGGCCGAGGTGGAGCAGCTCCTCGCCGAGCTGTGCCGGCCGCTCGGCCGGGTGCCGGAGCCGCTGTCCACCCACGCCCGCAAGCTGGGCGGCTCGCCGCGGGCGCTCTTCGAGCTCATCCGCTACCTCCTGGAGAGCAACGTCATCGTGCGCTCCACCGGCAGCTCGTGGCGGGTGGACGAGGAGGCGCTGGCGCGCGCGGTCCTGCCGGACAGCCACGAGCAGCTGGTCGCCGAGCGCGTGCGGGTGATGGCCCCGGCCGAGCGCGAGGTCCTCGAGATGGCCTCGGTCATCGGCGAGACGTTCTGGATGGACGGCGTCATCGCGCTCATCCGGCTGCGCGACCTGCAGACCCGCGACCCGGACGGCCCGACCCTGGCGCAGATCGCCGCGGCCGGCGACGCGACCCGCGCCTCGGCCGCCACCGCCATGGCCCACCTGATCGAGCGCGAGTGGGTGGTCGAGGTGGAGGCCTCGAGCGTGCCGGGCGAGCGCGAGCTGCGCTTCGCCTACCCCTACCTGTGGTCGACCGTGTACGACGGCATCGATCCGGACCGGCGGCGCGCCTACCACCGGGTGGTGGCCCAGTACCTCGAGCTGCGCCCGGAGGGGCGCGCCGCGATGGCGCAGGAGGACGTCGCGCGCCACCTCGAGCTGGCCGGCGACGCCAGCGGCGCGGCGGCCCGCTACCGGCGCGCCGCCGACTTCGCCCGGCAGAGCTTCTTCAACGAGCGGGCGATCCGGCTCTACTCGCAGGCGCTCGCCTGCCTGGGCGAGGCCGACCTGGCCCAGCGCATCCACCTGTGGCACGACCTCGGCTCGGTCTACGAGCTCAAGGGGGACTACGAGGCGGCGCTCGGCGGCTTCGAGCGCATGCTGCGGCTGGCCTGGGTCTGCGCCTCGCGCACCAAGGCGGCGGTGGCGTTCAACAAGATGGGCCGGGTGTGGCGCCGCAAGGGCGACCTCAAGCTGGCGCTCGAGTACCTGGAGCGCGGCCTGGAGCTGTTCGAGCAGGCGGACGACCACCGCGGCATCGCCGGCTCGCTCGACGACATCGGCTCGGTCCTCTACCTGCTCGGCCGCTACGACCAGGCCTACGAGAAGGTGACCCAGGGGCTGGCGCGGCGCGGCCGCGGCGGCGACAAGCGGTCGATCGCCCACTCGCTGTCGAACCTCGGCAACATCCAGAAGGACCGCGGCCGCTTCCCGGAGGCGCTCAACTGCCACCGCGAGGCGCTCGAGATCCGGCGGGCGATCGGCGACCGCGCCGGCGTGATCGCCTCGCTCAACAACCTCGGCGTGCTGGCGTTCGAGCGCGGCGACTACGCCGAGGCGCGCGAGGGCTGGGAGCAGGCGCTGACCGAGGCGGAGGACATCGGCGCCCTGCCGCTGCAGGCGCTGGCGCTGTGCAACCTGGGCGAGCTGGCGCTCGGCGAGGACCGCGCCGAGGAGGCGCGGCGGCGGCTGGAGGAGGCGCAGGGCATCGCCCAGGAGGTGGACGACCGCCGCCTGCAGGTCGAGGCGACCCGCAACCTGGCGCTGCTCGAACACGCCGCCGGCGACGGGCCGCGCGCCCGCCAGCTGGCGCTGCGCGCCTACCAGGTGGCCGCCTCGGCCGGCCTGCGCGACCACGAGGGGCGCGCGCTGCTCACCCTGGGCCAGGTGTTCCGCGGCACCGCGCTCATGGACGACGAGAAGACGGTCGAGGTCGAGCGGCCGGGCGAGCCGCCGATGGCCGACACCTACTTCGCGCGCGGGGTCGAGCTGCTGCGGCAGATCGGAAACGAGTCGGAGCTGGCGCGCGGCCTCGAGCGCTACGGCCGCTACAAGATCGAGCGGGGCGACACCGGCGACGGCGTCGCGCTCCTGCGCGAGGCGCTCGCCATCTTCAGCAAGCTCGGCATGAAGGAGCGGCTGGAGGTCGAGAAGGTCCTCGCCGCGGTGTGACCCTCACGACTTGCGGTGGCGCTGCTGGAAGCTGTAGGGGCGGCGCCGCTGGGCGGAGCCTTCCTCCTCGGAGAAGGAGGAGGAGGCCGAGGACAGGACGTCGTCGCCGGCGCCGGCGGCGGCACCCGGCTCCTCCGGGGCGCCGGACAGCCGGCGCGCCATCTCGGAGTCGGGGCGGAACACGATGTCCTTGAGCGGGTTGTCGCTGATGAGCGAGGTCCCCTGCCCCTCCATCACCGAGCCGAGCCCGTCGATCTTCTCGAAGTCGTCGAGGATGTCGTCGACCGAGGAGTAGCGCTCCGCCTGGGAGTCGCGGGTCATGGTGTCGAAGATGTCGTCGAGCCCCTTGGGCAGCTTGGAGTCGATCTCCGACAGCATCGGCGAGCGCCGGCCGGGCAGCCGGCGGGTGAGTAGCTCGTAGAAGATGATGCCGAGCGCGTAGATGTCCGACTGCGGCCCGGCGTTCTGCGGGTCGTCGAACAGCTCCGGCGCCATGTAGGCGACCGCGCCCATGCCGACGTAGACCTGCCGGATGACCGAGGCGTCCCGCTCGACGATGCGGGCGAAGCCGAAGTCCGACACCTTCACGTTGCCGTAGGCGTCGATCAGCATGTTCTCCGGCTTGAGCCCGCGGTGCGAGATCCCCTCGCGGTGGGCGGCGCGCAGCGCGTGGAGGGTCTGCACCAGGTAGCGCAGCGCGAGCCCGACCGGGATGCTCTCGGCGTCGCCGATGAGGCGCCGGGCCGAGCCGAACGGGGCCAGCTCGGTCACGACGTAGGGGAAGTCGCGCTCGAGGTTGGCCTCGTGGATCGGGAGGATGTTGGAGTGGGCGAGCTGGGCGCCCTGGCGCACCACCTCGGTGAAGCGGCGGACGATCTCGCCGTGCTGCTCCTCCGGGAAGAAGCCGAACAGCTCGCGGATCTCCTTGAGCGCCACGTGGCGGTTGAGCGACACCTGGCGCGCCTGGTAGACGGTGCCGATGCCGCCCGAGCCGATGGTGGCGAGCTTCTCGTAGCGGCTGTCGACCTCGCCGTCGGCCGGCACCCGCGCCGCCGCCCTGGAGGGCGAGCTGCCTGACGGGTGCGAGCGGCGGGCGGGCTCCGCCGGCCGCGCCGGCGGCGGCGGCTCCGGGAGCGGTCCGGACGCCGAGCCCTCCTTGCGGCGCCGCATGGCCCGGGCGTTCTTGAAGTGGCTCACCGCGGCGGCGGTCAGCTCCGACAGGTTGCCGCCGTTGACGATCTCCTCTCCCGCCTCGGACACCTCGAGGGTCTCCCGGTCGCGGTCGTGCTTGAGGTAGCCGGCCGACTCGAGGAACCCGACGTACTCGGAGAACGGGATCGACACCGCCCCCTCGCACACCCGCCGGATGTCGTCGTAGCGGTTCTGCCGGCCGTAGCGCGCCTCGGCCAGCACGTTGGCGAGGATGAAGCGGGACTCCTCGCAGAGGACTTCCTTGGTGACCTTGGTCTTGCCCTCCACGGGCGAGATTCTATGGGGGCGACGGACAGGCGGTCAAATCCGCTCGCTCCCGTCCGCCTCCGTCCCGCCGGCGCAGAACGGCGGCGGGCCCTCGCGCTCGAGGCGCTCGACCAGGGGGCGGTCGGCCGGCAGGACGTCGTAGCCGGCCAGCTCGTCCGGGCGGGCCCAGGCGACGGCGCCGACCTCGATACAGCGCGGCTCCTCGCCGGGGCAGAGCCGGCAGGCGTAGACCAGCATGAGGACGTCGTGCTCCGGGTAGCGGTGGTGAAGCACGTCCCAGATCGGACCGATCTCGACGCGCGCGCCGATCTCCTCGAGGAGCTCGCGGGCGAGCGCCTGGGTCGGCGACTCGCCCGGCTCGATCTTTCCGCCGGGCAGCTCCCACTGGTCCGGAAGCGGCTGATCGGGGCGGCGTCGGGTGAGCAGGATACGACCTCCGGCGCCGCCGATCAGGCCGGCGACGACGAGCGTGCGGACGGGGGCAGCCGGGGCGGACACGGCGTTCCGGTTACCACGAAAGCAGGCCGCTTTTCTCGCCAGATCCGGTCTCAGGAGCGGTGACGGCCCTGGGCTTTCGTACTAGTCTCTGCGGCACATGCGACTCTACTCGGGCAAGATCGACGGCCTCGCCACCGAGATCATCACCCGCCTGGTGAACGACGGCGACATCGAGGTGTCGGATCGCACCGAGGCCGAGCTCGACGCCGCGTCGGTGCTGAAGGAGTACCTCCGCATCGATCGCGAGCTCACCGACCGGGCCAAGGACATCATGGAGATCCGCGGCCTGCCCTACAGCCACTTCGGCCGCATCAAGCGCTCGCTCGCCGAGGAGAAGGAGTTCGGCCTCGGCGAGGAGGGCGTCACCTGGATCCTCAACCAGCTCCTCGAGACCTTCATGCAGTCGCGTCACATCGAGGAGATCTTCGCCGACGACGCCAGCATGCGTCGCAAGCTCAAGGACATCGTCAGGAAGCACATGGCGGTGGACGAGGAGCTCGACAAGGAAGTCCGCCAGCGCATCCGCAACCTCGAGGAAGGCACCCAGACCTGGGAGATCGAGTACAACCGCGTCCTCGAGCAGATGAAGTCGAAGTTCGGGATCAAGGAGTAGTCGATCGCCGGCTGAACGCGCCGCGTCCTGGTGCGATCGCGGCGGCTGAACCGGGTGCGGGCGCCGCGCTTGCAACCGCGAT
>Ga0079224_100005491_pt1 | contig 16667 bp, 11 predicted proteins | sample Stecom2015_FD_80414 | JGI IMG/M metagenome (GOLD analysis project Ga0079224, IMG submission 80414) | Agricultural soil microbial communities from Utah to study Nitrogen management - Steer compost 2015 | ecosystem: Environmental > Terrestrial > Soil > Agricultural land | place: USA: Utah... | reverse complement strand
TTGGTCTGCAAAGAAACCACTTTTTTCCGGATATTTCAAACTCAATATTTTAAAGGCCTGTATGGCCTTTTTGTATTTTTTTTGTTCCAGGTAGACCTTGGCCAGGGTCTCGGTCATCAGCTCTTTTTTGTCCAGGGTGGTGGATTCCTTGATGTTCACCTTGGGCTTGGGGGATTCCTGGGGGACTATTTTGGGATTGTTCTCCAAAAATCGGTCCAAAAGCTCGAATTTCTTCATGCGGTCCCGATTTCCATCCCTCTCCCCTTGGGATGCCTCTTTTCCTTCCGTCCCCCGTCCGGGTCCTTGACCATCCGAATCCTCCCCTTGTTTTTCAAACGATTTGGAGGTGAGCTGCAGCCATTGGGTGAAGGAATGTTTTTCCTTTTTGGTAAAGGGAATGGGCCTGCCCAGGCGGTGTGGGCCTTCCCCTTGGTCTTCTTGTCGGGGCTCCTGGGCTTCGGTTTCGGCCCCGGGCGCCTTGGATTTGAACAGGCCCGGGCTTAAGATCTGTTCCGCATCCCTTAGGTTTTGGGGCAGGGCGGTCTCTTCCGATTCCACCAACATCGGCCCGGCATCCGGATTGGGTTCCACCGCTTCGGAAATGGCACTGTGATCTTCCAGTTTGGAGCCCCTTCCCGCTATGGTGTCCGCAATATTGTTCTGTACGAATTCCTCTGATGTGATGTAATCAAACAGTACATCACGGTCGGCGGTATGGGCGGCGGCGGCCTTGAGGGCGTTGTTGTATTTGTAGCTGTCCAGATTTTTGAGCCCCTTCAGGTGCAGGGCCCTGGCGGCCTGAAAATAGGGGTATTCCCCGATGATGTCCTCCAGTTCCCGGGTCTGTTTGGGCGAGAGGATGGTATTGGAGTTTTGGAGGATATGTATAAAATCGGTCACGTTCATATCAGATCACCAATTGCCCAGGGATGCATTGAAAATGTCCTGGGTGAGCCGTTCAAAAATCTCTTCATGGGCCGCGGCCTGTATTGTGGTCAGGGAGGCCGTGGCCGGAAAGTCATAGAAGAAGGAAAAACGCCGTTCAAAATCGGAATCTCCCTTGGTCTTGTTGAAAAAGCGCACATTGACGCTCATGGTCAGGCGGTTCTGTGCGGTCCTTTGGTCCGCGGTGGCCGTCATGGGGATGACCTTGTATTCCACGATCTCCCCTTCGTAGAGCAGGTCCCCATTGCTGCCGGTAAGGGAGAGGCTGGTCAGGTTGTTGATCATGTTCTGCAGGGCCTGGGTGAAATCCCGGTCCAGGCCGGGAACTATGGTGGAACCCGGGGTCTGATCGGCATAATTCCTGAAAAATTCCACTTGGAAACTGGTGGCCGTACCGATATCCGCCCCTGAAAAGTTGTATGCCCCACAACCGGACAACAGCAACAGGGCTCCCAATAGGCCTGCCTTATATCCTTTTATCATTCCCATATGTTCGTCATACCTTTTAATTATTGGATTCAGAGATCGTACTGTTTGATCTTCCGGTAGAGGGTCCTTTCGGATATGCCCAGTTCAGCGGCCGCAGCCTTGCGTTTGCCCCTGTTGCGTTCCAGGGATTTTTTGATGAGTTCGACCTCCTTTTCCTGTAAAGATAGGGTTTCTTCCTCTTGGATTTCCTCGGCAAAGTGGTAGCGGTCCCCGGATGCGGGTTTGGAAGGGGACAATGAAGTGGTCTCCATCAAGGGTTCGGGCAGTTCCAGGACTTCGGCCATGGCCTCCTGTTCCACCTCTTCTTCCTCCCCACCGTAAATCTTGCGTATGAGTTGTTCCTGTTCTTCCTGTACCTTTTGGGTATCGTTTTCCTTCAGAAGTTCCAGGGTGAGCTTTTTCAGATCGTTCAGGTCGTTCTTCATATCAAAGAGGACCTTATAGAGGATTTCCCGTTCATTGCTGAAGTCCCCTTCCTTTTTGGTCTGTCCCACCAAGGCGGGTACATTGGGGCCGCCCGCATTGGGCAGGTAGCTGGCCAGGGTGGCCATGGAAATGTTCCGGTCCTCCTCCAGGACGGAGATCTGCTCGGCGACGTTCCTCAATTGGCGGATGTTTCCGGGCCAGCGGAATTTCAGCAGCAGTTGTACGGCATCCTCCTCCAGACGGATGGTGGGCATCTTGTATTTCTGCCCAAAGTCCGAGGCGAATTTGCGGAACAGCAGGTGGATGTCGTCCCGTCGTTCCCGTAAGGGGGGAATATTGATCTCCACGGTGCTCAAACGGTAATAGAGGTCCTCCCTGAATTTTTCCTTTTCGATGGCCTCCGGCATATTGATGTTCGTGGCCGCCACGATGCGGACGTTGGTCTTCTGCACCTGGGAAGAGCCCACCTTGAGGAATTCCCCGTTCTCCAAGACCCGGAGAAGCCGTACTTGGGTGGTCAGGGGGAGTTCCCCAACCTCATCCAGGAAGATCGTGCCCCCATCGGCCACTTCAAAATAACCGTTACGGGTCTGTGTGGCCCCGGTAAAGGCCCCTTTTTCGTGTCCGAAGAGTTCGGAATCTATGGTGCCCTCGGGAATCGCCCCGCAGTTGACCGCAATATACTTGGCGTGCTTGCGGTGGGAGAGGGAGTGGATGATCTTTGGAATGGCCTCTTTTCCCACCCCACTTTCCCCGGTGACCAATACGGAAATATCGGTAGGGGCCACCTGTATGGCCTTTTCAATGGCTCGGTTGAGCTTGACGTCGTTGCCGATCAGCTCAAAGCGCTGTTTTATGGACTGTACACTTTCCATGTCCTAGTTGTTCCTTGAATATTCGACGGCCTCCCCGATCAGGGTGGCCGAGGTGCACTCCCGTATTTCCACCATTACAAAATCCCCGACCTTGTAATGGGCTTTGGGAAAGACCACCACGGTGTTCTGGGAATTGCGGCCCATCCAGTGCGCATCCGATTTCTTGGAGCTCCCCTCGATGAGCACCTCCTCGGTCCTGCCCAGGTGTTCCCGGGTGCGAAAGTGGCTGTGCTCGAGCTGAAGGGCAATGATTTCCTGCAACCTTCTCTTTTTGACCTCCTCCGGCACATCGTCCACCATCTTCCGTTGTGCCAGGGTGCCCGGACGTTCTGAATAGGCGAACATAAAGCCGAAGTCGTATTTGACGTATTCCATCAGGCTGAGGGTGTCCCGGTGGTCCTGTTCCGTTTCCCCGGGGAAACCGCTGATCATGTCCTGGCTGATGGCGCATTCCGGATTGATCCTTCTGATGTTGTCCACGAGCTCAAAATATTCCTCCCGGCTGTGCAGACGGTTCATGGCCTTTAAAATCCTGTTGCTGCCGCTTTGTACGGGCAGGTGGATGTAATTGCAGATGTTGTCGAAACGGGCCATGGTCTCTATGACGTCCAGGGTCATATCCTGGGGATTGGAGGTGGAAAAGCGGATTCTCATCTTGGGCTGGGCCAGGGCGACGAGTTCCAAGAGCTTGGCAAAATTGACCGAGGTGGCCTTTTGCATGGGGGAGGCTTTGTCATAGTCCTTCTTCAGGCCCCCGCCGTACCAGAGGTAGCTGTCCACATTCTGTCCCAAAAGGGTAATTTCCTTAAAGCCCCGCTGCCATAGATCGTGCACTTCCTCCAGGATGGACCTGGGGTCCCTGCTGCGTTCCCGGCCCCGGGTGAAGGGGACCACACAGAAGGTGCACATATTGTCACAGCCCCGGGTGATCGAGACAAAGGCGGTCACCCCATTGGAATTCAGACGGACCGGGGAGACGTCCCCATAGGTCTCGTCCTTGGAGAGGATGACATTGACCGCCGAACGGCCCTCATCGATTTCCCTCACCAGGTTGGGCAGGTCCTTATAGGCATCCGGGCCCACCACGAGGTCCACGATTTTTTCCTCTTCGAGGAACTTGTTCTTCAGGCGTTCGGCCATACAGCCCAGTACCCCGACCTTCATCTTTGGGTTGGTCCGTTTTACGGCATTGAATTTTTCCAGGCGTTTGCGGATGGTCTGTTCGGCCTTGTCCCGTATGGAGCAGGTGTTGACCAGTACCAGGTCCGCCTCCCCGAGTTCCTGGGTGGTATTGAAGCCTTCCCCGGCCAGGATCGAGGCCACGATCTCGGAGTCCGAAAAATTCATTTGGCAGCCGTAGCTCTCGATATAGAGCTTTCTGCGGTTCCCCTCCCGGGCTTCCAGGGCCAAAGTGCTGCCCTGTTGGCTTTCGTCCAATACCTTTTCCGTAGTTGTGGATTCTTCCTTGATCATAGTATTGCAATGGGTCGCAAATATAAGGCATATTCCATCAAGTGACAATATGGCAGTAGGTTTTAAGATATTATTATTGGTTTGTGGCCCAAGGGTCCCCCTTCCCCCCCAATTGGCCCGGCAAAAGCCAAAATTCAACGGGTTTGGACGCAACGTTACGGAAGGGGAACCATCTATAATGTAAAAACGACCGACCCTATGAAAACGAAATGCATCCTTTTTGCCTTTTTGGGCACCTTTATGTTCCTATCCTGTGACAACGACCGGGATGAGGATTATGCCGAATACCTGATTGCACGACCCATGCTGATGGACAAGTCGGAGTTTGCGACCTCCGTGACGATCATTGCCCCCAGGCCCATTGAGGAATCGGGAAAGGTCTACACTTATGGGGATTATATCTTCATCAACGATAAATACCAAGGGGTCCATGTGATCGACAACAGCAATCCCCGCCAACCGGTCCGTACCGGCTTTATCAAGATCCCCGGAAACGTCGACATTTCAGTGAAGGACGACCGCCTCTATGCGGACAGCCTTATGGACTTGGTGGTATTGGACATTTCGGACATGAACAACATCAAAATGATCGACCGCCTGGAAAATGTATTGCAGAGCTATGTCGCCTTTCCCGTAGGGGCGGTTGTGGAGGACCCACTTTCCTACGATATGCAAAACGAGATTTTGGTGGGCTGGACCACCACCAAGGAGCGACGATTGATTGCCGAAATGGAGCCTTGGACCGGAGGCGGAATTGTCTTTGACAATGCCGCGATGGAATCCAGTGGTGGAGGTACGGGACAAGGGGGCTCCATGGCCCGTTTTATTATCGTGGGGGACCATCTTTATGCAGTGGACAGCCACAACATCAACATCTTCGGGATTTCCGATCTGGACAACCCCCAAGATATGGGGGATGTGTTTGCGGGTTTTGACATAGAGACCATTTTTAACCAAGGCGACCGCCTCTTTTTGGGAAGTATGCGGGGGATGTACATTTACGATATAAGCACTCCCGGCAGTCCCACTTTTGTTTCGGAGTTCCAACACGGTACGGCCTGTGACCCTGTGGTGGTGGACGGGGATTATGCCTATGTGACCCTTCGGGGGGGCAATGGGTGCGGGGCCACCGAAAGTGGGTTGTTCATCGTGGACATTTCAGTGATCGAAAAACCTGAACTGGCCGTTTCCTATCCCATGGACGGGCCCTACGGTCTGGGTATAAAGGATGAAAAGCTCTTTGTCTGTGATGGGGAATCCGGCCTGAAGGTCTATGACAAGACCGACATCCATGCCCTGAAGGAACTGGACCATTTTGAGGATATTGTGACCTTCGATGTCATTCCCATGGAACAGCATTTGATCATGGTGGGGGATGGGGTCCTCTACCAATATGAATACCTGGAGGATGGAATCAAATTGCTGAGCCAGATCGGGTTGGATTGAATTGGTCCAAGCCAAGTTGATGGTCCTGAAAAATTTGTATCGTAAAACACCATAGGCGGTGTTTTAATGAGTCGGCAAGTTACAAGCCCATGCCGGAACCTTTTGCTTTTTACAGGCCCATCGGATGGGGCATTGGAGCAGTTTTTGGAATTGTTGATTTTCAAGGGGCTTTGCTTCAGGGAAGCGGAGGTTCAAGGGGCAATTTCAGGATGAAGGAATCCCTGCGTTTGTTAATTCGGATTATCTCGCAGTCGATTATTTCACCGTGTTTGATGCCGAAAATATGATTTCTTGCGGCCTTTCTGAAGTTTGGGTAGAATTCCTTTAATGCGGGTGCCGATCCTTTATGAACCCCAAAACATAAAATTCGGTATGGTCCAATTCATTGCGGACAACAACGGTTTTTTGAATGGTTCCCACATATTGTTCCATTTCACCATTGTGCCATTTCTCCTCACCATCCCTATAAGTTCCCAGGATCATATGTCCGTTTTCATGGGTTCCATTATAATTGGTGTATATGATGTCACCGACAGCAAAGGATTCAAAATCCGAGCGGGAAGGGAAGGTTGATTTGTGGATCAATCCCGTGATGGACCCCTGCAGCCAATTGAAGTGTATGCCCAAATCCACAAAGAGGCCATACTTTCTTTTTTGCACCACCACCCCTTTATAGGGGGAGTATTTTTCCAATGTTGGTTTTTCATGGTCCTGTCCTTTGGCATTTATCAAAATAAGGATGGGATCTTCCTCTAACAGGTAGATCCTGCCTTTGAAGTATCGACCTATCAGAAGTGGGGATATGTTTTTCCAAGATTCGATATTGGGATAATTCCAGCAGAAATGAGGATAGGGTACAAAGCCGAACAAGCCACCCACCTTGATCAAGAAGCCTTTTTCCTTGGGTTCAACAATCCTGAATATCAAGGGTTCTTGACTGGCCTGGGCCATTTTTATGTCCACCAACAGGTCCTGGAGATAATCCTTGTCATTCTTGGGGTCGAGATAGTATTCAATATTTTCAGGGGTTTTGGCCAAGTTCAATAATTTTTAATCTAGGGTCCAGGTGTATCGTTAAAGTTAAAAAAATTAATCCAAAACACCGGGGAATGGACCTGTGCAGCGGTGCGGTCGATACAAAACGTGGTTCGTCAGGGAAAGTAAATCGTGCCCGGAAGAGGACCGGGTGAATGCCAAAAGTGGAGTCTTATTTATCTTGTTCAGGGCTGAACAGATCCGAATCGAAGAAGTCCTTCAATCCAATGTGGATCATTTCACAAAACCGGTTTATGGTATGTATGGAGACCCCACGGCTTCCGGTGGTGCTCTCCCAGCGGTGGAGCAGTTGCCTGTCCATCCCGTGCTCCTCGGCAAATTGCTTTTGATTGGGATTGATTTCCTTGCGCAATTCCTTGATCCGAACCGCAATCTTGATGTCCAAGGCTATATCCGAAGGTTTCTGTTTGGCCATGGCGCAAGTTTCATTTAATCAAGAAAATTTAAGTAAACCATTTGGTTTACTTAAATTATTGTTTTATATTCGGCCCCAGTTACTGAAATTGCGATCCTTCGAATGAACAAGATCCGAAGTCATCGCTTGGAGTCCCGACCGGAAACTGGTAATTTTTATGCAACGGGACAATAAGTGGGCAGGCCCGCACCCCCGGTGCGGGCTCACTTAAGTCGCGGGGCATATGGCCTTGAAACCGGTCGATATAGTGGGTATTCAGGCCCAGTGTTTTCCAGGGATGGTTTCATTTTGTTTTCGGGACCTCGCACAACCTAAAGTTTTATATATGGGAAAAAATCTTTGCATATCTCTTAAAGGATCCTGTCCTGCCCGCTCCCATTTCGGGATGCGGTTCAGTGGCTTTGACCTCCTTTTCGGGAAAAAGCCGAAGAACCCAATATAAAGATTCCAAGGCTAGAGTCATGGGATGCACCTTACACTAAATTTTCGGTACATCACTACACATTGTCCCATGGCTGACGAACAACACCTAAGGGCGACCGGCCCAAGTACAAAACAATAGCCGTTTACATTCCGGGAATCCCATTATCCAGGCTCAAAAAAGCTTGGACAGGATGGCCCTTGACCGAACCCATGCCCAAAATGTGGCCTGGGAACAGAATTACCCTCCTAAGACTTTGAGCGGTTCCGGGAGGGGGCTGAATTGATATTTGCCTTTGAATCCAACCAATTAAAGTTATGAAAAAATCATCAAAATCGTTGTTTGGGCCACCCCTTTGGACGATTGTTTTTTTTCTTTTTTACACAATCAACACCGGAACATTGATGGCAGGGATGTTCCAAGTTCTCCCTCAGGCCACGGTAACGGGAACCATAACCGATATCGATGGCCTATCCCTGCCAGGGGTCCACGTTCAAGTGGAATCGACTGAAACGGGAACCATCTCGAATTTGGACGGTTTCTTTGAAATACAGGCTGAAGCGGATGACGTACTGTTGTTTTCCATAGTGGGATACAAGGCGCTCAGCCTTACCATAAGGGGCAGGCAACATATCAATGTCATCCTGGAACGGGACGTGACCCAATTGGGGGAAGTAATTCTCAATGCCGGATATTATTCCGTAAAGGAAAGGGAGCGGACCGGGAACATTGCCACTATCAAGGCGGTGACCATGGAAAAACAACCGGTAGGCAATCCCCTGGCAGCCATGCAGGGACATCTGTCCGGGGTGGACATCGTTCAAGCCACCGGGGTTCCCGGAGGGGGGTATGAAATTGAAATACGGGGAAGGAACTTTATAAACGGGGTCACCGACCCCCTGTTCCTAGTGGATGGAGTACCCTATATTTCAGAAACCCTTGGATCCATTGATGTGTCAGGGGGCATACTCGCAGGAAACATCAATCCCCTGAACGCAATCAACCCCAATGATATCGAGAGTATTGAGGTCCTGAAGGATGCGGATGCCACGGCCATATATGGCTCCCGTGGTGCCAATGGGGTGGTACTTATCACCACCAAAAGGGGCAAGGCTGGAAAAACACGTTTCAATGCCCACCTTAGCACCACCATGGGACAAGTATCCAACTTCCTTGAGTTATTGGATACTCAACAGTATTTGGAGGTACGCAGAGAGGGGGTCATCAATGATGGCTTTGGTGCACTTCTGGATGATCCAACCTTTGATTATGTATGGCCTGACCTTAAATCCTGGGACCTCAACCGCTATACCGATTGGCAAAAAGAATTGATCGGGGGTACGGCCTATCGAAACAATGCCCAGGTATCGATTTCAGGAGGAAGTGAGGCGACCCGGTTTTTGATAAGTGGCTCACACCAAAAGGAGACCACCGTATTTCCAGGGGATGCCAACTATAAAAAGTCAAGCATTCACAGCACTCTGAACCACAGTTCCGGGAATGGCCGGTTCGGGATCGATCTGTCCACAGGCTTTACCAGGGAAAACAATAATTTGCCTAGAACAGATTTTACCAATAAGGCCTTCACCATAGAACCCAATGCCCCTAGATTGTACGACGATCAAGCGAATCTGAACTGGGAAAACAACACCTGGGACAACCCCTTGGCTTCCCTAGAGGAAACCTTTGAGATGACGGCGAATACCCTTTTTACGAATGCTGTTGTATCCTACTCCATATTGCCGAACCTGGAATTGAAATCCAGTTTTGGTTTTAACAGCTATCGATTGGAATCTCAAAGGTTATTGCCCAGTACGGCTAGGAATCCAAAATTTGGTCTCACACCTGAAAGTTATTCATCCCAGACTTCCAATGCCTCGAAAAGGGAATCATGGATTGTGGAACCTCAATTGAATTGGAAGAAACAATGGAAAGACTTCAAAATGGAGTTCTTGCTCGGCACCACCTTCCAACAGCAATCCGCCCAACAATTGGTCCAAAGGGGACGGGGGTTTCCCAATAACAGTCTTATCCATAATTTGGCAGCGGCATCGACTGTGGAAGTGTTGGAAGATTCAGAAAGTGAATATAATTACAATGCCATATTTGGAAGAATCAACCTAAACCTTTTTGACCGGTACATTCTGAACCTTACCGGCCGTCGGGATGGTTCCTCCCGATTTGGTACAGGCAGGCAATTTGGAAATTTCGGAGCGGTTGGATTGGCCTGGCTCTTTTCCGAGGAACCCATTTTTGGGGAGGGTGCCATATTGAGTTTTGGAAAATTGCGTGGCAGTTATGGCATTACGGGAAGTGATAATATTGGGGACTATCGGTTTTTGGACACCTATAGTGTCCCCGGATTTGATTATGACGGAATCACCATTTTGGAGCCGACTGGAATCTTCAATCCCTTGTTTGGATGGGAGGAGAACAAAAAATTGGAGGTGGGCCTGGAGCTTGGCTTTTTTGATGATCGTTTGATGCTCAACGCCTCTTGGTACCGAAACCGTTCCTCCAACCAATTGGTTGGAATACCTTTGGCAGCGACCACCGGATTTTCCGAACTGACGGGAAATTTTGATGCCACGGTGGAGAATTCTGGGATTGAACTGGATCTGCGAGCCCTTATTTTTAAGTCAAAGAAATTTGAGTGGTCCACGACCTTCAATCTTACGGTTCCCAAAAATAAATTGGTGGAATTCGATGGATTGGAAACCTCCACCTTTGCCAATCGCTATGTCATCGGAAAGCCCTTGACCATAGTTAAATTGTACCATAGCTTGGGGGTGGACCCGGAAACGGGCATTTACCGGTTTGAGGATTATGACAACGATGGGGCAATCAGTAGTCCTCAAGACAACCAATGGATCGAGGATTTTACCCCGAAATTTTATGGAGGCTTTGGAAACTCCCTCGATTTTGGGAACCTAAGTCTAAACATATTCCTTCAGTTCAAAAAACAAAAAAGTTATAATGAAATGCGATTTGGTTCCACTTTGGGGGGTAGGAGAAATGCAATTGCAACCTTATTCGATCGATGGGAACAACCTGGTGACATCAAACCATTCGCAAGGGCAACAGCAGGATTATCCGGTTCAAGTACAGGTGGTCTTCAATCCAGTAGCAATGCGGCTGTTTCGGACGCTTCCTATATTCGTTTGCGAAATGTCACCCTTAATTATAAGCTGCCAAGGCTGAAAAATGACCTCGAAGTCAATGTCTATCTGCAAGGTCAGAACCTACTGACCTTTACAAACTACACAGGTCCAGATCCAGAGCAACCCTCAAGCACCCGATTGTCCCCACTTAGGCAGATAACTCTTGGTCTCCAATTGGGATTTTAAACTAATAACACTGAAATATGAAATATCTAAAAGTCAATTTGGAAATTGGTAAACCCCATCCGGAGTTTTTGCATAGGGCAAACTCAGTTTTGATTCGAATGATGCTTTTCCTTTTGGGACTTGGACTATTGGGTTGTTCTGATTTTATTGAGGTGGACCCCCCCAAAAATATTATGGTGTCAAAAACAGTCTTTAACGATCCATCAACAGTGGATTCGGCTTTGGCGAACATCTATTATAAAATGCGGGAAGAGGGAATGGTTTCAGGAAATTATGGGTTTACCATATTATTGGGTGCCTATAGCGATGAATTGGAATATCATGGATTCATCTCGGACTATTCTCAATTGTACCTTCACAATCATAAAGCGACTAACGGCTTGGTCTTGGATTGGTGGAGTCAAGGGTACAATCTCATTTACAGTGCAAACGACATCCTTAAGGGTGTGGGAAATTCCAAAGTGATGACCTCTGGGGAAAAGGATAGATTCACCGGACAAGCGCTATTTGTCCGCGCCTATGTACACAGTCTATTGGCGTCCATCTTTGGAGATATCCCCTATGTGGCCACTACGGACTATTTGGGGAACAATGTGGTGTCCCGAATGCCCGAAACGGAAGTATATGAAAAGATCATTGCGGACCTCAAGGATGCCGTAATCAAGATGGAAGGCCAAGACCTTGGTTCCAGTGAACGTGTGTTTCCCGATCAATGGGTCGCCAGAGCCCTTTTGTCCCGAATGTACCAATATACCGAAAAATGGGAATTGGCAGCTTCGACGGCCACAGAACTGATCGATGCCTTCGTTTTGGAACCGGATTTGGATGAGGTATTCCTGAAGGGGTCTTCTGAAACCATCTGGCAATTAAAATCTGGAGTTAACCCACGAAATACTCAGGAGGCCAATCAATTGGTTATCCGGGGAATTCCCGGGCAAACCTTTGCTTTGACCGAGTCCCTCCTGGCAGCTTTTGAACCGGGCGATCAAAGGACCAACCATTGGGTGGGGAATATTTCAAATTCGGACAACACTATCACTCTGTCCTTTGCCCATAAATACAAGGCAATATTTCTAGAAACGGAGTCCTTGGAATATTCCATTTTATTCCGACTTGCCGAACAGTACCTGATACGTGCGGAGGCCAGGGCACAAATGGGGGAACTTGACACTGCCCGGGAGGATTTAAATACCATAAGAAGCAGGGCCGGATTGCCAAACAGCACGGCAAACACATCCCCTGAATTGTTGGATGCCATCCTTCAAGAACGCCGGGTGGAGCTGTTTGCGGAACAAGGGCTGCGTTGGTTTGACCTAAAACGAACGGGCCTGGCAGAAGCTGTGATGGAACCTCTTAAACAAAATTGGAGGCCCACCGATCTTTTGCTGCCCATCCCAGAAAATGAGCTGGAGACCAATCCCAATCTTTTGCCCCAAAACGACGGTTATTAGAAGAATGGAAAAATCGAGAATAACCAAGCTGAATTGATATTGGCCTGATTGGGTTTATTCCCTACTGAAAAAAATGCGATGAAAAAAATCATGCTTATTTCTATGTGGTCCGTCTTCACATTGGGGAGCTCCAATGCCCGGATAATGGACAGTGCACTTAATGTGGACAATTTGCTGCTTTCCGAAAAGGAAGCTTTTTTGACCAGCTTCATGGAAGGTGACCGGCTCTATCTGAACATTCCGGAGGAAGTAATGAATAAGTCCATATTAATGGTTCGTTATGATCAAAGTTACGAGCGCAAATATCTTCAGGTTGCTTGGTCCCAACATCAAGATAAAATTCTCTTGAAGGTCCCGAGCATTCATTCGACTGCTGGAATCATATTGCCATTGATTCCAAAACTGGTGCTTGATGAAAGCATTTTGGCCGTTTTTCCTTTGGTGAAAGGAAATGATAACACTAATATCCAAACCATTGATATTACCGATTTTGTTTTAAGGCAGCAAATCGAATGGAGCCGGGGGTTTACAGAAAGTCTGGTACCACAGATCAGTTTGATTATGGATGCCAAGAACTTTGATAACGAAGTAATCATCAAAACCCGAAGAGGTGTGGTGAAGGATGGAACCAATGTGTCGATTCCGGTTTATCTTTCTTTTAGTGCCATGGATGGTACCATGAAAGCAAGACGTTTTGATTATCGAATGGGATTTTCTAACGAGAAATATTTTTCAATCAAGTTTGGTGACAAGAACAGTATTGCCAACATAAGTAAATGGCAACTTGAAAAGAAGTTCAAAGAACAAAAAATAAGTGTTCCAGTAAAACCCATTACTTTTTTGTTGTCCCCTGAAATCCCAAAGAAATGGAGGCCCTATGTCAAGGCAGGGATAGAGGAATGGTTGTCGGCCTTTGAATCGGCTGGCTTTAAGGATGCCTTGGTGGTTAAGGAGGTGGACAGTTTGACAGAATGGCAGATTCACAGTATTGACAACAACATAGTGTTCTGGGGCCAAAAGAAATATTTGAGGGGATCGGAGAATGAAGTTTATGGAGGAACTGTATCCCTTATTGTGGATGAAAGATCCGGTGAGATCCTAAAAGGCGATATACATTTGGGGGCTTCCCCCGAAAACCTTGAGGACCGATATTTTATAAGGGCCTCGCCTTTGGACCAAAGGGCCCAAAAGTTCCCTTTTCCAGATGAACTCATTGGGGAAATGTACCAAAGCTTGGCGGCCCATGAAGCGGGTCATGTATTTGGAATCAAAGATGGCAACTTTGGGGAGAACAGTTATCCCACTGACAAAATGAACGATAGGGAATGGTTGGAAGTCATGGGTCATACCCCAAGTATTATGAACTATGCAAGGCCAAACAACCTTCCCCGGCCCGAGGACAGTATTCCCCCAACCCTACTACTTCAGAAAGTGGGCCCCGCCGATAGTTATACTATTAAATGGGCTTATATGGAGTTTCCACCGGACACTACCCCCGAAGATGAAGAAATTGCATTAGAGGAGTTGATACGATTGCAGGATACAATTCCTTGGTACCGCTTCAATAACAGTCACCATGAAGTGATCGGCCCATCAGCTACCAATGAGGTCGTGGAGACCAATGACCCGGTACGAAGTACTGAAATGGCCTTGAAGAATCTAGAAAGAGTAGTTGATTTGATTCCCGAAGCTTGCCAAGAAGGGAAGGATTATACCAGGTTGAAGCGTCTTTATGAAAACAGCTTGGAATTGTGGTACAATCATATGAGGCGTTTGGTCTCCATGATCGGTGGCTATGACATCCATTACAAATCCATAGATCAACCTGGAAATCTTTATACTCCACTTGACTGGGAAGCCCAAATGGAAGCCTTGGGATTTCTTTTGGAGCATGCCTTCAACCCTCCCTACTGGTTGGTGGACCCGGATTTTGATTCACAGTTTAAATATTCAACCTATCCCGATAAGCTCCTTCAATATCATCAAAGCTTATTATTTGAGCTGTTGAGACCACAAAGAATGAAACGATTGGAGTATATGGAAAGAATTTCTGGATACCAGGGTGCCTTCAAAAAGTATATTACCCAACTCCAATCAGGCCTTTTCAATGAGCTGGAAACTGGGTCTGGAAAAGTGGAATCCAGAAAACAAGAAGTCCAACTGAACTATATCAAAAAACTGGTTTTTATCATTGATGGGGAAACGGTGAATATTGCCGCGACTGAAAAAGCCTTTGATTATACGGATTATTCTAGAGGATTGATGATGCAACAGCTGATTGATTTAAAAAAGGAAATTGAAACAGGCTTGAGCAAAAATAAGTTTCAAGAATCCATGGGTCATTGGATGTTGTGTCTTAAAAAGATAGAGGATTTCCTAAAAGGTTAAATAACCAAATTTAAAAATGGACTTTTTTAACGTACCGATTTTAAAAATGGACTCGGCCTATAGAAGGGAGTAAGATTTTTTTTTGTTTTCATGTTAGTTTGTTTTTTTGAATTTAGCCAAAAAGGTGCCTGTAAAAAGGCACCTTTTTTTCAAAACCAACCGACATAGTCCAAAATTAGTTTTTGCCCAAGGGTGTATCCAAAGTGATTTCCGCATACACTTGGTGAGTACCCTTGACCATACATGGGTCATTGCCATTTGGCAAACAATCATCACTAACTGTCACGGATTGTATACCTAGGATAGGGTCCTCGTAATATGCAGTTCTATAGGTGTTATTTGCCTTTGTGGCAAATGCACCTACAACAGCAAGCATGAGAACGCTCATGGGTATCACCGCTTTTAAAATTCTCAATTTCATAATTGTTGAATTTAAGGTTGCACCTATACTTACTAAACTTCAATACAAGGCGATAGGTTTTCCCTTTGTATGAGTATCATGATATTGTAGGCCTTTACAGGGTATCCTGTATTGGAGTTTTGTTTTTCGGAAAATTGGGGAGGAATAGTCAATCCAGATTCTCGACCCAGTTACCCTATGGATGGATTTCCGGATATTCAATAAGTTGGATCCTTGGGAAAAAGGTGAGGGTTGGTGATTGTGCCACATATACATTTTAAATAGTTCCATTTTGTTGATTTTTATATGATAAAGATCCACATCAAAAAGAGAAATAAATTCTTTTTATTGAATTAAAAATTATTGAAATGGAAGTATTTGGGTGTTTTTTTATACTTTCTATATTGTGCAGGAGGCATTCCGTATTCAGCCTTGAAAACGTTGTAGAACTGGGTGACGCTCTGATACCCCATATCGAGTATGATCGTCTTTATGGGAATTTCAGTCTTTTCGATTAGGGCTTTTGTCTTTCTAAGTTTTCTCTTGTTGTAATAGGAGGCTATGGAATCCCCATAAACAATTTTGAATCCGGACTTTAATTTTTGTTCATTGAACGGGGTTATTTTTGCCAATTCCTTTATGGTGGGCCTTCGACCCTCAAGATTGCTCATTAGGTGTTCCCTTACTTTGATGATTACTTGTTTGTCCCAGTAGTTCAACTTGTATTTTGGTTTTTTGGACTTTTGCTCCAGGAAAACCGCATCATATTGGGTCACCAAAAGTATATGCATGGGATTTTCGAACCTGGCCAGGGTACAATATTTGGGATGTACCGGTTTATTGTTGCCTTTAAAATCGAGTAAGATTTTGATTGTGTCGGGACAATCGCTTTGGGAAAGGTGTTCCAAGGTTTGTTCCAATTTTGTTTGGGAGCTATTGGACAATAGCCCGACAAAGGGTTTGTTCAGGAGCTTTTCCCTGATTTTGTCCAGGTTGGTGCAAATAGGGGAATTGATGCCCATAATTTTGCCTTGACCATCAAAGCTAAAGAACATGAGGACATTTGGTTCCATGTCCTTATCGTCCGGGGCAAAGTTGGAATGAGTGGGCGATGATCTGAGTTCTTCCATCAGGATATTGACCGCGGTCATCAAGGAAGCGGTCTCGTCATTTTTTTTGGGAACAAGTAAACTGTGGTCAAAATTCCCCAAGGCCATCTTTAGGAGTATTTCGATGATGGTTTCCATATCCGTGTTGTCTTTTGATGCCATGGCCTTGTTCCTTAAATTAAATCCCTACCACTAAATCTGCAATGGGGGTTTATGTCAATCATTCATAGTATTGCGATTGGATATCTCATTGTTCAAAAATTCTTTTGCCGCAGATTTTTCGATATGGGCACTAACGTTAAATTCATTGATGTAGCGTTCCATATAGTATTTGGCCAGGACCATGGTGTTTCCGGGCTTAACCAGAATCGCTAAGGCGATTATCAACAAAGAGCCTTCGGTGCCGAAGTGATTTCTGGCCTTGCC
>Ga0079224_100005490_pt1 | contig 16668 bp, 15 predicted proteins | sample Stecom2015_FD_80414 | JGI IMG/M metagenome (GOLD analysis project Ga0079224, IMG submission 80414) | Agricultural soil microbial communities from Utah to study Nitrogen management - Steer compost 2015 | ecosystem: Environmental > Terrestrial > Soil > Agricultural land | place: USA: Utah... | reverse complement strand
GTCGGCGCCGACCTGGGGCTTCCAGGACGTGCTGTTCAAGGGCAACAAGCTGCGCGTCCCGCAGCGCTACGGCAGCTACGTGATGGAGAACGTGCTGTTCAAGATCTCCTTCCCGGCCGAGTTCCACGCCCAGACGGCCGTCGAATGCGCCGTGCGGCTGCATCCGGCGGTCAGGGACCGGCTGGATGAGATCGATCGCATCGTCGTCGAGACCCAGGAAGCGGGGATACGCATCATCGACAAGACCGGTCCGCTCGGCAATCCGGCCGACCGCGACCATTGCCTCCAGTACATGGTCGCCGTGCCGCTGATCTTCGGCACGCTCACCGCCGAGCACTACGAAGACCACATCGCCAGCGATCCGCGCATCGACGCGCTGCGGGCCAGGATGGAGGTGGTCGAGAACAGGCAGTTCTCGGCCGACTACCTGGATCCGGCCAAGCGCTCGATCGGCAACGCGGTGCAGGTGTTCTTCAAGGACGGCAGCAGCACCGAGCGGATCGCCATCGAGTACCCCATCGGCCACCGCCGCCGCCGCGCCGAGGGCATCCCGCTGCTGCTCGACAAGTTCAACGACGCGATCACCGGCCATTTTCCGCCCAAACGGGCGGCGGCCATCAAGACAGCCTGCATGGACCAGGACACGCTGGAGCAGATGCCGGTCAACGCGTTCATGGACCTCTGGTACGTGTAGACGCAACGCACAGCAGCGAGCGTTCGTGAGCCATCTCGTGCCGACCAAGTCCCACCGGTTGGCGCTCCGTGATCGCGGGATTGCTCCGCTCACCGCTCGCAATGGCGGCAGAACGGCGCGAGGGTGTGCAAGCAAAAGCCCGGCGCAAGCCGGGCTCGGTGCGGAGGGAGCCGCCCGGTGGCTACGGCAGGTTCGCCTTGATCGTCTCGATCAGCTCCTGGACATCGGCACCGCTGAGCTTGCCGGCCCGGTAGAACACCAGCCTGCCGTCGGGAGCGAACACCAGCACGTCGTTGTTATCGTCGTCGACGCCCCAGGCCTCCACCAGGACCTTGCGCATGTCCTTCAGGTAGATAGTGTCGGGGAACTCTTTCTGCTTGCTCTTCAGCGACCGGTTGATCAGGAAGTTCGGCAGCCCGGTGGCGGCCATGTTGATGGCGGCGATGGAGCCGTACCGGTCCTGCGGGAATGCCTGCTCCTTGAGCGCCTGAGTGACGTGATCGTTCAGGTCTTTCTCGTCCGGATCGACATAGAACATGACGTAGACCTTGCCCTTGATCTCGTCGCTGCTCCACGCCTCGCCCGTGACCCGGCCGCCTTCCTTGCCGGACAGGGTGACTGTGGGCAGTACCTCGCCGACCGGCGGCGCCGCCAGGGCGGCCAGCGGCAGCACTGCCAGGACGACTCCGAGTACCAATCGCTTCATGTCCTCGACTCCTTGCTCGTTATCTTGTGCGTGATGCGGAAACCGCGGCACCGGTTCCACCGTCGAGCATACACGAATGTATGTTGCGGCGGCTGCAAGGCCACGGGAACCGTGGCGACGGCTGCAAGCTCCGGCGCGCTGCCGTATGCTTGATGCCGTCAACGCAGCCAAGCAATTACCAGCAATGCGCCTCCGCTACAACGCTCCGGTCGTTCTCACCTTCGCCCTGCTCGCCATCCTGATCCTGATGCTGAATGCCAGCATCATGCCGCGCCTGAGCCCTCGGTATTTCGCGCTGGGCAGCACGGTGGACTGGGGCAGCCTGGCCGACTGGTTCCGGCTGTTCAGCCATCCGCTCGGCCACGCCAGCTGGACTCAGCTGACGGGCAACCTGGCCTTCGTGCTGTTGCTCGGCCCGCCCCTGGAAGCACGCTACGGCAGTCGCTGGCTGCTCCTGCTGATGCTGATCACCGCATTCACGGCCGCCATCGTGCACGTGCTGCTGTTCAAGGGAATGCTGCTGGGTGCCGGCGGCATCGTTTTCCTGCTGCTCGTCCTGACGGCGCTGGCGGATCTGCGTGCCGGGGAGCTGCCACTTACCGTGGTGCTGCTGGCGGTAGTCTTCATCAGCAGCGAGGTGCTGTTCGCCACCCACAGCAACGCTGCGCAGCTGGCGCATCTGATCGGCGGCGGCATCGGCGCAGTAGCGGGGCTGCTGCTGCGCCGCTAGCCGGGCTGCGCAACCAAGCCCTGGCGGCGGCTAAGCCCAGACATCGATGCCCATCGGCGGCTCCGGCCAGCGCCGCCTGCCCGGATCGTAGACCGCGCGCCGGCGCTGTCGGCGCCGCTCCCTGTCGTTGACGCGCATGTCGAAGACCACGGCCCGGTCCTGCTGGCGGCGATCGAAAGGCCGGCGGCGCTCAGCCCGATCGTAGATGGTGCCCGCCCGATCGACGGGCTGCAGCTGATGGGAATTGGCAATCGGAAGGTGGGCGGGTAGCCGCGACGGCTGAAGAAGAATCTGCTGCATCTGCTCGCGTTCCTTCGCTGCTCGATGGTCAGTCCCGATGCTAAGCAAGACCGCGGCGGGTCGACAAGCCACCGGCCAGCCGTCCACCCTAGGCGGCTTCCGGGTCCGCTCAGGGAAGGCCCGTAGCTGGCCGGAGTGCATTCCTGCGGAATCGATGCCGGTAGCATCCCCGCAGGAGCGGCTGCCGGCCGCTCCTGCAGAAGGAGAACCGAGCGCTCAGCGCTTGAGCTTGGCGAAGGCCGCAGCCATGGCGGTCTGCGGCTGGGCCTGGCGCTGCTGCGACTGGCGGCCACGCGGCTCGGGGCGCGGACCTCCCGGGCGCGGCGGCTGGTCGGAGCCGCCGCTCTTCATGCTGAGCGCGATGCGCCGGCGCTTGAGGTCCACCTCCAGCACGCGGACCTTGACGATGTCGCCCGGCTTGACGACTTCGCGCGGGTCCTTGACGAAGCGATCGGCCAGCGCCGAGATGTGCACCAGCCCGTCCTGGTGCACGCCAACGTCGACGAAGGCGCCGAAGTTGGTGACGTTGGTGACTACCCCCTCCAGCTGCATGCCCTCGCGCAGATCCTCCAGCGTTTCCACGCCCTCGCGGAAGGTAGCGGTCTTGAAGGCCGGGCGCGGGTCGCGGCCGGGCTTTTCCAGCTCCTTGAGGATGTCGGTGACGGTCGGCAAGCCGAAGCGCTCGTCCACAAACTCCTGTGGCCGCACCTGCTTGAGCAGGGCGCTGTCGCCGATCACCTGCTCGATGGGGCGCTGGAGCTTCGCCAGCAGCCGCTCCACCAGCGGATAGGCCTCCGGGTGCACGGCCGACGCGTCCAGCGGCTGATCGCCGCCACGGATGCGCAGGAAGCCGGCCGCCTGCTCGAAAGTCTTCTCGCCGAAACGCGGCACCTGCAGCAACGCCTTCCGGTTCGGGAAGGCGCCGTGCTGGTCGCGGTAGGCAACCACCTTCTCCGCCAGGCTCGGCGACAGGCCGGACACGCGCGACAGCAGCGCCACCGAGGCGGTGTTGAGATCCACGCCGACCGCGTTGACGCAGTCCTCGACCACCGCATCCAGCGCACGGGCCAGCTGGGTCTGGGAGACGTCGTGCTGGTACTGGCCCACGCCAATGGACTTGGGATCGATCTTGACCAGCTCCGCCAGCGGATCCTGCAGGCGGCGGGCGATGGACACCGCGCCGCGCAGCGACACGTCGAGATCGGGGAATTCCTTGGCTGCCAGCTCCGAAGCCGAGTACACCGAAGCGCCGGCCTCCGACACCACCACCTTCTGCGCCTTGATGTCGGGGTGGCGGGCCAGCATGTCGGCAACCAGCTTTTCCGTCTCCCGCGAGGCGGTGCCGTTGCCGATGGCGATCAGTTCCACGCCGTAGTGCTTGCAGGCGCCGGCCAGCACGTGGATGGAGCCGTCCCAGTCCTTGCGCGGTTCGTGCGGATAGATGGTGCCGGTGTTGAGCAGCTTGCCGGTGGCGTCCACCACCGCCACCTTGCAGCCGGTACGAATGCCCGGGTCGATGCCCATCACCACCTTCTGCCCGGCCGGCGCGGCCAGCAGCAGGTCGTGCAGATTGCGGGCGAAGACCTTGATGGCCTCGTCCTCGGCCGCCTCGCGCAACTGCAGGAACAGGTCCGTCTCCAGCCGGGTCAGCAGCTTCACCTGCCAGGTGTAGCGGCACAGATCCCACAGCCAGGCATCGGCGGCGCGGCCCTGGTTCTGGATGCCGAACCGGGCGGCGATCATGCCGATGCAGGGATTGTTGTCGGCGGTCAGCTCCGCGGGCAGATCGAGCCGCAGCCGCAGTACCTTTTCCTTGCGGCCGCGGAACAGCGCCAGCGCCCGGTGCGAGGGGATCGCCTTGATCGGCTCGGCGTGCTCGAAATAGTCCGAGAACTTGGCGCCGGCCTCGCGCTGCTCTTCGACCACCTCGGAGTACAGCAGGCCGTGCTGCCAGAGGTAGTCGCGCAGCCGGCCGGTGAGATCCGGATCCTCGCTGAACTCCTCGGCCAGAATCGCCCGGGCGCCCTCCAGCGCGGCGGCGGCATCAGGCACTCCCTTGGCCGGGTCCACATACTCCGCCGCCAGCGCGCGCGGATCCTGGGTCGGGTCGGCGAGCAGGGTCCGGGCCAACGGCTCGAGCCCGGCTTCCTTAGCGATCTGGCCCTTGGTGCGGCGCTTCTGCTTGTAGGGCAGGTAGAGGTCTTCCAGCCGCTGCTTGGTGTCGGCGGCGCGGATGTCGCGCTCGAGCTCCGGCGTCAGCTTGCCCTGCTCGTCGATGAGCTTGAGTATCGCCTCGCGCCGCTCCTCCAGCTCGCGCAGGTAGCCGAGCCGCTCTTCCAGCTGCCGCAGCTGGGTATCGTCGAGGCTGCCGGTGGCCTCCTTGCGGTAACGGGCGATGAAGGGAACGGTGGCACCCTCGTCAAGCAGGGCGACCGCCGCTGCGACCTGCTGGGGCCGGATGCCGAGTTCGGTGGCGATGGTCTGGAGGATCTTGGCGTTGCTCATGGTCGTGCTTGTGTGCCAGGCGAAGGCGGCATCCTGCCAGAAATCGGGCCACGCTTCATCGATCCTGTCCGCCCCCTCGGCCTCAAGCTGCGCTGCCTGGCGACGCCGCTGGCGCTCCTCCCAGGCGGCCAGCTCGTCCTCGTAGACCTCCAGGATGCAGGGGTTGCAGCCGCTGCCACAGCACTCGGAAGGGTCCGGCCGCAGTGGCCGCGGATCGCGCGGAACGGGTTTCTCGGCCATCTCTCTGGTCCCACGGCCACCAGGGCCGTTCTTTGATTCGGACGTATGCGTCACCATCTCCACGACGGATGACGCACATTCGCATCCATTCTACTCCTCCCCGGTATGCCAGCCGTGCAGAGCGCCTGTCCGTGGCGCGGGATTTCAGCGACAGGGAGACCGAGCCGATGGCGAAGCATTTATCGGCAGAGCAGATCCGCGAGTTCGAGGCGCTGCTGCGCGAGCGCCACCGGGAGCTGCGCCAGGATATCCACCAAGCACTGATCGAGAGCGAGGACTCCCAGTTCCAGGACCTGGCCGGGCGCGTGCACGACCCGGGCGAAGAGTCGGTAGCCGACCTGATCATCGATCTCAACATCCGCCAGATCGACCACCAGGTGCAGGAGCTGTACGCCGTGGAGTCGGCGCTGGCGCGCATGCGCAACGGCACCTACGGCATCTGCGCCGAGTGCGGCACCGACATCCAGCTCGAGCGACTGCGGGCGGTGCCGACGGCCACCCGCTGCATCGACTGCCAGAGCCGGCAGGAGAAGGACTACGTCGGCGGCGCCGGCAGCGGCACGCCGACCCTGTAGCACCGGCCAGCGCTGGCAAGGCACACCAGCTTCCAAGTCTGCTGCCGGAACAAAAGCCGGGCAGCGCCCGGCTTGACCACCATGGCATGCTCGCTTCAGCCGCGCGGCGGCGGCTGCAGCTCCTCGCTCCCCTGTCGGGCCTGTTGCTCCTGCCGGCTCTGCGGCATGGTGCCCTGCGCGATGATCACTTCAACGCGGCGGTTCTCGGCCCGGCCCTCGCGGGTGCCGTTGTCGGCGACCGGGAAGTCCTCGCCCAGCCCGACCATCCGTATCCGCGCAGGATCAACACCGCGCTGGGTCAGCGCCTGATACACCGCGTTGGCCCGCTGCTCCGACAGCTGCGCGTTGTATGCGGCGTCGCCGACGCTGTCGGTGTGGCCCTCGATCAGAATGTTCTGCTCGGGGTGCGCCTGGAGGAACTGCGCCAGACGGTCCAGCGAGCGCCGATCCCCGGCCTGCAGATCGGCGCTGTCGAACGGGAACAGCACCTCGCCCAGCGTCAGTACAATGCCGCGCTCGGTCTGCTGTGGCTGGAGATCGGCCAGCTGGCTCTGGGCATCCTTCAGGGCCTGCTGCGACTGCTCCGCTTCCTGCCGCAGCCGTTCCGCCTCCGCCTGCGCCTGTTCCGCCTCCTGGCGGGCTTCCGCAATAGCACGCTCCCTGTCTTGCAGCACCGCTTCCGCCCGTTGCCGCTCCATATCTTCGGTGGAACGCGCCAGCACCTCGCGGCGGGCCTGCGCCTGGGCGATGTGGGCGCGCCGCTCGGCCAGATAGGCATGGTGGTTGACGGCCTGCTGATCGGCGCCCTGGCGAGCCAGCTGTTCGGCCTGGCGCAGCGATTGCTGCGCGTCGCGCAGTGCCAGCGGCGCGTGGCGGGCAACCGCGGGCGTATTCTCCGCTTCGTTGACCACCTGCCTGGCCCGCTCGAGATCGTCGCTGGTCGTCTGCATGGTCGTGCACGCGCCCAGCAACAGCAGGGGCACGATTAAGAGACTGGAGCGCATCATTGCGTACCCTCCTTCCGCTGCAGTTCCTCACGCAGCACCTCGATACTGCGCCGGTTTTCCTCTGCCAGCTGCTCGGCACGCGCCGACTGCGCCTCGGCCATCGCCAGCTCGGCGCTTACCTGCGCCTCCTCGGCCAGCCAGCCCGCAACTGTGAAGTTCTCGTCGTACAGCGCCTGGCGCCCTTGCTGGAGTTTCTCCCTGGCCTCCTGCAGTTGCAGCGGCGCATACTCCGTTGCATCCGCGGCGACCGCCTGCTCGATCGCCAGCTCGGCGCGGGCGAACTCCGCCCTGGGCGGCGCTACGCCTGTCGACGTACAGCCGGCCAGAGCGGCGGCTGCCACCGTGGCCGTCAGCCATCCGCTTGTGCTGCTGAGCATAAATAAACCTCCTGTCAGTCCATGACAGACACAACGCCACGCAAGCGAGCGCGCAGGTTGCATCACGGCGTGCGGTGTGAACTGGCGCACGCCTAGCAGGTCGGTGTGACGAAAAGGGAATTCAAGATTCCTTATAAGCCCCGGCGAGGACTGCATGAAACCGGCATTCCGATAGGTCGGCCGCCAGCCTGCTAAGCTAAGATTCTCGAACCGCCGATTATCCAAAGGGAGACGGCACCGTGCGCTTTCCCAGCCGCGTACTCATCTGGATGGGGCTCTTCCTGCTGGCCGTGGCAGCGGTGGCCAGCCTGTTGTGGCCGCCCCTGGTCCGCGCCTTCTTCGCCAATCCCGTCTTCAACTCGATGATCCTGGCCGTGCTGGCGGTTGGCCTGCTGATCAACCTGCGTCAGGTGCTGCGGCTGCGTCCCGAGGTGCGCTGGATCGAGGAATTCCGCCGCGGCGACAGCCGCGAGCTTTCCCCGCCGCAACGCGGCCTGATGGCCTCCATGGCCCGCATGCTGGTCGCCCGGCGGCGGGAGCGGCTGGTGCTGACGCCGGCGACCATGCGCGCCATGCTGGACGGCATCCGGGCCCGGCTCGATGAATCCCGCGACCTTTCCCGCTATGTGGTCGGGCTGCTGATCTTCCTCGGCCTGCTGGGTACCTTCTGGGGCCTGCTGGACACCCTGTCCGCGGTCGGCACGGTCATTGGCGGGCTGGAGGCTGGCGGCGACGATGCAGGTGCCGTGTTTGGCGAGCTGCGCAGCGGCCTGGAGGCGCCGCTGCGCGGCATGGGCACGGCGTTCAGCTCCTCGCTGTTCGGGCTTGCCGGGGCGCTGGTGCTCGGTTTCTTCGACCTGCAGGCCGGACACGCTCAGAACCGCTTCTTCAACGATCTGGAAGAATGGCTGGCGAGCCTGACCCAGGTCGGCGGGCCGATCGCGGCCGACGGTGAGCCGGTACTGCCGGCCTATATCCAGGCGCTGCTGGAGCAGGCCGCCGATGGGCTGGACCGGGTGCAGCGCACGGTCGCCCAGGGCGAGGAGGAGCGGCGCGCCGTGACCACCCGCATGCTGGCCCTGACCGCACAGGTGATGGCGCTGGCCGAGCAGATGCAGGGCGGGCAGAAACTGCTGGCCGAGCTGCCGCCGCTGCTGAGCCGCCTGAGCACGGAGAACGCCGCGCTCAGGGAACAGAACGAGGCCCTGGTCCGTCATCTCGGCAACATCGACGTCGCCGTGACCACCTTGCTCGGCGACCTCAACCTGCACGGCAACCGGGCCATCGAAGAGCTGCGCAGCGAGCTGCGGCTGCTGACCAAGGCCATCGCCCGCGGCCCGAGCTGACGCCATGTTCCAGGCACGCAGCCGCAGCGGCATCAACATCTGGCCCGGCTTCGTCGACATTCTGGCGACGCTGCTGCTGATGTTCGTGTTCGTGCTGACCATTTTCATGGTATCGCAGCACTATCTGAGCGAGGCACTGAGCGGCCGTACCAGCGCGTTGCGCCAGCTGGAAGCCGACATCCAGGCCCTGGCCGACGTGCTGGCGCTGGAACGCTCCCGCAGCGCGGAGCTGAGCACCGAACTGGAGCGGCTGCAGTCGGAGCTCGCCGCGACCATCGGCGCCAGGGAACTGGCCGAGGAACAGCGGGCCGCGCTGACCGAGCAGCTGGCCCGGACCGAGCAACAGCTTGCCGAGGCTCGCTCCCGGGCCGGCAGCCTGCAAGCCGAGCTGGAGCAGCAGGGCGCGGCACTGGTCCAGGCCGAGACACGCGCCGGCACCGCGGAAGAAGAGGTCGCCCGGCTCAACCGCCAGCTCAGTGCCTTGCGCGAGCAGCTCACCCGCCTGGAAGGCGCGCTGGAGATCGCCGAAAGCACGGTCGCTCGCCAGCAGGTGCAGATCGAGGAGCTCGGCCAGCGGCTCAATGTCGCGCTGGCCAGCAAGGTGCAGGAACTGCAGCGCTACCGCTCGGAGTTCTTCGGCCGGCTGCGGGCAGTGCTCGGCGACCGTCCGGACATCCGTATCGTCGGCGACCGCTTCGTGTTCCAGTCCGAGCTGTTCTTCGAATCCGGCTCGGCCGAGATCGGGGCGAGCGGCCGGCAGCAGCTGGCGCAGGTGGCCGAGACCCTGAAGACGCTGGCGGCACAGATCCCGGACGACATCGACTGGGTGCTGCAGGTCGAAGGCCACACCGACATCCGCCCGATCAATACGCCGACCTTTCCGTCCAACTGGGAACTGTCGGCGGCGCGCGCCATCTCCATCGTCCACTTCCTGATCGAGCGGGGCATTCCCGCCGACCGCCTGGCGGCCGCCGGCTTCGGCGAATTCCAGCCGGTCGACCCCGGTCGCAGCGAAGAAGCCTACCGCCGCAACCGGCGCATCGAGCTGAAGTTCACGAATCGGTGAGGGGAAGGCCGCACCGACGACACCACCCCGTCATTGCGGGGAGGCGCAGGCCGACAACGCAATTCGAGAAAGTGGCGCATCGAGCTTCGGCACTCCGCCGTCTCGAGATCGCCACGGCCGCTGCGCGGCCTCGCGATAACGGAAAAGAGGGCGAGGCGGCTTATAAAAATTAGCTTTTAAAAGTCGCGGGAGAACTCGAACCCGATATAGCCCCCCAGGTCGCCGTCGTCACCGCGCTGCACGCCGGCGCTGGTAGTGATGCGAAAGCCGGCGCGCTCCGGAAACTGCAGAACCAGTCCCAGCTGCCGGGTGTCGTGATCCTCGTCCGCCTCCAGCAGCATTTCCGGCCCCACCGCGAAACCGTCCCCGAGCTCATGCAGGAGCCGGCCGCGCAAGCTATAGCCCTTGGTCTGCGGGTAGCTGTCGAAGCGGCCACCGACACGCCAGTGCTCGGTAAGCCGGAGCTCGCCGTCGAAATGGACGCCCACACGCCAGCCATCCTCGCCGAGATCGTCCCCAACCTGTTTTGGCGATACCCGCAGCTGGCGGTACTGCAGCCCCAGATAGCCACCCCACCAGCCGCTCTCCCTGCGCTGTCGGTAGCCCAGCGAGTACTCCGCCTCCGGTCCTGCGACCTCGGCCTCGGCACTGCCGGCCGAGGCCGAATAGGACTACCAGCCGAGCTCGAAACGGTGGGCCAGGCCCTCCTCGCCCGACGGCGATAACGCCAGCCCCAGTCTGCTGCGTTGGGCCGCAGCGGCGACCTCGGCAGCGCCGGAGACGCTCCAGTCAGCCCGCACGGCGCCCGGCAGCAACAGGACGGCTGCCAGCAAGCAAGGAAGTAAACGGTGTCTGATAGTGTTCAGGATAGGAACGATGTACCGGAACTGCTGCCAGTCGCGCATCCAACGGACTCGATCGCGGGAACGGGCGGCCACCTTAGACAGCCTTGGCGCCTGGAGCCGTTTAGCGGTTCACAGTTCGGCACCGCCGTCGGCTCGAGCTCGACATGGCCGTCAGGTACTGCGAAAGTCGTCAGCTTCACCCCGACCGCAAGGAGAGCAGCATGCAACTGTCGGCGCCGAAGACCTTGACCACGGAACGCGGACAATTCGCCTATCGCGACGCCGGCGCAACGGACGGCACGCCGGTGGTGATGCTGCACGGCTGGCCGGAGAGCTCGTATTGCTGGGCGCCGGTGGTGGAACGGCTGGCGCCGGGTCTGCGGGTGATCGCGCCGGATTTGCGCGGCCTCGGCGACAGCACTCGCGAGGGAGAGCCCGCACAGTTCCAGAAGCAGGCGCTGGCGGCGGATGTCGTCGCCATGCTGGATGCGCTCGGTATCGGGACATTCCACCTGGTGGGCCATGACTGGGGCGGAGTGGTCGCGCAGGAAGTGGCGCTGGCGATCCCGGCACGGGTGCGGCGGCTGGCGCTGATGAACATCGCGGTCATCAACAACCTGCGCGGCAACCTGGAGACCGTCGAGGCGGCCCGCCGACGCGGCGGTCCGTTCTACTGGTACCAGCATTTTCAGCAGCAGCGCGATCTGCCGGAAGCCATGATTCCCGGCAACGAGGAGATCTGGCTGCGCTATTTCCTGCGGACCTGGAACGGCGCCCCGTTCCCGGAGGACGCCGTGCGGGAATACGTGCGTTGCTATCGCATCCCCGGCACCCCGGGCGCCGGCGCCAACTATTACCGTGCCATGCGCGACGACATCAAGCGCTGGGCGACGCTCGCCGATCATGTCTGGCCGATGCCCGGCCTCTACATCTACGGCAACAAGGATCCGGTGATCATTCCCGAGACGCTCAACCACATCGAGACCTGCTTCCGGCAAATCCAGGTCGAGCAGATCGAGGCGGGGCATTTCGTGCAGGAGGAACAGCCCGAGCGGGTGGCCGCCTGCCTCGGCGCCTTCCTCCTGCACTGACCGCAGCTTATCGGCCGCTGCCTGCTGCTGCAGCCTCGCTATCGGCACCCGGCAGTCGCTCGGCGCGCACCAGCCGGCGCAGCCGGTTCATGACGTCCAGGTTGGCGGCCTCCATGGCGGCCAGCGACTGCAGCGCAGGCTCATGCCGCCCGGCATAGAATTGCCGCAACGCCTCCTTGGCCTGCACATGGACAGTCCGGTGGGGCGCCTCCAGCGCCCGGAACCCCTCGCTGCTGCCGAACAGCATGCTACCGGTCCCCTGGTAGTACCAGCGGCCGAGCCGGCATTCGGTCTCGCTCGGGAGCGCATCCGGCTCGATCCTGTCGAGTCCGAGGAAAACCCGGTACACGGCGAGCTTGATTTCCAGTTCCTCGAGGTTCGCCAGCTCGACTTCGCTCAGCGCGGCGGCGGTGGCGATGGCGGCTCCGGCCTCGCCGGCCAGCCGCAGCAACTGCCCGGTGCGGCCCAGCACGGCGCCGGCATCGCTGCTGAGCCGCTTGACGCTGTCGGCATTGCGCCCCATCAGCGCATCGGTCTGCGCTGTCTTCGCCTGGATGCCGTTCACCAGGGCCCGGATCTCGCCGGTGGCGCTGCTGGTACGGGAGGCCAGCTGCCGGACCTCGGTCGCCACCACGGCGAAACCGCGGCCGTGTTCGCCGGCCCGCGCCGCCTCGATGCTGGCGTTGAGCGCCAGCAGGTTGGTCTGTTCCGAGACGCTATCGATCAGGCCGATGAAGGTGTCGATATGGCTGGCATCCGCATGCAGAGAGGCCACTTCCGTGGCAGCCGTGCCGATCTGGCCGTCTATCCCGACCAGGCGCTCGACGATGGCCTCGAGATCGGAACGGTTGGCCTCCGAGGCGACCGCCGACGCTTCGGCCGCCCGCCGGTTGTCGGCCAGTACCTCGGCCAGATCGGCGAACGACTCGCGCAGGGCGGCGACCGAGGCGCCGAATCCAGCAAGGTTCCCGAGGACGCGTTCGGTCAGCCGCGCCCGCTCCCGGTGCGCGATGAGCTTGCCCTGCAGCCGGTCGCGCTCGGCTTCGGCCTCGGCGGCACGTTGCCGGAGCTGCGCAGTGGCCGCCCGGGCCGCCTCAAGCTCCCGCCGGAGCGCATCAATCTGCCGTCGCCTGCCGAACATCAACGCCTCCAAGACCGGAATGATCGCTCCTGCGGCTGCAGGAACAGAGCTATAACATTTATTTTATATGAATGTTATAGCGCAAGAGCAAATCCTCGCCACTCCCGCGCGCCGACCCCCGGTCCGGGCGAAGCGCGGTATCCTGATCGGCACAGCCGCCCCCATGACGGCGACCGGATCGCGTTGAGGTAGCTAGACATGACCGAATCGACCCTTCTTCATTACACCCGGCAGGGCCAGGGCCGACCGTTGGTGATCCTGCACGGCCTGTACGGCTCCGGCTCCAATTGGGGGAGCCACGCGAAGTGGCTGGCCGAGCACTTCGACGTGATCCTGCCGGATCTGCGCAACCATGGCCGCTCGTTCCACGCCCCGCGCATGGACTATCCGGCCATGGCCGCCGACGTGCGTCGGCTGCTCGATGCGCTCGAGCTCGAATCGGTGCTGCTGCTCGGGCACAGCATGGGAGGCAAGACGGCGATGACGCTGGCGCTGGAGACGCCGCAGCGGATCCAGGCCCTGGTGGTTGCCGATATTGCGCCGGTGGCCTATCGCCACCAGAGCCATCAGCCGCTGATCAAGGCCATGCAGGGGCTGGATCTGGCCCAGGTGCGCTCCCGGGCCCAGGCCAGCGCGGCACTCGCTGCCGAGATTCCAAGCCAGACGCTGCGGCAGTTCCTGCTGACCAACCTCGACCGCAGCGGCGATGGCTACCGCTGGCGCATCCCGCTGGACACGCTGGCCGATCAGCTGCCGCAACTGGAGAGCTTCCCGGCGCTGGACGGAAGCTACGACGGGCCGACCCTGTTCATCCACGGCGCCGACTCGGATTACGTCACCGATGCCGCCCAGGCGGCCATCCAGCACCACTTCCCCAACAGCCGGCTGCAGGCGATACCGGAGGCGGGCCATTGGCTGCATGCCGAGCAGCCACAGCGATTCGCCGAGGCGCTGCGCACCTTCCTGGCCCCATTCCGCGATTGAGGCAAAAACCGAATGCGCAAAAATGCCGCATCGCCGGTGGCTTGAGTGGGCAGCAGAACCGTATAATGCGCGCCAGATCGAAGCCTCCACGCTACCGCGTCGCAGAACCTCGCTCGCATCCGCCAGGGCTTGCGGCACGGCGACGCAGCACCGGTGGAAGCTGTTAGCGCCTGCCCCTCTGGAGAACATTGATGTCCGAAGATTTCCGCGACGCCGCACTCGAGTATCACCGTAACGACCCTCCCGGCAAGATTCAGGTCACCCCCACCAAGCCGCTCGCCAATCAGCGTGATCTGGCGCTGGCGTATTCGCCGGGGGTCGCCGCGGCGTGCGAAGCCATTGTCGAAGACCCCACGGAAGCTGCCCGGGTCACTTCCCGCGGCAATCTGGTCGCCGTCATCACCAATGGCACCGCGGTACTGGGCCTCGGCGCCATCGGGCCGCTGGCGGCCAAGCCGGTGATGGAAGGCAAGGGCGTGCTGTTCAAGAAGTTCGCCGGTATCGACGTGTTCGATATCGAGATCAACGAGCGCGACCCGCAGAAGCTGATCGACATCATCGCCTCGCTGGAGCCGACCTTCGGCGGCATCAACCTGGAAGACATCAAGGCGCCTGAGTGCTTCGAGATCGAGTCGGCGCTGCGCGAGCGCCTGAAGATCCCGGTCTTCCACGACGACCAGCACGGCACCGCCATCGTCTCCGCCGCCGCCATCGTCAACGGCCTGCGCCTGGTCGGGAAGAACATCGAGGACGTCAAGATCGTCACCAGCGGCGCCGGCGCGGCGGCCATCGCCTGCCTGGACCTGCTGGTGGCGCTGGGCGCCCGCAAGGAAAACATCATCGCCTGCGACTCCAAGGGCGTCATCTACCAGGGCCGCACGGTGTCCATGGACCCGCGCAAGCAGGAATACGCCGCCGACACCGACTGCCGCACCCTGGGCGAGGCCATCAAGGGCGCGGACATTTTCCTCGGCCTGTCGGGCCCCGACGTGCTGAAGCAGGAAATGGTCAAGGAGATGGCGGAAAACCCGCTGATCCTGGCGCTGGCCAACCCGGTGCCCGAGATCCTGCCGGAGCTCGCCAAGGAAGTGCGGCCGGACGCCATCATCGCCACCGGCCGTTCCGACTACCCGAACCAGGTCAACAACGTCCTCTGCTTCCCGTTCATCTTCCGCGGCGCGCTGGACGTCGGCGCGACCACCATCAACGAGGAGATGAAGCTGGCGGCAGTGAAGGCCATCGCCGACCTGGCGCAGCAGGAGGCCTCGGACCTGGTGGTGGCCGCCTACGGCGGCAAGCCGCTGCAGTTCGGCCCCGAGTACATCATCCCCAAGCCGTTCGACCCGCGCCTGATCGTGCGGGTGGCGCCGGCCGTGGCCAAGGCCGCGATGGATTCCGGCGTGGCGACCCGGCCGATCGAAGACTTCACCGCCTACCAGCTCAAGCTGAACCAGTTCGTGTTCCAGTCCGGGCTGGTGATGAAGCCGATCTTCGAGCGCGCCCGGCTCGATCCGCGCCGGGTGGTCTACGCCGAGGGCGAGGAGGAGCGGGTGCTGCGGGCGACGCAGGCCGTGCTCGACGACGGCCTGGTCAAGCCGATCCTGATCGGCCGCCGCCGGGTGGTGGAGATGCGCATCAAGCGGCTCGGCCTGCGGCTCGAGATCGACCGCGACTTCGAGCTGGTGGATCCGGAAGACGATCCGCGCTTCAAGGAGTACTGGCAGCTCTACCACAGCATCATGGAGCGGCGCGGCGTGACCCCGGCCCGGGCGCGCAACATCGTCCGCACCCGCAACACCGTCATTGCCGCGCTGATGGTCCGCCGCGGCGAGGCCGATGCCATGCTGGGCGGTCTGGTCGGCCGCTACCACCACCAGCTCACCTATGTCGAGCAGGTGATCGGCCCCCGTCCGGGCGTGCGCAACATGGCGGCGCTGAACGTGCTGATCATGCCCAAGGGCACGCTGTTCATCTGCGATACCTACGTCAACACCAACCCCAGCGCGCATCAGATCGCCGAGATGACCATCCTGGCCGCCGATGCGGTGCGCCGGTTCGGGCTGACGCCCCGGGTGGCGCTGGTGTCTCACTCCAGCTTCGGCGGTTCCGACGATCCTTCCGCGGTCAAGATGCGGGAGGCGCTGCAGCTGATCGAGGACCGGGATCCTTCGCTGCAGGTGGAAGGCGAGATGCAGGCCGATGCGGCGATCTCGCCGCTGATCCGCGAGCGGGTGTTCCCGAACGCCCGCTTCAAGGAAACCGCCAACCTGCTGATCATGCCGAACCTGGACGCTGCCAACATCGCCTTCAACCTGCTGCGCACGCTGGCCGACGCGGTGACGGTCGGGCCGATCCTGCTTGGCACCGACAAGCCGGCCCACGTGCTGACACCGAGCACCACGGTGCGCGGCATCGTCAACATGAGCGCGCTGGCCGGCGTCGAAGCCTCGCTGCTGGCCGGCAATTCCGCCCAGGACGACAGCGAGAGCGCCTGAGGCGAGCGGCATGGAGCATCGCGCGGGGAACGACATCGGAGTGCTGCTGGTCAACCTCGGCACTCCCGATGCCCCGACGCCGCGGGCACTGCGGCGCTACCTGGCGGAATTCCTGGCCGACCCGCGGGTGGTGGAAACCCCGCGCCTGCTCTGGCGGCCGATCCTGCACGGAGTGATCCTCAGGGTCCGGCCAGCCCGGTCGGCCCAGGCCTACGCCAAGATCTGGACGGACCAGGGCTCGCCGCTGCTGGCGATCTCCCGCCGCCAGCAGCAGGCCCTGGCCGAACGCCTCGGGCAACGCCTGGGGCAGCCGATCCCGGTGACACTCGCCATGCGTTACGGCAAGCCGTCAATCGGCACGGCCATGCGGGAGCTGGCCGACGCCGGCGTGCGGCGGCTGCTGGTGCTGCCGCTGTATCCGCAGTATTCGGCCACGACCACCGCCTCGGTCATGGATGCGGTGGCCGCCGTGCTGCGCCGCCAGCGGGACATCCCGGCCCTGCGTTTCGTGCGCGACTACCATGCCGATCCCGGCTATATCGATGCCATTGCCGACAAGATCCGTG
>Ga0079224_100005489_pt1 | contig 16669 bp, 15 predicted proteins | sample Stecom2015_FD_80414 | JGI IMG/M metagenome (GOLD analysis project Ga0079224, IMG submission 80414) | Agricultural soil microbial communities from Utah to study Nitrogen management - Steer compost 2015 | ecosystem: Environmental > Terrestrial > Soil > Agricultural land | place: USA: Utah... | reverse complement strand
TGTCATCCAGAAGCACGACTATTATCCGTTCGGCAAGGCCAAAGCTCTTGTAACTTCCGGTATCAATAAGTATCTTTATAATGGAAAGGAGATACAGGATGAGGTAGGAGGCCAGTACGATTATTCGTATCTTGTTTTGTTTTTCAAATGTACTCATGAGCTCACCCCGTACCGGGGTTCGGCTACGGGGCTAGGTTCGGAGCTAGCCCTGAGCGAAGTCGAAGGGACGCGGAGATAGGACGGTTTACCGGAGTTGATCCTATTGCCGAGAAGTTTCCCCATGTTTCAGTTTATAATTATGCTGAAAATGAGCCTGTTGTGAGTATAGGTCTCTGGGGGTTACAAAGGTGGATGGTTAACGGAAGAGAAAGAACCACTGCGATGCCGGGTTGGAGGACAGATGCTCGAGCCGCTGCTTTTGCGGTTCGACACCCTGTGGCGGCTAGTCGGATTGGAACAGTAGTACTTGGCTCGACAAATATATCTTCTGTCGCTGGAAGATATGCCCGACATTTTGCGGAAGATACCAGAACATCAAAAGATCCTGGGACACTTTCAAATGCTTTTAGACATGTTCTTTGGTCTGCAATGGTTAGAAACGAGTTTGATGGTACTATCACGAAAAGGGCAACAAACGCCCATGAAGGGGTCGGCATAGGAGAAAGCCAATATGTTGATATGTCAGCTCCGTTCAGAGGGGGGGATGATATAGAACTAGCAGACCATATTGTTGATGTTTTGAATAATGATATTGGTATCCGTTTGTCTGAATCTATGCCTAATTCGAGTGCAAAAGACTTAGCGACGATGGCATTATATCAATTTATGAGTGAAGGACTATGGACAACTCAAAAAGACAAGGATGGAAACCTTAAGATAGAAAAACAGAAACTTGATTCTTCTCTATATATCCAAGCTCTTAAATCACTAGGTTCGCTTGACCAAAACGGTTTTTCGGAAGAAGAGAGAAGACGTTTAGAAGAAGAGAGAAGACGTCAGTTGGAAGCGTTAAAAGACATCGGACAGAATTTATGAGAAATTGCAAGTTTATTTCGATGGTGATATTATTGTTTTTGTTAAGCGGGTGCACCAATCCTGCGGAAGAGATAATAAGTCATTCAGAACGTCAATTTGGTAAAAAGTTTAAGGAAGGGAGAATAGACCTTTTAAAAGTTTTTGATTTCCCGTGGGATACTCTGTATATTTTCTATCCACTGATATATCCAGAGGACATTGAAAACGATACGGGTATTAATTATAAAGGGAATGTTGTCCCAGATGACACCTATTTATTTGTGTTCGTTTCGGATGGGACAATTATCAGGGAGATTAAAAGTCGGCCGTTTCGCATTTCCTTTGAGAATGAGCTCATGGGACTGAACTCAATTAAAATTCGTTCAAACGATGCGAAATTCCTCATTAAAGCTACTTCGCCTGGCCGTTATAGGATGATTAAAATTCATTAAGACGAGAGGTCACGGGATATTCCGTTTATTGGGGCGATCGCCTGTTCTGGGGTTAGGGTCAAGAAAGTCTATGGCTCTAACCCAAACAGGTTGTATCTGTAGAAAGTCCTAAAGTGTATTTTGAATTGTTGTTATGAAGATATAAAATTATAGCACTTTCATTCTTGCTTGAATTTAGAACGACTCAAAGCAGGATTCGTGTCAATCGGATGTCACAGATTGGATAGCCAACGCGGTGATTTGTATAAGGAATAACGATTTTGACAAAGATTTTACAGATCAACCTTATCATCCTGAGAAACTGTGGAAAATTTATAATTGATTTATCTATAACCAAAAGTTACCGCGATTTTCTACCGTTACTCAATGTTGGTCTTACCATTGTGGATAGTACTTGTAATTTGACCCTAGCACAAAATGATAGCATTGGACAAACGTGTAATAATGACTTGAAAGCCGTACTCGCTTTCAACCACGTCGCGATCCAAGCTCCATATTTCGACTTCAAAGAGATTGCTTTTTCGACTGTTATTTGGATCAAAGATCAATCGTGGATGGGTGGATTCTGTGTTTTAACACGTTTCAGAATAGAAAATGGAGTTTGTAAATTTCTAAAAGGAAGTGTATTTGCTATGTCAGACATGACAGCTTACATTCTCGTCCAATATCCCATATTCCATTTCCCAACGCCTAACCGAAGACCGCCTAATTGATTTTCATTTTCACCGCCTGTTGATTTTTTTTAGCTACCAAATTTATTTATCTTCGCCTAGTGATTAATTTAAGTTATGAAGCATAAAATCCATTCCAAGCGGCTAAAAGCGTACACCTTAACGGAGATACTGGTTGTGCTTGTCATTATCGGTATTTTGGTTTTGCTGGCATTGCCTAACCTCCTGCCGCTGATTACGAAAGCAAAAAGTACGGAAGCTAAGATGCAGCTCCAACATGTCCAAACTTTGCAGAAAAATTATTTTTACGAAAAGTCGAAGTATTCCATGGATCTCGCCGAGCTGGGCTTTATCCAGGAAAAGCTAACTACAGAGGGAAACGACGGTAAGGCCAACTACCGTATCGAAATTGTGCAGGCGGATAACAAGGGGTTTGTGGCCCGTGCAACGGCGGTTGTTGATTTTGACGGCGATGGCACGTTCAACGTGTGGGAGATCGATCAGGATAAAAATCTGAAAGAGGTTACCGCAGACTAACGTGATCTGGCTGATAATAGCGGTAACCGGAGCAACCGGCATTGTCTGGGAAGACTGCAAATACAGGTTGGTTCATGTGTGGTGGTATATCGTTCTGTTGATCGGCTTGGTCGGTGTTACGTTTACTGTCCGACGGACCGAGGAATTGCTTCTTTCGACGGGGATGAATCTACTGTTTGTTTTCCTGTTGATAATATTGCTCACCGGATACTTTTCTGTTAGGCATAGGCGGTGGATTAACCTTTTTGACCGCTATATCGGCTGGGGCGATATATTGTTCTTCTTGGTAGTTGCCGTGTACTTTACATTGGAACATTACATCCTTTTTACGATCGTAACGCTTATCCTGGCGCTGTGCATCAGCCCAATGATATTCTGGTTGCAGGGCAAGGAGCGACACGTGCCTTTGGCAGGCATTCAGGCGGCATGCCTTGCAATATACCTGCCTCTATGCTATTTCGGCTGGTATACGCTGCCTGCCGTACTGCAGGCATGATTTCGGTCCAAGGATAAATAAATTAATGTGTTCTTGAATTTTTGAAGTGCTTTACATAACTTTAGCCGTACGTATCATAACCTTGAATTTGGAATTTTAATAAGACGATTATTAGCCGATGTCCGTAAGTTCTTCCCATCCGATTGATGAGCAGGTAATTAAGCAGTTGCCAAGACAGCTGGCCCGGCATTATCGTATTGTGTCGGCCGCAAAGTCGGACGGGCACGTCGTGCTATTAACCGATCAGGATCCGTCGTTTCTCGAAGATGAGCTGTCCATGGTGCTTGATTTTCCGTTTGCGCTGACCACAGCAGACACGGCGGATATCGATCACCTTCTCCAGCGTTACTACTTTGAAGACCAGCAGGCGGCCGCAGATAAGACGCTACAACAGCTTCGCTTTGATAACAACTTCCTGGATAGCCTGATCTGGGAAGCGAAGCAGCTCAAGAGCAGCGATATACATATTGAAAGTTTTGAAAATAGGGGACGGGTGCGCGTGCGCATAGACGGCTTGATGGTAGAGCGCTATTCATTATCCAAGGCAGACTACCCTGCGTTGATCAACAAGATCAAGATTATGTCCAATATGGATATCGCGGAAAAGCGGCTCCCGCAGGATGGGCGTATCCACTATGCGAAGAATGGCGAGCAGTTTGATATCCGTGTATCGGTATTGCCTACGCTACATGGAGAGAAGGTGGTTCTGCGTCTTTTGAACAACAATGCCGCCAATATACATATCGAATCACTCGGTATGTCGGACAGCGACCTGTCCAATTACCTCCATGGTGTAAAAAAGCCGAATGGTATCCTGCTGATAAGCGGTCCTACGGGATCGGGCAAGACTACCACTCTTTATGCAACCTTGAAGTACTTAAACAAAGATACGACGAATATACTAACGATCGAAGATCCTATAGAATATACGCTCGAAGGTATCAATCAGGTGCAGCTGCGCGAAAACATCGGACTGACGTTCGGCGCCGCGCTCCGCACGTTCCTGCGGCAGGATCCGGATGTTATTATGGTGGGCGAAATCCGGGATCCCGACACGGCCAACATGGCCATACGCGCCGCGCTGACCGGGCACCTGGTGCTTTCTACTATACATACCAACTCGGCCTGGGGTACTGTCTCGCGGCTTATTGACATGGGTATTCCGGGATTTCTGATTGCCAACACCTTAAATACCACAGTGGCACAGCGTCTTGTGCGCGTACTCTGCCCACACTGTAAAGCCGTGCGTCCGATGGATATGTCGCTGTATCCGAAGCAGTTCCGGCCCTACTTTGAAGTGACGGAACATGCGGTGGCTACAGGATGCAGTCAATGCTACTACACCGGCTTCAAAGGCCGGAAGGCTGTTTATGAGATTATTCCGCTGGACCGTGAACTCGCTGAAGAGATAAAAAAAGAAAATATGCAGGTCGACCACCTGCTGAAGGAAAGGCAGATTAAAACATTAGGTGAGAATGCTTTTGAGCTGTTTGCCCGGCAGCTGACGACGATTGAAGAAATATACCCCTTGCTTTTTAACTATTGATGATGAATTGGAAAAGAATTGTTGTCCTCGGCTACTTTATGTGTGTTTGTTTTGGGATGCTGTTTGCGCAGCAGGGTGCCCAGCAGCAATACGAGCAGGTGGAGCAGCGCCTCAGGGCGCTGGCCATGACCGTGCCGGGATTGAACGAGAAGGTGAGGCTGTCTGTTTCCGGCGTCTCCGTACAGGAGTTTGTGCGGGCGCTGGCTGAGTCGAATGGTTTGAATATCAACGTGCAGCCGGACATCGAAGCAACTATCGTAAACAATTTTCAGGATGAGACGGCACTTAATGTGCTTCTGTTTCTCAGTAAAACCTACCAGCTTGATATACAGGTTATCGGCTCTATCATGTCGATAAGCCGGATGCACGGTATTGAGCCGGCACCCCCACCAAAGCTAATCGATGTAACATTTAACGCGGCAGACAACAGTTTAGGCTATTCGCTCAACAACGACAACCTGACGGAGGTGGCGCAGAAAATTTCCAGCGTATCGGGACGAAACGTGATTGTGCCCGTGGGCTTACAGGGCAAGACCGTGAGCGGCTTTATGACGGCGGCGCCGTTCGAAGTGGCGTTGGAGAAGCTTGCCTTCGCCAACAACCTCCGCTACAACCGTACGCAGGATGGGGTGTACGTATTCGAAGCGCTGGTACCGGGAGAGGAGCTGTTTATTAATCAGCAGAAGGAGACCGCCGTGCGATACCGTAGCAATGCGGCGCAGCAAGGACAGGGTATGATGGACGGCATGCAGCCTATGGGAACGCCGGGGGGATTTACCGTATACGGACAGGAGCAGTCAGAAGGTAAGCGATTTACCATTCAGGCTGAGAACACGCCAATCGCCGACCTGATCAAGCGGGCCGCCGAAGATGCTGAAGTGAACTATTTCATCTATTCGCCGATCCAGGGGCAGGTAAGTGCAAACGTGCGGAACGTATCGTTTGAGGACTTTCTGACTTCGATCTTCCGTACGACGCCGTACACGTTCCGCAAGGAAAAGGATACATATATGATCGGCGACCGGAAAATGGAAGGTTTACGGGATAGCCGCATTATACACCTGCAGCACCGCTCCATTGACACGGTATTGGCTATGATACCGATGGAGTGGCGACGCGATGTGGAGATCAAAGAGTTTAAAGAGCAGAACATGCTTCTGCTGTCGGGCTCATCGCCCCAGATACGGGAGATCGAGGCCTACGTGAAAGGTATTGACAAGCTTGTGCCAATGGTGCTGATCGAAGTGACGATCCTCGATATTCAGAAAGGGAATACAGTAAAAACCGGTATTTCTGCCGGTATCGCTGATTCGACAACGGTGATGGGCGGTAGCCTGCTGGGACAGGGGATTGATTTTACCTTTGGAGCGGGAGGAATTAATAGGTTTTTATCACAGATCGGGCGGAACAATTCCTTCAATCTGGGCCGTGTATCGCCTAATTTTTATGTGACGCTGAAGGCATTGGAGGACAACCAGAATGTGGAGATGCGGGCGGTGCCGAAACTTTCGACGTTAAACGGACATAAAGCGTCGCTGAGCATCGGTAGCAAGCGTTACTTCCGGACACGCACGCAGAACGTAATTCCTTCGCTGCAGACTACCTCCATCTTCACAGACCAGTTTACGGATGTCGAGGCCAACATGAGTATTAATATAAGGCCGGTGATATCCGGCGACGATCAGATCACGCTGAATATTAAAGTGGATATAACCGATTTTATCGGTGCTACCAGAATCGATGAACCACCGCCGACGTCTACCAGCAAGTTTGAGTCTATTGTCAGGGCAAGAAATGAGGACATGATCGTTTTAGGGGGGATCGAGCGCATGGAAGATAGCAATAGCGGTAGCGGCGTACCTGTATTATCGCGGATCCCGGTGCTACGCTGGCTCTTCAGCAGCCGGGAGAAAACGACGCGCAAGGTAGTGTCCGTTGTATTTATAAAGCCGACAATTATCTATTAAGGACATATGTGGCAGAAGCTGGAGGAATGGTATGCAATAAAGGAGGCTGTGGGGCTGAGCTGTTTTCTAGGGCCGCAAGGCGCCGTGTATAACCTGTGCCGTGTGCGGCGGGATAAGGACGCCGTGGACATCCTCGATCGCAGGACTGTCAGCAGCAAAGATGATTTAATGCGCTGCCTCCGTGACTGGAGGGAACTGCCGATAGCCGTACAAATGCAAGGCCGCGGCATACTGTTGAAGGAGATGCCGGCGACGGAAGCAGTCGGAAATGAGCAGATTCTGCCCGTTTTTCCGAACTACCGCGAAGATGAGTACGTATTCAGCTACCACGGCGGACTGCAAAATGGCTGGCTAGCGCTGGCGCGCACCGAACTGCTGGAGCGTATTTTGACTGATCTGCGGAGAGAGCATATGGAGGTCGTGCGCGTGTTCCTCGGCCCTTTTGTAGCCGACAATGTGCTTGACCAGCTGAATGGCTACAGCGGCCATTATGCCTTTGACGGCCACCAGATCACGAGGGACATGGAGCAAAAAAAATGGCGCAGCTATAGCTACCTTCCTGCCGAGAAAGCGAGGTTTGCCGTAAAGGTGGGCGGAATGGATATTGCCGAAAACTATGTTATCGCGTATGCTGCGGCCTTTTCCGTACTGATGCACCGTTATGTTGCCGACGTGCACGTGCCTTATGAACCGGTGGATGAGCGGCTGGATGAATTTCGGCAGAAGATCCGCTTTAAGGTAAACGGGCTGATCCTGTTAGGAGGCCTTTTTGTTCTGCTGCTGCTGAACACGGTTCTTTTTACGTATTATAAGGGTAAATACGAGGCGATAGATTATCAGGCCAAGGAGAATTTATCCGATGTAAATGAAACGGGCCGGCTGGTGGCGACGGTAGGGGGAAATGACTCGCTGCTCGTGGCTTTGGGCTGGAATGGCGGTCTCCGTAAATCCTGGCTTTTAAATCAGCTGGCGCTGTCTCTCGCCGGCAAAGAGGGGGTAGACTGGCACGACGTCCAGATCAGCCCGGTAGCGGCGCGGCGTTTTGGAGAAAAGGCCGAGACAGATAGCCGCTATAGAATTCAGGTTTCGGGATCCTGCCGGACATTAAACGATCTGGAAAGTTGGGTGCGGACGCTGAATCACCTAAACTGGATTAAACAGGTGGAGATCAGTAGGTTTGTGGATCAGAATAAGCCCAATAGTACACGCAAGGATTTTGTGGTTAGTATGGAGTATACGTATGATTTTTAAAGACTGGACATATAGGAAGAAGAACAGGGGGCTGATCGTGCTGTCAGCCATATTGTTGCTCGCTTCCTGGTATCTTGCTTTCGGTAAGACCTATACTTTGCTGGCCGGCTATAGCCGGCTGAAAAAGGCAGTGGCCGGTGTGGAGGAACAGGGAGGTAGTAAGCAGGTGTTGCGGAATAAGCTGGCTTTACAGGATAGCCTGATTCAACACTATAGGGCTGATTCGGCGATATGGGTATCAGGGCTGCTGCAGGAGGTAGGCCATATGCTGTCCGCGCACTCCGTGGGCGTGAGCTTCGAGAATAAGGCTGTTGGAACCAGTGTACATACCGTCGAACGTGAACTGGTCCTAACGGGGTCGTTTGAACAGTTGCAGCGGGCTTTGAGTCAACTCGAAACGGCGTTCTTCGTAAAAGCGGTCCGCGCATATGTCGACAAAGAGCAGCTGCGATATACCGTGCGCCTTGCGGTTGTTAAAGGCGTAGGAGAGTAGATTTTAAGGAGTATGAACACGTCTGCCGTTGTCGGTTAAATAACGATTCAATCATAATTGTACTATAATGAAGCAAATAGGTTATTTTATTGTCCTGATGTCCTTGTGGCTCCTGACAGGCTTACATCATGCCGTGGCGCAGGAATTTTTTAGTGGAACGAAAAGCACGACAGCTACGATTTCGAGGAGCGGTATAACGAATCTCGGGTTTTCGCAGTTCAGGAATAATCCAGCCAACAATGCCACGGTATTGGAGCATATACATCCCGTTGGCGACCTTTATATCCGGAGTATGGCATCCCGGGCGGATAGCTCCGGCAACGTGATCATCAACGATAACGGCGGCTTTGTAGGTATCGGTACGACGCGGCCCCGCGAACAACTATCAGTAAACGGCAATGTCCGTGCACGGGAGATAAAGGTGGAGACTGTAAATTGGCCGGACTATGTTTTCGAAGATGGGTATGAGCTGCGGTCATTAAAGGAAACGGAGGAATTCATCCGTACGCATAAGCACTTGCCGAATATCCCCTCAGCGGGCGAAGTGGAACAGGAGGGAATCGCCTTGGGACAAATGAATAGGCTGCTGTTAGAGAAAATTGAAGAGCTGACGTTGCATCTGATTGAAAAAGAGAAGCGGATCGAGAAAATAGAAAGAGAGTTGTCGGAAATAAAGAACAGAAAATAAATTTTTTTAAAAGTGGTCAAAGGTATTTTTAATTTTCAGGTTATCAGATCCATTATCGGATTAACGTTGCTCGGTTTTTATAGTCCGCTGGTTGCGCAAGTTTATCCGGAGAGAACGACCCAGCAGATTGCAATAGGGCCCTATGTAGGATACGAATCGAGCGCTGAAGCCGCTGTCTATGGTTTCGACGCGACGTATGAGTTCCGTCCTTTTCGGAGATGGGGCTTTACGGCTGCTGCAACATACGACCGTAGTCCGTTTACGGCTTTCACTCCGGGATCGCCGCAGGCCATGCAATTTGAGAAGACGCGGCTCGGTATACCGGAGACCGTATCGGATATCGCGCTGAAACAGGGAAGGCTGGCGTTGACCGGAGGAGCTCGCTTTTATATTAAGCGGTTTTTTATTGCCGGCGGAATAGGGTGGACCACCGCAGATTATACATGGAAAGATAAGGAAGGTGGCGACATGGGAAGTGGCGACGCGCAGCAATCTTACCATTACTACGGCGTAGGCTATCAGCTCCATCTGGCCGGCGCACAGCGTCTGGAGTTTTACTTTAACGCCAGCACGGGTGGTGTACCGCAGGCGAACGGCACGTCTAAGGTGGTCGTGGGTGCGCGGTATGGATTAGCCTGGGATTAAGATAGGTGATTAGAAGTTAGAAGTTAGAAGTGAGATGTGAGAAGTCAGAAATCTCACTCATCTAACTTCACCTCACGACTTTACAAATCAACGACTTCACGGCTTATAGCCATTTGCCATCAGCTTCTCGCTTTACGACTTTACAAATTAACACCTTTACGGCTAATAGCCATCTGCTATCTGCCAATAGCTATTAACTTCACGGCTTTACGATTTAACGACTTTACGGCTACTATTAGGGGTTAGATAGCTTCGTCGTCGTATGAGGGCTTCGACAGGGCCTGTACTGAGCCTGCCGAAGTGCTCAGCCTGACATTGTCGAAGAGTGAGATGGGTTAGATGGAGTTAGAAGGTTAGATCGCCTCGTCGTCCCTCCTCGCGATGAACGTTTTTTTTGCGGTTTATTGTAGGAGGTTTGGACCTTCACAACTTTACATCTTCACAAATCAACGGCTTTACAGCTTTTAGCTTCTAGCCATCTGCCACTTGCTATCTGCCATCTGCCATTTGCTATTAGCCATTAGCCTCTCACTTCACAACTTTAGAAATCAACGACTTTGCCGCTACGCTATAACGAGGCAGCCTTGTACTTGGGAAAGGACCGGCATCGGTTCGACTGCGTCAGCGGGCCGCCATACTAGCCGTTAAGAATCGTTCCTTGTCTGAACGCAGTGAGTTTGGAACGGTTTAGGCTAGGATAAGGCCCGGTAGCATCAAGAACCTCGGCCGGAGGACCTTGTTTACTTGGGTCCTTCCAAGTAAAACCCCCGCCCCGGGTTGAGGGGCAATAAAGAAGTGAGAAATTAGATATTAGACGTGAGATTTGAGTAGTTAGTATGGAGAAGTGAGGATATATGGCTTATAGCCGCTATATTCCATCTGCCATTAGCCATCAGCCTCTCGCTTTACGACTTTACAAATTAACACCTTTACGGCTATTATTAGGAGTTAGAGTAGTTAGATGGGTTAGAATGGTTAGATGACGCTCGTCGCTATCAAAAACCACTTCACGATTTATAGCCATCCGCCACTAGCCATCTGCTATCTGCTATTAGCTATTTGCCATTCGCTATTTGCCATTCGCTATTAACTTCTTATTTCCAACACCTCACTCGTCTAACTTCATCTCACTACGCAGTGCTCTTCACAAAAATTAACGACTTCAGACCCTTACAAATTAACGACTTTACGAATTACGAACCCATTGTCTGCTATTTAAACACAAGTGGAAATAATTTATTTTTCGATTTCATAAATTTGTGTATTTTTACTTGCGAATAGCATGAGTTATTTCTCTTGTTTTAAGCAGTAATATTTTTTATGTAGGGAATATGAGCTGTATTAAGGCAGGTTAAAACAATTGTTAACGATTTATGAAATTATGAATTTTATTTTCTTAAGGGCGTGTATTTCACGTCCGGTTGTATCACTAATGGCCTTTTTATGTGCCGCTTTATTATCGTCTGCACAGTCGTCCGGCAGCATAACCGTAGGTGGAGATATTAATACGTTTTACCCGGTAGCTTGGTTTGACGGGAATTACGCAGCGAACCGGAGTACCACGCTGAGGATAGGGCGGAGTAATGTTCATCAGGACACACGATGGCGCGGATCCTTAATTGCTGAAATAACCTTCCAAACGACGAACTGGGGAAGTGGAGCCAATTTTATAGATGTGGATGTCTCGACCAATATGGTGTCTGCTGCCTTATACAAGTCTTTCATCGCAGGATGGCGGGATGCTACAACAGGAAACAGCGACAGAAAGATTATTATATGGCTCCGGGGTGGAGGGACGACTTACTATTATGCTGCTGACGCAGCGGTTAACCCAGCTGTATACGACGGTGTCCAGAACGCACTGCCTTATGTCTCGTCAAATGGGTCGGTAAGCGCCGACATAAAGACGACTATCGATAATTACGTAAATTCTACCGGTAAGCATATGCAGCGCCCCCTGCAGGTGTATACAACCTTGAGCAATTATATCGCTGGAAACGTCGGAATTGGAAGGACTAATGCTACAGAAAAACTGGAGGTAAACGGTAATATCCGCGCAAAGGAGATCAAGGTAGAAACGGCCAACTGGCCTGACTATGTCTTCCATGAGGAATACGAACTGCCTTCCTTGAAGGAGACCGAAAGGTTTATTCGCGAGCACAAGCACCTACCGAATATCCCAAAGGCAGGAGAAATCGAAGCGAACGGAATCGCGCTAGGCGAGATGAATAGGCTGCTGTTAGAGAAAGTAGAAGAGCTGACACTACATCTTATCGAAAAGGAGAAGGAGCTTGATCGGGTGAAGCAACGGCTCGAAGCGCTCGAGGATACCATTATTAAACCATTGCAATAACATATAATATGTCAATCTATCGTATAGGAATGCTGTTGGCGTTTTTAGCCACATCAGCTGCGGCTAAAGTCAACGCCCAGCAGTATTTTACGGGATCTGTGGGTACTACGACCGCCATTTCCCGGATGGGATCAACCACATTGGGGTACGCACTTTTCAGATCGTCGTCTAATGCAACGCAGGTTTTGGAGCATCCTCGGGAAGTTGGCGATTTTTATATCCGAAGTGTAGCCTATCAGGTGCCCGGCGACGAAGGTAACCTCATTCTCAATGATATCGGAGGTTTCGTGGGTATCGGAACAGCGCGTCCGAGAGAGAAGTTGTCCGTCAACGGCAATATCCGGGCTAAGGAAATTAAGGTGGAAGCCACCAACTGGCCCGACTATGTTTTCCGACCGGACTATCCGTTGCTCCCGATCGCCTCGGTTAAACAGTTTATCAGTGACCATGGGCACTTACCGGAGGTGCCTACCGCCGCCGAAGTAGCCGAGGAAGGGCTTTCTGTAGGCGAGATGAACACGATGCTGATGAAAAAAGTGGAGGAGCTGACGCTTTACATTATTGAGTTAGAAGAACGGATCGGAAAATTGGAAAAGAAATGATAACAGTTAGGAAACTATTGGGTGCTATCCTCTTGGCGCTGCTGACCGCACCCTTATTTGCACAGGAAACCACCATTGCCTCGAACTACAAGCATATTAACATTACGGCTACAGGGAATACGGCCTACGCCAGGGCGCTGATTTTGCTACATCCGATGTACAACGGAGCTGATCTGGCTAACAATTATGTTGTAGGAAGTATTGTTGCCAGGCGAGGCGCTACGACCGCTTTAAACAGACTAGACGCCGTGTACATAAACTCTTCGTCTGCCTATAGAACGACTGAGGCGTCTATCTCAAGTACGAATAGCGGAAGTGCTTTTTGGAGCTTGAAGACCTGTTTTTATAACGGCGTAAAGTATCTGGCACTTGATGTGCCATACTCTGCGCCACAGCACACACAGGGATTTCAGTTCACCGGTTGGGTAACATCCTCGGGTGAAGCACTAAAGTTCATCGTGTATCAGGTAAATGGTGAAACGCGGAATGCAGACGTGTTGACCGACATAGCCGATTACACACCGAATATGGCCAGTACACAGCATGTATCGAACTTCAATATCCTCGGTCGCGTGGGAATAGGGACAACTACGCCGCGCGAAGCGCTGTCCGTCAACGGCAATATCCGCGCGCACGAAATTAAAGTAGAAACGGCCAATTGGCCTGACTACGTTTTCCAGCCGGACTACGCTTTGCCTCCGCTTGCCGAGGTGAAAGCCTTCATAAACGAAAATGGACACCTGCCTGATGTGCCGAGCGCGTCTGAGGTTGAGCGGGAAGGGGTCGCATTGGGACAGATGGATGGTATACTGTTGAAAAAAGTAGAAGAACTCACGTTATACGTGATCAAGCTTCAGGAAGATAATGAACGGCTCAGGGAGCTTCAGCAGCGCACGGAGCGTCGGATCAGCGAGATGGAACATGAACTGTCGGAGTTTAAGAAGTGACAGACAATCATGTGTGGAAGAGGATGCATGACAACAAAATAACCTAAGTGAGATAGATTGCCTGTCGTATTAGACCGGTCGCTATTTTTTAATTATATGTAATATGAAAACGAGATATATTCTTCTTTTACTACTCATTTTCAGCATCAGCAGATCATGGGCGCAAACGCGGACAACCGCGTCAGTCAACGGAGCGGGATGGAAACGTGTAGCCTTTTGCAATTCCGCTGCGGGTAGAGGTTTTGGTCGGGTGACACTGTACACGACCGGCGGAGCAGCAACTCCTTACCAACTGGATATCGAGTGGTTTAAGGATTGGTCGGTAGTAGGGGGAATTTCCCTGAAATCCAATAGTAAATCGGCGTATTGGACCCATGCCCGTTTAACTTACGACCAGGATACGACCTTTATTGAGGTGAACTTCTCGCGCGAGGTCTCCGCTGTGACCATTATGTCGGATGCATACGGATGGAATGCGGCCCGCGGCTTCTCTGGGGTACTCCCCAATGGAGGCGGCACGGTACGTGCGGAGGCGCGGGTTGGTAAAATGGCTATAGACGATTATCTAACCGTCGCTTACAACGGTAACGTCGGAATCGGAACAACTGCCCCGAACACAAAGCTATCCGTCAACGGCAATATCCGCGCCAAAGAAATTAAAGTGGAATCCGCCAACTGGCCAGATTATGTCTTTAAGGATGGATATAAGCTACGTTCTTTAGATTCCATTCGCGCTTTTATAGCTGAACACGGACATCTTCCGGAGGTGCCTTCGGCAGCGGACGTAGAGCGGGAAGGCATCGCCCTCGGGGAGATGAACGCACTATTGTTAAAAAAGATAGAGGAGCTTACGCTTTTGCTGATGGAAAAGGATGGTCAGCTCCAAAAGCAGGGAGACGCGATAAATGCACTATCCTTAGAAATGGAAGCCGTAAAACAGATATTGAACAATGGTATCAGCGATAAATAAATAAAAAATGGCAACAATGAAATTAATCCGGCGCCTCCTTTTGGTTAGTATATTTACGTTAGGATTGACGTGTGCTAATGGACAGCTCTATGAAAAGTTAGCAACTTATGCGATATCAGGCACGCCCACCCACGGCGTCAAGATTAAGACAAACATTCCATTTGTTTCGGCAGCGGACATGTCCACGATTTTTATCCGGGGGTTTAGCTATGGTGGATCAAATACCATAAACTTGCAACTGGTGTTTTATATCTATTCAAATGCATCCGGCCCGTATTTTTATATACCGGTGCTGTCGTCTTCCGGCAGTTACACGCCACGAATTTTGTTAGCAAACGAAAATGGAAAGGTAGTCGTATTTATTGACGACCGTGTTTATTTTCAGAGATTCTGGGTGGATGCTTTCTCTGTACACTCGTCCACGTATTATCAAGGCTGGAGCGCTGTCGACGAGGCGCTGACAGGGGCGAACGTGGTGGAGGTTCCTTACAAAAATGCATTTAAAGGAACTGTAGCCGTCAACGGCAATATCCGCGCTAAAGAAATTAAAGTGGAAACCGCCAACTGGCCAGATTATGTCTTTAAGGATGGATATGAGCTGAAATCGCTTGCTGAGACGGAGAGATACATCAAAAACCACGGCCATCTACCTGGCGTACCGACCGCAGAAGAGGTGGAGTCAGACGGACAGTCGCTCGGTGAAATAAATAAGATCTTGCTTAAAAAAATTGAGGAAATGACGCTGTATATGATCGAGCAGGAAAAGCGTATTAAAGCATTAGAAGCAGACAAAGGCAACAGATAACAATATAATCAATGATCTATTTTATGAAACAGACATCTTTCCTCAGCTTTCTTTTCGTGGGGGTAATCTTGTGTATGGGAGTCGCTGTCAATGGACAGACTACAACCTTCAACAAACAGGTTGTGGCCAGTGCAACTAATAAACCTGAGCTTACAGATGGTAGCAATCAGCCGTTAGTAAAAGGGGGATTGTATCGTGTGAAGCTATCTGTTGCACCTACGGGGACAACTACAGGCGCTGAGTTTTTGGTCTGGTATGATGGAAGCAAAGCTTTGTGGCAACTAAGGTTGGTTACCGCTGGAGGGACAACATCTAATCATCCGATGCTGGAAGTAGAAGACAATGTGGTAAAGGTTAGTACCAAACATGCGAATAACTATAATATACTGGTTTTCGCGGAATATTTTGCAACCGGTAATACGGCAACCAGACCGACGGCACTTGGCTCATCGTACCACTGGCAGCGACTCGCTAACCGTCTCTATTATATGGACGGCAATGTCGGAATTGGTACGGAAGATCCCAAGGCCAAACTGGCTGTGGAAGGAAACATTGTAGCCAAAGAGATCAAGGTAACCAATAATATTGCTGTGCCGGACTACGTGTTTGAACCGGAGTATGAACTTCCGAGCCTCGCGGCTATCGACGCTTATGTTAAAGAACACAAGCACCTGCCGGAGATTCCATCCGCTCGTGAGATTGCAGAACAAGGGTTAGACATTGGCGAGATGAACCTGCTGCTGCTGAAGAAGATCGAAGAACTGACGCTTCAACTTATTCAAATGAATACTGAATTGAAAAAGCATGCAGCGAAAATTGATAATCAGTCCGAAGAAATCAAATCATTAAAATCCGATATAAAGAAATAATTACCTCTCAAAATATCAAGAATTGCATATATATGAACTTTTTAATCAGATGCACTTATTTTATCCTGCTTATCCAATTATCGGTGCTATTGTCTAAAGCTCAAACCGACGCTTTTTATACAAAACCACAGATTGTAACCCCGAATGTTGCTGCATTTCTACGCTATGGCGATTTTAATGTAGGTGTGAATACAGGTGTGCCTGATATACGTATACCTTTATTCAACATAGAGTCGGGCTCTATCAGATATGGCGTTGATATAGATTATAATGCAACCGGAATAAGAGTAGCACAATTGGCCTCTTCAATTGGTCTAGCATGGTCACTAAACGTAACTGGAATGATTAGTCGTACAGTTCGCT
>Ga0079224_100005487_pt1 | contig 16670 bp, 12 predicted proteins | sample Stecom2015_FD_80414 | JGI IMG/M metagenome (GOLD analysis project Ga0079224, IMG submission 80414) | Agricultural soil microbial communities from Utah to study Nitrogen management - Steer compost 2015 | ecosystem: Environmental > Terrestrial > Soil > Agricultural land | place: USA: Utah... | reverse complement strand
TCCGGCTTCTTCGTCGGGTCCGGCTTCTTGGTCGGATCCGGCTTCCCCGAGGGGTCGGGACGGTCCGACGGACTCGGCCGGGGCGACGGAGCCAGCGGACCGACGCCGCCCGGGTCACCCGCAGGTGCGTTGAAGTCGATCCCGGGCCCCGCCGAGCCGATCGCGTGCCCACGTCCGGAGTCGTAGGCGGCGATCCACGCCATGACGTTCGCGACGTAGGCGGCTGAGTTGTTGTACCGGTACAGGGCCGCCCGCAGTCCCGCGTCGGTGGACATGTCGCCGCTACCGGCACACAGATACCGCGCGGCCGCCACGGTGGCGTCGAAGACGTTGTGCGGATCGACGGCGCCGTCACCGGAGCCATCGGCTCCGTACACCTTCCACGTGCCGGGGATGAACTGCATCGGTCCGACGGCGCGATCCCAGACCGGGTCGCCGTCCCAACGTCCACCGTCGCTGTCGCTGATCGATGCGAACCCGTTGCCGTCGAGCGCCGGGCCGACGATGTGCGGCCGTGCGTCGCCGTCAGCAGTGACCCGGCCACCGTTGGCGTGCCCGGACTCGATCTTGCCGATGCCGGCCAAGACCTGCCAGCGCATCGCACACGCCGGGTTCTCGGCCATGAGCCTCGACGCCGCCTGCTGGTAGGCCGAAAGCACGATGTCGGGAATTCCGAGCACGCCCCCGCTCCCGATAGCGGGGATGATCGACGTCCCGACAGCGCCGTCCGTGTCGGCGGCGTACTCGGCCGACGTCGATCGCTGCTCGACGATCGTCACCGAAGCTTGCTCGCCCTCGCGGAACTGCGGGGCGGAGTCGACGATGGAATCGCCGCGTTCGTGCTGCGCCCAGGCGTCGTCTTGCGCTGAGGACGGATTCTCAATCGGGCCGGGCAGCCCGGCAGCACCACTCAGACTGAGAACTCCTGCACATGCGACTGTTGCGCCAGCCGCTCGCAACACAGAACGCAAGGGGGCACTCCCGTTCTCACGACGACTCTACGAGCCTCGCATGAGAGCCCCGACGGCGCTACCCCACAATTCCGACATCCGGGATCAAAATCCGGATCAATGGGCCGCGTCCTGCCATGTCCGCCCGAAGCCGACCGACACGTCCAGCGGCACCCGCAGCGGGTACGCCGCGCCCATCTCGCGGCGGACCAACGCCTCGACTACGTCACGTTCGCCGGGAGCGACTTCGAGCACGAGTTCGTCGTGCACCTGGAGCACCAGCCGGGACCGGTGCCCCTCTTCGCGCAAGGCGCGGTCGACGCCGAGCATCGCGACCTTGATGATGTCGGCAGCCGAACCTTGGATCGGTGCATTCAGCGCCATCCGCTCAGCCATTTCGCGCCGCTGGCGATTGTCGCTGGTCAGATCGGGCAGGTAGCGGCGTCGGCCGAGGATGGTCTCGGTCCAGCCTTCCATTCGGGCTCGTTCGACGACTTCGCTGAGATAGTCGCGGACTCCTCCGAAGGTCTCGAAGTACTCGTCCATGAGCTTCTGCGCCTCGGCCACGTCGATGCCCAGTTGCCGGGACAACCCGAACGACGAGAGCCCGTAGGCCAGGCCGTAGTTCATCGCCTTGATCTTGGCTCGCATCGCCGGGGTGACCTCGTCAGCGTCCACGTCGAACACTCGGGACGCGGTGACGGCGTGGAAGTCCATGCCGGAGGTGAAGGCTTCGATCAGCGTCTCGTCGTCGGACAGATGCGCCATGATTCGCATCTCGATCTGGCTGTAGTCGGCGGTCAGCAGGCATTCATAGGAGTCGCCGACGACGAAGGCCTCGCGGATCCGCCGGCCTTCGTCGGTGCGGATCGGGATGTTCTGCAGGTTCGGGTCGGTGGAGGACAGCCGTCCGGTGGCGGCGATGGTCTGGTTGAACGTCGTGTGGATGCGGCCGTCGGCGGCCACCGACTTGAGCAGGCCCTCCACGGTGACGCGCAGCCGGGAGGCGTCGCGATGCCGCAGCAGCGCCTCCAGGAACGGGTGCTGCGTCTTGGCGTACAGGTCGGCCAGCGCGTCCGCGTCGGTGGTGTAACCGGTCTTGGTGCGCTTGGTCTTCGGCATCTGGAGCTCGTCGAACAGCACGCCCTGCAACTGCTTGGGCGAGCCCAGGTTCACCTCGTGCCCGATGGCCGCGTAGGCGTCTTCGGCGGCCTGGGCCACCGCACCGGCGAACGAGGCCTCCAGCTGCTCGAGGTGGTCGACGTCGACGGCGACGCCGGCCTGCTCCATCCGAGCCAGCACGTCGACCAGCGGCAACTCGACGTCGTCGAGCAAGGCCCGCCCTCCGCGCTTGGCGAGCTCGGCGTCCAGGGCCGCGGCGAGGTCGAGGACGGCACGCGCACGCACCGTCTCGTCGCGACCCAGCTGCTCCTCGTCGCCGCCGTCCAACGACAGCTGGACAGCGGCATCGGCGGCCTGCGCCCGCAGCTCACGGCCGAGGAAACGCAGCACCAGATCGGCGAGATCATAGGAGCGTTGGCCCGGCAGGGCGAGAAACGCCACCAGCGCCGTATCGGCAGCCAGGCCTTTCAGCGGCCATCCCCGCGCGGCGAGCGCATGCAGCGGCCCCTTGGCATCGTGCAGGACCTTCGGCCGCTCGGGGTCGGCCAACCAGGCCGCCACGGCCGCGTCGTCCTCGGGTGTGAGGTCAGCCGGCTCGAACCACCCACCGGCACCGTCGCTGGAGGCGATCGCGACCTCGGTGACCTCGCCGGTACCCCGTGCCCACACGCCTCGCACCGAGACCCCGACCGGGTCGGGGCCGGCGGCGTGCTCGCTCAGCCACGCGGCGACCTCACCGCCGCGAAGCCGCACCGGGTCGATCTCGAAACCTTCGTCTGCTTCCGGCTCGCCGGCGTCGAGGTACTCGTACAGCCGGTCGCGCAGGACCCGGAACTGCAGCGCGTCGAACAACTCGTGCACGGCCTCCCGGTCCCAGCTCTGGCGCGCGAGGTCGTCGATGTGGACGTCGAGCGGCACGTCGCGGACGAGCTCGGTGAGCTGGCGGTTGGTCAGCACCTGTCCGAGGTGATCGCGCAGGAGGTTACCGGCCTTGCCCTTGACCTCGTCGACGCGCGCCACCAGCTCGTCGAGGGACCCGTACTCGGCGATCCACTTCGACGCCGTCTTCTCGCCCACCCCAGGGATGTTGGGCAGGTTGTCCGACGGGTCGCCGCGCAGCGCGGCGTAATCCGGATACTGCGCCGGGCTCAACCCGTACTTCTCCTGCACCGCTTCCGGCGTCATGCGCAGCAGATCGGACACTCCACGCCGCGGGTACAAGACAGTTACGTGGTCGTTGACCAGCTGCAGGGTGTCGCGGTCGCCGGAGCAGATGGCCACCTCGAGCCCCTGGGCCTGGGCCTGCACCGCCAGCGTGGCGATGACGTCGTCGGCTTCGTAGCCTTCCTTCTCGATCCACCGGATGCGTAGCGCGTCGAGGACCTCTTTGACCAGCTCCACCTGGCCCTTGAACTCGTCGGGCGAGGACGAGCGGTTCGCCTTGTACTCGGGAAACGTCTCGCTGCGGAAGGTCTGCCGGGACACGTCGAAGGCCACGCCCACGTGGGTCGGCTGCTCGTCACGGAGCACGTTGATGAGCATCGACGTGAACCCGTAGACCCCCTCGGTGTGCTGACCGGTGGTGGTGACCAGGTTCGCGTCCTTCAACGCGTAGAACGCCCGATAGGCCAGGGAGTGACCGTCGAGCAACAGCAGGCGGGATGGATGCGCGTCTTGGACCACGCCGCAAACCCTAGTAGCCGCCTCCGACATCGTGGCGGCTGCGGCCGTATTCGTCTACGCGCCATCGCCACGCGATATCGTCGTACCTCGTGACTCAACGGCCGACGACCGGTACCGGACCGGACGAAATCGACTTCGACGACCAACCAGCCGTCCTGGCCGCCCTACCGAAGGCCCCACTGGACGACCGCCTCGGCATCGAGTACATCGAGGCGCGTCCCGAACGCGTGGTCGCCCGGATGCCGGTCGACGGCAACACCCAACCTCTCGGCCTGCTGCACGGCGGCGCCTCGTGCGTGCTCGCCGAGAGCCTCGGCTCGGTCGCAGCCGCCCTCAATGCCGGCCCGGGCCGCTTCCCCGTGGGCGTGGACATCAACGCCACCCACCACCGCGGCGTGCGCGCTGGGCACGTCACCGGTGTCGCCACCCCCGCTCATCTCGGCCGCAGTTCGGCCAGCTTCGAGATCGTCTTGAGCGACGACGACGGCTCGCGCGTCTGCACCGCCCGCCTCACGTGCGTCCTCCGGCCCGCCCCCAGCGGCCGGCGCGACTGACCCGGCCGCGTCGTGTTCCCGGGCTTTGGGACGGTCCTGAACATCGCGACCATCCTCGTCGGCTCCGGGGCCGGCGCCCTCGTCGGCCACCGGCTCCCCCAGCGCACCCGTGACGTGGTCACCGACGCGCTCGGCCTGGTGACGCTGCTCATCGCGGCCGTGTCCGCCGCGGCCGTGCTGGACACCGACTTCGCCGCCGCCGTCGGCGAGTCCGCGACCCTGCTCGTGGTCCTCGGGGCGTTGCTGATCGGCGGCATCGTCGGCTCGCTGTTGCGGGTGGAAGCCCGGATCGAACACTTCGGCGCCTTCCTGCAGCGGCGGCTGTCCCGCGACAGTGACAGCGAGGCCCGTCGCCGATACGTCGAAGGCTTTCTCACCGCGTCCCTGATCTTCTGCGTCGGGCCGCTGACCGTGCTCGGCTCGCTGTCCGACGGGATGGGCCTGGGCTACGAACAGCTTGCGCTGAAGTCCACCCTGGACGGCTTCGCATCCGTGGCGTTCGCCGCGTCTCTGGGCTGGGGTGTCATGGCCTCGGCGCTCGCGGTGGGCGTCGTGCAAGGCACGCTGACGCTGGTGGGTGTGGTCGCGGGCAACATGCTCGACGACGCCGCCGTAGCTGCGCTCACCGCCACCGGCGGGCTGCTGCTGGTGGGCGTCGCGCTGCGACTACTACGGATGAAGCCGTTGCCGGTCGGCGACCTCCTACCCGCATTGCTGGTCGCACCGCTGCTCGTCATGATCGTCGCGGCCTTACGGGCATGACCTGTGCCGACGGCGGGTAATCACTGACCGGTACCAATCCGGACACATCGCGCGCCACGGATGAGCTCGCCGCCGGTGCCGGGTTAGGCTCCCGCATCACCACCCCGTTGCGGAGGAGATCGATGCCAGCCCGACGCGCCACCCGACCGGCGCCGCCGCTGACGGCCCACCCGAGGCTGCTGTGCGCGCTGCTCGCCGCACCAGCGATACTCGAGGATGGAAGGGGGCCTGCAGATGTCGACTGACGGTGATTCCAGCTCCACGACGCCAGTGCGCCCGGCGGACGTCCTCAGGGACGTCCCGCACGTCCCCGGCTCGCCGAAGCCCGATCCGATCCTGGTCGCCGACAACATCACTCGGCGCTTCGGCGGACTCGTGGCGGTCGACGTCGAGCACATCGAGGTACAGCGCGGGGCCATCACCGCGCTGATCGGCCCGAACGGCGCCGGCAAGACGACCCTGTTCAACATTCTCACCGGCTTCGACAAGCCGAACACCGGCGAGTGGACGTTCGAGGGTCAGCAGATCTCCGGCCTGCCTGCTTATCGTGTCGCGCGAACGGGAATGATCCGAACGTTCCAGCTGACCAGAGCACTGCCCCGGCTCAGCGTCCTGGACAACATGCGACTGGGCGCACGCGACCAGCGCGGTGAGAACGCATGGCGCGCCCTGGTCCGGGGCACCTGGCGCGGCCAGGAGGAAGAGGTCACCGCGCGAGCCGACGAACTGCTGCGCAGGTTCAAGCTCGACGGCCTGCGCGACGACTTCGCGGGCAGCCTGTCCGGTGGCCAGCGCAAGCTGCTCGAGCTCGCGCGCTCCCTGATGGCCGAACCGACCATGCTGATGCTCGACGAGCCGATGGCCGGGGTGAACCCCGCTCTCACTCAGTCGCTGCTCACGCATGTGCGCCAGTTGCGCGACGAAGGGCTGACCGTGCTGTTCGTCGAGCACGACATGGACATGGTCCGCGACATCTCGGACTGGGTCATCGTCATGGCCGAGGGCCGGATCGTCGCCGAAGGCCCACCTCGAGACGTGATGGCCAATCCCGCCGTCATCGACGCCTATCTGGGCAGCCATCACGACGCTCCCCTCACCGAAGCCGAAGAGCAGGAGCAGTTGGCCGCGGCTGGCGAGGAAATCGAGGCAGAGTTGTCCAAACCGGCCAAACCGGCGAGAGGTACGACCGAGAAGGGGTCACCATGACTCGACCCGATACGGAGCTCGACCGCAGCGAGCATCTGCGCGCCGCCGAGGGTGCGCTGTTGCGTGTCGACGAACTCGTCGCCGGTTACATCCCCGGCGTGAACATCCTGAACCGCTGCGACTTCTACGCTCAGGAAGGCGAACTGGTCGGCATCATCGGACCGAACGGCGCCGGTAAGTCCACGCTGCTCAAGGCGTTGTTCGGGCTGGTGAAGGTGACGTCGGGGACGGTGAAGCTGCGGGGGGAGGACATCACCGGCCGCAAGGCGAACGACCTCGTGCGACTCGGCATCGGGTTCGTTCCCCAGACCAACAACGTCTTCCCGTCGTTCACCATCAACGAGAACCTCGAGATGGGCGTGTTCCAAGCACCCGGCACCTTCGAAGAACGCTTCGAGCAGGTGGCGTCGTTGTTCCCCGCGCTCGCCGACCGCCGCCAACAACGCGCGGGGTCGCTGTCCGGCGGTGAGCGCCAGATGGTGGCCATGGGCCGCGCACTGATGGCCCAGCCGTCGGTGCTCCTTCTCGACGAACCCTCCGCCGGGTTGTCCCCGGCGATGCAGGACGAGGTCTTCATCCGAGCCCGCCAGATCAACGGCACCGGCGTGACAGTGGTCATGGTCGAGCAGAACGCACGTCGCTGCCTGCAGATCTGCGACCGTGGCTATGTCCTCGACCAGGGCCGCAACGCCTACACCGGTACCGGCTCGGACCTGCTCAACGACCCGAAGATCATCGAGCTGTACCTCGGCACGCTGGCCCGGGCTTGACAAATTCTCCCCTCGCCGGCGCCGGACGGAAGATCAGGCATGTCTGAGCATGCCGGTAATGTCACTTGACGATCACATCTGTGCGTCACCTGCGCGACGGCGGTAGCGCAGGTCACCGTAGGGATGTACTGTCCCAGCGTGCTGGGTTTTCCAGCCGCCCGCTGGGGGATTTCTGCGCGAGGTCAGCGAGCTGCGCCGAGCGCACCGCTCGCGGTCGTTCACGGTCAGATGCGAATGAGGAGACAGCGATGCGCCGACCTTTGTTATGGCGTGGCGTCGCCCTCGCCGGTGCGGTGGCACTCACGCTCACCGCGTGCGGCGATGACGGCGATGACGGTGGAAGCACTGGCGAGCCTACGAGCGAAGAAACCGAGCAGGGCGGCGAGACGGAGGAGCCCGGCGGCGACGTCGAAGTCGACCGCCCCGGTCGCGACGAGGTGTTCGACCTCGGCTACATCCTCCCCGAGTCCGGCCCACTGGCGTTCCTCGGCGCGCCGATGATCGAGGGCGCCAAGATGGCAGTCGAGGACATCAATGCTGCCGGCGGGGTCAACGGTAACGACGTCACCCTGACCACCGCTGACGAAGCAGGCGACGCCGCACTGGCGCAGCAGGCCGCCGCGCGGCTGATCAACGGCGGTGTGGACGCCGTGCTCGGCGCCGCGGCCTCCGGCATGACCCAGGAGATCATCCAGGTCCTGTACGACAACCAGATCGTCGAGTGCTCGCCGGCCAACACGTCGCCGGACTTCTCCGACCAGGCGAACAACGGGTTCTACCGCCGGACGGTTCCGCCGGATGCCGCCGTGGCGCCGATCATCGCCGACACCGTCGTTGCCGACGGCGCTCAGAACGTCGCCGTGGTCGCCCGCGCCGACGACTACGGTGTCGCGCTGGCCGACCTCGTGGAGTCCAACGTCCAGGACCTGGGCGCGTCGGTGGCCACGCGGGTCGACTACGACCCGAACACCTCCGACTTCTCCGCCGAGGTCTCCGACATCACCGGCGCCAACCCGGACGCCGTCGTCATCGTCGGCTTCGGCGAGGCAGCCACCCTGATCCGGCAGTTGATCGAGGCCGGTCTCAGCGCCGACCAGCTCTACGGCGGCGACGGACTGTTCGGCCCCACGCTGACGTCGGACGTCAACCCCGACGACCCGAGCTTCATCGCCGGTATGAAGGTCATCGGCGCCTCGGGTGGCGAGGAGTTCAACACCAGGCTGAACGAGCAGCTGCCCGACAACGAGAAGGGCAACCTGATCTACGGTGGTCAGTCTTACGACTGCGTGATCATCATGGCTCTGGGCGCCATCGCGGCCGACTCGACCGACCCGGTCGAGTTCAACGACTTCGTCAACGAGGTCACGAAGGGCGGCACCGAGTGCACGACCTTCGCCGAGTGCAGCGAACTGCTGGCCAATGGTGAAGACATCGACTACCAGGGCGTCAGCGGTCCGCTGGACATCGAGGGCGCCGACCCGACGTTCGGCCGCTACGCCATCGCGCAGTTCCAGGACGATGGCACGCTCGAAGTCGTTGGCTCGCAAGACGTCGACCTCACCACCATCGAATAGTCGATGATTCTCTAGCCCGCCGACAGCGGTACGGCTAGAGACAGCGAAACTGCCCGGGTGCCACGTCGCGTGGCACCCGGGCAGTTTCGTTGCATCGCTCCTGCGCGCAGATCATGAGGCACCACCGGCGCCATCACGCCACCACCGACCCACCATCACCAGACAGTCAGCGTCAACAACACTGCAGCCAGCGGATCATGAGGCACCACCGGCGCCATAGCGCCGCCACCGGCCCACGATCGCCAGGCGGGCGTCAGCTCGTCCCGGGTCAGCGAGACCAGGGACGAGCCCGACGCACGGGTCAGTTCGAGATGGCCGTCATTTCCCGGCGATCGCCGAATATGCCCTGTGGCCGGAAGATCATCAGCAGCATCAACGCCAGACCCACGGTCGAGAGAACGACCGCGCCGGTGGCGCCACCGCTGGACATGAAGCTGGGAAGGTATCCCGCGGATGCGGCGTCGCGGAGCGCAGCGCTGACCGAACTGAACAGGAACCAGAACAGGACCGACCCGACGAGCGGTCCGAACTTGGTCGCCGCGCCGCCCAGGATGAGGATCGTATAGGCGAAGAACGTCACCTGCGGTTGGTAGGTATCGGCGTTGACGGTCTGGCCACCGATCGCGAACATCGCGCCACCCAGCGCGCCGATCACGCCGCCGATCACCAAGCTCTGCAACTTGTAGCTGAACACGCTCTTGCCGAGAGCTCGGGCGACTTCCTCGTCCTCGCGGATGGACTTGATCACCCTGCCCCAGGGGCTACGCATCAGCAAGATGATCACAAAGCTCGCGAGGAACGCGAGTCCCCACGTCACCAGGAGCGACCACAACTGGTTGGACGGATAGCTCAAGCCTCCGATCCCGTATCTGCCGTCCGGGATCGGGTTGATGGAGTGGAACTCGTCGGCGATGGACTGCAGCCCGAACGGGCCGCCGGTCACACTCTCGGCGGAACCGGAACGCACGATCAGCCGCAGCACCTCGGCCACGGCGATCGTGGTGATGGCGAAGTAGTCCGCCCGTAGGCGCAGAGTCGGAATTCCGACGAGCAGCGCGAGGAGTACGGCCCCTAGGATGCCGACCAGGATGCCCAGCCACAGCGACCCGCCGAACGTCGCCACGGTGATGCCGACTCCGTAGGCGCCGACCAGCATGAAGGCGACTTGTCCGAAGTTGAGCAGGCCGGTGAAACCGAAGTGCATGTTCAAACCGATGGCGAGCAACGCATAAGCGGCGGCCTGCGGGCCGAAGCCCGACCGCAGGCCGTTGCCGATGATCGAGGGCCAATCCACGTCGCGTTCCTTCCCCTCAGCCGATCCGCTCGCGGCGCCCGAGGATGCCTCGTGGGCGGATGAGCAGCACCACGATCAGGGCCAGCAAAGCCCACATGTACTTCAACTCGGACGGGAACCACAGCACGGAGATCTCGGTGACCAGTCCGATGACCAGACCGCCGACCATCGCTCCGTACGCTGTGCCGATGCCGCCCAGAATCACTGCGGCGAACATCAGCAGGAGCAACCGGAAGCCCATGAACCAGTCCACCGACACCGCGGATCCGAACAGCACACCCCCGCTTGCGGCGAGCCCTGCGCCCAGGGTCCAGACCACCAGGATGACCCGGTCGACGTCGATGCCTGTCGCCGAGGCCAGGGCGGGGTTGTCAGCCACGGCCCTGATGGCTTTGCCCATGCGCGTGCGCTGCAGCATGGTGGCCACGCCGATCAGGATCAGCGCCGACAGTCCCATGATGAACAGGTCGCGTGGCGTCAGCGAGATCGGGCCCCACACCAGCGCCGTCTGGCCGACGTAGTCCCGATATGTGCGCGGCGAACCGCCGAAGAACAGCAACAGCAGATGCCGGAGGAGCAAGGAGAGACCGATGGTGATGATGAGCATCTGGAACAGGCCCACCCGACGCCGGCGTAGCGGCCGGAACAGGCCGCGTTCGAGCCCCGCGCCGAAAGCGGCCGTGAACGCGATCCCGATCGCTGCGGCACCGATCAGCTGAATCTGTGGGTCGTCGACGTTGAAATACCACGTCAACATGGCACCCATGGCGACGAGCTCACCGTGGGCGAAGTTGATCAGTCCGGTGGTGCCGAAGATCAGTGACAGCCCCACCGCCGCCATCGCGATGATCAGGCCGAACTTGACGCCGTTGGCGATCGCGCGGACGGCGGCCGCGCCCTGCCCACGCCCGGCGTCGCCCTCGCCGAGCTGGAAGATCACCGGCCGGACCCGGCCGCCGGGGACCTGAACCTCCAACGGGTTGTTGTCCGGGTTCCGCAGTTCCACGCCCTCAGGCAGGCTGCCTTCGTCCAATTCGACGGTGTAGGTACCCCCGGACGGAAGCGGCACCTCCCAGCGCCCGTCCGCGTCGGACTCGCCTTCGCCGACATCGGCGCCGCTGGCATCGGTGACCACGATGGTGACACCTTCGACCGGCTCGTCGTCGTCACCGCGCAAGGTGCCCGTGACGCCCTGTTCAGTCTCCTGGGCTTCGTCATCGCCCGGTGTCGCCTCGTCGCCGGCCGGCTCGTCGGCCTGCGCGGTGGCGTCATCGCTGGGGGACGTCTCGGTGGCGGCAGCGCCGGCGGCGAACGCCGTCGTCAGCACGAACAACACACCCAGAAGCGAGGCTGCGCCGCGGAGCACCACGGCGCGGACTCGATGGGAACCGTCCGTCTGCCGAGGAGAACGCGACTCGCGCCACGCGTCCGGCGAGAAGAGCAGGCGAATCCTGCGGCCGAACAACACCCGTTTCGCTCCCATCGCCGACTGTCGAAGTGCCTCCGCACGCTTCACGGCGTCGACCGCCGCTCGCAGACCCGGCCGCGCCACGAGCCGCCCGAGTCACTCACCCGACGGAGGAAACCTAGCTCCCACAAGGGCGGCTGTGACAGGACGCGGCTCGAACCAGGATCTGTTTGTTAGGACACTGTGACATTGGCCCTCAGGTGGCCGTCAAAGCCTCCCATCGCCCGTCGCGCAGAATCCGCAGTTCCACGACGCCGCCGACCCGGTCACCGAACCGATCGAAGGCCACCTCGCCGGTGACGCCGTCGAACTCCACGTTCGCCATCTCACCGGCGCATCCTTCACGCGCCGCCGCTGCCGAGCTCGCCGGAGGCAGGCATCGCTGGAGCACCGTTGCCACCGCGGTCGCCGCATCGTAGGCGGCCGCGCCGGACGGGCCGAGATCCGCCTCAGCGTCCGTCTCGAGCGCCTGGGCCACGGCTTCCGGTTCCATCCCCGCGGTCGGTTGCAGCCTCGGGGGCAGCGCCGTGACCGCGCCTTCGCCGTGGCTACCGGCGCTGTCGGCGAAGGCGTCGCCACGCATCGCCGAGGTCCCCAGCACGTCGGTGGCCAGCGCCCCGCGGGCGGCCGCGGTCGCGACGGCTCCGGCGACCTCGGGCTCGCCGGAGACGAAGACGACGTCGGCGGAGTCCGTGCGCATCTGTTTCACCAGCTGCGCCACGCCGTTCTCGTCGTCCGCCACGCCGGTCACGACGACCTCACCGCCGTCGTCTCGGAACGCCCGGTCGAAGCGCTTGGCTTCGGCGGCGTCCCCGCCGTTGATCACCGCGGCCGTCTTGGCATCCAGGCCGATGCGGGCGTAACGCGCCAGCTCGGTCTCGGGCGCCTCGTCGGTCACCGCCGTGCGGTAGTACGACTCGTAGGGCCGCAACGGCTGCTGCGGGTCCGCCCCGCGGGTGTGTGCCGGCACGACGTCGGCGGGTGAGACGAACAGCACATCGGCGTCGTCGGCCACCGGCTGGACGGCCCGCACGGCTCTCGTGGTGAGCCCGCCGATGATCGCGACACCGCCGTCCTCGACGAGCTGGGCCGCGCCCTCGGCCGCCGTCGCGGCATCGTCACCCTCGTCGATGGGCACGACGTCGACGACCCAGCCATCGATGTCGTCGGTCAGCTCGGCGATGCGCTGTTCGACGGCGGCGACGACACCGGCGCCCTCAGCTTGCTGCCACCCGGACCGCGGGACCAGGACACCGATCGTCGCCGTCTGTTCGCCGGCGTCGTCGTCGCTGAGAGTGCCCATGACGCCGCATGCGGCCAGCGACACCGCCGCAGCCAGCGCCGCGCCCGCAGCGGCGGCCCGTCGAGCTGTGCGCACGCCTCAGCCGCTCGCCTCGGCGTTTCCACTCTCGGCGAGGACGACATTGGCGACCTCTCGCATCGACGTGCGCTTGTCCATGGCGGCCTTCTGGATCCACCGGAACGCGTCGGGCTCACTCAGGCCGTAGGTGGTTTGCAGGATGCCCTTGGCGCGGTCGACCAGCTTGCGGGTCTCGAGACGCTCGTTGAGGTCGACGACCTCGGTCTCGAGCTGGGCGATCTCTTCGTGGCGCGACAACGCCATCTCGATGGCGGGCACCAGATCGGCCTTGGTGAACGGCTTGACGAGGTAGGCCATCGCTCCGGCCTCGCGGGCGCGTTCAACCAGATCGCGCTGCGAGAAAGCGGTCAGGATCAGCACCGGAGCGATGCGCTGCTCCACGATGCGCGCAGCCGCCGAGATGCCGTCGAGAACCGGCATCTTGACGTCCATGACGACGAGGTCGGGGCGGTGCTCCTCAGCCAGGCGCACGGCGCTGGCACCGTCCGCGGCTTCTCCGACGACGTCGTAGCCCTCTTCCTTCAACATCTCGATCAAGTCGAGGCGGATGAGCGACTCGTCCTCGGCAACGAGCACGCGCCGGGCAGTTGCAGTTGGCGATGGCGATGGCGAATCGGTCACCCGGGAAGCCTACTCGGAGCTTTCAACACTTGCCGGTAGGCTGGGGGCTGCGTCGCGCGGGGGCTATCCTCGAGGCGCACGGCCCGGTAGGCAAATTGGCAAAGCCGCCGCACTCAAAATGCGGTGTGTGTCGGTTCGAGTCCGACCCGGGCTACCACGGTTGACCTGTGACGATAAGTGGCGTCGAGCAGCCGTGGCGACGGTGGACACGGGCAGGCGCCGACGCCGGTGACACGTACGGCACATGTTGCCCGCAGTGTCACCGGCGTCACGACAACTCGCCGCCAGCGCCCAGCGTCAGTGATAGCCGGGCGCGACTCCACCGACCGCGTCACCGATCCGGTGCACCCGCATCGCGTTCGTGGACCCCGGGATTCCCGGCGGCGAGCCCGCCACGATGATCACGAGATCGCCGCGGCGGCACCGTGCCTGCTCGAGCAGCATCCGGTCGACTTGCTTCACCATCTCGTCGGTGTGGTCGACATGCTCGGCGGTGAACGCTTCGATGCCCCACGACAGGGCCAGCTGATGCCGCGTGGATTCGAGCGGGCTGAACGCCAGCAACGGAATCCTCGGGCGCAGCCGGGCCATGCGCCGGGCGGAGTCGCCGCTCTGCGTGAAGGCCACGAGATACTTCGCGCCGAGCAGGTTGCCCGTTTCGACCGCCGCCTTGGTGATCGCCCCACCCTTGGTTCGCGGCTGCGTACCCAGCGGCGGGATGCGCTCCAGCCCGTGCTCCTCGACGGTCTCGACGATCTTGGCCATCGTGACGACCGTCTCGATCGGATACGAGCCCACGCTGGTCTCTCCGGAGAGCATGACTGCATCGGTGCCGTCCAGGACGGCGTTGGCGACGTCGGACGTCTCAGCACGAGTCGGGCGCGGATTGTTGATCATCGAGTCGAGCATCTGCGTCGCGACGATGACCGGCTTGGCCCGCCGGCGGCACAGCTCCACCGCCTGCTTCTGCACCAGCGGGACATCCCACAGGTCCAGTTCGACCCCGAGGTCACCCCGGGCGACCATCACGCCGTCGAAAGCATCGACGATCTCGGCGAGATTCACCACCGCCTGCGGCTTCTCCACCTTGGCGATCACCGGCAGCCGCACGCCTTCCTCGGCCATGATGCGGTGCACGTCGTCGACGTCGGAGGCGCTGCGCACGAACGACAACGCCACCATGTCCGCACCGATGCGCAACGCCCACCGCAGATCGTCGATGTCCTTGTCCGACAGCGCGGGAACGCTGACCGCCGTGCCGGGCAGGTTCAGGCCCTTGTGGTCGGACACCCTGCCGCCGAGTCCGACGGTCGTGACGACCTCGGAGTCACGTACTTCGGTGACCTCCAGCGACAGGCGGCCGTCGTCGACCAGCACCTGATCGCCGACCTCGACGTCGCCAGGCATGCCGGCATAGGTCGTGGACGCACGCTGCGCCGATCCTTCGACCTCGTCGGTGGTGATGGTGAAAGACTCGCCGGACTCCAGCTGAGCAGAACCGCCCGCGAACGTGCCGAGGCGGATTTTCGGCCCCTGGAGGTCAACCAGGACGCCCACGTTGCGCTCGGCCTCTGCAGCAGCCTTGCGCACTCGCAAGTACCGCTCTTCGTGTTCGGCATGGCTGCCGTGACTGAGGTTGAATCGGGCGACATCCATGCCGGCGTCGATCAACGCCCGCAATCGTTCCGGAGAATCGGTTGCCGGACCGAGGGTGCAAACTATCTTCGCTCTACGCACGTCCAGCAACACTAGACCTCCGGATGGTCAGACGGCCAATGGGCGGTCGGTTGGCGATATCGGCGCAGGCATCCGGTCCACTCCGGTCAGCCACCGATCGACCGCGGCAGCACACGATCGACCTTCGGCGATGGCCCAGACGATCAAGGACTGCCCGCGGCCGGCGTCCCCGGCGACGAAGACGCCCGGCACGCTCGTCTCGAACGACCCGTCACGACGCACGTTGCCGCGATCATCGAGGTCGACACCGAGTTGATCAAGCAATCCCGACCGCTGCGGCCCGACGAATCCCATCGCCAGCAAGACGAGGTCGGCCGGGATCTCACGTTCGGTGCCCTCGATCGGCTCGAAACCACCGGAGGAGCCACGGCGCACCTCGACCAACTCCAAGGCACGAACGCGACCGGAGTCTCCCACGAAGCGCTGCGTGGACACCGAGTAGACCCGCTGCCCGCCTTCCTCGTGCGCGCTCGAGGTCCGCAGCATCAACGGCCACATCGGCCACGGAGTCGACTCGTGACGCGTTCGTGGCGGCTCCGGCATGATCTCGAGCTGCGTCACCGACAACGCACCTTGCCGGTGTGCCGTACCCAGGCAGTCCGCACCGGTGTCGCCGCCGCCGATGATGACGACGTGCTTGCCGTCGGCCGTGATCTGGTCAGGCACGGACTCACCGGCCGCCACCCGGTTGGCCTGCGGCAGGTACTCCATGGCCTGGTGAATCCCGTCCAGCTCACGGCCCGGCACCGGAAGATCGCGCCACTGCGTCGCCCCCACTGCGAGCACGATCGCGTCGTACCGCGCCTTGAGTTCCTGGCCGGTGAGTGTCTCGCCGACGTCGACGCCCGTTCGGAATATCGTCCCCTCGGCCCGCATCTGGTCCAACCGCCGGTCGACGTGGCGCTTCTCCAACTTGAACTCGGGAATGCCGTACCGCAACAGCCCACCCGGACGGTCGTCGCGCTCGTAGACCGCCACGGTGTGCCCGGCCCGGGTCAGCTGCTGCGCCACGGCCAGACCCGCCGGGCCGGAACCGATCACCGCCACCGTCCGGTCGGTCAGCCGCTCCGGTGGCGCCGGCACCACCCAGCCCTCGTCGAAAGCCCGATCGATGATCGACACCTCGACGTTCTTGATGGTCACCGCGTCGTCGGCGATGGCGACCACACAAGCCGACTCGCACGGCGCCGGGCACACCCGACCGGTGAACTCCGGGAAGTTGTTCGTCGCGTGCAACCGCTCCGCCGCCGAACGCCAGTCGTCGCGCCACACCAGATCATTCCACTCCGGGATCAGGTTCCCCAGCGGACAGCCCTGGTGACAGAACGGGATGCCGCAGTCCATGCACCGGCCAGCCTGCTCGGTGATGATCGGCAGCAACGTCGCCCCGATCCCCGGGCGCGGATAGACCTCGTCCCAATCCTGCAGCCGCTCAGCGACCGGACGAGCCCCGGCAACCGCACGCTTCGTCGTCAAGAAACCGCGTGGATCAGCCATCCGACACCTCCCGTTCGTCAGTTCGCTCACTCGTCACTTCGCTGCCTCCAT
>Ga0079224_100005486_pt1 | contig 16675 bp, 15 predicted proteins | sample Stecom2015_FD_80414 | JGI IMG/M metagenome (GOLD analysis project Ga0079224, IMG submission 80414) | Agricultural soil microbial communities from Utah to study Nitrogen management - Steer compost 2015 | ecosystem: Environmental > Terrestrial > Soil > Agricultural land | place: USA: Utah... | reverse complement strand
GTCCGGTAGGGTGGTTACCCGGGAGGATACATTGCAAACACTTTCGCCAACGGATACTCAGGATATCCTCGAGCTTGCCAAGGATGTCGGGGAAAATACGCGCATTATAACCGAGGACCTGCGTCGAATAGCCGAGGGAATCAGTGCCGGTCGTGGAATAGTAGGGGAGCTTCTGAACGAAGGTGCATTGGCTCAGGATATACGATCGTCGATCCAGAGTCTGCGCGTGGCGGGTGCCAACACCGCACGTGCATCCTCCGAACTTCAGTCGCTCGTCAGCGATCTGAGGTCTGGCCCCGGACTTATCCCTATGCTCGTATCCGATACGGGCTATGCGAGTACGTTTCAACACGTACTGGCAAATCTTGAAAAAGTAAGCGTAGAGGCTGACGAATTTTCAAGTGAGCTGAGACAGCTCACTAAAAAGGTCAACGATAGCGATAATGCCGTAGGTGTACTACTGTCGGATACAGCGGTGGCAATGAATCTTAAAGAGACGATTGAGAATGTGACGATGGCTTCCGGGAAACTCGATGAGAACATGGAAGCCCTTCGGCACAACTTTCTATTCAGGAGATATTTCCGACGTCAGGAACGCCAGGAGCGACGGGAGGCGGAGGCTGCGTCATCGAAAGCAAACGGAGGCCAATAATGCTTTATCGACAATAGTATGGACGCCTTGCTGACGACCGAGGGAATAGTAAGTCTGCTGACGCTGACTTTCCTTGAGGTGGTCCTTGGGATTGATAACATAATTTTTATCTCCATAACAGCCGACCGGCTTCCCAGAGAAATTCAGAAGAGAACACGCAATCTCGGAATATCCCTGGCACTGGTGGTGAGAATTCTGCTGTTGTTCACCGTGAGCTGGATTATCGGTCTTAAAGATCCGTTCATCACGGTCGGAGAGTTTGATCTGAGTTTCCGCGATCTGATTCTGATCCTCGGTGGATTGTTTCTTTTGTATAAAAGCACTTCCGAAATTCATGCAAAGCTTGAAGGGGAAGAGCACCCCCACAAGAACGGCACGTCGCTCACTTTAAGGGGGGCGATCATCCAAATCATTTTGCTCGACGTCGTTTTCTCATTCGACTCAATCCTAACCGCGGTGGGTCTGGTAGAGAACCTTGTCATTATCGTTATCGCAATAGTCGTTTCCCTGGTAATCATGTTGATTTTTGCTACGACCATCAGCGACTTCATCAATCGTCATCCGGCTATGAAGATTCTGGCGGTTTCGTTTCTCATGATGATCGGACTGATATTGGTAGTGGAGGGATTGCACGTCCATGTTCCGAAAGGGTACGTGTACTTTGCAATGGCCTTTGCTTTGGGGGTCGAGGTACTGAATATGCAGATACGCAAGCGTAGCAAACCTGTTCAACTTAAGGAAGCGGACGTGAACGCACCGGAGATATCCCGGAGGAAAGGGGAAGAAACAACATAAATAGTGCTGTTATGAAAGGAATATCGCAGCTTTCAATTTTAGTCGCTGTGTTTTTACTCACCGGTTGTGAGCTGATTGGCGACATCTTTAGCGCCGGGTTTTATACCGCGCTGGTGTTGGTTGCGATTGTAGCCATCGTTATCGTTTGGATCGTGATCCGACTGCGTCGAAAGTAGATGGGTAGTGCTGTCCCCAACTCACGGAAGCGCGCTGAACAAAGTCTCTATCCTGGTGAATTTGGCGCGTCATTCGACCCGCTGGCCGGATGATTGTTGCCGAGGCCTATGTACGCACGCATTTTTAGGGGGAATCTACAAACTGTTGCCTATGGACACGGAAAGATCAGTAACCAGTGCAATCGCGAGTGGTGAAGCTAGTGCGCTCGCGCCCGCGACCGGAAGCAGCGCTGTAAATGTTGGCGAAGGGGAAAGGCTCCTGTCGACGATAGGAGGGGTTGCCCTTACTATAGCCGGTCTTCGAAATGCCGGTAGCGCGCCGGGGGTGGGCATGCTTCTCGGCGGAGGGATTCTTCTCCTGCGCGGTGTAAGCGGATACTGCTTCGTAAATCAGGCTCTAGGTAGAAATACTGCACGAAAATCGGCCGCCCCGGTGGATATTCGCACGAATGTCGAGTTGAACAGACCGGCGGCTGAGGTATACACTTTTTGGCGGCGACTTGAAAACCTGCCGCGGATCATGCGACATCTCGAAAAGGTCGAGCAGATTGATCAGAATCGCTCGCGATGGACGGCCAGGGGACCCGGAGGCATTGGTGCCTTGACATGGGAAGCTGAAATCGTAGAGGATCAGGAGAACCAGTTCATATCCTGGCGCTCATTACCGGGTTCGACTGTCGACAATGCTGGTCAGGTTAGGTTCGTAGAAACTCCCACAGGTACTGACGTTCGGGTTCAGATGACTTACCGGGTTCCGGCCGGCGACCTGGGTGGCGTGGCAGCCCGACTGTTCAGTCCTATGACGGAGAAGATGATTCGTGAGGATATACAGGACCTCAAGGGTGTACTGGAATCACCTACTCATGATAGTCGGAGAACGCGCTGATAGCGCCCCTGTCAGATTCGGGCCTGGTAAGTATAGAGATCGAAGTAGCGCCCATGTCGGGCAATAAGTTCTTCGTGAGTTCCACGTTCGACAATGTTACCTTGTTCAATCACCAGTATTTGATCAGCCTGGCGGATCGTGCTGAGCCGGTGGGCGATCACGAAAGTTGTTCGCCCTTTCATGAGTTTGTGCAAGCTGTCTTGTATATAGGCCTCGCTTTCCGTATCGAGGTTGGAGGTGGCTTCGTCAAGAATGAGAATGCGTGGGTCGGCCAGTACGGCCCGGGCAATGGCAATGCGCTGCCGTTGTCCTCCTGATAACTTGACTCCACGTTCGCCGATCACGGTCTCCAGGCCTTTTTCAAATCGATTCGAGAACTCGTCAACGTACGCTGCGCGGACTGCTTGTTGCAAGTCTTCTTCGGACGCATCGGGCCTGGGAAAGAGGATGTTCTCCCTAATGGTTCCTTCGAAAAGGAAGTCATCTTGCAGTACAACGCCGAGTTGACTTCGGTAACTGTCCAGTTTAACCATGGAGAGATTGATGCCATCAACGGTGATCGTTCCTTCTGTGGGGGTAAGGTAGGTTGCTACCAGACCGGCAATTGTGGATTTTCCCGATCCCGATGTTCCTACCAGCGCGGTAACGGTACCCGGCGGGGCGTCAAAGCTGATCTGATGAAGAACGTCTTTACCTGGCTCATAAGCAAACGATACCTTGTCGAACTGAATGTGACCTTTGAGTTCACTGACGGAAATAGTTCGAACGGAAGAGTCCTCTTCCGGAGGGAGGTTCATGATTTCCTCTGTTCTGTCCAGCCCCGCGAAAGCCTCGGTGAGTTGACTCCCGATATTGCTCATCTGTACGATAGGAGCGATCATGAAGCCCAGATAGAGGGTAAACGAAAGAAAGTCTCCGTAAGTGAGGTCGCCGTGCATGATCATGTAGCTTCCTATTCCCATGATGCCCGTACTGGCCAGCCCGAGAAGGAATGTCGCCGAACTTGTTACCAGACTTGTTGACGTAAGACTTTTCTTCACATTCAGAAACAAGCGTTCAACCCCGCGTTCGAATGTTGTGATTTCCTGATGTTCAGCATTGAACCCCTTGATGACACGGATGCCGTTCAACGTTTCCGTGAGCCTACCGGTTACTTCCGCGTTGATCTTGCCGCGTTCGCGGAAAATGGGCCGGATGTATCCGAATGCGCGTGTTGATATAAACCCAAAAACACTCACCGGTACCAGGACATACAACGTCATCATCGGACTGATGCGAATAAGCAGAACAAGGGATATAACAGCGGTAAGGAGACCACCGACGAGCTGCACCAATCCAGTACCGACCAGGTTGCGCACGCCCTCCACGTCGGTCATGATACGCGATACCAGTTCACCCGATTTGGCGTTGTCAAAGAACCGGACAGGAAGTCGGAGGATTTTCTGCTGAACCTGCGCGCGAAGTATCGAAATCAGTCGCTGCGCTTCAACACTGAGGATGCGGGTAAGCAGGAAAGAGGTGGCAGCCTGAACGGTTACAGCAGCTGCAACTGCAGCAAGTAGATACTTGAGCATTTCCATGTCACGATTGACGATTACATCGTCCATCAGGTATTTGGTAGCTCCCGGCAGAACAAGTCCGGCCAGCCTGCTTATGACAATGAGGACTAACCCGACCGCTACAATTTTTCGACGCGGCCAGACTATGGTCTTGAATACGTGAGCAATGGTAATCTTATTCTTCTTCTTAGTGCTGTTCTTCATGCTATGCTTAGAGTGGCGGGGCAAGATAATTAGTAGTCGGCCCGGACAGATATTTATTGTGGCCGTTTCGACAAAATTAAGGGGAATCTGAAAGAATACCGGCGAATTACCGGAATGGTTTTTTTGACAGATGTGGAGAAAACTCAAAAAAATCAAAGACTATGAGTATCTCAGAAAAAACATATGAGGCCGATAATCAGACCGGTATGAACCGTGAAGGGCCTGATGCGAACCGTCCGCTTGAGCGGTTGACAGCCACATCCATCATCGGAGATAAGGTAGAAAACCCGGAAGGAGAGGATCTGGGAACGATCGATAATCTGATGATCAACATACATACGGGACGCGTCGAGTATGCGGTTATTGAATACGGTTCGTTTCTGGGGATAGGAGGTAAGTTGTTTGCCATTCCTTTTAACCAACTGCGCGTACAACCGGATCGCAAAGTTTTTATCGTTGATCGGGACAAGGATTACCTGAGGATGTCGCCGGGTTTTGATAAGAATCACTGGCCGGACACCAACGATCATACCTATTATGGCGACGTAGATTCATACTGGGGAACAGCCGCAATGCCCTAAGGGGTGATTCTCTTCCGGTTGTTCAGTTCGGAGATCCATCGGAGGCGATAAGCGTTCATGGCCGTCTTACCCAATTTGGTTGTAAGACGATGATTGACGATTGCGCCTACGGGTGCGCCTATTCCGGGTATCAGTTGCAAGAGCTTCGCCACATCCAGGTAATCGCGATACTCCCGCTGAAATGTCCGCCAATCAAAATCGTGAATCTCCTCAGGAAGTGCTTCGCGATGCTCTTGCCAGCGGGAGAGGAGGGCGTAGACTTTTTTTCTGTGATCGGCGCTAGAGAAGCAAAGTTCGAAGATGTGCAGAAGGTAGATACGTTCGTGCAGCTTTGAGGTGTCATGCCCATACAATGCGGCTATTTCAAAGAGCATCTTCATTTTTAGAGACAACCAAAGCGGAAAGTCGGCGAGCCCCAACAAGATGCCTCCAGCTCCGGTTATAGCTCCTTCCGCGGCCGCCGTGTTGCGGTAGACGGTAATACAATCGCGTACAGCCGCTTCCCGGCCTTCCATTGTGTCGATCACTTTGGGTGCGCCGGTAATGAAACCCGCCCCGAATAAAACCCCGCGGGTCATCTGCTTGACGGCTAAGGTGAAGGCCTGATGGACCCTCTCGGGGATGATATTGTTTATGCGGTTTTGGAGGCGCATCGTCAGCATGTTGCTGAGCGAGGGGTCTCGCTGCATCCGTCTTTTCCAGACGTTCAGTTCAGCGATCATCTTTTTTTCATACAATGTGTACATGGCTGGCGGCGTTTCAAGGAGACATAAGCCGTTTCGAAGGGTAATATCCAACACGTAACGGTAACGGAGAAAGTTTTCGTCGTACGGAATATTATTTTTATTTTTTTATTGACTATGAGTAAGAAGACCTCGGGGCTGTTCGAACGTAGTACGACATTTCTGACAAACTTTTATCGGCGACGCGGATGTTGGAAGACCGCCGCCTCCATTGTGCTGATCGGTTTTGGTCTGGGAATCTTCGCGATTTCGTTTTTTGTGTTTCTCGTCTGGTCGGGGTTCTTTGGGGCACTTCCGGATGAAGATCAGATGAGTGAGATTCAGCATCCGGTCGCAAGTGAGGTGTATAGCGCCGATAGCGTTCTCCTAGGGCGTTTTTTTATTCAGGACAGGACCCCTGTGCTCGCTGACGAAATTCCGCAATCGTTGCGCGACGCGCTTATTGCAACGGAAGATGTCCGGTTTCTTGAGCATAGTGGAATTGATGTGCGCAGTCTGGCTCGGGTCGCGGTAAAAACGCTTCTCCTGCAAAAGGAGTCTTCGGGAGGCGGGAGTACGATCACCCAGCAGTTGGCCAAGAACCTGTTCCCGAGGAAGTCGTATCGGTTTCTGTCTCTGCCAATAAACAAAGTTCGGGAAATGATCATTGCACGACGTCTCGAGCGAATGTATTCGAAGGATGAAATTCTTGTCCTTTACCTGAACACTATTCCATTCGCAGATAATACGTATGGAGTAAAAACGGCAGCTGATCGCTTTTACTCGACTTCGGTTGCGGATCTGACGCCCGACCAATCGGCGATGTTGGTTGGCATGTTAAAGGCGACGCATCTTTACAATCCGCGCCTTTTTCCTGAACGCGCCCGTGATCGAAGAAACCTGGTCATCGCCCAGATGGAGAAGTATGGGTTCATTTCCTCCGGGGAAAAGCAACAGCTTCAGGCAAAACCACTGGCGCTGAATTACAACAATGTGACTCACAATTCAGGGCTTGCTCCGTATTTTCGCGCCTATTTGAAAAGGCAGCTGCTCACGTGGTGTAGTGATAGTCGGAAGCCCGATGGAACTCCGTATAACCTTTACACCGATGGATTGAAGATATACACGACTATAGATTCACGTCTGCAGGCTTATGCCGAGGCAGCGATGCAGCAGCATATGGCGCAGCTTCAGGAGCGGTTCGCCGGACAATTGGATCAGCGCAAGCTGGAAGAAGTCGTGATGCGGAGGTTGCGTCAACTGCCACAGTATCGCGCAATGCGAGAGTCGGGGATGCCGGAGGAGCAGGTATTGAAGGAACTAAGAAAACCGGTGGAAACCAGAATATTTACCTGGGAGGGTATCAAGAAGACGGAGATGAGTTTTTACGATTCCGTTAAGCATCACATTCAATTCCTGCAGGCGGGTGTGCTTGCCATGGAGCCGGGGAGTGGTGCTATTCGCGCCTGGGTAGGGGGCATCGATTATCGGTTTTTTCAATATGACCATGTCCGGCCAGAGACGCGGCGTCAGGTAGGGTCAACCATCAAGCCGTTGCTCTACACGGCTGCGCTGGAGGAAGGGATTGGGCCTTGTACGTACATCTCGGCAAGGAAAACAGAATACACAAATGTTGATGACGCGTGGACGCCTCAGAACACGGACGAGGAAACCTATGACAAAAAGTACTCGATGGAAGGGGGGCTTTCAGGATCGGTGAATACCGTATCGGTGCGTCTACTGGAAAAAACCGGTATTCGCGATGCTATTGTCACAGCGCGGAAGATGGGTATCACGAGCAATCTGCCTGAAGTACCGTCGCTAGCCCTCGGGACACCCTCTATCTCGATGATGGAAATGGTTGGGGCTTACGGAACGCTGGCGAACAAAGGAAAATATGTTGAGCCAAAATACCTTCTGGCGATTACCGATCGTCGCGGTAATGTATTGCAGCGATTCGATGACTCGGATCCGGCCGAGGCAGTGTCGGCAGAGAGCGCGCAGATGATGATTCATATGCTGCGCTCGGTCGTCAGCCAGGGTACTGGATCGTCTCTTCGCAGCCGATATGGGATCACCAATGATGTCGCGGGAAAGACGGGGACAACCCAATTGAATGTCGACGGATGGTTTATGGCGATAACGCCCCGACTGGTTATCGGAACCTGGGTGGGTGCCGATGAGCCCGCTCTTCATTTTCGCAGCACAGCACTGGGGCAGGGTGCAGCCACAGCCCTTCCCATTACCGCCTACTTTCTTCAGCGTGTCAATAAAGACAAGACGTTGCGGCACGTCTCCGAAGCTCGCTTTGAGCCGCTCCCTGCAGAACTCGCGGAAGCACTCGACTGCAAGACACACAAGTCCGGGTTGAATTTCTTCGAAAGACTCTTTAACAAGAAGAAAAAGAAGACGAAGGCCCGGCGCTTTCGTGGAGTTCAGGGCGAACGCGAATGAGATCAGCCCAACATCTCTTGCCAGTGCTCAGGTAAGACGAATTCATCCTTCATGGCAGAATCTTCTTTCTTGTTGTTCTGTGCCTCAATGAAGGTTTCCAGACTCGTGAAGAACCGAAGTCGATGTTTCCAGATGAGCTTGCTGCCTATGGCACGTTTGAAGGTACGCAAATCGGTACGCCGGTCGAGCCAGTAGAGATCATGGGGATCGAGGCCGTCGGAGCTACCACCGAGATAGCCAGGCATAAAGTTCAGACCGGATGACTCCAGCCTTCTTCTGACTTCTGCGCGAAAATCTGACTTTCCGGTGATATAAACCTCAATCCATCCCATAGGCATATTACGATTTGTTCTACTGATTTGTTAATACGTTTCCTTTGCTGATTCCCGACGGATGCAGAATTTTATAATTTTCTGTTTGTCGGCGATCCAGGTGTGCTCGGGTAATTAACGTATGCGTTTGCACATTGTTTCGTTATCCCATCGCTTTCGGAAACCATTCGTCGGTTTGATTGGTCTCCTAGAGAACAACATCACGAGTCAGTGAAAAGGTTCTGTGCTGAGGGGAAAGAACGTTGGGTTTTCGTTATATTGAGGATATCGAAGAAGACGAAAGTGGTACAATTAGTTTTGATATTGATCGCAGTCGGTTTACAGGACGTTCCGTTTAAGTCTGCCGACGAATTTTCTGTCGTTCTCGACTACGAGTTTCGCGAGCGCCCTTCGGCCCCTAAGGCAATTCATTCGAGCACACGTTCCCCTTCAGGGTCCTCTGTTCTACCGTTTGTGACGCTAAAAATATCTTTTCATAAGCTCAACGGCGAAAAGATGCGCATGCGTATTACAGCCAATCATCCGCAGTGGCGCATCCGTAGTCGACGGGTCACTCCTGACGAAACGTACTCACTCGTGCTGGGGTACATTGCGGATATGGTCGACCGTGTGGCACCGTACGAATACACGATCACGCTCATCGACAATGACAATCGTCCAGTCGAGCGAATTGTATTTCGCGTGGATGACGATGGATCATTTTACGTGAATGACGAAAAAAGAGGGCGATTCTAGCGCAGGAATCGTGCATACGACTGTAAAAAATTACGAATGGGTGCGCAACAAAGCAGGATAAGATTTAAACTTGTGTTTAAATCTTTCTGAAATGAGAGTGTTTTTGTTGCTGGTATGTCTTCTGCCATTTTGTTCGCTGTCTCAACCCGTTGCCCAGCCCGACGCGGCGGAGATTCAACTTAAACTTCGAAAATTGAACTTTCTGGGGGCTGTCCTGTACATGGCAGCGCACCCTGACGACGAGAATACGAATGTAATCGCCTGGCTTGCGAATGAACGCCTGGCGACTACCGCTTATTTGTCACTTACCCGTGGCGACGGAGGCCAAAACCTTATCGGCCCCGAAATTCGGGAGTGGCTTGGTGTTATCCGCACGCAGGAGCTGTTGGCAGCACGGCGCATAGACGGCGGTGCACAGTACTTCACACGTGCAATCGACTTCGGTTTTTCGAAATCCGCCGATGAAGCGTTCCGGATATGGGGTAAAGATGCTGTCATGCGCGATGCTATCCACGTTATACGTCAATTCAAACCGGATGTAATTATTACGAGGTTTCCTCCTGACGAGCGTGCGGGGCATGGACATCACACCGCGTCGGCGATCCTTGCCGGAGAGGCATTTGATCAGGCGGCCCGCGCCGATATCTATCCTGATCAGGTGGAAGAGTTCGGTGTCTGGAAAACAAAACGACTCTATACGAATACCGGGCGTTGGTGGAATACTTCAATCAATGAAGATACTCCCGGTGTAATCACTCTCAATGTTGGGGGGTATAACCCGTTACTTGGTAAATCGTATTCTGAAATCTCGGCGTTGAGTAGCAGTCAGCATAAGAGTCAGGGATGGGGCCGCGCAGGATTGCGCGGATATCGGCCCGAGTTTCTTGAATATCAGAAAGGCGACCGTGCTCAACGTGATATTTTTGAGGGAGTTGACACAACCTGGAACCGCGTACCCGGTGGCGCTGCTGTCCAGGCGTTGGTTAACGCAGCGATCGCCAACTTCAAGGCTGACGCTCCGTGGAAGTCGGTCCCCCAGCTATTGCTTGTCCGCGATGCAATAAAGGGGTTGGATGACAACGTATGGAAAGAAAGAAAACTCAAGGAAGTTGAGCAACTGGTAGTCGACTGCCTCGGGTTACATGTCGAGGCAACGACGAGTCACTATCAAGGTGTGCCTGGTGAACGGGTGACCACTTCCGTGGAAATAATTAATCGCTCTCCACTACCCGTCACTGTGGGATCCGTAACCGCATCTGCGGTGCAATGGGATTCGACCTTCTCAACAACGCTTCAAAATAACCGGCCGTTAACTTTTCATTGTTCCGGCACCCTCGATCCAACAGCAAACTATTCTTCTCCGTACTGGCTCAGTAGCGAACACTCGGAGGGTTTGTTCACGGTAGAGGATCGGTCTCTTATCGGGCGTCCCGAAAACCTTCCCGCAGCCGAAGTAACCATTCAGGTTCGTTTGCTTGGACAGACGCTCACTCTCAATCGTCCCCTGATCTACAAGTGGGTTGATCCGGTAAAAGGCGAACGCTGGAGGCCGTTTGAAATTGTTCCTCCGGTTGTCGTCAACGTCTCGGAGAGTGTGCTCGTATTTGGTACGAACGAGCCCAGAACGGTTCAGGTCGTAGTCAAGTCTTCCAGCGGGCAGCCTCAGAAAGGACGTCTCGAGATCAGTGTTCCCAAAGGATGGAAAGCCGTGCCGGCTACGCTGCCATTCGATCTTTCTTTCCGCGGTGCCGAGTCGCGTGTCGATGTAACCATACACCCATCAGCAAAGGAGCACTCCGGAAATATCCGGCTCAAAGCCCTGATCGAGGGAAAGGAGTATGACCGATCACTTCGTCTGATTTCCTACGATCATTTTCCGATACAAACCATTCTGTACCCGGCCGAAGTCAAAGCGGTACGTATTGACCTGAAGACGGAAGGAAAGGTAGTTGGCTATATTGAAGGCGCTGGAGATGAGATTCCGGCGGCACTGCGGAGTATGGGTTACGATGTGCTGGTACTGGCCGATCATGAGATCACGCTGGCGACGTTGCAACGCCTCGACGCTGTAGTGTTGGGAGTACGGGCGCTCAACACCCATCCGCGGGCGAGGTACTTCATGCCGGTACTGTTCGAGTACGTCCGGCAAGGAGGTACGGTGGTCGTCCAGTATAATACGAACCAACGACTGGAGGTTGATAAGGTTGCGCCGCACCCCCTTACGCTGGGCCGCGATCGTGTAGCAGATGAGACAGCTCCGGTAACCATCCTTGCTCCTGAGCATCCGGTGATTACCACCCCCAATCAGATAACCTCGACTGACTTTGACGGCTGGGTCCAGGAGCGAGGCTTGTATTTTCCTTCCCAGTGGGATGAGTCGTTTCAACCTGTGTTGTCGATGGCCGATCCCGGTGAAGATCAGAAGCAGAGTAGCCTGCTCGTTGCGCGATATGGCGAGGGCTACTACGTTTATACGGGACTTTCCTTTTTCCGCCAGCTGCCACAGGGAGTCCCTGGAGCCTATAAACTTTTTGCAAATCTGGTGTCACTACGTGATAATTCCGGACAGGTGGAGCAGTCGAAAAAATCTTCCGGTAAACAAAAGCGAAAATAAACTTAACAAGGGCATTATGGTTGAGTCAGAGAAACCTCCTGTGTTCAAGTCCTGGAAGGGTTGGTACGTGTTCATATTGCTCGTACTGGCGATTCAAGTTGTTCTTTACCGAGTCCTAACCGTGGTTTTCTCATGAACACTCTCGACTGGCTGGTATTACTTTTAACCCTTGTGCTGATTGCCGCGTACGGAATAGTTAAGACACGAAAAACATCGGCTGAAGGATTTCTGAAAGGCGATAATTCTTTTAAGTGGTGGATGATGGGACTTTCCATCATGGCTACCCAGGCAAGTGCTATAACCTTCCTTTCGACACCCGGACAAGCTATGGAGGATGGCATGCGCTTTCTTCAGTTCTATTTCGGTCTTCCGATAGCCATGGTCATTATTTCTGCGACCATGGTTCCGATCTATTATCGCCTTAAAGTTTACACGGCTTACGAATATCTTGAGTCCAGGTTTGACGTGAAGACTCGTCTCCTTGCGGCTAGTCTGTTTCTCATCTTACGCGGGTTGTCGGCGGGGATCACCATTTTCGCACCTGCACTGTTGCTGTCGACAATACTCGAATTACCCATTGCCCTGACCACGATTTTTACCGGAACGCTGGTGATGATATACGTTGTGTCCGGAGGGGCCCAGGCCGTGAGTATCACCCAACGCCACCAGATGGCGGTGATGATGGGAGGGATGATCCTCGCGGGCGTACTTGCATTCTACCTTTTGCCGGAGAATGTCTCTTTCGGAGATACGGTGCAAATTGCCGGGGAGATGGGGAAGTTCAATCTCGTGAGTCTTGAGTTTGATATTACGCAGCGCTACAACATCTGGTCGGGACTGATCGCGGGAACGTTCTTGTTTCTGTCGTACTTTGGAACGGATCAGTCGCAGGTAGGGCGATACCTCGGTGGAAAATCTGTTACAGAAAGCAGACTGAGCCTGATGTTTAATGGCCTGCTGAAGATTCCCATGCAGTTCGTTATCCTTTTTATCGGAGTGCTCGTTTACGTCTTTTACCTGTTTTCACAACCCCCTGCCTACCATAATCACGTACTGCTCAACCGCGCTATGGGGACGGAGATGGCCGATTCAATAAGATTTTACGAAGAACAGTTTAACAGCGTGTACGCGGAGAAGCGGTCGTCGGTTGATGCTCTTGTTACCGCGATCAAGAGCGACGACCCTACAGCCATTAAGGAGGCCTCTGCGCGTGTAAAAGCGTACGAGGAGACTGAGCGTGGTTTACGGGAGCAGATTAAGGCGTCAATAGCGAAGGCAATTCCTGCCGCGAAGACAAAGGATAACGACTACATGTTTCTGAATTTCGTTCTCAACAACCTTCCGCATGGCATTATCGGCCTCCTTGTTGCAGTCATGTTTGCTGCGGCGATGTCGTCATTGTCAGGGGAATTGAATGCGCTGGCGACCACAACGGCAATTGACATATATAAACGCAACTTCCGCCCCGAGGCGTCCGACAAGCATTATCTCAGGGCTTCACGGCTTTTCACGCTGGGATGGGCTATACTGGCGATGACGTTTGCTATGCTGGCCAGTTTTTCTGAGAATCTGATTGAGTTCGTCAATATCATCGGATCGTTGTTTTATGGTACGATACTAGGGATTTTTCTCACGGCCTTTTATCTGAGAAGAGTTGGTGGAAGTGCTGTGTTCCTGGCAGCCCTCGTTGCCGAAGCCGTTGTACTCTACTGCTACTTTCGTACGGATATCGCTTACCTGCTGTACAACATCATCGGATGTATCTGTGTGATGGTGCTGTCGCTGGTTTTCTCTCTGTTGAGAAAGAGTAATTAACGGTTCCGCTATACGGCTGTTAACCTGGCACAATTTGTTCCGTTAATGAAGGAAACCTAAACATTGTGCTATGGCTACCGATAGAGTGATTTATACAGACGGAAGGGATGTCACGGTTACTGATTCGGCGTTGAAAGTGCGCAACACCTCCTACAAACTTAGTGGTATCACGAAGCTGAGTTTCTGGACGATACGCCCCGATCGGGCACCTGCTATTATACTGATGGTGCTGGGACTGGCCGCCGCGGTCGCCGGCTTCATGGGGGCGATCCCTTCCCAAGTCGCGGAAGGAAATCCCAATGCGCTCGCCCTGCTCGTAGGTATAGGGCTGTTTATCGTCGGACTGCTGATTCTGGTCCTGGCTCGTGAGCGTTACGCCGTGCGGATCGCCACCGCAGAGGGGGAAAAGAATGCCGTAGTGAGCCGTAAACGGGAGTACATTGCTCAGATCGTCGACGCAGTGTATAGCGCTTTTGACTTCGGCACCGGACAATCACCTATACAGACCACGCAGAATCCGGGACCCTGATCTTGTCTTACATTATTCACGGGCGAGCACCTGCGTTCCGCCAGGGAGTTTGGTAAGCTTGACCGTGTCACCGTTGCAATCCACACCTTTACCAAATTCAACGATAGTATAGCCTGAACAGGGTTTCTTCGGGGGAGACGGCAGGTGCTGACCGTCGGTAGTTCGAATGTCGGCTCCAAGCAATATAGTCAGGAGCAATGCACAGTTGACCAGGGTAAATATCTTCTTCATCGTCCGCACGTTTTCTCATCTGCCGCCAAGGGCGGGAGTCGTGTCCCCAAAAAATATATGCCCGCTGAGTACAGCTGCTTCACGTGGTTTTGGGTATAGTAATTTTCCCGCAAGGGCAAAGTGTCGCGTAGCGACAAAACCATATAGCGACAAAATCATTACAGTATGGGAAAGGACAGAGAAGGAAGATTCCATCCGCGCAAGGGAAAACCATCGGGGGAAGAAGGGGTGGGTACCGTTAAGTCGGTAGATACCCGTACAATTGAAACACATCTCGAACTGGAAGAAAAGTACACGGACGGTGACATGCCGGGTTCAAATGTCAGAGTACGTCATCGGAACCGAAACGTCGACAAGCGCGAGGAAAGACAACGCAACAAAGACAATCAGCGCTTTAGCAACCCGGCGAATAAGGCGGTTAGTGAGGTTCTTACGGGTGAGCGAACGGACGCCCATGCTGACGAGCTCCCATCGCAACTGACCCGCGATATCTTCGCCGAACTTGCCAAGTTCGAAAGCCCGACCTGCATTTCTATATATATGGGAACCAACCTTGAGGCAAGCGTTGAGGCTAATCGTCAAAAAGATTTTATCACGTTCAAGAATCGTTTACAGGAAGTGACGGCCGAATTGCGGAAGAGGGGACAGGATGTGACAACCACAGAGCGTCTCCTGAAGCCTGCCTATGATATGCTGCGAACGGACTCGTTTTGGGGCGGACTTGACAAAGGCCTGGTTGTGTTTATCGCCGATGGGTCTTTCAAATACGTTCGGCTTCCCGTGCCCCCAGGAGATAAAACGTTAATCAACTCGTCATTTTACCTGGCACCGCTTATCCCGGTAATGACTATGCGGGATTACTTCTACGTCCTGGTACTAAGCAAAAAACAGGCAAAGCTGTATCGCGCGGATGAGTTTGGAATGGAATACCTTGACGTGGAGGGAATGCCACGAGGCGTAAACGACGTGGTTCATTTTGAGCAGAAAGACGACCGGGATCTTTTCAGGACGTCTACGATTGGCGCGGGCTCGGGAGCGTCTTTTCACGGAATAGGTACCGGGCGACCCGATCATAAGACTGACCTGGCGATGTACTTCGATGAGGTGGATGAGACAATCCGTAAGGAAATGCTGCACGATGAAAATGTCCCTCTGGTGTTGGTGGGGGTGGAGTATCTGATTCCGATCTACAAGCAGGTTGCCCGTTATAAGCCGATATGGGACGAGGCGTTGACAGGTAGTCATGAGCATGACGATATACCGACGCTGTATGCCGAAGTGCGGAAAATTGTGGCTCCTTATTTTCAGGAGCGGAAGGAGAAGGCGCTTGCGAACTATGGCAATCAGTCTGCAACAGAGTTGACTTCGTCGATTCCTGACGACGTTATTGCCGCTGCACATTACGGGCGAGTGAGCCAGCTGTTTGCCCTCCGTGATGCGCATATCTGGGGAACGTTTGATGAGATGAACAATCGGCTGACCGTGCATGAAACGCAGGAGGAGGGCGATGAATGCATGGTTGACAGGTCAATCATCAAAACCTTGATGACCGGCGGTGAAGTTTTTATTATGGATTCGTCGCAGATGCCAGGGGAGAGCAAGCTGGCAGCGTTGATGAGGTACTAACGAATACCAACCTTTCCGGTTGTGACGGGTTCAGGCAGCAGGAATAACTTTTGTGGCGCGTAGTGGAAACAGGAAGCTATGCATAACTACAGAATTCACTGCGATGTGAGTGAACGCGCAGAAGTGTTGTCTATTGTCAGAAAGTATAACGATATCATCATCGACAACGTCGATGATCATAGTGTAGGTATCACCATTCAAAGCGATGATGCAGAGGCGTTTTTCGAGCGCCTCCTGGATGAGATCGACGCCTCTGTGTCCCGGCGTCGTCGCGAACAGATTCATCGTTAGGTGTTTGCCGAACACAAAGGCGCAGGTTTTTCCGATGTGTGGTTGCATGGGAGAAACTTGCGCTTACCAATTATTCAGATTCTTCCCTCACACCAAACACCTGATAGATCATCTGAACGGTTTCTTTCGAGTCGGCCATAAGAAGGAGGTGATCACCCACTTCCAGGATGGTGTCTCCGCTGGCTGTAAGGTACTTCCCTTGTCTATGAATAAGCACGATAAAGGCGGAGGTAGGGAGATTGATTTCAACAACGGGTTTTCCTGCTGCCGGCGAGTCGTCCGGGATGTCGATTTCAACCAGCTCCGATTTAACATCTTCCTTCAATTCAATGTCGAGGGGAAAGCTGCGTCGTAGTTTGTCGGGGACGCTGAGATGCAGCAGGCGGGCCACATAAGGAAGAGAAGTACCCTGAATGATAACGGACGAAACGGCTATGAAAAACACGAGATGAAAGATCGTGTGGGCATAGTCT
>Ga0079224_100005484_pt1 | contig 16679 bp, 12 predicted proteins | sample Stecom2015_FD_80414 | JGI IMG/M metagenome (GOLD analysis project Ga0079224, IMG submission 80414) | Agricultural soil microbial communities from Utah to study Nitrogen management - Steer compost 2015 | ecosystem: Environmental > Terrestrial > Soil > Agricultural land | place: USA: Utah... | reverse complement strand
CCTTGCTGGCTGCCGAGCGACAGCACGTAGAGCCGCTCAGTCGGTACGACGCGACGGATCGCTTCGCTCGTGCGGTAGATCACGCGCTGGAGCGCCAGGTACTCGTCCGGTGAAAAATCGCCGGTAACGTGCTCGCGGTGCTGGCGCGGCGCGACAAGCGTATAGCCGAGCAGCGTTGGATAGCGGTTGAGAAACACAATCGCGACATCGTCCTCGTAGACGATCTGATCCAGCGGATACGCCGGGTCACGCGCGATCATCTCGCAGATGAAGCACGGTCCGGCCTGCGTGCGCTCGACATATCGCGCGAGATCAAACGGCTTGCGCGGATAATCCGCGTCCCAACTCGGCGAAGTGCTCATCGCGGCTACGCCTGCGCCCAGCCCTGCGAGCGCTCGACGGCGCGCCGCCAGCCTTCGAGCAACGCCTCACGCTCAGCGGATGACATGCGTGGCTCGAACGTGCGCTCAAGCTGCCAGTTGTCTTCAAGATCGTCGCAGCACGACCAGAATCCAACCGCCAGCCCGGCCAGATAAGACGCGCCGAGCGCGGTCGTCTCGACCACCGCCGGACGCTCGACCGGCACGCCGAGCACGTCTGCCTGAATCTGCATCAGCAGGTTGTTTTGCGAGGCGCCGCCATCTACCCGCAGCGCGCTGAGTTCGATGTTGCCATCGCGGCGCATGGTTTCGAGCACATCATACGATTGCAGCGCGATCGCGTCGAGCGTGGCGCGGGCGATATGCGCGCGGGTGGTGCCGCGCGTCATGCCGATCAGCGTGCCGCGCGCGTATGGGTCCCAGCTTGGCGCGCCCAGCCCAACGAACGCCGGAACGAAATAGACGCCTTCGGCGCTGTCCACCTGCGCGGCAAGCGACTCCACCTCTCCCGCCGACTGGATGATGCCCAGGCCGTCGCGCAGCCACTGGACCGCCGCGCCGGTGACGAAGATGCTCCCTTCCAGCGCATAGATGACCGGCTGGTCCACGCCCAGTTGCCACAGGATCGTCGTCAGCAGGCCAGAGTCCGACGGGATGCCCGTCTCGCCGGTGTTCATCAGCACGAAGCTGCCGGTCCCGTAGGTGTTCTTCGCCATACCGGGCTTGACCGCGACCTGCCCGAACGTCGCCGCCTGCTGGTCGCCCGCGATCCCGGCCAGGGGGATCGACGCGCCGAGCACATGCGTCGCACACTCGCCGTAGACCTCGCTTGAGGGACGGACCTCTGGCAGCAGCGCACGCGGGATGTTCAGCTTGGCGAGAATATCGTCATCCCAGTCGCCAGTGTAGATGTTGTAAAGCAGGGTGCGGCTGGCGTTCGAAACGTCCGTCACGTGCAGCGCGCCGTCGCTCAGGTTCCACAGCAGCCACGTATCGACCGTCCCGAAGGCAAGCTCGCCCGCCTCGGCGCGGCGGCGCACGCCCGGCACATTGTCGAGCAGCCACGCGACCTTTGTGCCAGAGAAATACGCGTCCGTCACCAGCCCGGTCTTCTCACGGATCACGCGATCGTAGCCTTCAGCTTTGAGCGCGTCGCACATCGCGGCGGTGCGGCGGCACTGCCACACAATCGCGTTGTAGACCGGCTCGCCCGTCCTGCGATCCCAGATGATCGTCGTCTCGCGCTGGTTCGTGATACCGATGGCAGCGATCTCAGCGGCGCGTACGCCGCGCTGATCCAGCACCGCGCGTGCCACGTCGCGCTGGCTGCGCCAGATATCAAGCGGGTTGTGCTCAACCCAGCCGGGCCGGGGAAAGATTTGCGGAAATTCCTGTTGGGCGGTGGCGACCGGTTGCCCCGATTCACCAAACAAAATCGCCCGTGAGCTGGTCGTCCCCTGATCGAGCGCCAAAATATACTTCGCCATAGCGTTTTCGCGCCTTTCGTGTGCGGTCCGCTGCGCCTATGCCGCCTATTATAGCCACGCTCCGCGCCCGGCACAGTCGGAATCAAAACAGGCGACCGAGTGGCCGCCTGTAGAACGTCATGAAACGAGAAGACTAGCCGACGCACGCGGTCGGGATGAAGGGGCGCTGCCACCCGCCGACAAATACCTCGGTCCACGGCTGGCCGTCCGGCCCATCGACCGGCGTCGGGTTGACGTGCCACGTCTGCCCCGCCTTCAGCATGTTCTCACCGACCGGCGTGCCGCCCGGCGCGTTGTAGACCGGCACGTCGCAGGTGATCACACGCTGCTGGAACTCGGCGGGATAGCTCGGCTGGGCTACCCACGGCAGCCCCTCGCATTCAATTGTGAACTCGACCAGCACTTCTCGCGGTAGGCCGTTTCCTGCATCGCTGACCATTCTCAGGGTAATCGGGTTGCCTTGCGGAGCGGAAGCATAGTCACCATAAAAATCTGAGTCTAACGAGACTCCAGCTCCCAGCGTGCCCCAAATCGCGCCTGTCGCGAGTGACGTGCTAAAACCATCGGTGACAAGAAACGAGATATGTTCCTCGTTATTGCCTGTGTTATCGCGGTCGAGAGTTATCGTGGCGTCGGACAGTATGGTCAGCCCAGAGCAGCCTAGCTCAATAAAGTTACCTGATATCGTCGCAGCCTGCGCAGGCTGGGCAATGAGGCCCAAGGACAGCGCCATCGCGAGAGCGAGAATGATGAAACGCCTGGTTTTCACGGTAAGTATTTCTCCAATCATGTGTGGTGAGAACCAAGAAAAGTACGAAGTTGTGAGCAGGCGGTAGCTAAGAGGAAACAAAGAGGAACCCACTCCTTATCTTCTCTATTCTATATTCGGGAACAGGTTAATAGCTAGAATATTTCTGAATTTTTCACAAACGCTGAGGGGTGATGGCAGTTTGCCAACCGCGCTAAGAGGAGTAAGATTGCGCCAAACGTGCGGCACCCTAGAGACAGGAATTCGTGCATGGCCGAGCCGGTGAGCGTCCGCCTGGTTGAATCTAAGGCGGACTATGAGACATTTCTGAAGTTCCCGTGGGCGATCTACAAGGGAAACCCATACTGGGTGCCCCCCTTGCTGTCGATGCAGAAGCACAAGCTCGACCGCGAGCACAACGCCACCTGGAAGCACATGGAAGGCGATTATTTCATCGCGTGGCGCGGGGATAAACCGGTCGGCACCATCGCCGCCTTCATCAACCACCGGCACAACGAGTTCCACAACGAGCATATCGGCTTCTTCGGAATGTTCGAGGTCTACGACGACCAAGAAGCGGCGACTGCGCTGCTCGACACCGCGGCGGATTGGGTGGCGCGCCGAGGCTATGACGCGATTCGCGGCCCGGCGAGTTTTTCCACCAACGACGAGTGCGGCGTGCTGATCGAGGGCTTCGAGGATCCGCCCGTCGTGCTGATGCCCTACAACTACCCGTACTACGCGCGCCTGATTGACGAGACGCCCGGCTTCGAGAAGGTGATGGACCTGTTCAGCTATTACATCACGCTCGAAGGCATCGAAGACGCCAAAGAGCGGCTGGACAAGCTGTTCCGCATCACGCGCAAAAACAACGAGCGGCGCAGCATCACCGTGCGCCCGATCGACCGCAGCAATCTGGCGCAGGAGTTCATCTTGCTGCGCAACATCTATAACAAGGCATGGGAGCGCAACTGGGGCTTCGTACCCGCTTCAGATGAGGAACTGGATGAGTTGGTTAAGGCGTTAGGGCAATATTTCGATCCGCGACTGGCGTTCTTCGCCGAGGTGCAGGGCACGCCGGTTGCCTTCATCCTGGCGCTGCCCGATATGAACCAGCCGCTGCACCGCGCCTACGCCCGACCCGGCAAGCCGGAGCCGATCACGCTGCTGCAAGTTCTCTGGCACTGGAAGCTGCGCTCGAAGATCAACCGCATTCGTATCATGCTGATGGGTGTGCAGGAAGGCTATCGCGGGATCGGCGTTGAAGCGGCGATGTTCGCGGAAATGTATCAAGCGGCGGCGAGGATGGGGTGGCACTATGCCGATGGCGGCTGGGTGCTGGAGACGAACACCGCGATGGAGCGGCTAGTCGACGCGCACAACGGGCGCCCCTACAAACGCTATCGCTTTTACCAGCGCGACCTGACGCCCGCACCGAACAGCGGGCAGGCGTAACTAGCCCGTCACGCTGGTGATCGCTTCGTCGGCGGCCTGCACCGGCGCGAGGCCGCGCAGTACGTCAGCCAGCGCTTCTTGCAGCAGAGACGCGGCGCCGCTGCGCAGTTCGGTGGCGATGATCCGGCCACTCGGGATCAGCTCCGCGGCGAACTGCGCGTATGACTGATTCTGCCACAGTTCCAACGCGCGCGCCTGCGACGGGATCACGTGTAATGCTTCGGTCAGCGCGGCTTGTTGGCTGGCGCGCATCATCCACGAAAAGAACGCTCGCGCACGATCCTGCCGGTCAGGATCGTGCGTGACCAGCACCCACATCCACCCGTTGAGCGCGCTGACGCTGTCGCCATTCTGCGTGGGGATAGTCCCCACCGCTTCATTCTCCACTTCGTCCTGATGCGCCAGATAATACGATGAGTCGACGTGAATCAGGTCCGCTTCTCCGGCGACAAAATCGGCCCAATAGCTGGTCGACTGCGTGTAATCCAATAACTCTGGCCCGAAGATCTCTTGTGTGACGCCGGTCGCGTAATATTGCAGCAGGCTCAACACCGATGCGTGGTCGAGCGTTGGATTACCTTCCCCGTCAACCAGTCGCCCGCCCGCCTGAAGGTATTGCAGCAAAAGCGTCGTGTTGACGACCGCGCTCGCACCGGTCCCCGCCGGGAAGAGGTACACCGGTTCATCGCGCAGGATATCGGCGAACGTTTGCGGCGGCGAGCTAAACACCGATGGCCGGTAGAGCGTGTGCGTCAGCATCACGGCGTAGGGGAAGCCGTAAAGGGTCCCATCTACCTCGCCAAGCGACCGCGCCCCCGGCAGCAACTCGTCCAGCACGTCCGCCGGAATCCAGTCTTCGAGCGGAACGAGCAGCCCCTCTGACGCGGCGGTGGCCAGGTCTGCCCGGCGCATCAGCGTGAGATCCGGCAGCGCCCCGGTCGCCACGCCGGTCGCCGCACGCAACGTCGGCAGGATGCCACCGAGCCCGCCGGCTCGCTTGCGGCGCACGTCAAGGTCATAGCTGCGGTACGTCCCACGGAAGCTATCCCACTGGCGCAGCAGAATCGTCTCCGCTTCAGAGGCTTCGGCGGGGTAAAGGTCGTCCGGCCACCAGACGCGTACGCGCGGCGCGCCCGGCGTCGCCTGCTGCGCCTGGGCAGGCTGGTCGTTCGGCGGCGCAGCGCCAGCCAGCGCAGCCGTCCCGGCGATCGCAGCGATCGCCAGCAGAGACCAGATGCCCTGTTGAAACGTGCGACGACGCAGCATCATCGCCTCACGAGGCGTCCTGCATCACCCGGTCAACCATCTGGTTGAGCGTGTCGAGGTTGGCGACGGTCAGATCGGTATCGGGGATGTAGATGTCAAACGTATCCTCGACGAACACGCCGAAATAGGCCAGCGAAAAGGAGTCGATCAGCCCGCCGGTGATCAGCGGTTCGTCGTCTTGCAGCGCGTAACTGGGGTTGCGGATCAGTTCGTTCAGCACGAATTCGTGCAGTTTGGCTTTGACGTCGTCTCGATCCATGCGGCTCTCCCATCCGGTCGTGATCACGCGGCCCGCGCCACGCGCGCAGTGCGATCCAGTCTACCGGGAATGGCGCGTCGTGCAAGAACGCGCCCGCGCTCAAAATACAAACGGCCAGCATCTCTGCTGGCCGCGCGTTCGTGCAGGCGGAGGGGGTGGGATTCGAACCCACGGTAGGGAAGAACCCTACAACGGTTTTCGAGACCGCCCCGATCAACCACTCCGGCACCCCTCCGTTGGGGATTATGCAGTTGTTAAAGCGTGCGCCTTACTTCTGGCCCTGCGCGCGCAACCCCGCGAAAAAGTCCACAATCAACGCGGCGCCTTCCTCAGCCAGCACCCCGCCTGTGACCTCAACACGGTGGTTGAGCTGCGGGTGGTTCAGCAGGTCCATCACGCTGCCCCCGGCGCCGGCTTTGGGATCGTGCGCCCCATAAACCAGGCGGGGCAGCCGGGCGAGGACCATCGCTCCGGCGCACATCGCGCACGGTTCCAGCGTGCAATAGAGCGTCACGCCTTCCAGCCGCCAATGCCCGATCACCTGCGACGCCTCGCGAATGGCGAGCAACTCGGCATGCGCCGTCGCGTCGCCATCTACCTCGCGCCGGTTGTGCGTGCGCGCCAGAACCGCGCCGTCGCGCACCGCGACCGCGCCAATCGGCACGTCGCCGTGATCCAGCGCGCGCCGCGCTTCGTCCAGCGCCAGGCGCATCCAGGTGAGATCGTCCATCGCGGGGGTGATTATACCATGCGCGCCACCGCATCGGAAGACCGAGTTGAGAGAAGGCAGCGGTTAGCACTAAGCGGTTAGCGACTAGCAAAAACCATCACAGACTCAGCGATCGCCGGCATGCGATGACGTGAAAGGAGGCGCGAACCTTCTGTCGTTCCACTTTGGCTAACTGCTAACGTCTAATCGCTAATCGCCTCAAAATAGCGATAGCTGGCCCGGCGCGGGCGTATACGGCGCCTGATCGTCCGCGACAGCGTTCTCGTCCGCCGCATCATCAGGTGGCAGCTCGGCGTCGGGTTCTTCTGGCGGGACAGGCGCGAGGTCTGTACCTAGTTCCGCCGGCGTCAGCGTCTCTTCGTCGTCATCGAGCGCGGCCTCGGCCAGCGCCGAGTCGTCCGTCGGTGACTCTTCATCCGGCGGCAGCGCATCGACCGGCGCGGGCGGCGGCTCAACTGGCATCTCAACAGGCGCCTCATCCGCCGCGAGTGGGATCTCCGCACCGGACAGCGCTTCCTGGCGCAGCGCCTCAAGCTCATCCTCGCTCAGCCCGGTAGCGAGCAGCACGCCGCGCAGCGTCGATTCGGTGATCGTGTCCTGCATGCGAATGACATGCAGGTAATGCGCGCGCAAGCACGCCTGCCACTCGTCAAAAAACAGGCTTCCGTTGGGAGTCATTGCCTTCGCCACTCACATTATTCAATAGCTGTGACTTGTTCAAAGCTGCGACGCCTAATACAGTAGCCGCGATCGCCCAGCTTGGCAAGCGATCGCCGCCGTTGACAAGGGAAGCCCGCACCGCTATACTTCGCCCGGTATCGTCGCTTGGAGTCATACGAAAGGGGGCCTTCGGTGAGGGTTAATCCACATAGCCAACTTGCCGCCACACTCACACCGTGGGCCGTCGCCGGGACGCGCTGCTAACCAGCCGGGCGAACCAGTCGATTGGATTCTTTCCGCCGTGGGTGTCGAGCCTGACACGCCACGGCGTTTTGTTACCATGTATCTGAACGCAGACACGGGACGCGACAATGGACGCAACCGAGCGCCCGGCCACCACCGGGCATGTGATGAACGAAAAATCAGCCCACACGCTGGAGCTGTATAAAATCCTGGAGCGGCTGGCGAGCTTTACTGCCTTTTCGGCCAGCGCGGAGCTGGCGCGCGCGTTGCGCCCAACGCCCTACCTGGACGATGCCATCGAGCGCCAGGAAACCACGACCGAAGCCCGCCTGCTGATCGGTTCGCACGACCATATCACGGTCGGTGGCGCGCGTGACGTGCGCCCGGCGGCGCTGTCCGCAACGCGCGGGATCACGCTCGAACCGGCGACGCTGCTCGACATCCGCGCCACGCTGCGCCAGGCGACCACGCTGCGCCGCATCCTGGGGCGGATGCAGGGGCAGTTCCCCCGCCTCGCCTCGATCGCGGATCGCCTCGAAGAATGCACCGGCTTGCAGCATGAGATCGCGCGCGTGCTGGACGAAACCGGCCAGGTGCAAGACTCGGCGAGCGTCAAGCTGGCGACCGTCCGGCGCGAGCTACGCATCGCCTTTGACCGCCTGCAAAGCAAGCTGCACAACATCGTGCACAACGCCGACAACGCCAAGTACCTGCAAGAAACGCTGATCACGCAGCGGCACGGGCGCTATGTCATCCCGCTCAAAGCCGAGTTTAAAGGGCGCATCCAGGGCATCGTGCATGATCAAAGCTCCAGCGGGGCGACGCTGTTCATCGAGCCGCTGGCGACAGTCGATCTCAACAACACGTGGCGCGAGCTTCAGCTTGAGGAAGAGAACGAGGTGCGCCGCATCCTGCGCGAGCTGAGCGAGCTTGTCGGGCACGAATCGCGCTATATCGTCCGCACGGTCGAGACGCTGGCCGAGCTGGACGTGATCTTCGCGCGGGCCAAGTACGCCGACGCGCTCGACGCAAACGCGGTTGAGCTGGTCGGCTTCCGCGAGGCGGCCTATCCGCACCCCGGCAGCACGATCCACCTGCTGAGCGCGCGGCATCCGCTGCTGGATCCGAAGACGGTCGTGCCGATTGACGTGAACATCGACGAAGAGACCTATGTGCTCGTGATCACCGGCCCGAACACGGGCGGCAAGACTGTCGCGCTGAAGACGGTCGGCCTGCTGACACTGATGGCGCAGTGCGGGCTGCACCTGCCAGTTGCGCCTGGGTCGCGTCTGACGGTGTTTGAGGATGTCTTCGCGGACATCGGCGACGAACAGAGCATCGAGCAATCGCTCTCGACGTTCTCGTCGCACATGACGCAGATCATCGAGATTCTGGACGTCGCCAGCGAGCGATCGCTGGTGATCCTCGACGAACTCGGCGCAGGCACCGATCCCGCAGAAGGCTCGGCGCTGGCGCGCGCGCTGCTGGACGATCTGGTGGCGCGGGGCGTCACGACGCTGGTGACGACGCATCACCCTGAGCTGAAAATCTACAGCCATGAGAAGCAGGGCGTCCGCAACGCCAGTGTCGAGTTCGACCTGGAAACACTCGCGCCGACTTACCGGCTGATCGTCGGCCTGCCAGGGCGATCGAATGCGCTGGCTATCGCGGAGCGGCTGGGGCTGCCCGGCTCAATCATCGAGAAGGCGCGCGGCCTGATCACGGAGGAAGACCTGATCGCCGACGACTTGCTGGACGAGATCCACAAGACGCGCGAGGAAACGCGGCAGGCGCACATTCAGGCCGCGCAGTCGAAGACGCACGCCGAAGAGCTGCGCAACACCCTGCGCGAGCGTCTGGAAGCTATCGAGGACGAGCGGCGCGAGCTGCTGGCTCAGGCGCGCCAGGAAGCCACCGCCGAGCTCGAAGAACTGCGCGCCGAGATCCGCCGCGTGCGCCGGCAGCTTGCCGCCGCCGGGCAGCCGCTGGACGCGATCCGCCGCGTGACCGACGAGGTGAAGTCCATCGAAGGCGATATCAGCGCCATGCCCGCTCCGGCGATCGAGATGCCGGAAGACGTGGACGACGAGCGTACGTTGCGGCTGGGCGATATCGTCTGGGTGCAGTCGCTCGGCGTCGAGGGGCAAATCCTGGAGCTGGGGGAGGAAGACGCCGAGGTGCAGGTCGGGCGGCTGCGGCTGCGCGCCAAACTGGATGATCTGGCGTATCGTAGCAAGAGCGAGAGCAAGCGCGACAAGAAGCGGTCTTCTCGCACCACCAGCAGCGCGGAACCGTCCGCCGCACCACGCTCGCCCTCGCCAGGGCTGGAGTTGGACTTGCGCGGTCAGACAGTCGAGGACTCGATTCCCGCGTTGGAAGACTATCTCGACGCGGCCTACATGGCCGGGCTGCCCTTCGTGCGGATCATTCACGGCAAGGGGACCGGCGCGCTGCGCCAGGCCGTCCGCGAGCGTTTGAACGGCCACCCGCTGGTGAAGAAGTATGCGCGCGGTGGCGAGAAAGAAGGCGGCGACGGTGTGACGGTCGTCAGCCTGGTCGCGTCAAGCTAGAGGCTGTTATTAACCTTGCTGGCTGGTTTGCGGTTACCCCCATCCTTCCGACCTTCGGTCGGCTTTCCTTCCCCCAGAACGAGGGAAGGAACAGAACCAAACAGACTCCCATCCCCTTTTTTGGGGGGGTAAGGGGTCGGGGGATGGTGGGATATCTCGCCGGTCGAGTGAGTAACACCCTCGAATGAGATCCCCCGAATACAGAGCCGGGCCGCTGCGTGCGACCCGGTTTTGTGTGCGGTCAATCAAGCTGAATCACAGGGGCATCCGGCCAGACTCTGCTGCGTGAGAGCACCGTCAGCGCGCCGTGCGCCACCATGAGGTCCCGCGCGCGGTTCACGTCAGCCGTCGAGACCACATTCAGCACCAGCAGCGTGCGCCCCCCGTGCTGCTCGACGTTGTTCACCTGGACGTTGTAGTCCGACATCACGCGGTCGAACGTCTCGGCGTCGTCCTGGTGCGCCAGCACGCGAATCCGCTCGCGCGCGTTGCGAAAGATCGCGAAGCTGTCCAGCGCCTCGCGCGCCTGGTCGGCCTGGCTGAACAACCCGATCACTGCTCTCATTCCTGTTCCCCCTGAACCTGCGAAGGTCTGCGCTATATCAAGTATAGCCCTTCGCGCCGCGAAGTGTAGCCGCTCGCCACGCCGCACGCTCAGCCGACCGGGAAATCGCCCACCCACTCCTCGAAGATCGCGTGCAGATCTGCGTCCAGGCTCTGCTCGAAGCTGAGCAGCATATCGACCGGCTCCGCGATGTCGTAGCGGTAGGCGGCGAAGTAGTCTTGCAGGGCGTCGAGCACGGCTGCGCCCCCGTACGTCTCGGCCAGCGCGTCGAAAAACAGCGGCCCCTTCTGGTAGACGATGGAAAAATAAGCGGTCCCGGTGTAATCGCTGACGGGCAGCCCGATCGGCTGGTCCAGACCCTCGGCAAGCTGCAGGTAGCGGGCGTACTGCGCCTCATAGCTGTTGATCGCGGCGCTGTACGACGGCCCGCCTTCCAGCGCGCCGATAAAGAGCGCCGTGGCGAACTGCGCGAGCGCTTCGTCCATCCACGGATCGAGCGTCTGATCGTTGCCGACCAGGCTGTACCACCATTGATGCGCGATCTCGTGCACCAGCACAAAGATGAAGCGATCGGCGTTCTCGTCCCAGGCGTCGTCGCCGATCACGATCAGGCCGGGGTACTCAATCCCGCCCGCGCTGGTCGGCGTCTGGACGATGTCCAGCTCCGCGAACGGGTACGCCCCGAACAGGCTGTTGAACAGCCCTACCGCTGCCTGCGCGGCGCGCAGCCCGCCAGCAGCGATCGCCTCGGCGTCAGGCCGCGCCGGATCGTAATACAGCGTAATCGCCACGCCGTCGACCGTGCCGGTCTGCGTGACGTAGTGCGGCGCGGCCATGATCGCGAAGTCTCGCATCAGCGGCGCGACGTACTCATGCACCAGCAACCCATCCTCGCCGGTGCGCACGGAGACTTCCGTCCCGCTGGCGACCACGATCAGGTCTTCCGGCGCGCGCAGCGTCACCTCGAAAAACGCCGATTCGCTGTAGACCGCGTCGCCCTGCGTGTGATCGGCAACCACCCACCAGCCATCGCCCGCCTCGTACACCGATAGCACCGGGTACGCGTTGGGTAGCGCCAGCACGTTATCCAGATAGCTAAACTGCTTGTAGAGGCGCGCTACCCCCGCACGCACGCGGATCTCGTAATTAAGCGCGAGCGTGACGCGCTCCCCTGGCGCGAGCGGCGAAGCCAGCGGGACGCTCAACACCGTGCCGGTTTCGTCAAGATCGGGCGCGGCGGGCGCGCCGTCCACCAGCACGCGCGCGACGACCATCGCGCCGCCATACGACACCAGGTTGGGGTACAGCCGGAAGACAATGCGATCCAGCGCGTGCGGCGAGCGGTTGGTGTAGATGACCTGTTGCTCCCCGCTGATCGTCGCGCCCTCATGGTCGAGCGCGAGCGTTATGTCGATCGTGTAGCGCGGCGCGTCGGCGTGCGCGTCCATATCGCTCACATAGTCGGGCAGCAGCGCCGGAGCGAAGCCCGACAGCGGGTCATCTTCCGACATCTGCGCGGCAACCGATCCGCCGGGCAACAGCGCCGTCGCCACGATCAGCGCCAGCAACACGCCCACAAATGGATACTTGCGCTTTCTAACCATATAAATTCCTTTCAGGTGCCGGCGCTAGCGCGAATTGCGGTTTACCTGACAAGCAGCCAATTGGTCCCGTATACGCGCTAGGACGGCGCATCCGGCGCAGGCACGCTCAAGCCGGGGAACTCGCCCACCCACTGGTAGAACAGGGCGTCCAACTGCTCGCCGGTCGCGTCCTCAAATGCGGCCAGCACATCAGCGGAGCGCGCGACCTCATAGCGATGGCGCTCGTAGTAGAGCCGCAGCGCGTCGAGGAAGCGCTCGGTCCCTAGCTGCCGCTCTAGCTCAGCGTAAAACAGCGGTCCCTTGACATAGATGATCATACCGTAGTTGTTGTCGGCATAATCGGACACCGGCAGGTCAAGCGGCAGGTCTGGCGCGTTAGAGCCGCGATAGTAGCTGTAGTTGCTGCGGTCGGCGTTCACCTGCTCTCGCGCGCGCTGGTCGCCATAGACTTCGCGGATATACACGTATTCGGAGTATGAAGTGAGTGACTCATCCAGCCACGGCTGCGCCACCTGATTGTTGCCGACGAGGCTATACCACCACTGATGCGCGATCTCGTGCGCGGTGGTGAGTTCGAGGAACGTGTTGCCGCGCTCCCAGTTGCGGTCCGCGATGATCACGATCCCCGGATACTCGATGCCGGTGTAGTTGAACGTCTCGACCACGTCCAGCTCAGCGAACGGGTACGGCCCAAACGCCTCGTTGAAGACGCGCATCGAGGCGAGCGAAATATCCATAACCCACTCTGCCGCGCTCTCGTCGCCTGGCCAGTAGTAGACGTTGATCGCAATATCGTCGACCGTCTCACGGATCACGCCGAACTCCGGCCCGGCGACGATCAGCGAGTCCCGCATTGGCCCGCTGACGATGTGATGCGTGGTCAGGTCGTCGCCCGTCGGAAAGGTGGCGAGCGTGGTTCCGCTAGCGGCGACGATGAACGACTCGGGGACAGTCAGCAGAATCTCATACAACCCGGTCTCACTGTAGACTGCGTCACCCGCCGGGCTGGGACGCTCCTGCCACCAGCCCTCGCCTTCTTCATAGACCGACAGCACCGGGTACCACTCCGGCCCGGAGAACACATTGTTCTGATAGCCGAACGCGCCATATGAGGCGAACATCCCGCGCTCGGCTGAGGTGGTGAATTGCAGCGCCGCTTCGACCGACGCGCCCGGCGCCAGTGGCTGAGACAGCGGGAGCGACAGCACCGACTCGCGCGCCGACAGCGCCGGCTCGACCGTCGCGCCCTCGACTTCCGCCTGGTAGACGATCATGCGCCCGCCCAGCGCGGGCAGGTTCGGATAGAGCCGGAACACGATCTCGCGCAGCGTATCCGACGAGTGGTTGGTGTAGCGAACGCGCTGTGCGCCGTGCACGATCGCGATGTCGTCCTCAAACGCCAACGCCGCCTCGATGTAATAGCGGTTCCTGTCGCCAAACGCGTGCACATCCTGCACGAACGCCGGGCGCATGGCCGCCTCGAACTTCGTCAGATCGTCCCAGTCGACGGGCGGCAGTGCGATCGGCTCGGGTGCGGGCACGTCGGTCGGCGTAACCGGTGGCAGCGCAGTCATCGTCGGCACCAGCGTCGGCATGGCCAGCGACACCGCGCCCGCTTCTGCGCCGCAGCCCGCAAGCACACTTCCCACAACCAGCATCGCCCCCAGCGCCGCCCAAACTCGCGTTCGAATCCACATCATCACCACTCCTATACCAGTGCAGAACTGCCGCCGCGCTCTACCTGCTTATACGATCTACACCGCGCGATCTGTCTGGTGCCGCCAACCACCTGGCGCTCAATTGCCTGAATAGTGAAACTGGTGTACAGTTCCGATACAAGATGCTTAGTCATCAAGGTTAAAGTTACTTCAGCGCATCTCTGGAAGGCCATTATACGCCAACACGATTACCTGACGGACGTCAAATGATGTAAATTTGATTCAGTTCGGATTCAATGAGTGGGGTCGGGAGCTCGCCGTGCGAGCGGCTCATCGTTCCCCGCCACGCGAATCGCTCGTTAGCAAATGGTTCGTTTCGTTTCCAATCCAAATTGATGGAGGAGTACACGAATGAAACGCCGTTCTATGATGCTCATCGCATTTCTTATGCTCGCGATGGTCGTCGCTCCGGTCATGTATCGCCCGGCTGGGGTAGCGGCACAAGATCAAACGCTGACGATCTGGGCGGACCTCAACCGCGCACCGATCCTTGAAGCAGTCGCGCCGGAATTCACGGACGAATATGGTGTTGAAGTCGTCATCCAGCAGGTTGGCTTTGGCGACATTCGCGATCAGTTTATCATCGCAGCGCCGGCGGGCGAAGGCCCGGATATCTTCATCGGCGCGCACGACTGGATCGGCGAGCTGGTGGCGAGCGGGCTGCTCTCGCCGATTGACCTGGGCGACAACCTCGACAGCTTCCTGCCCGCCGCGGTCGACGCCTTCACCTACGACGGCGAGCTGTACGGCATGCCCTACTCAGCGGAGAGCGTGGGCTTCTTCCGCAATCCTGAGCTGGTTCCAGATGCTCCGGAGACCTGGGACGATGTCCGCGTCTACTCTGAAGACCTGGTCGCCGAGGGCACCGCGCCCTATGGTTACGTGATCCAGGAAAATGACCCGTTCCACCTGTTCCCGCTGATGACCGCGTTCGGCGGCTACGTCTTCGGCTTTGAAGAAGGCGTCGGCTATGATCCGATGGACGTTGGCATCGACAGCGAAGGCGCGGTCGCTGGGTTGGGTTGGCTGGATGGGATGGTCGAAGACGGCCTGACCCCGGACGGCCTGGACTATGACTCGATGCACGCGCTGTTCGAGAGCGGCGAAGCGGCGATGATGGTCACCGGCCCGTGGGCGGTCGAGCGCATCGAGGCTTCGGGCGTTCCGTTCGAGATCACCGAGATCCCCGCTGGCCCGGCTGGCCCAGCGCAGCCATTCCTGTCGGTCCAGGGCTTCATGGTCAGCTCCTTCGCTGAGGACCCGCAGCTCGCACAGATCTTCCTAAACGAGTTCGTGGCGACCGACGACGTGATGCTGGCGCTGTATGAGGGCGAGCCTCGCCCGCCGGCCTGGGTGCCGATCATGGAGCAGATCGAAGACCCGTATCTGGCCGCCTTCAGCGAGTCGGCGGCGAACGGCCTTGCGATGCCCGCCATCCCTGAGATGTCCGCCGTGTGGACGGCCTGGGGCAACGCGCAGCAACTGATCATCCAGCAGCAGGTGGAGCCTGCTGACGCCATGACCGACGCCGCAGAGCAAATCCGTTCTGCGATCGCCGGTGAGGCCCCTGAAGAGGAAGCCGCTGAAGAAGCGGCAGACGACGCGTCGTAGGTCGTGATGCATGACTGGCGTCCAGGACGATAGGGCTAGACAGTCATGAACGCTGGGAAACAAACGGGCAGGGGTCCAGATGGGCCCCTCGCCCTCTTTTCCGGCTCCGTGACGAGCACGTTGCTGCTCCTGGGGGGCCTGGCGATCATCGATGCCTTCGCCCTGTGGTTCATCCTGCGCCTGCTCGCCGACCGCGTGTGGTTCCTCGCCATCGCGCTCATCGTCATCACGGTTGGCATCAACGCAGCATTTCTCGCCCGCAATCTCTATCCCTTCCGGTGGTTCTCTCCGGGCCTGTCGCTGATGGTGCTGATGGTGGCCTATCCCACCCTTTTCACCGTCTACACAGCCTTCACCAACTACAAGACCGGCAACCTGCTCTTGGAACCGCAAGCCATCAATCGCATCGAGGGCGCGCCTGAATATCGCTTTTTGCCGGAAGGCGAGCAGTATTACAACGCAATTCCTTATCGCAACGATGACGGAAAATACCTGTTGTGGCTGGTCGGGCGGACCGATCAGCAAATCTTTACAATCGCCGAAGACAACGAAATCCAGCCGGTTACGCCTGAGCAAACCGGGCTGAACGGCGTTGAAGAACGGGATGATGCTGCCGAGGGTGAGCCGCCGATCGCGATCGAAGGTGCGGAAGTGCTCAGCGCAGACGACGCCGCTGCTGCCCTGGCCGACCTCGATGCGCTGGAATACGGCCACCCGCTGGGATCGGTCCCGATCATGTCCATCACCGATCCGGCGACGGTGCCGGTCGGTTACGCGCTCGACCCGGCGCAGATGCTCTTCGTCGACAACACCGGGCGCAGCCCGGACGAATATCAGGCGTTCCTGTTTCGTCCCGAGGGCGAGGGCTTTATCCTCTACGCCGAAAATGGCGACCCGATCCTGGCGTGGCCGGATGGCCGCGTTGTGATCGACGGGCAACCGCAGTCGATCGGTGAATATCGCATCCTCTCGAACCGCGAGCGCATCGCCGTCACACAGACGCTCCCCGCCATCGAGTTTGGAGAGGGGGACACCCCGATCTTTGTCGATGCGTTTTCAGCTACCCGCGCAGGCCGCTTCCGCCAGCGGTACATCTACGACGAAGAGCGAAACCTGTTTGTCGACCAGGCCACCGACGCGCTCTACAGCCCGCGCGACGGCACATTCACGCTGGTCCGTGATTCGGTCGGCGCGGATGTCACCGAGGAGCTTCTCCAGACGCTCTCACCCGGCTACTACAAGATCATCGGTCTCGACAACTTCGAGCGGTTAATCACCGATCACCGGCTGCGAGGGCCATTCGTGCGGATCTTCCTGTGGACGATCGCGCACGCGTTCCTGGCCGTCCTGCTGACGTTCTCGCTCGGGCTGGCGCTGGCGCTG
>Ga0079224_100005483_pt1 | contig 16680 bp, 12 predicted proteins | sample Stecom2015_FD_80414 | JGI IMG/M metagenome (GOLD analysis project Ga0079224, IMG submission 80414) | Agricultural soil microbial communities from Utah to study Nitrogen management - Steer compost 2015 | ecosystem: Environmental > Terrestrial > Soil > Agricultural land | place: USA: Utah... | reverse complement strand
TACCTGCAGGAGCACCCGGAAACCGAGGCGGTGCAGGCGGGCATCCTTCCACTTCAGCGAGCGGCGAGCAGCGAACCCCTGCTGTTGAAGCTTCCTTCGGGGAATGTCATCACGCGCGCGGAACTGCCCGCAATTGAATCGCTGATCACCGAGGCTGTAACGCGTATGATGGATACGGCACTCCCCATCGCGCATGAACCGAAGAGCCGGTACTGCATGTATTGCTTGGTGCAGTAAGAACGGGAGAGCGGGGCCTAAAAACCGAACAGGGACCCGAATGGGCCCCTGCGCGGTAAACCTGCAAGGATTAGGAACCAGATCAAGGAAGAACCTTGGATCTGACCATAAGACGCGGGCAGGTGGCAGGGGTTGCCTCTACCTGTGGCTGATTCAAGGTGTGAACGAATAACCGACGCCTCGTATCGACCGGAAGTACTTCGGGTCGTGCGGTTTATCCTCGAAGTACTTACGGAAGGAAACAATGAAATTATCGATGGTCCGCGTGGTGGGGAACACATCGTAGCCCCACACCTTTTGCAGGATCTCCTCGCGGGACACCACTTCCCCGGCCCTGTCGGAAAGCAGGCGGAACAGCAGCATTTCCCGATGGGTCAGCCGCTTTTTCAGGCCACGCTGGCCCACGATCTCGTAGGACTCGAAGTCCACCGAGTTGGTGCCGAACTTGCGGAAGAGCGGGGTGGGGGGCGCGGTCGTGCCTTCCTCTGCACGGGCCACCAGCTTTTCCACGCGCAGCAATAGCTCCTGCAGATCGAACGGCTTTCCGAGGTAGTCATCACCGGTGCGCAGGCCCCGCACGCGGTCGGCGGGGGTGCTTCGGGCGGTCAGGAAGAGCACCGGCGTACGGTCGCCTTCCAGCCGTATCGTTTCGCAGATGGTGAAGCCGTCCACATCCGGGAGCATTACGTCCAGCACAATGCCGTCGAACCGGGCCCCACGGATCCGCTCGATCGCTTCGCCTCCGCGCACGGCCGTGGTCACGTCGTAACCCTCCATTTCAAAGTTGATGCGGAGCGTTGTGCGCAGGGATTCCTCATCCTCCACCAGCAATAGCCTCTTCTTGTTCTTTTCCTCCATGGGTCATCAGCTCAACGGGCCCCATTGCGGTGCGCCCCGGGTTGTTCACGTCCTATGCAGGCCAAAGATCGCTCCTGGACTACTTTCGCGGCATGTTCACCGAGGAACAGCTAGCCTTCGCCAACGAGCTGTGCAAGGGTACGCTGGTGGAGCACTTGGGCATTACCTGCATCCCCAGCCCTGCGGGCACTTTCGCAGCCACTATGCCCGTTGACGCGCGCACTGTGCAGCCCATGGGCCTGCTGCATGGTGGGGCCACTGCTGCGCTGGCTGAGACCTTGGGCAGCTTGGGCTCGGCCTTGTTGGTGGACCGCGATCGGTTCGCTGTAGTTGGCATCGAGCTGAATGCCAACCACATCAAGAGCGTACGCTCGGGGCACGTAACGGCCACGGGTATGATCCTGCACCAAGGGCGCACCACCCACGTGTGGGACATCCGGGTGAACAGTGGATCAGGTGAACTCGTTGCCTTGTGCAGGCTTACCAATGTCGTGATCAACAAGCAAGGATGAGCGAACCTTCCGTACTGCATAGGGCCCTGGCCCAATGCATCAGCCAACGCCTCACCTTTGCAGCCTTCCGTGCTCCTGGCCTGCCCGTCCAGATCTGGGCGCAGCGCACGCCTGAACTGGAGAAGGTGGATGGTACCCTGTTGCTGGGCCTCAACCAGGTGTTCCTCATCGCGCCCTTTGTCCTGGGCCGCGAGCAGGTGCCGTTCATTCGTTCGGACATCGAGCTGATGTTCCCGGAGATCGATCCCGATATCACGCGCTTAGAGGAGTGCGAAGGCACCCAAGCCGTGCCGGGACCTGTTGGGACCGCCACTGGAAAGGCGGAGTTCATTGAGGGGGTGACCGCTGCGAAGGCGGCCTGCACGGCCCGCCAGTTGGACAAGGTGGTGCTATCGCGCGTGGTGAACGTGGAGGAGGGGCCAGAGCATTGGCCCGAGCTGTTCACGCGTGCCATGGCGGCGCACCCCGAGGCCTTCGTGGCTATGGCGCACACCCCCGAGCACGGTCTGTGGATGGGAACGTCGCCGGAACGATTGGTGCATGAGCACCTGGACCACGTGCGCGTGGACGCCATCGCGGCGACACGGCCGGCCGATGCGGTCCCCGGGCGCTTGTCCGATTGGGGGGCCAAGGAACTGGACGAGCAGGAACAGGTCATGTGCCATGTGCATTCCACGTTCGTGCGGATGGACCTGCGCGACATCGTGGTGAAGGGGCCTGAAGTGCTCCGCGCAGGACCGGTGGCACACCTGCGCACCGTGGTTGAAGCCGAGCTTGGCGATACACTGCTGGGCAATCTGGTGCTGGAGCTGCACCCCACACCGGCCGTTTGCGGCGCGCCTCCGCAGGCGGCAAAGGACTTCATTGCCGCGCATGAACGGCATGAGCGTTCGCTCTACGCCGGGTTCTGGGGGCCTTGGAACGCGGACGGCCCCACCGAGCTGTACGTCAATCTCCGCTGCATGCACGGCCAGCAGGACCGCACCGCGCTGCTGGTAGGCGCGGGCATTACCGCCGGAAGCGATCCCGAAATGGAGTGGGCCGAAACGGAGCGCAAGGCGCAAACGTGGCTTCGCCTGATGCAGCCTGAAGGTGCCGCGCATTGATCCATGCTCACTTCCGATCAATTCGCTGCTGCCGAGCTCGCCCGTCTGTGCGCCGAGAAAGGCGTGCGCCACGCGGTGATCAGCCCTGGTTCTCGGAACGCGCCCCTGGTGATCGCCTTCAATGCGCAGCCCGGGATCAAGTGCCTCCAGGTGATCGACGAGCGAAGTGCGGCCTTCTTCGCCATGGGGATCGCCCAGCAGATGCAGCAGCCAGTGGTGCTGATCTGCACCAGCGGCAGCGCGGTGCTCAACTATGGCCCGGCCATCGCCGAAGCATTTTACCAGCGCATTCCGCTTTTGGTGCTTTCCGCGGACAGGCCCGAGGAGTGGACCGACCAAGGAGAGGGGCAAACCATCCGGCAACGCGATGCGCTGATGCCGCACCTCCGGATGAGCGTACAATTACCGCGGCTCGTGGACGAGCTATCGCGCTGGCACGCCGGCCGACAGATCAATGCGGCCATCAATGCCACCCTGGTGCCGGTAGCCGGCCCGGTGCAGGTGAACGTACCCTTCAACGAACCGCTGTACGGAACCGTGGAAGCCCCCGGCGCCACACGCCTCATAGCACCGGTGCCCGTGGAGTCCTTCATGTTGCCGGACAAAGGATGGCGCGCGCAGCAGCTATCCTCGGGCTTGAAGGTGATGGTGCTGGTGGGGCAGGGGGCGTGGAACCAGGCCCTGCGCGAACAGTTGCGGGAATGGGCGGCATTGCCGCAGTTCACCATCCTTACAGAGGCCACCTCCAACTTGGACGACCCGGCTTTCATTTCCTGCATTGACCGGGTCCTGGGAGGCGTGGACGACACCAATGAGCAAGATCTGAAACCCGATGTCCTGATCACTTTCGGCGGGGCCGTCGTCAGCAAACGGATCAAGGGCCTGTTGCGGGAATGGAAGCCGGCACAGCACTGGCACGTGGATGCCGGGCAACGCCATTATGATACGTACCAGGGCCTTACGCACGATATCGCCGTGGACCCGCACATCTTCCTCGCACAGATGCAGGGCCAGGTGAAGGCCAATGAAAGCATGTACGGCGAGGCCTGGCGCATGGTGGACGCACGCATGCGCGAGCTTCACCACGCTTTTCTGGAGCAAGCGCCCTTCTGCGACCTTACCGTGTTCCAGTGCCTGCTGGAGCGGGTGCCAGAGGGCAGCGACATCCATCTGGCCAACAGCACGGCAGCTCGTTATGCGCAACTGTTCGACCGTGCGCGCGGCCATCGTTTCTTCTGCAACAGAGGCACCAGTGGCATCGATGGATGCACCAGCACGGCCATGGGCGCAGCATTTGCTACGGGCAAGCCCACCACGCTCATCACCGGGGATGTGGCCTTTTGCTACGACAGCAATGCCTTCTGGAACGATCACCACGTTCCGGAGCTGCGCGTGATCGTGGTCGATAACGGCGGAGGCAACATCTTCCGCTATATCGATGGGCCGGACAGCTCCCCCGGTCTGATGCCTTGGTTCGAGTCCCCGCACCGTCGCGACATACCGGCCCTGGTGGGCAGCTATGGTATTCCGTGCTATTCCGCACAGGACCACCCCTCGCTCCTGTCCGCGCTGGAAGAATTCTATGCCCCGCACGACACGCCTGTGGTGCTCCACATCAGGACCGACGCGCCCGTTTCCCCGCAGGTGTTGCGCGCCTATTTTGAGAGTCTCCGCACCCGCCAACCGGATCCAAGCCAGCCCTTGGTCAAAGGAGGTTCGGATCAGGGAGCGTGATCGCGCTTTCTGCTCCCTTCAAGTTGCGTTCATGCGTCCGGAGGTTCCGGCGGCGGCCTCAACGCGCGGTTTCATACCGCACGATATCGATCATCCCCGTTTCGTTGTTCCGGGTAATAATGGCCTTCAGGAAAAGGGTTCCTTGCGTGTAGAGGAATTCGCTGTGGCGCACCAGTTCACCGTTCCGGTAAAGGTCACGTGACAGCGGATTGCCCGTGCCGCTATCGTAGGTCCATGTCCATCTACTGCGGTCGGGCTTACCCAGGTCCGCCGCTTCTTCCCGTTCGGCGAGCCTGCCCTTCTCGTCGTAGGTGAAAGCGATGCGGCCGCGGCGTTGGGTAATGAGGTTGCGCTTTTCGATGCTGCGGAGGTATCCCAGCGCGTTCTCCACGAAGGTTTCCTCCTGGTAGGGCCGTCCCCGGTCGTTCAGAGCCGTCCTTCTCCACATCGTATCGTTCAGCGTGGTATAGGTGTAGCGTTCATCACTGATCACGGTGGTGCCTCCTTCCACGAACCGGTAGCGGTCGCTACTGAGGTTCTCGAGCCGTACATGCTCCACATGGGCGGCGCGGCCCACCTGGTCGTATTCCTTCCGGAGCGCGAAGTAGCCGTGGATGTCGTTGTGCAGTTCCTGCAACAGGCGACCGGCCGCATCATAGGTGTACATCACCGATGCCGTGTCGATGCCGGACCCGGGCTTGCCGAAGGAGTTGTTCGAGTAGCCCAACCGACCGCCTTCCCCGAAGCTGTACAGGTAGTGCCGGTCCAAGGCCCGCATGGGTTGCCCGTCGCGCTTTACCCAGGCCTGACCGCTCACGCTTCGCACGCCGTTGCGGGCAATGAACTCGGGGTTGAAATGCAGTATTCCTGGATCATCCGTGCCGGGCTCGACCAATAGCATCTGGGCCTGGGCGAGGGTTGCGCCCGCCAGCAGTACGCACAAGAGGAACCGTCTTTTCATCGGAGCTGTTCCAAGGCCTCTTCCACGGTATGCACGGGAAGCTGGCATACCTTGTCCTGGCATACAAAGATGGTGTCCTCGCCGGGGACGAACTTGCCCGCCAACAAGGGCAGCGTACTGCTTGCACGGCCGCCGAGGAAGAGCGTGCCCGGGAGGTAGCGCGGGGAGAACGCGCGCAGCAGTGCCACGGCCCGTTCGCCCGTGATCGCCACTTCGTACCGGGGAAATGCGTGGTCCATGAGCAGCAGCGCCCAGTTGGAGCATCCGCTCGGGTATTCGAGCATGCTGTCGTGCATGTTGTTCAACTGCTGCTTGCTGATCGCGAGGAACCGCTCATCATCATACAGCTGCCCCAGGGCGAAAAGCCCGCGGGCCAGGCTGGAGTTGGATGCCGGTATCACGTTGTCATGGATCTCCATTTGGCGCGTGATCAGCGGCGGGTCCAGGTCGCTGGTGAACCAGTACATGCCGCTCTTTTCATCATGGAAGTGAACGATGGCATAGGCCGCCAGCGTATGCGCGTGCTTGAGCCAGGCCTCATCGAAGGTCACCTGATGGAGCGCGACGAGGGCCTCGATGGTGAAGCTGTAGTCCTCCAAATAGCCGTTGACGTTGGCCTTGCCGTTCTTGTGGTTGTGCCAAAGCCCACCATCCTCGCGGCGGCACTGGGAGAGCAGGTGCTGCATGGTTTCCTGGGCCTGACGTAGGAAGGCAGGCTCGTCCATCACCTTGAAAGCGTCGCAGAGAGCACTTACCATCAAAGCGTTCCAAGAGGTGAGCACCTTGTCGTCGAGGCCGGGAGGCACGCGTTTGGCGCGGGCCGCAAGCAACTTGGCGTTCACCCGGTCGCGCAGGGTGCGGACCTCTTTCTCCTCAAGTCCGTGCCGGATGGCGTATGCGCGGTCATCCACGGTGCGCAGCAGGATGTTGCGTCCTTCTTCCCAATGCGCGGCGCCGCCTACATTGTAATAGTCACGGGCGAAGCCGGCATCGGCGCCCAGTAGGGCATCCAGTTCGGCGGCGGTCCATACGTAGTACCGCCCTTCCTCGCCTTCGGAATCGGCATCCAATGCACTGTAAAAGGCCCCTTCCGGCGAGCGCATTTCGCGCAGGGCCCAAGCGATGGAGCGCGCTGCCACGTCGCGGTATGCCTCATCGCCGAAGGCGCTATAGGCCTGGCTGTATAAGGCGATCAATTGCGCATTGTCGTAGAGCATCTTCTCGAAGTGCGGCACTTTCCAGTCGGCATCGGTGCTGTACCTGGCGAAGCCGCCCCCGACCTGATCGAATATCCCGCCCTGAGCGATTTTGTCCAAGGTGAGGCGCACCTGCTTCGCGATGCTTTTATCTCCGGTAGTGATCGCGTAGCGCAACAGGAAAAGATAATTATTGGGCAGGGGGAACTTCGGGGCATGGCCGGACCCGCCGTGGACGGGATCGAAGCCGTCGGCCAATTTTTCCGCCATGCGCTCAGCATCCTTGCGCGAATGGTCCGGGGCGGTCTCGTTCAGGGTCACCAGCGCACTCTGCTGTAGCCCAGCATGCAGCCGCCCAGCATGCTCCGCGACCCTTGCCGGCTCCTTGGCCCAGGTGGCGGCCAGTTGTTCCAGCACTTGCATCCATTGCCCTGCCGCGAAGTAGGTGCCACCGTAGATAGGCCTTCCGTCCGGCAGGGTGAAACAGTTCAGTGGCCAACCGCCCCTGCCGGTCATCAATTGCACGGCGGCCATGTACACCTGATCGATGTCCGGCCTTTCCTCGCGGTCCACCTTGATGCAGACGAAATCCGCGTTCATCCGTTCCGCCACTGCGGCATCCACGAAGCATTCCCGCTCCATCACATGGCACCAATGGCAGCTGCTGTAGCCGATGCTCACCAGCACTAACTTGTTTTCCGCTCGGGCCTTGGCGAACGCGGCATCACCCCACGGATACCAGTCCACTGGATTGTGCGCGTGCTGAAGCAGATAGGGGCTGCTCTCGTGGATGAGCCGGTTGCTGGGCTGGTGCATGATATCTTTCACGGTCGTTGTCCGGGTCCTCGACCGGACCTGGGAGGATCATACGGGAGTGCGAGGCCAGAAGGAGAATGCGCAGGAATGGATAAAAGTACCGGAGGCGTGTGGCGTTTGCGACCGCCACGTGCGGCTGCTCGTCAACAACGCACCGTGGAAGGCGATCCGCAATGGCCCACCACCCTGATGGCCTTGGGCATTTTGGTCTTCGTGGTTCTTTTTTGGACCATCGGCCAACGGACGTTCATCAGCTTCAACGAGCTGTTCCGCTGGTTCGCCCTGTTCGCCTTCGCCGGTAATCTGCTGCCGCAGCGATGGTATGCCAAGCGCTTCGCCATGGACCGGCTGGAATGGTTCTGGTTCAACCTGCTGGCCGTGGGGCCGCTGCTGTGCTGCAGTTGCCTGGCGTTGAACTTCCTCGTTCACGGCCCCGAGGAAAAGATGCTGGTACCGGAGGGCCGGGCCTTCAACCTGCACGCGTATTGGCGCGAGCAAGGCGCGTTGCCCCCGCACCTGCCCTGGCCCAGCGCGTACGATACGGATCCTGAGCAAGCACGGCACGCGCTGGCCACGGCCACGGCGAACGATAAGGTGTACGGGCTTGCGGAAGGCCTGTTCGGCTATTTGGTGATCACCGAGGAGACCGAAGTGCTGCAGTTGCTGCGCGATCGGGACCCGTGAGCGGCTACCGGCGCAGATCGATCTGCTGCTCCAGCTCGAAGGGGAAGCGCTTCTTCAGCGCGCGCGCCTTGCCCACCACCGTGCCCTTGATGCCGAGCTTCACAGTGCCGTTGAGGGCGGAGGCCATCAGCAAGGGAAGCAGGCCGGCCTGGGCCATGTCCGCATGCACGGGAATAGTGTATGCCCGGGTGCTGTTCGGCTCCAAGGTGATCACGCTGTCCAGATAGGCCTTGCCCATGGCGATGTCGTTCACGTACAGGTCCATGTCCGGGTCCATGACCTTGATCCGGAAATTGTTCGGGTTGTGTACTTCGGCGGTGATCGTGGCCGCGAGGCCGCGCGCATCGAAGCGGGTGATCCGCGCGTCACTTACGGCCACCAGTTCCACCTCGCTGTAGCGCACGCAGCCACCGCACAGCAGCAGGGAGACGATCAAAGCGAGACGCAGGCTGATGGTCATGCCGGGTCTTGGCTCATTTGCGCGAAGTGCTGATAGAACCTCGGAATGGTGCGGATGCCTGCCATGTAGTTGAACACGCCGTAATGCTCGTTGGGGCTGTGGATGTTGTCGCTGTCCAGCCCGAAGCCGAAGAGGATGGTCTTCAGTCCCAACACTTCCTCGAAGAGGGCGACGATGGGGATGCTCCCGCCGCCGCGGGTAGGGATGGGCTTCTTGCCGAAGGTGTCCTCCATGGCCTTGCTGGCGGCACGGTAGGCCACGCTGTCGGTGGGGGTCACCGCCGCTTCGCCGCCGTGATGGGGCGTCACTTTCACGGTGACGTAAGGGGGGGCGATCTTCCTGAAGTGGTCGCTGAACAGCTGGGTGATGGCCTCGCTCTTCTGGTCGGGCACCAGGCGCATGCTGATCTTGGCGCTGGCCTTGGAGGGGAGCACCGTCTTGGCGCCCTCACCGATGTATCCGCCCCAGATGCCGTTCACGTCCAGGGTGGGGCGGATGGTGGCCCGCTCGGAAGTGGTATAGCCCTTTTCCCCCTGCACCGCCTTCACGTGCAGATCGGCCAACCATTCCTGCTCATTGAATGGAGCCTTGGCCAGCTCGTTCCGCTCGGCCTCGCTCAGCTCCTGCACCGCATCGTAAAAGCCGGGAATGGTGATGCGCCGATCGGCGTCGTGCAGGCTGGCGATCATGTCGCAGAGCACATTGATGGGGTTCGCGACGGCACCACCGTACACGCCGCTGTGCAGGTCGCGGTCGGGTCCTGTCACTTCCACCTCCAGGTAGCTCAACCCGCGCAGGCCGGTGTTGATGCTGGGCACGTCGTTGGCGATCATGGCCGTGTCGCTGATCAGCACCACGTCCGCAGCAAGCTTTTCCTTGTTCTCCTTCACGAAGATGCCCAGGTTGGTGGATCCCACTTCCTCCTCGCCCTCGATCATCATCTTCACGTTGCAGGGCAAGCTGCCGGACTTCACCATGGCTTCCACGGCCTTCACGTGCATGTAGAACTGCCCCTTGTCGTCAGCGCTTCCCCGCGCGTAGATCACACCATCCTTCACCACGGGTTCGAAGGGCGGGCTGTCCCACAGTTCGAGCGGGTCGGGGGGCTGCACATCATAGTGGCCGTAGACCAGCACCGTGGGCTTGGCGGGATCGATGATCTTTTCGCCGTAGACGATGGGATGGCCCTTGGTGGGGCAGAGTTCCACTTGGTCCATCCCGGCCTCTTCCATCCGCTGTTTTACCGCCTCGGCGCAGCGGGCCACATCGGCCTTGTACTTGGGGTCGGCGCTCACGCTGGGAATACGGAGCAGATCGAGCAGTTCGTTGAGGAAACGGTCTTTCTGGGCCTCGATGTGGGCGTCTACGGTGGGCATGGTTGCAGGGGATTGTTCGGAGAGGCCAAAGATAGGATCGTGCCCTTGGCCGCGTGGCCTTGCAATTTCCGCACGAGGCAACCTGCATGCGGCCTTTGGGGTCTTTCCCGCAGCCGCTTACCTTGCCAACGCTATTCACCGACTATGACCTTACGTGTACCGATCGCGATCGCCGCGATCATTTCAACCGGCCTGCTTCATGCGCAATTGAACGTGAGCACCGCTATGACCCCCACGCAACTCGTGGAGAACGTGCTGTTGGGGGGCGGGGTGACCGCCACTAATATCACGTTCACTGGACCAGCCAGCTCCCGCGCTTCCTTCACCACCATCAGTTCCAATCTGGGCCTGGGTGCTGGTGTGATCCTCTGCACGGGTGATGCAACTACCATTGCAGACAATGCCGCCTCGGGTGTAGGTACCTCCACAGGTGGTGGATCGGACAATGACCTCGTTATGCTCTCCGGCCAGGACATTAATGATGCGGCCATCCTGGAGTTTGACTTCGTGCCCACCGGGGATTCATTAAAGTTCAAGTATGTGTTCGGTTCCGAGGAGTACCCCACCTTTGTTTGCAGCCAGTACAATGATGCCTTTGGCTTTTTCCTCAGTGGCCCGGGTCTGAGCGGACCGTTCTCCAACAATTCCGTGAACATTGCTCTGGTGCCAAGCACGGTGGTCCCGATCACGATCAACACGATCAACTCCGGCACTGTGGGTTCCTCAGGAACGGCCTCCACTTGCGCAGCGGCAGATCCAAATTGGCAGAACAACAGCGTCTATTATGTGGACAACAGCGGGGGAGCAACGGTAGCCTTCAATGGTTTCACCACTGTGCTCACTGCCTTGGCCGAAGTGCAGTGCGGCGAGACCTACCACATCAAACTGGCCATTGGAAATGGGACCGATGGAAGCCTCCAATCCGGCGTTTTCCTCGAGGCCGGCAGTTTCACCAGCACGGGCCAGATCGTGCCTTCGCTCACCACCGGCACCCTGGGCATAGGCGCCAATGACAGTACCATGTTCGAGGGCTGCGGGATCATTCCCTTCAATTTCTTCCGCATGGGCGACACCAGCAACGTGGACACCGTGAACTTCGTGATCGGCGGCACCGCAACCCCGGGCGTGGATTACTATCCGCCCTTGCCCACGCAGATCATCTACCAGCCCAGCGATACGGTGTTCACCTTCCCACTGACCGTACCCTATGATGCGGACGGTATTGAAACGATCACCATCAACATTACGCAGAACATCGTATGCAGCGGAACCCAGGTTGTGAACGATTACCTCTTCTACATCGACCAGTATCCGCTGCTGCAGGTGGTGGCGCAGGATGTGAACGGGACCTGCGAACAAACCTATCAGATCGGACCCCAAGTGAGCGGCGGTGCCGGTGAGTACGGCTATTTATGGAGCACGGGCGAAACAAGTCCTACCATTAGTGTGTCCGTGGACACCACCACCACCTTTTATGTCACCGTGACCGATACTTGCAGCGTGCCTGCCGTGCAGGACAGCATCACGGTGTTCATTCCTGCATACGCACCCATGGGCGTCACGGCCAGTCCGGACACGGCCATCCCCTGCCTGGGCAATGCGGACATCAGCGCCGTGAACACCACCGGCGGCAATGGCAACTATACCTACGAATGGACCCAAGGCGGCCAAACTGTAGGCGCCAACAGCGTGCTGAACGTGCCGGCGAGCGACCCGCTTTGGTATGTGCTGACGGCCTTCGACGGTTGCAGCCATACGGCCACGGACTCCGTGCTGGTGAGCACCGCGCTCTTGCCGGATATCCAGATCGCCTCGTGGGACACCACGGTCTTCTGCACCGGTGATTCCGTCGTGCTTTTCCCCTTGGAGGTAACGGGCGGCAACGGGGTATACACCTACACTTGGATGGACAATGCCGGCACGGTACTGAGCACGGCGGACACCCTGCTGGTGGGCGTGCCCGCCGATGCGAGCTATACCCTCAACGTGCATGATCAATGCGGATATTCCACGGACAGTGTGTTCACCACGCGCTATCCGCGCTACCAGCCGTTGCTGATCGACCTTACCGCCGACACCACCATCTGCGCGGGTGATTCTATTGAGCTCTGGGCGCGCGTCCACGGAGGTTCCGGCGTACACACCATCGATTGGCAAGGCTGGGCGTGGAGCGATCCGAAGCTGACCTATACCGACGACCAGGACGCGCAGTTCACGGTGGACATCATGGACCACTGCGGGGAGTTCGTCACTGCAAGCACGCAGGTGATGGTCCAGCATCCCGAGGTGCAGATCCTGATCTACAACCAAGGCCAGGACGATTGGCTGTTCCAGGCGGCCACCATTCCGTACTCGGTGCCCGTGATGATCTGGGACCTGGGTGATGGCACCCGCGTGAAGGCCACCTCCACCACGCATAGCTATGTGGACCTGGAGGACCATTGGGTAACGCTGCATACGGTGTCCGATGAAGGATGCCGGGCGGTGGACAGTCTGCTGGTGCGCCCGCCAGGCACCTTGTTCTTCCCCAACGCCTTCACCCCGGACGGCGATGGCGTCAATGACCTGTTCGGACCGGTGTCCTCATCGGTGGTGGAGCTGCACTTGGTGATCTTCGACCGCTGGGGCCACGTGGTCTTTGAGACGGAGGACATCCATGCCCAATGGGACGGCACTGTCAATGGAGGCAGTCCGGCAACCACAGGCGTCTACGTCTATAAATACCGGGCGAAAGGGCACTATTACGAGGCCAATGAGAAGTACGGACACGTTACCTTGGTCGGCGGAACCCACGGAAGATAGTCCATCAACCCATCCCTCCTCATGCGAAAACTTTCCTTTCTGATCGCTGCAACGGCCTTGGTGCCTGCTTGGGCACAGCTCAATGTGAATGTGGCCATGACCCCGCAGGAACTGGTGCAGAACGTACTAGTGGGCGGTGGTGTGACGATCTCGAACGTCACCTTCAATGGCGCGGCGGTCACCACGCCCCAGCCCGGCTCCGGCTCGTTCACCAACGGCAATTCGACGAACATCGGGCTGGATGCGGGCCTGATCCTTTCGTCGGGATTGGCCACCAGCATACCGGGCCCTGCGTCTGCTTTTGGAAGTGACCCTTTGGGAACGGGCTCCGACCCCGACCTGCTGGCGATCACCAGCCCGGGGAATTCCATCCAGGATATATCCATCCTGGAGTTTGACTTCGTGCCCACGGGTGATTCGCTGAAGTTCAATTACGTGTTCGGTTCAGAGGAATATCCGACCTTCAACTGCAGCGCGACCTTCAATGATGTCTTCGGTTTCTTTCTGAGCGGCCCGGGCATCTCCGGCCCGTACACGAACAACGCGGCCAACATTGCGCTGGTGCCGGGCACCTCGCTGCCGGTAAGCATCGCGAACATTCACGGCCCCGGCGGTAGTTGCGGCCCCGCCAACGCGCAGTTCTATGTGGACAATTCGGGTGGCACCACCATCAGCCTCAATGGCTTCACCACTGTGCTTCGCGCTGAGGCGTCGGTGGTCTGCGGGGAAACCTACCACATCAAACTGGCCATTGGCGATGCAGGGGATGGCAGCTATAACTCCGCTGTGTTCCTGCAAGCAGGAAGTTTCCAATCCAACATTCTGCCCTCCTTGTCGGCCAGTACCCTCCACGGCGACGGCACCGCAGCGGAAGGATGTTTGGGCGGCAACTTCACCATCTACCGGCCACTTGGGATCGACAGCACGTATTCCATTGGTTTCTTCTTCACCGGGACGGCCACGCCGGGTGTGGACTATACCGACATCCCAAGCCCGGCCGTCATTCCCGCAGGGCAGGATTCGGTGGTGCTCAGCTTCACGGCCTTTGAGGACGGGGTCCTTGAGGGGGTAGAGACCGCGATCATGAACGTGTACCTGGTGAATGCCTGTGGCGATACGATCACCAATTCCGTGGTGCTGGCCATCCTGGACTATCCGGAGATGGAGATCCACAGTCCCTCCCCGTTGCTGCTGCAGTGCGACCAGGACTCGGTCCCGCTGTTCGCAAGTGTTACTGGGGGTTTTGGACAGGTCACCATGACTTGGGGGGATTCCTTGCAGTCCGACCATATCTATGTGTCGGGCATGGAGAATGGCAACTACACCGTAACCGTACAGGATCAATGCCCCACATCGCTCAGCTTGACCATTGAGGTGGATGCCGGGTGCAGGGTCATTATCCCCAATGTGATCACACCCAACGGGGACGGCCAGAACGACAAGTTCGTGGTGGAGGGCATCAAGGGCCGCAGTAACCAGGTCCGGATCTGGGACCGCTGGGGGAAGCAAGTGCTGAACGCGAGCAACTACCAGAACAACTTTTCTGCCAAGGGCCTGCACGATGGCGTCTATTTTTACGCGATCCGGGTGCTGGAACAGGATTACACCGGGCACTTGCAGATCCTGGGGAGCAAGTAGAACGGGGCGTTCCGGCGTCGTCACGGCCGCTCCGTCGAATCGTTCCAATAGAACTACTCCAGCAGCGAGCGGCCCGTCATTTCCAGCGGAGCCGTCAGTTCCAGGAGATCCAGCAGGGTGGGTGCCACATCCGCCAGGATACCATCGCGCATGCGGATCGTTCGGTCCGACAGTACGAGCACGGGAACCGGATTGAGCGTGTGCGAGGTGTGCGGGGAACCGTCCGGATGCATCGCCTTTTCCGCGTTGCCATGGTCGGCGAGGATGAGGAAGGACCAACCTTTCGCCCGCCCGGCCTCCACCACGCGGCGGGTGCAGGCATCGGTGGCCTCCACCGCTTGCACGATGGCCGGGAATACGCCCGTGTGGCCCACCATGTCCGGGTTGGCAAAGTTCAGCACCATCAACTCCGCGGCCTCAGCGTTGATCGCTTGCACGGCCGCATCGGCCACGGCAGCGGCGCTCATCGCGGGCTGCAGATCATAGGTGGCCACCTTCGGCGAGGGCACCACGTTCCTGCTTTCCCCCGGGAAGGGGTCCTCCCGGCCCCCGCTGAAGAAATAGGTGACGTGCGGATATTTCTCGGTCTCCGCTATGCGCACTTGCCTTCGGCCGGCCAGGGAGACCACTTCCCCCAAGGTCATGCGCAAGTCCTCTTTTTCGAAAAGGACATGCACCCCTCTGAAAGCATGGTCATAAAGGGTCATGGTGACGTAGTGAAGGTCCAACGGCTTCATGTCCTGCTCCGGGAAAGCGCGCTGCGTAAGGGCTTCGGTGATCTCCCGGCAACGGTCGGTGCGGAAGTTGAAGCAGATCACCACGTCACCCGGTCGGATGTGGGCCAAGGGCCGCTCATCCGTCCCGATTACGGCGCACGGCTCCACGAACTCGTCGGTGATGCCTTTTGCATAGCTGGCTTCCAGCGCCCAACTGGCGCCCGGTGCCCGATGCCCCCGCCCGTGTACCAGCAGGTCATAGGCTTTTTTCACCCGTTCCCACCGCCTGTCGCGGTCCATGGCGAAATAGCGTCCGCAGATCGTGGCGATGCGCGCAGACGTGCCCATGATGTCGTTTTCCAGCTGGCGCACGAACTCCTGTCCGCTTTTGGGGTCCGTGTCCCGTCCGTCCGTGAAGGCATGGATGAACACGTTCTTGAGCCCGGCCTTTTCGGCCAAGCGGCACAAGGCCACCAGGTGTGCGCTGGAGGCATGCACCCCGCCATCACCGATCAGGCCCATCAAATGAAGCCGCTTGCCCGGCTCGGCGGCCACCCGGAAGGCTTCCTGCAAGGCCGGGTTGCGCTCCAAGGCCCCATCGGCCACCGCTCGATCGATCCGCATAAGGTCCTGGTACACCACACGGCCGGCCCCAATGTTCAAATGGCCTACCTCACTGTTGCCCATTTGGCCGTGCGGAAGCCCCACGTGCTCCCCGTCCGTGCGCAAGCGGGCATGGGGGACGTGCGCGAACAGGCCGTCCATGAACGGGGTGTTGGCCTGGGCGATGGCATCGGTGGCATCACCTGCGCCGATCCCCCAGCCATCCAGTATGATCAACGCGGCTTTTTTCATGGTTCAGGAGTGCGTGGGAATAGCGCTGTGAAGGTAGAGCCATGGGGCAGCACCGGTTTGTATTCCACCCGTCCGCCGAGGTCTTCCATTAGCCTGCGCACGATGAAAAGGCCGAGGCCGGTGCCCTTGGCATTGCGCGTGGCCTCGTTGCCGCCGCGGTAGAATTTCGAGAAGATAAGCTGCCGGTGCTCTTCCGGGATGCCCGGCCCCTGGTCATTCACCCGCAGGTATACGTGCCGCCCCGAAGGGGCCAGGTCCACTTTCACCACCGAGCCCGGAGGCGAGTATTTGCAAGCATTCTCCAGCAGGTTGCCAAGTATGGAACGATAGGCAGCGACGTCCGTCGCGAGGACCAGCTTCGCCGGCAGATCGGCCTCCACCCGATGGTCCCGGCCATAGGATGTCCGTGCTTCCTCCAAGATCGTCCGTGTTTCCTGCGCCAGGTCCATGGGGGCCAATTGCAGCTGCATGGACTGTTCCTCCAAGCGGCTGGCCAGGAGGATCTGCTCGGCCAAGGCATGCAATCGTTCCACGTCCATCCGGGCGCTCCGCGCAAGTTCGTCGCGGTGTGCCGGGTCCAGGTTGGGCCGTTGCAGGGTTTGCAGATGCAGCTTCAGCGCGGCGATGGGGGTGCGCAGTTCGTGGCTGGTGGCCATGAGGAAGTCCCGCTGTTGGCGGGCCAAGGAAAGCTCGTGGCGCAAGGTGCGGAAGGTGATCCAGAGGGCCAGC
>Ga0079224_100005482_pt1 | contig 16680 bp, 14 predicted proteins | sample Stecom2015_FD_80414 | JGI IMG/M metagenome (GOLD analysis project Ga0079224, IMG submission 80414) | Agricultural soil microbial communities from Utah to study Nitrogen management - Steer compost 2015 | ecosystem: Environmental > Terrestrial > Soil > Agricultural land | place: USA: Utah... | reverse complement strand
GAATCGATGCCTCCTGTACCGTCCGCCGAACGCACCCTCGACCTGTTCGAAGCCTTCGAGGCGAGTGGCAAGCCGCTCGTGCTGAGCGAGCTCGCGCAGCGCATGAACGTTCCCGTGAGCAGCTGTCACGGTCTGGTGCGGACCCTCGTCGGGCGCGGCTACCTCTACGCGGTGAGCCGGCGCAAGGACTTCTATCCGACGCGGCGCCTGCTCGATCTCGCGCAGAGCGTCGTGCGCAACGATCCGTTCCTCGAGCGGATCGAGCCCCAGCTGCAGGGTCTGCGCGACGAGACGCGCGAGACCGTGATCCTGGGCAAGCGGCAGGGCGAGGCGGTCCTCTATCTCGACGTCGTCGAAGGGCCGCACACCGTGCGCTACACCGCGAAGCCCGGCGAATACAAGCCGCTGCATTCGAGCTCGATCGGCAAGGTGATGCTCGGCGCGCTGTCCGACGACGCGCTCGCCGACTGGCTCGGTGCGCATCCGCTGGACGCCGTCACCGGGCGCACGATCGTCGATGCGAAGCGGCTGCGCGCCGATCTCGAGGCAAGCCGGCAGCGCGGCTGGTTCATGACCCGTGGCGAGAACGTCGAGGACGTCACCGCGCTCGCCGTCGCGCTGTCGATCCGCGACGAGGTCTTCGGGCTCGCGGTGGCCGGTCCGTCGCACCGGATGGAGAAGCGCATCGACGAACTGGCGGCGCGTCTCGTCGGTGCGCGCCGACGAATCGAGGAGGTCTTCCGGCAATGAGCGAATACCGGTACCTGAGGGTCGAACGTCTCGACGACGTCCTGCGCGTGACGATCGACCGGCCGGCGCAGCGCAACCCGCTGAGCACCGAGGTGCTCGGCGAGCTGCGCCGCGCGTTCACCGAATCGGCCGACGATCGCGGGCTGCGCGCGGCCGTCGTCACCGGCGCGGGCGAGAAGAGCTTCGCCGCCGGCGGCGACCTGAAGGAGTTCGACAAGCTGCGCAGCACCGACGACGCCGAGCGGCTCTGGTCGCACGCGAACGAGGCGCTGCGCGCGGTGCGCGAGTTCCCGCTGCCGGTCGTCGCCGCGCTGAACGGCGTCGCGCTGGGCGGAGGCGCCGAGCTCGCCGTCGCCTGCGATTTCCGCGTCGCGGCCCGGCACGCGGCGATCGGCTTCGTGCAGGGGCGCCTGAACATCTGCACGGGCTTCGGGGGCGGGGCGGATCTCGTCGCGCTCGTCGGCGGGCGGCGCGCGCTCTCGATCCTGGTCGGCGCCGAGACGATGCCGGCCGAGAAGGCGCAGGCGATCGGACTGGTCGACGACGTCGCCGCCGACGGCGAATCGCTCGACGCCTGCGTCGAGCGATTCCTCGCGCCGATGCGCGCGCAGGCGCCGCAGGTGCTGCGTGCGTTCAAGGCGATCGCGCTGGGTGATCGCCTCATGCACACGCGGGCGCAGCGCGAGCAGCGCGAGCGCGAGGCCTTCGTCGCCACCTGGATCCACCCCGATCACTGGCAGGCGAGCGACCGCTTCCTGTCGCGAAGCAGAGGATCAGCATGAACCATCGAAGCACCGAAGCGGAAACGCGACCGGTCGTGCCGAGCGTCGGCACCGCCGTGCGCTCCGGCATCGAGGTGCCGGTCGTCGTCGACCCGCAGAACTTCCCCTTCCAGGATCCGGGCCGGCCGGGCGAGTTCCCGTTCACGCGCGGCATCTTTCCCGACGGCTACCGCGGCCGGCTCTGGACGATGCGCCAGTATTCGGGCTTCGGCACCGCCGAGGAATCGAACGAGCGCTACCGCTTCCTGCTCGAGCGTGGCCAGACGGGGCTGTCGGTCGCGCTCGACCTGCCGACGCAGTGCGGGCTCGACCCCACCGACCCGATGGCGCGTCCCGAGATCGGCAAGGTCGGCGTGTCGCTGTCGAATCTCTCCGAGATGGAGATCCTGTTCCGCGGGATCGATCTGTCGCGCATCTCGACGTCGTTCACGATCAACGGCACCGCGGCGATCCTCTACGCGATGTACATCGCGTGCGCCGACCGCACCGGCGTGCCGCGCGAGAAGCTCACGGGGACGATCCAGAACGACATCCTGAAGGAATACGTCGCGCGCGGAACGTGGATCTTTCCGGTGCGCCCCTCGATGCGGCTGATCTCCGACACGATCCTGTTCGGCAACCGCGAGACGCCGCGCTTCAACACGATCTCGATCGCCGGCGCCCACATGCGCGATGCCGGCTGCACGGCGGCCGAGGAGATGGCGTACACGCTGGCCAACGGGCTGGCCTACGTCGACGAGTTGATCCGACGCGGCGGCGACGCGGACCGCTTCGCCAAGCGCCTGTCGTTCTTCTTCTACGTGCACATGGACCTCTTCGAGGAGGTCGCGAAGTTCCGGGCCGGTCGCCGGATCTGGGCGCGGCTGCTGAAGGAGCGCTACGGGGTCACCGATCCGAAGGCGCAGATGTTCCGCTTCGGCGTCGTCTGCGGCGGCTCGTCGCTGGTCGCCCCGCAGCCGTACAACAACGTCGTGCGGGTGGCGATCGAGACGATGGCGGCCGTGCTGAGCGGCGCGCAGTCGATCTTCACCTGCGCGCTCGACGAGCCGTTCCAGATTCCCACCGAATTCTCCGCGGAGCTCGCGCTGCGCACGCAGCAGATCGTCGCCTACGAGAGCGGAATCGCGCGCACGGTCGATCCGCTGGGCGGCGGCTACTTCACCGAGCACCTCACCGACGAGATGGAGAAGCGGATCGAATCGCTGATGGCCGAGGTCGAGGCGTACGGCGGCGCGGTGAAGGCGATCGAGGACGGCTGGCTGCAGCTGCGCATCGCGCATCGCGCACACGAGCGCAAGCGGCAGATCGACAGCGGCGAGCTGCCCGTCGTCGGGTTGAACTGCTTTCGCCACGAAGACCAGACGGCGGCGCCCGAGGAGGTGTTCAGCGTCGACCCGCAGGCGAGCCGGCGCGTGCTCGAGAAATTCGATGCGATCCGCGACCGGCGCGATGCCGCCGAGGTCGAGCGCGCGCTCGACCGGCTCGAGCAGGCGGCCGCCGTCGACGACGAGAACCTGATGCCCTATCTGATCGAGTGCTGCCACGCCTACGCCACGGTGGGCGAGATGGTCGCGCGGCTGAAGAAGCAGTGGGGCGAGTTCGAGGAACCGGTGCGACTATGAAGCCAACCACCGAAACGGCGCCGCTGCGCGGCAAGCGCATTCTCGTCGCCAAGCCCGGCCTGGACGGCCACGACGTCGGCGCGAAGGTCGTCGCGCTCGCGTTGCGCGACGCCGGCGCCGACGTCATCTACACGGGGCTGCGCAAGACGCCCGGCTACATCGCGCGCGTCGCCGTCGACGAGGACGTCGACGCCGTCGGGCTGTCGATCCTCTCCGGCAGCCACAACGAGCTGGTGGACGATACGCTCGAGCAGTTGCGCTCGCTGCAGGCGGACGACATCCCGGTGTTCGTGGGCGGCACGATTCCCGCGCCCGACCAGGAGAGACTGCGCGAACGGGGCGTGCGCGGCGTGTTCACGAGCGAGATCCCGCTCGCCGACGTCATCGCGACGATCGCGAGGATGCTGTCGTGACTCTGCCGCTGCGCGGCAAGCGCATCATCGAGGTCGGGCACATGCTGATGGGCCCGTACTGCGGGATGCTGCTTGCCGACCTGGGTGCCGACGTGATCAAGGTCGAGCCGCCGGCCGGGGACATCGCGCGCAGCATCAGCCCGCACAAGGTCGGGCCTCACAACGCGTATTTCGCGAGCCTGAACCGCGGCAAGCGCAGCGTCGTGCTCGACCTCGCATCGGACGAAGGCCGCGCGCAGCTCGGCGTGCTGGTGCGCGACGCGCACGGCCTTGTCACGAACCTGCGTCCCAAGGCGATCCGCAAGCTCGGCCTCACCTACGAGCGGCTCAAGGCGTTCAATCCGAAGATCGTCTGCGTCGCGCTCACCGGCTACGGGCTGGACAGTCCCTTCGCCGAGCGGCCCGCCTACGACTACGTGATCCAGGCGTTGACCGGGGTCATGGCGCTGACCGGCGATCCGTCCGGGCCGCCGACGAAGACCGGGTACTCGGCGGTGGACAACTCCGCCGGCATCATGGGAGCGGTGGGCTTGCTGGCGAAGCTCGTGCAGGGCGAGGGCGGCCAGGTCGACATCGCGATGTACGACGTCATGCTCTCGCAACTGAACTATCTCGCGGGCGCATGGTTGAACGCCGGCGAGCGTGCCGAGCGCTATCCGGCGTCGGCGCATCCGTACATTGTCCCGGCGCAGATCTTCCGTACGGCCGACGGCTGGCTGACGTTGTTCATCACGCACGACGATTTCTGGCGCACGTTCTGCCGCGAGATCGGGCGCCCCGAGTGGATCGACGACGAGCGCTACGCGACGATGGTCGCGCGGCGCGAGAATCGCGAGCTCGTCCTGCACTCGATCGGCGAGGTCCTCGCGACCGAAACGACCGAGCGATGGGTCGCGCGGCTCGCGCCGCTGGGCATCGTCGCCGCCGGTGTCGAGACGCTCGAGACGGCGCTGGCGAGCGAGCAGACGGCGGCGCGAGGGATGGTTGCGGAGATTCCTCTCGACGGAGAGATGCTTCGCGTCGTCGGCAACCCGGTGAAGTTCTCCGACGCGCAGGACGATTTTCGTGCGCCGCCGCTGCTCGGCGAGCACGGGCCTGCCCTGCTGGGGAAGACCGGGTGACGTCGTCGGCCTCGCCCTTCGACCGGCGGGCCGTGAGCCGCGCGCTCACGCGCGTCGCGCGAATGGACGTCGACGAGCTGCTGCGCGAGCCGGTCCACGACGGGCCACCGGCGCCGCGCATCGGCATCACCGGCGCGCCGGGCGTCGGCAAGAGCTCGCTGATCGCACGGCTCGCCCACGTGCGGGTGGAGAAGGCCTCGCCGCTGGCGATCGTCGCCATCGACCCGACGAGCCCGGACAGCGCCGGCTCGCTGCTCGGCGACCGCATCCGCATGGAGGCGCTCGCCGAGGATCCACGCGTGTACGTGCGTTCGATGCCGAGCGGCCAGACGCGCGACGGGCTCGGCGACAACCTTCCGGAGGTCCTTTCGACGCTCGATTCGTTCGGCTTCGCCGAGATCGTCGTCGAGACGGTGGGCGTGGGCCAGGCCGAGTTCGGCGTGCGCGAGCTCGTCGACGTCGAGGTGCTGCTGCTGATGCCGGGCCTGGGCGACTCGATCCAGGCGATGAAGGCCGGAATCCTCGAGACCGCCGACCTCATCGTGATCAATAAGGCCGATCTCGCCGGAGCCCGCCGGACGGCGCTCGAGCTGAAGACGACGCTGTCGCAGCGTCGCGGCGTCGCCGTGCCGCACATCGTGCTCGTGAAGGCGGACGATGACGAAGGCCTGCTCGAGCTCGACGCGCGGATCGACGAGGCGCTGCACCAGGCCCTCGAACGCCGCCCGGCGCCTGCACGCCGGCGCCGCTTCAACCGCTATCGGTTGCAGCGGCTGGCGTACCGGAAGCTGGCGGCGACGCTCGCGCAATGGCCCGAGGAGCGCTTCGACGACGAGCCGGCGGCGCTGTACGAAGAAATTCTCGCAACGATGTCGCGAGGCACCGATCGCCGGAACTGAACACCGGCGGAACCGCAGAGGAGGAACCATGAGAACCACGTTCGCGAAGTTCGGGACCGCGCTGGTTGCGGGTGCGGCCCTCACGCTCGGTGGCGCCGCCGCCGCGCAGACGCTGAACCTGAAGATGGCGCACCAGTGGCCGCAGGACGAGTCCGACTACGTCATCGCCACCGGCATCAAGTTCGCGCAGGAGGTCGAGAAGCGCACGAACGGAGAGATCAAGATCTCGATCTTTCCGGCCCAGTCGCTCGTGAAGGCGAACGCGACACATACGGCGCTGCGCAACGGCACGGTCGATCTCGCGATCTATCCGTACATCTACGCCGCCGGTGCGATCCCGCAGATGAACCTGGTGCTGCTGCCCGGTCTCTGGAGCAGCCACGACGACGTCTTCGCCTTCCGCAAGTCCGAGGCGTGGAAGCAGCTCGAACGGAAGGCGCAGGAGTACGGCTTCAAGACGCTGTCGTGGATCCAGATCTCGGGCGGCGTCGCCTCGACGGGCAAGCCGATCCACGAGCCGCAGGACGTCTCGGGATTGAAGATGCGCGCGGCCGGCAAGTTCATGGAGTACGCGTTGCAGCAGGCGGGCGCGACCACCGTCTCGATGCCGTCGTCCGAGAACTACAACGCGATGCAGCTCGGGCTGCTCGACGGAATGTGGACGTCGTCGGGGTCCTTCGGCGCGTATCGCATGTACGAGGTGGCGAAGTTCTACAACTCGCCCGAGGACTACAGCGTCTACTTCACGATCGAGCCGATCGCGATCAGCATGAAGACGTGGAACAAGCTGACGCCCGAGCAGCAGAAGATCCTCGTCGAGGTCGGCGAGAGCCTCGAGCAGGCGGCGCTGGAAGGGGCGAAGAACGAGGACAGGCGCGTCGCCGGGCTGTTCGCGAAGAACGGCGTCCAGGTCGAGAAGATGACCGAAGCGTCGTGGAAGAAGTGGCAGGACTGGTTTCGCAAGTACAGCTTCGAGAAGTTCAAGGCCGACGTTCCCGGCGGTGAGGAGCTGCTGAAGAACGCCGGCGTCGACGCGGGCCGGTGAGCGCGCGCGAAGGCAACGGGGCGGCGCCGGCGCGCCGCCCCCCGGCAGGCTTCGGGTGGATCGCGGCGGTCACGCGATTCTCCGGGCTGCTGGTCGGCGTCGCCGCATTCGCGATCGCGCTGCTCGTCACCTACGAGGTCGTCGCCCGCACCTTCTTCGCGTCGACGACCGGCTGGGTCAACGACGTCTCGGAATACCTGATGGGCCTCATCGCCTTCGGCGGCGCGGCCTATGCGCTGGCCGAAGGCGCGCACGTCGGCGTCGATCTCGTCGTCACGCGCGTCTCCCCCGGCGTTCGCCGCGTGCTGGCCTGGCTCGCCGACGTCGTCGTGCTCGTCGTGGTCGGGCTGCTCGCGTGGCTCAGTGCGCAGTTCTGGTGGGACGCCTACGACAGCGGCGAGACGTCCTGGGGGCTCTTCCAGGTCGCGCTGTGGATTCCCTATTCGTTCTTCGCCGCGGGCATGCTCTGGCTGCTCGTCGTGCATCTGGCGGAGATGGTGAACCGCAGGCGCGACAGCGCCTGAACCCGACCTTCGAATCGAATGGAGATCTGGCTCGGTCTGGCGATGTTCGCCGCGCTGATCGCGTGCCTCGCGATCGGCGTGCCCGTTGCATTCAGCCTCTTCGGTGTCGCGATCGGCACGCTGCTCCTGGTGGGTGGCGGCATCGACGCGCTCGGCCTCATCGCGCCGACGCTGTGGGGCTCGATCACGAGCTTCACGCTGACGGCGGTTCCGCTGTTCATCCTGATGGGCGCGATCATCTCGGCGTCGGGGATGGGGTCGCGCCTGTATGCGTCGCTCGCGACGTTGCTGCACGGCGTGCCCGGCGGACTGATGGTCGCGACGACGCTCGCATGCGCGGTGATGGCCGCGGTCTCGGGCTCGAGCGTCGCGACCGCGGGAGCGATCGGCCGCTTCTCGGTCGACGAGATGCGCCGCTTCGGCTATCGCGACAGCGACGCCACCGGGGCGGTGGCCGCCGGCGGCACGCTCGGCATCCTGATTCCGCCGAGCATCCCGATGATCGTCTACGGCATCGTCGCGGAGCAGTCGATCGGCAAGCTCTTCATCGCCGGGATCCTCCCCGGGTTGATCATGACCGCCGCGTTCATGGCGTACCAGGTGCGCGCGGCGCTGCGCGCACGCCGTGCGGCCACCGTTGCCGGGCATGCGGCCATGGCGGCGGCGCCCACCGTGCGCGAGCGCCTCGCCGCGCTGCGGCACCTGGTGCCGATGGCGGTGCTGATCTGGATCATCCTCGGCTCGATCTACCAGGGGCTTGCCACGCCCACCGAAGCGGCCGCGCTCGGCACGTTGGCGAGCCTGCTGCTCTCGGGCGTCCTCTACCGCGAGCTCACGCTTCGCAAGATGCTCGTCATCCTGCACGATGCGGCGCGCGGCAGCGTGATGGTGCTGATGATCATCGCCGGCGCGATGGTCTTCGGCTACGCGATGACGACGACGCAGGTCGCGCCGGTCATCTCGCGCACGGTGGCCGAGCTCGACGTTGCGCCGTGGCTGATCTTCATCGCGATCAACCTGCTGCTGGTCTTCCTCGGCTGCTTCATGGAGACGCTGTCGATCATCGTGATCACGGCGCCGATCCTGATCCCGATCGTCTCGGTCTTCGGCTGGGACCTGATCTGGTTTGGCATCATCCTGACGATCAACATGGAGATGGCGCTGATCACGCCGCCGGTCGGCCTGAACCTGTTCGTCGTGCAGGGCGTCGTGCGCGACGTTCCGCTCGAGCGCATCATCCGGGGCGCCGTGCCTTACGTGCTGATCATGTTGGCGGTACTCGCGCTGGTCGCAGTCTTCCCGCAACTGGCGTTGATGCTCGTCGGCAACGTGCGCTGAAGGCGATGCAGACTCCGCCCGTGCCGGTCGTCGTCGGCGCGACGCTCGTCGCGCAGACGATCGCCTCGATGGCCGCGCTGACGCTGCCGGTGCTCGCGCCCGAGCTCGCGCAGGTGCTCGCGGTCGACGCGTCGACGATCGGCTACCAGGTGAGCATCGTCTACGCGGGTGCGATGGCGAGCGCGGCGGTGGGCGGCAACGTCGTCGCGCGGCTGGGTGCTTGCCGCACGACGCAAGTCGCGCTCGCGCTCGTCGCCGCCGCGATGCTGCTCGCGACGGTGCCGCACCTGGCTGCGCTCGCCGTCGCGTCGATGCTGCTGGGCTTCGGCTACGGGTCGTCGAATCCGGCGGGCGCGCATCTGCTGGCGCGCTTCACCCCGGCGTCGAGCCGCAACCTGATCTTCTCGCTGAAGCAGACGGGCGTTCCGCTCGGCGGCATGGCCGCGGCGCTCGTTGCGCCGCCGGTCGCGCACGCCTATGGCTGGCGCGCGGCGCTGCTCGTCGTCCTCGTCTGCGCGCTCGCGATGCTCGCGCTGCTGCAGCCGGTGCGCTCGCTCTGGGACGACGATCGGTGCGCGGCCGAGCGCGACCGCAGCGGACGCGTGCGGCGGGATGCCCGGCAGGCTTCGGGTTCGCCTGCGGGCCTGCTGAGCGGAATCGTCCTGGTGTGGTCGCACCGGGGCCTTCGCCATCTGTCGCTGATGGCGCTGTGCTTCGCCGGCGTGCAGCTGTGCCTGATGACCTTCGCGGTGACGTTTCTCGTGCAGGAGGCGCGCTACACGCTGGTCGAGGCGGGCGTGCTGCTGTCGGCAGTGCAGTTCTCCGGCGCCGTCGGGCGCATCGCCTGGGGGTGGATCGCCGACCGGTTGCGGGCAAGTCGAACGACGCTGCTCGTGCTCGGAGCGTTGATGCTGCTCGCGACGCTCGCGGCCACGCAGGTCGACGAGCGCTGGAGCGCGTTCGCCACGGCCGCCGTGTTCGTGTCGATGGGGGTGACGGCGATCGGGTGGAACGGCGTGTTCCTGGCGGAGGTGGCGCGGCTCGCGCCGGCGGGCGAGGCGAGCACGGCGACCGGCGGCGCGCTGTTCTTCACGTTCGGCGGGGTGCTGATCGGGCCGTCGCTGTTCGCGGCCATCTACTCGCAGCTGCAAAGCTATGCGGCGACGTTCGGCGTGGCCGCCGCGTTCGCCGGGCTGGGAATCGCCTTGCTGTGGCGGATGCGGTAGGTCGGGTCTCGAACGGCCCGCCCGGAAGAGGGACGGGATCGAAGCCGGCTTGGGTTATCGTGCGCAGCGCCGGTGAGGGTAGAGTGCGCGCTGATCCGGATCTGGGTTCGGAAACCGTAGTGCAGCACGGATGGACGTGACGAAGGAGTTGGCGCATGCGCATCCGCAACCATCGCGATTTCTGGTCGGGAGTCCTGTTTCTCGTCCTCGGGAGCGCCTTCGCCGTCTTCTCCTCCGCGTACCAGCTCGGCACGCCGGCCCGCATGGGGCCGGGCTTCTTCCCGATGATGCTCGGCGTCCTCCTCGCGCTGCTCGGCGTGGCGACGATCTGGATGTCCACGGCGCGCACCAACCCCGAGACGGGCGTCGAGCGCATCGGCTGGCGCCCGCTGATCGTGATCCTCGGGTCGGTTGCGCTGTTCGCGCTGCTGCTGCCGCGCCTGGGCATGGTCGTTTCGGTCGCCGTGTTGATTGGCCTCTCGGCCATCGCCAGCCACGAGTTCCGATGGAAGGAGACGCTGCTCGAGATCGTCGTGCTGCTCGTGCTGTCCTGGCTGGTCTTCGTGAAGGGGCTCGAGCTGCAGTTCCCCGTCTGGCCGACGTTGTTCTCGCCTTGATCCTGATCCGCTGATGGAACTGCTTTCGCACCTGGCGCTGGGCTTCGCGACCGCGCTCACTCTCGAGAACGTCCTCTGGTGCTTCGTCGGCGTGCTGCTCGGCACGCTGATCGGCGTGCTGCCCGGGCTCGGCCCGCTGGCGACGATCGCGATGCTGCTGCCGATCACCTACCAGATGAGCGATCCGACCACGGCGCTCATCATGCTTGCCGGCATCTACTACGGCGCGCAGTACGGGGGATCGACGACGGCGATCCTGGTGAACCTGCCCGGCGAGACCTCGTCGGTGGTGACCACGCTCGACGGCTACCAGATGGCGCGCAAAGGGCGACCGGGGCCGGCGCTGTCGATCGCCGCGATCGGCTCGTTCTTCGCGGGGACCGTCGCGACGCTGCTCATCGCCGGCTTCGCCCCGCCGCTGGCCGAGATCGCTTTCAAGTTCGGGCCCGCCGAGTACTTCTCGCTGATGGTGCTCGGCCTGATCGCCGCGGTCGTCCTCGCGCACGGATCGATCGTCAAGGCGCTGGCGATGGTCGTGCTCGGCCTGCTGGTGGGCATGATCGGAACCGACGTGAACTCGGGGGTCGCGCGCTTCTCCTTCGGGATCCCCGAGTTGACCGACGGCGTCTCCTTCGCCGCCGTCGCGATGGGCCTGTTCGGCTTCGGCGAGATCATCGCCAACCTGGAGCATCGCGAGGATCGCGAGGTCTTCACCCGCCGGGTCGGCCGTCTGCTGCCCAGCCGCGACGAACTCAAGGCGTCGCTCGCGCCGATCGTGCGCGGCACGGCGCTCGGCTCGTTCCTCGGGATCCTGCCCGGCGGCGGCGCGGTGCTGTCGTCGTTCACCTCCTACGCGATCGAGAAGAAGATCTCGCGCACGCCCGAGCGCTTCGGCAAGGGCGCGATCGAAGGCGTGGCCGGCCCGGAGGCGGCGAACAACGCGGGCGCGCAGACCTCGTTCATCCCGATGCTCACGCTGGGCATTCCCACCAACGCGGTGATGGCGCTGATGGTCGCCGGGATGATGATTCACAACATCCAGCCCGGCCCGCAGGTGATGACGAGCAACCCCAGCCTGTTCTGGGGCCTGATCACCTCGATGTGGATCGGCAACGCGATGCTGGTGGTGCTGAACCTGCCGCTGATCGGCATCTGGATCAAGCTGCTCACCGTCCCGTACCGGATCCTGTATCCGGCGATCCTGCTGTTTTGCTGCGTCGGCGCGTACTCGATCAACAACAACGTCTTCGACGTCTACGTGACGATCCCGTTCGCGATCCTCGGCTACCTGTTCCGCAAGCTCGACTGCGAGCCGGCGCCGATGCTGCTCGGGCTGGTGCTCGGCAGCCTGATGGAGGAGTACCTGCGCCGCGCGATGACGATCTCGCGCGGCGACTGGTCGGTGTTCGTCACGCGCCCGCTGTCGGCCACGCTGCTGGCGATCGCGGTCGTGCTGCTCGTCATCGTCTTCCTGCCCGCGGTGGCGAAGAAGCGCGACGAGGCGTTCGCCGAGGAGGAGTCGTGACGGGGGATGCACGCTCGACTTCTCGGGACTCCACTACGAGCGCGGCCGCGAAGGCTTCTGCGGCGGGGGACAAGGGCGCCGAGCGGCGCTGAATGATGCCGATAGGCGTAGTCTGGACGTGCTCGGCGACATGGATCTCGGCCGAGACATTGCGCGTGATCCTGGTATGCAGCCAGCGCGACGGCAGCAAGGCTAGCAGATCGGTATGCGCGAGGAGGGACAGAACGCCGAGGACGGTTTCGCATTGGATCGAGACACTCGGAGCCGTCAGCCGCAGCGCGGCGAAATAGCGCTCGAACTCGGCGGCACTTGCGCCACCTTGGCGGGTAACGACCCATTCCGTGTCGAGCAACTCCACGATCGACGTGGCGCTGCTCAAGGGGTGCGCCGCTCGCCCCACCACGGCGTAGCGGTCGGTCAGTAGGGGATCGAAACGAAACTCGTCCCGGATGGTGGCTGGGGGCTCGGGAAGAACGGCGAAGTCGAGGACGCCGCCGCGGAGCTCTTCGAGTGCCTGGTCGAGTGGCCGTTCGATGATGCGCACGCGCACATCGGGATGGCGACGTCGAAACACCTCGAGTGCTCCCGGTAGGAGATTGAGCAGGCTAGTGCCGCTCATCGATACCGTGACCCGTCCCTGCCAGATGCCACGGAGTTGCCGGATCTCATCCGTTGCGCGCTGCAGGTCGGCCAGGACGGCGCTCGCACGAACGAACAGTGCATCGCCGAATTCCGTGCGATGCAGACCGCGCCCGGTGCGCTCGAACAGCGGAACGCCGAGCGATGTCTCCAGCTGACGGATGCTTTTGGTGAGTGATGGCTGAGTCAGTCCGAGCTCACGCGCGGCCGCTCGAATTCCGCCAGCGTGCGACACGGCGACGAAGTCGCGCAGTTGGTGGAGCTTCATGGCATGTGATAACTAGTGGCTATTGATCGGGTAAATTTTGCATCTTCCGGCTTTCGGTAGCGTCGAGCAAACTCCCCCCGTTACGCCAACCGAAGCGAACACAGGAGGGGGACTCATGCGCTGCTCGACCAATGGCCTGCACCACTCGCTACGGCCTGCTACCCGAGCGGAACGACGGAGAGTGCTGCGTGTGCTCGGATCGATGCCTGCTTTTGCGCTTCCGGCTTGGACCGGGTCGGCGTATGCGAAGTCGGCATATCCGACGCGAACGATCAGGATCATCTGCCCGTACGGCGCTGGTTCCCCCGTCGACATCGCGGGGCGGTACATGGCGGAGCGGCTGCACGCGGGGTTCGGTCAGCCCGTCGTCGTCGAGAACCTCGCCGGAGGCGGCGGTACGACCGGGACCGCTGCGGTACTGCGGGCAGCCGCCGACGGCCACACCCTATTGACCCAGTTCACGAGTGCTCTGGTGACGACCGGTTTCCTGTACAAATCGGTGAAATACGATGTGCTCAAGGATTTCATTCCGGTCTGGTCCCTCGGTTCTGCGGGCACCGTGTTCGTCGTCAGTTCACAGTCGCCTTATCAGACTCTCCAGCAGTTGATCGACGCAGCCAAGGAAGGCCCTGGACGGATCACCTTTGCGAGTGCGGGGACCGGCTCGACACCTCACATGAACGCAGAGATGTTCATGCGCGAGACCGGTGTGAAGCTGGGTCATGTCGCCTACCGCAGTTCGGCGCAGGCGACCGCCGACATGCTCGGCGGGCATGTCGACTGTCTGTTCGCCTCTATCTCTCAGGCGGCGCCGCTGATTCGTGACGGTCGGCTTCGAGGGCTTGCCGTGCTTCGTGCCGAACGTGTGGACGAGTTGCCGGAAGTACCCACCTTGAGGGAAGCGGGGGTTCAGGGATGGGAGCCGCCACGCTCGACCTTCGGCTTGTTCGCCCCGGCGGGGACGCCGCGCCCGGTCGTAGAGCAGCTGATCTCGACGCTGAACGCCGCCTATCGGGCCGACGACGAGGGGCGCGAGCGCATGAAGAAGATCGGCCTTTCCGGCGTCGTCGCGGGCGACGAACTCGATGCGCTGATGCGCCGCGAATACTCCCTCTATCGCAAGTTGATCGATGAGGTGGGGATCCCCCCGGTTGGCTGACTGCGTCGACTGGTACGGAGAGTGCGGTATGGAGGGCGGAATCGGAGGGGATCAGGACCGACACGTTCGCCTGGCTTTCGACGAGGCGCGAAATTTTGTCGGGCTGGGCCACGCGGATGCCTCGTGCGTGACGTTCGAAGGCGCCGACCCGGTGGTTCCGAGCCGACATCGCCTGGGCGCGGCGAGTGCCGCCGCTATCGCTGCGCAAGCATTGGGCATCATCGAGATCTGGAAGACGCGCACCGGGCGCGAGCAGCGTGCTTGCGTCGATGTCCGCAACGCTGCTTATCCCGGGCTGTGCACTTTCCTTCACATTCGGCAGAACGGCCATCCTCTTCCCTTTACGCGCTGGGACGGGCAAGGACCTAATTTCTTCGCGACGAAGGACGATCGAAGGTTCTATCTGCTCTATACCGCGAACTATGTCCAGCACTGTCTCGACGTGCACCGCTTCCTGGGGGCGACCACCGGGCACGAGTCGGTTGCCAATGCGGTCGCGAAATGGAACTCGGACGAGTTGGAGCAGGCGCTTGCCGAGGCTCGACTGTTCGGTTGCATCGCACGCACGCAGGAAGAGTGGCGCTTGCATCCACAAGGGCGTCTCCTCGCGGCCAGGCCGCCTGTCCTGGTCACCAGGATCAACGATGCGGAGCCGGTTCCATTCGCGCCGGGAGCCGATCGGCCGCTGAGCGGCTTGCGGGTGGTCGACATGGCCCACGTGCTTGCGGGACCGATCACCTCCCGAGTGCTGGCGGAGCAGGGCGCTTCGGTACTTCACGTCTCTGCGCCCCACCAGCCCGATGGACATCTGATCGACGTCGATACAGGCTTCGGGAAGCGGACCGCGTTCATCGACCTCGACTTGCCTTCGGACGTCGAACGGCTTCGTGCGCTGATTCGCGATGCCGACGTCTTCATTCAGTCGTGGCGTCCGGGGGCACTCGCGAGACGCGGGTTCTCGCCCAGCGAAGTGGCGGACCTTTGCCCCGGCGTCGTCTACGTTTCGTTGAGCTGCTACGGAGACGAGGGGCCGTGGGCTGATCGCGGAGGGTACGAACCGCTTGGGCAAGCCGTATCGGGTCTCGCAATCGACGAAGGTTCGCCGGAGGAGCCGAGACTCGCCCCCACTTTCACGTTGAACGACTACCTCACCGCCTATCTCGCCGCCGCAGGGGTCGTCGCTGCGCTGCTACGCCGAAGCAAGGAGGGCGGCTCGTATCACGTTTCGACTTCGCTGACGCAAAGCTCGATGTGGGTCCAGTCGCTCGGACGTCTTCCGCAGGAGATGTGGCCAGAGGGTCGGCTGGGGATCCGGGACTTGCCTTCGGTCCCGGAAAGTGCATTTCAGGAAACGGACTCGGTGTTCGGTGTCCTGCGTCACCCACGGCCACTCGTGCAATACAGCGAGACCATCGCGTACTGGGCCAGACCACCGATGCCAATGGGTGCGAGCAAGCCGGTCTGGTTCGATTGATCCGAAAATCTAGACCGGCTGCGTCGTGCCGCCCGCCTCTCCGATCGTGAAGTAGAACCGGCTTCCCTCGCCCGGCGCCGAATCCGCCCAGATCGTGCCGCCGTGGCGCTGTACCACCTGGCGCGCGATCGCCAGGCCGATGCCCGTTCCCGGCACTTCGGCTTCGGGATGCAGGCGCTGGAACGGCGCGAACAGCCGGTCGGCGTTCGTCGCGTCGAAGCCCCGGCCATTGTCCGAGACGCAGTACACGGTGTGCCCGCGGGCGTCGGTCGACGCGTCGAAGCGGATCGAAGCGGCGTCGCGGTTCGCTGTGTATTTCCACGCGTTCTCGAGCAGGTTCTGCAGCAGGATGCGCAGCAGGTCGGGATCGCCGTCCACGACGAGCGACGGTTCGCAGTGGATCATCACCGAGCGCTCCGGATGCGAGCGCATCAGGTCGTGTGCGATGTCCTGTGCGAGCCGGCCGAGGTCGACGCGCATCGGTTGCATCGGCTGCGTCGTCGAGCGCGCCAGCGCCATCAGCGCGTCGATCATCCGCTCCATGCGTGCACTGGCGTCGAGGACGCGCTGCAGATGTGCGCGCGCGACGTCGCCGAGGCCCGAGGCGGGATCCTCGAGCACGAGGCGGGCGAATCCGTCGACGGCGCGCAGCGGCGCGCGCAGATCGTGCGAAACGCTCCACGCGAAGCTGTCGAGCTGGTGTGCCCGGCGTTCGAGCTCGCGCACCTTCGTGCGCAGCGTCTCCGCGGCTTCGGCCGCGGCATGCAGCCGTTCTTGCTGCGCTTCCTGCACGTCGAGCACGAGGACGAAGGCATCGGTTCCGCCATCGATCGGCTCGAGCCGTGCGATCGCCTCGGCACGTTCGCCGTATCGGTCCCGGATCGTCGCGCGCTGGCGCAGCGGTGCGCGCAGCGTGACGGCTTTCTGCAGCTCGCGCGCCGCGTCGCCGTCGTCCGGATCGAGCACGCGCTCGATCGTCGTCGGTGCGTCGGCGGCGTCGGGCGCGTCGACGAGCGCGCGTGCGGCCGCGTTCAGCGCGACGATCTTCAGCGGCCAGATGCCGCGCGAGACGACGAATGCCGGTTGCGCACCGGTCTCGACCGCCGTCTGCAGCGCCGAATGGCGCAGGGTGACGGAGGCCGCGATGCGACGTCGCGTCCCGCAATAGCCGATGAAGGACCCGTCTGCGGCGAAACGGGGTTCGCCCGATTCGATCACGCGGATCGTCCCGCCGTCGGCCGTGCGACGCTCGAGAACGAGATCGGCGTATGGGCGGCG